>Ga0164243_10000643_pt1 | contig 62405 bp, 59 predicted proteins | sample OricompcompostOP_FD_108781 | JGI IMG/M metagenome (GOLD analysis project Ga0164243, IMG submission 108781) | Organic Plus compost microbial communities from Emeryville, California, USA - Original compost - Organic plus compost (OP) | ecosystem: Engineered > Solid waste > Mixed feedstock >... | reverse complement strand
CGGACTTTAGAGATTAAGACCTTCAGCTTTAGACAAACAGCTTAAGGTGGTTATAGCGTCGGGGCTCACCTCTTTCCATTCCGAACAGAGAAGTTAAGCCCGATTGCGCAGATGGTACTGCATATTCATGTGGGAGAGTATGTCGCCGCCTTTTTTTTGAAAGAGGATTACTTTTTAGTAATCCTCTTTTTTTGTTATAACTGCAGCGTGTCCCTATGGTCGATTGCTTCGCTAATTCGCAAGCTCGGGGCGACGCCTTTTTTAGTGAAACCCAATCTGAAAAAATTGGGATTTCTTATAAAAGCATATTATATTAAACCTACTTTTTATCCTGTAGGGCAAAAACCGATTTTAATAAATTGGTAGATCGTGCGGATACATTGGTTCTTATGTTTGCTTCTTCTTTTTCAATCATTGTATAAACGCCGTTTAAGGCTTCTTGTGTAACATAATCGGTTAAATCAGGATTTACATCTTTTACTAAAGGCAACGCATTGTATTTAGTGATGATATTACTCCAAACTTTATCTGCACCAACTTTGGTAAACGAAGATTTAATAACTGGATTGAACTTTTTATACAAAGATGTTTTTGTAGATTTCATTAAATATTGTGTGGCTGCATCTTTATTTCCCATTAAAATATTGGTCGCATCAGAAATCGTCATACTGGTAATAGCATCTACAAAAATAGGTGTAGCTTCTTTAACGGCGTTGCTGGCTGCTGTGTTTAACGCTTTAATGCCCTCATCGGCTAAACTTCCTAAACCAACATCTCGTAACGCTTTTTCTACTTTTTGCAATTCACTTGGCAAACCAATTTTTACTAATGAATTATTGTAAAAACCATTGGTTTTGGTCAAATTTACAACTTGTTTGTCAACACCTTGCTGCAACGCTTCTTTTAAACCGGCTGCAATTTGAGTTTGTCCTAAACTGGTGTTTTCTAAAATTCCCGGTAACGAATCTGCTACTTGCTGTAAGCCGGTACAATTGGTTAGGCCGAATGAAATAAGGGCAATTGGAATGATAAATTTTTTCATACTAAATTTTTATTTATGATATACTTGAAAAATAATTTCGCAACAAATCTCTGTTGATTTTAGAAGGAGTGAAAATTTCTAAAATCTGTGGTCGTGAATCGTTAGAAAATAACAATTTTAATGCCATTTCTAATTCTTTTTCGTTGGTTGCAGCTGCATAGTCAAAATGATACATTTTTGCTAAATGCTCAGCCGTTAAATTGTGTTGGGTTTCAAAAAAAGTATTGAATGTTCTATTTTCTGAATGTCCCGGAAGAATCCTGAAGATGCCCCCGCCACTGTTATTTACAATAATGATTTTAAAGTTTTTAGGAATATAATTGTTCCATAAAGCATTACTGTCATAAAAAAAACTGATATCTCCGGTAATAAGAACTGTAGGTTTCTTTGAAATGACCGATGCACCAACTGCTGTAGAAGTAGAACCGTCTATTCCGCTGGTTCCACGGTTGCAATAAACATCAATATTTTCAGGTGTTTCAAATAATTGAGCATAGCGAATTACGGCACTATTGCTAATTTGTAACTGAATATTTTCAGGCAGATGATTCCAAATGATCTGAAACGATTTTAAATCTGAAAAAGGAATTTTATTTAAATACGCTTCATGTCCTTTTCTCCGATTAATCATTGTTTGCTGGATGTGTTGAGAAAAATCAGACGGTTTTATCAAAATATTCGTTCTGATTTCTTCGATGAATTCGTTTGCTGAAACAGTAAAATGCTTAGTTAATGCACCAAAAGTATTGTACGCTCGTAATTCATCAATGTGCCAGTGATTTTTAGGTGGATAATTTCTGAATAATGCCTTAATACGTTTAGAAACAACCATTCCGCCAAAAGTCAATAATAAATCGGGCTGAAAATCTTTAAAATCATTTTCTGAAAAAGTAGTAATCAATGTGTCAATGTTCGCTACAATTTTAGGATGATGTACATTAGAATTGATTTCAGTTAAAATAACCACATTAGGCAAGTTTGCCAGAAAATCAATGTGTTCTTTTGAGATTGTTTCAGGATTTTGAGATCCAATTAATACCACTATTTTAGCAGCATGGTTTATAATTGAAAAATCAACAGTATTTAAATTATATTCTTCTTTTTCTGATGGTTCTTCTACAATCAAAGCATGGTAAGTTGGGGCGCTTATTAGATTATACAAAGGTTCTTCAAATGGCGCATTGATGTGTACCGGACCTCTTTTAATTTTTGCTGTATGAATGGCGGTTTGAATAAGCACATCGTTTTCTGTTGAAGCTTCATCGGATAAATTAGCGTTAAATAACGAGTGATTTTCAAACACATTTCGTTGCCGGATGGTTTGTCCGTCACCAATATCAATTTTTGAAGTCGGTCTGTCTGCAGAAACTACAATTAACGGAATTTGACTATAAAAAGCTTCGGCTACTGCCGGATAATAATTCAACAAAGCGGACCCCGAAGTACAAAGTAAAGCAGCAGGTTCTTGGGTTTGTTGTGCAATTCCCATAGCAAAAAACGCAGCACAACGTTCATCAACAACACTATAACATGTAAAAAAAGGATCGTTTGTAAAACCAATGGTCAACGGTGCATTACGCGAACCGGGAGAGATAATTATATGTTTAATTTCCTTTGCTTTAAATAATTGCAAAATGCTTTGTGCCAAAGGTATTTCGGGATAATTCATTTCTAAAAATTAATTATTCAAAGATACAGACAAGTTTTTGTTCAGAAAAGAGATTTTGTTTTTTTGAAGCCTGCCAAAAAATATTCCTCTTAATAAATGTAAAGTTAAAACCGCAGATAGGTTTGATGTTATAACTTATCTTTGTTAAATGAATTTTGAAGAATTAAAAGAATTTCTGGATTTTAAAGCGGATCAATACAATAACCCAAATTTTATCGAATCGGATCCGATACAGATCCCTCACAAATATAAAATTAAAGAAGATATTGAAATAAGTGGCTTTTTGGCATCGACTATTGCTTGGGGAAATCGTAAAATGATTATTAATAGTGCAACCAAAATGATGGATGCTATGGGAAATAACCCTTACGATTTTGTAATGAATGCCAAAAAAGAGCAAATAGATACTATTGATAGCATTGTTCACAGAACTTTTAATTCAGAAGATTTTACATTTTTTATAAAATCACTGAGAAATATTTATAAAAATCATGAAGGGTTGGAAAAAGTATTTTCAAGTAATGCAGCTTTGAACTTACAAAACAGAATTTCAAATTTTAAAAAGGTATTTTTTGAAATTAATCATCCTATACGAACAACCAAACATATTTCTGACCCATTAAAAGGTTCTTCTTCAAAAAGGTTGAATATGTACCTGCGTTGGCTCTCAAGAAAAGACAATAAGGGAGTAGATTTTGGTATCTGGGAATCTATTTCTCCAAGTGAATTATCGTGTCCGCTTGATGTGCATTCAGGAAATGTAGCTCGTTCTTTAGGTATTTTAAAACGCAAACAAAACGATCAAAAAGCTGTACAGGAATTAGACGAAGCTCTACGAAAATTTGATCCTGAAGATCCCGTAAAATATGATTTTGCTTTATTTGGCTTAGGTGTTTTTGAGGGAGTAAAATAATCATTCCGTTTTCAAAAGAAACGGATTTTTTTATGTTAGTTTACAAGAAGTATCTATCTTTGAGTATCAATTTTTAAAAGATAATGAAAACCCTATTTTACAACATAAAAGAACTTTTCCAGATTCGAGAGAACAATAACGCTATTTTAAAAGGGAGTGAAATGAAAGAACTTCCCTCTATTAAAAATGCTTTCTTATTGATTGAAAACGATCGCATTATTGATTACGGATCAATGGAAAGTGTTCCTGAGACTTTTGACGGATCGGTTGATGTATCAGGTAAAATGATTATGCCTACTTATATAGACAGTCACACGCATATTGTTTATGCCGGCAATCGCGAACAAGAATTTGTTGACAGAATTAATGGATTAAGTTATGATGAAATTTATCAGCGCGGCGGCGGTATTTTAAACTCGGTAGAAAAATTACGCAATACTTCAGAAGACGAATTATATCACGATGCCTCTCTTCGATTAGAAGAATTAATTTCACAAGGCACCGGTGTTGTTGAAATAAAATCGGGGTATGGTTTAAGTTTGGAAGCAGAGCTTAAAATGTTGCGTGTGATAAAAAAATTAAAAGAAAACTATCCCGTAAAAATAAAAGCAACTTTTTTAGGTGCACATGCTGTTCCACCGGAATTTAAAGGAAATCAGGCCGGTTTTGTAGATGAAATTTGTCAGAAAATGATTCCCGAAATTGCACAATCAGGTTTGGCAGATTATGTAGACGCTTTTTTAGAAACGGGTTATTTTACAGTTGACGAAACCCGAAAAATCATTAAAACAGCGACTCAATTTGGTTTAAAATCAAAAATCCATGTGAACCAGTTTACAACAATTGGGGGAATTGATATGTGTGTTGAAGAAAATGTTTTATCGGTAGATCACTTAGAAGTTGTATCAGACCAGGATATTGAAACTTTGAAAAAAGGAAAAACCATTCCGGTAGCTTTGCCAACCTGTTCGTATTTTATTTCGATTCCTTACACACCGGCACGTAAACTGTTAAATGCCGGCCTTCCATTAGTAGTGGCATCAGATTATAACCCCGGAACCACACCCAGTGGCAATATGAATTTTGTAGTGGCTACATCGTGTATCAAAATGAAATTAACCCCGGAAGAAGCTTTTAATGCCGCCACTATCAATGCCGCTTACGCATTAGAAGTTGAAAAAGATTACGGAAGCATTACTAAAGGTAAAAAAGCATCGTTTTTTATAACCAAACCGTTACATTCTATTTATGCCATACCGTATAATTTTGGCAGTAATTTAATTGAATCGGTATATTTAAACGGTAAAAAACAAAACACACCGGGAGAATAAACTGCCGGTGTGAAAAAAAATAGTTATGAAAAAGATTTTTATAAATCGAAAAATTAATTTATCGATTATATATTTACCTATTACAAATTTAGTAATAAAACATTAATTTTGAACAAGATAAGGCATATAAAAATTTAGAAAGCCATAAATAATAATTATAGTACTTGATTTTACTATGCTTTTATAATTATACCGAATGGAAAATTTTGAATACTTTAACATTAGCCAGTTGAATGAATTATTGGTTTTAAGAAAAGACGAAACCAAATTTGGAGAAAAAATTAAATATCCTTCAGATAAAACGACAAACATTTCGATGTTTTTAAATGAAACCTCTGCGGAGTTTGTGGTCTTTGGAATCAAAGAATTTGTCGGAATCAAAGCTAATTTTGGTAGAACAGGCGAAAAGCACAGCTGGGATATTTTTCTTTCGTCATTTTTAAATATTCAGAACAATAAATACCTCAAAGCATCAAATATAGCCTTAATCGGTTGTTTTGATTATTCAAAATACAATGATGAAATCAATAATCTAAATCCCGCTGTTCAAGCTGATTTAAAGCGCTTGTATGAAATAGTTTCTGAAATTGACAAAGAGGTAACTTATTTAAATACGTTGATTCACCGTTCAGGGAAAAAAGCAGTTGTTATTGGTGGTGGTCACAACAATGCTTATGGAAATATAAAAGGATTGGCATTAGCGAAAGGAACAAATATCAATGTGGTAAATTTTGATGCACATACTGATTTCAGGGCTTTAGAAGGACGGCATAGCGGTAATGGGTTTTCGTATGCTTTCAATGAAGGTTTTATTGATACCTATTGTGTATTTGGAGCTCATGAAAACTACTTGAACAAACACATGATTCATCGGTTTAAAGAATATCCCGATAAACTGAAATTAGTTACATTTGAAGAGATGAAAGTCCGCTTTGAAAAAGATTTTCTAACCAGTATTAACAACGTTCTAAAAACAACAAAATCAAAATCCTACGGAATTGAAATTGATGTTGATGCGATAGAAAATATTGCCAGTAGTGCCATGTCACCCAGCGGTTTTTCAGTAACCGAAGCCAGACAATTCGTCAATATGATGGCAAATCATTCAAACGCCTCTTATTTACATATCTGCGAAGGATCGGCAAGTTTAAGCAATGCTTCAGAAAACATGCTGGGCAAGCTCTTAACCTATCTTGTTACCGATTTTATCAAAGCGCAGCTTGCAGTTGGGAAATAATTGTTTTTTATTTAAATGAAGGTTGTTACATTAACATATAAAGATGTGGTTGATAAGGTTGAAAAGTTGATACTTGCTATTGATTTTCAGCCCGAAGTGATTATTGGTGTGATGAATGGCGCAAAGTTTATGATTGACCAATTTAAACAATCTGAAAAATTTAATACTTCTTATTTTATTGACACCAAGTTACAGCGAGAAACAGAAAAAGTAAAGAAAAAAAAGATAGTTCGTGTTATTTTAAAAATGCTTCCGTATGCTTTATTAAATAGATTACGGATCATCGAGTCTAAAAAAGTTCAATCAAAAATTAAGAATATCGATCTTGTAACCCTAAATAATTTATCTTTAACAATTGAAAATTTGCCTGGTATAGAACTAAAAAACATTTTGATAATAGATGATGCTGTAGATTCGGGTAAAACGCTTTACATTATCCAAAATCAGTTGATGAAGAAATACCCTAAAGCAAAAATAAAATCAGCTGTAATTGCTTGGACTATAACAGAATCTATCGTGCAACCTGATTATTATTTGTTTAAAGACAGGCTGGTTCGATACCCTTGGTCAAAAGATTTTAAAAGTTGAAAAAAAGTGTCATAGTTGTAGATTTAGACGGTACATTAAGTAAAAGCAATACTTTTCATGCTTTTATTCGATATATTTTAAAGAAATCCTTTAAATCGCTTGATTGGTTGTGGTTTTTTAAAATTCTTTTCTGGTCAGGTTTTAGAGCTTTTAAGTTGATCTCGCATAAAAGATGGAAATTCCAGATATTAAAAGATTGTACAGGCAAAAAAATAGATGTAGAGGCGTTTTTGTATCATATCCATAAAACGATTAATAAGTTTATTTTAGAAGAAATTAAAAATTATCAGGTAAGCATACTTGCTACGGCAGCCCCTGAATTATATGCTATAAGCTTAGCTAAAAAGTATCATTTTACACATTATTCGGCAACTGTTTTTAATCAAAAATATACTTTTTTTACAGAAAATAAACAGTTAGCTAAATTCAACAATGTAAAACAGCTACTTGCTAATATCCAAAATGAAACAATAGATTTATTGATAACCGATCATATTGATGATAAAGAACTTATCAGTGATGCTCAAAAATCATGGCTGATAAACCCGGATGAGTTATTAAAAAGGTATGTAAGTAATCATAATTTGATTAAAAATGTTAAATATATATATCTAAAATAAAAAATAGCTTCCATATTGCGTATTTTACTAAAAAAGTAAGACCTACAAAATAGAATAATGAATACTTTTGTTTTTATTGCGTAAATTTTTAAATAAACCGCTAAATAGTCTTAAAAATTATTATTTTTGTAAATCTTTAATCTAAACACAACTCTTTATTAGAAATATGGCAAAGTTTGAATTAAAATTACCCAAAATGGGAGAAAGCGTTGCAGAGGCAACAATTACTAATTGGGTAAAAAACGTTGGAGATACTGTTGAACAAGATGAAACTGTTGTTGAAGTAGCCACCGATAAAGTTGATAGTGAAGTGCCTACAGAAGTAAGTGGTAAAATAATTGAAATTTTGTTTCAAAAAGATGATGTTGTTCAGGTAGGACAAACTATTGCTATCATTGAAACAGAAGGAAGCGACGATGTAACAGAAACAGTTACTGCAACTACTCAAGAAGATGCTCCGGTAGAAAAAGTAGAAAATACTGTAAAACAAGCTCAAGAAGCTGTTTCGTCTGCTGATTTTGGTTCTTCTGATAAATTTTTCTCGCCTTTAGTAAAAAACATCGCAAAAGAAGAAGGTATCTCAATTGACGAACTAGAAAAGATTAACGGAACAGGAAAAGATGGTAGAATTACCAAAATCGATATATTAGATTACGTTAAAAACAGAGGTTCGCAACCTGCTGTTACTACACCGCAATCAGTAGCAATACCTGTTTCTTCTGTTGTTCCTGCTACTAAAGCAGCTCCGGTTTCTGTAAATGGGCAGGATGAAATCATTGAAATGGATCGTATGCGCAAAATGATTGCACATCACATGGTCCAATCGGTTCAAACATCGGCACACGTACAATCGTTTATTGAAGTTGACGTTACCAATATTGTTAACTGGAGAAATAAAGTAAAAAATACGTTCGAGAAACGCGAAGGCGAAAAACTGACTTTTACTCCGATCTTTATGGAAGCTGTTGCAAAAGCCTTAAAAGATTTCCCAATGATGAACATTTCGGTTGAAGGTGATCACATCATCAAACGCAGAAACATTAATTTGGGAATGGCAGCTGCTTTACCAAACGGAAACTTAATTGTGCCTGTAATTAAAAATGCAGATCAATTAAACTTGGTAGGTATGGCAAAGGCGGTTAACGATTTAGCAGATCGTGCACGTAAAGGCAAATTAAAACCAGACGATACACAAGGAGGTACTTATACGGTAACGAATGTGGGAACTTTTGGTTCGGTTTTCGGAACGCCAATTATCAATCAGCCACAAGTAGGAATTTTAGCTTTAGGTGCCATTAGAAAAGTACCAGCGGTTATCGAAACACCTGAAGGCGATTTTATCGGTATCCGTCAAAAAATGTTCTTATCACATTCTTACGATCACAGAGTGGTTGACGGTTCTTTAGGAGGGCAATTCGTTCAAAGAGTCGCTCAATACTTAGAATCTTTTGATCCTAATAGAGATGTATAATTTATAGAGAATCCCGAAATTATTCGGGATTTTTTTATATCTTTTCGCAAATGAAAAAAATATATTACATACCAGGAATATTCTCTATTATTCTTCTGCCAATTTTAGGGATTTGGTATATGAATAAACATAATTATTTTCAGAAATTATCAGCCCATGCTTTTGCATATATTGATTTTGCGGAGATTGAAAGAATGGATAAAATGTATGAAAATGTATCTTTTAATAACAATGAATTTGCAAGACGTATTTATAAAGAAGTTCATTTAGGTAACAACAAAAATTCTGATAAAACATTTAAGTACATTGATCAATTTGTGAATGATGTTGTTCAAACAAAAGATACCATTAACGGATTGAAAATTCATTTTGAAAAAGAAGCAACATATAACGAATTTATTAAAGTCTTAAATATATTTAACGAACGTGAAGCCGAACTATATATTTTAGACAACAACACAATGTATTTTTTAGGAAGAGATTGGAAACCACCTTCTCCTGATGACGAAAAGTTAGAACCACTTGAGATGTTTTATTGTACTTCAGGAATAAGTTATTCAGAACCAGAATCCAATTTTTTACAGATTTGGGATAATCTAAAAATACAATTTCTACAAAACAAGATTATTTACAGTGCGTATGTTGTTTTGTTTGTACTTACAATTATATCAATTTTTCTAAGAAACAAAAAGCTTCCAAAATAGGAAGCTTTTTTATTAAGATTTTTGCTCTTTATTAAAATAAACTAAATAGTAATACATTTGCTTTTCTTCGTCCCAGCCTTTTTCAATAAATTTTTCGGCAGATTCCGGATTAATGAAATCTAGCTTAATTTGTACGTTGGTATCTAAATTAATAACGTTTTTAATCTTTTTGCGAACGTCAGAAACAGCATTGTTTGCAATTGGGAAGTTAGAAACATCTTCAATGCTGTATTTTTCTGCACGATCGGTTTTGTAGTTTTTAAATTCGGTCTGTAAATCAGGGTTGTCAATAACATCATTGATGAAATTTTGTTCTTCGAACTCATCATTTTTAGCAAAATAATTTACCGAACGATTCATAAACATCACTTCTTCTTTTTTATCTTCGGCGGGTAAAACCACATCTTTAGCAAAATCCTGAACAAATTTCAGATACTTTTTCGTCATAAAATTTTCGTCTTGAAAAGAATCAACCGACAAAAAGTGCTCTAACCAATAACGTGCATCGTAACGGTTGCTGTCAACCGTTAAAATTTTATATCCTTCTTCTTTTTTATAATTAAAAATGATACAGCCTTTATCTAATTTGCTCAAATTAATTCCTTGCTGAAGCACCATTTCTAAATTACTATTATTTTCTTCGAACTGTAAAAAGTCTGATTTTAACTCGCTTTTAAAAATTCCAATCGCATCAACCGGATTATTATCTATCGTTAAATGCGTTAAATAAGTAACATACACTTCACCGTTTTTAATATGCGGATGGTTTGATTGCTCGTACAGATGTTTGGTGATTTTCTTAGAAACTTCGTGAACATTACTTGGGTTTGCAAAGATTTCGTTGGCAAAGTTAAACATGTCGTTGTAATCTAAATCAACATCGTGTGCAAACTGATAGTAGTTTTCTTCCTTATCACGAAAAGGTTTAAAAAAATACTCCTTTAAAAGCGGTGTAATTTCATCGTTAATATTAAAAGTGTTTTCCGATAAAAAGATTGCTTCGGCACGGCTTTTATTCCCAACTCTGTGAATTGATAAAGATTCAATTTGAGTGTTAAATAAATTAATCATAGTGGTTGTTTGTATTTTTGTTAGTAAAAAAGAAAACCTTCAGGTTTTCTTTTTAATGTATTTTATATTTCGTTAAGAATGTTCTTTATTCAGACTAATATTGATCGTCGTAGTCAAAATCGTTAAAACTGTCATCATCGTCAAACATATCAAAGTCTTCATCGTCATAATCGTCGTCAAAGTCACCGTAGATATCGTCTTTTGAAAGGGGATCACCAAAATTTTTCACAGGAGCATCTTCAGGTAGCACACCATGTGCAAAAAGCAATGCAGGTAATTCTTTTTCTTCCGAATCGTTTTCGTTTTCAATAGCGGCAAGTTCCACAAAGAACGTCCAGTTTACAAACGGATCGTAAATATAAAGAATTTTGGTTTGGTCTTCGTATAACAAATCGTTCAACTTAAAATCGTTCATGGTTTTTTGTTCACCCGGAACATCACCCATATCAAACAAAGGTATTTCGTCTTCCTGATTCCAACTATCATCGCACAAAAAGAACGATCCGCCTTCGGTTCCATCAAAACCAAAAGCATTAATTATGGTGTTGTGTAAATCTTCTAAAGTATTAGTATCTTGAATGGCGATGTCGCGAAAAACATCATCTTCAGCATCTAAAATAACGCGAAATTTATATACCATGATTTTTTAATTTGAAAGCAAATTTACTATTTAATATTGATTTTTATCGGCTTTTTAATGTTCTTTTTTTTTATTATAGATGTGAAATTTACGGTTGGTAAGGTAAAATCGACATTTCGGCGACTTTTAATTTTTACGTGAATAATCTTACCTTACATTTGACTTACTAATTAAAAATAACAATGGAAAATTTAATAAAAACACTTATTTACATTCATGCTTTTTTTTGGAGGATTGGGTTTAACCGCAGGTATTGTAAGTATTTTAGTTCCCAAAGGTGGAAAGGTACACAAATTATGGGGAAAAATATTTTCGATAAGTATGATAACCAGTAGTTTAATTTCTTTATTGGTAGCGAGTTTTCCGGGGCACGAAAACATGTTTCTTTTTTTGATAGGAATTTTTACTATTTATATGGTTTTGGCTGGAAACAGAGCATTAACTTTAAAAGCTTCGATAAAAACGAAAGCCGTTGCGTTTGATAAAAGCATTTCATACATTATGTTTGTTATCGCTGTTTTAATGTTGGCTTTGGGAATTATCTGCTTTTTGAAAGATAACAATCTATGGAAACTTTATTTCTTTTTCGGTAGTATTGGTTTATTTATGACGTATCGCGATTTTAAATCTTTTAAAAAGTTTCCAACGAATAATAAAGTAGCAGTTGTAAGTCATGTGGGTAGAATGGTTGGTGCATTTATAACCTCGGTAACCGCATTCATTGTGGCAGGTTTAAGCATTAATAATCTGGTTGTTTGGTTACTGCCTACGTTATTGGGGATACCCTATATTATATTTTGGACAAGAAAAATGAAAACTATAAAAATTTAAATTATGAAAGAATTTTTAAGACACTTAAAACAGTTTTCAATAATATTAGTGATATGTTATGTTATTGTGTTAGCAATTAATTTTGAATATACCAAACAGTTTAATAGCATTGGTTATTTAAAGCAATTTATAAATGTTTTTACCTACACTTTTGGAATTTACCTTGCAAATTCGTTGGTTTTATCGGACTATTACCTAAAACGCAAGAAGAATTTAGAAAATATTTTAGTAGGCGGAATTTTAGTGAATATCCTTACCGCTTTGGTTGTTTTACTATTGGAATTTTTAGGATATTTAGTTGTTATAAACAGTTCTGTATCGGAAGCATTTACGTTTGTAAAGAACAATTCAACTTTTATGTTGTGGTTTTCAATGACCATTTCAACAACAGTATATATAGTGCTGCTTATTCGTAGAAAAGATAAAATTGAAGTTACCCAGCAAAAAGATATTGCGATAAAAGCAACAGCATCTTTTGAAACGTTAAAAAATCAGCTCGATCCACACTTTTTGTTTAATTCATTAAATGTGTTGAGTTCATTAATTGAAGAAAATCCAAAGAAAGCACAGGAATTTACCGTAGCACTTTCAAAAATTTATCGTTATGTTTTAGATCAAAAAGATAAAAATCTGATTTCGGTTGAAGAAGAATTAAATTTTGCAAAATTGTACGTTTCACTTTTAAAAATGCGTTTTGAAGAAGCATTGATTGTCAACTTTACTATTAATGATACGGAAAATGAGTATAAAATTGTTCCGTTAAGCTTACAACTTTTATTAGAAAATGCCATAAAACATAACATTATATCTGATCAAAAACCATTACAAATTGACATTTTTAGGCAAAATGACTATTTAGTTATCCAAAATACTTTTCAAAAAAAGCAAACTTTTGATAAATCAAGTGGTATTGGTTTGCAAAATATTGTACAGCGTTACAAAATTGTTACAAATGACCATGTAGAGATACTTCAGGATAACAAACTTTACACAGTTAAACTGCCCTTGATTTCAAGTGAATCGTTTTTTTATTATCAGGAAGATTTGTTAACGGCTGAAATTTTTGAAAACGCCTATAATAAAATGCACAATCTTAAAGAGTTTTATGTAACAATTTTTACCACTTTATTAGGAATTCCTGTGTTTTTTATAATAAATTATTGGGTTTATCCGCAGTATAAATGGTCATTGTTCATAGGCTTTTTTATGATATTTGCTTTGGTAATTAATGGAATAAAAACAATAAATATTTTAAAAAAGTGGGAACAGAAAATGATAAACAAACAAATTAATAAAAAGTAACATTATGGAAAATTATAGTCAAATTGAGCTTTTAAGAGCAAAAAAAAGGGTAAAAAAAGTGAAAGAATTTTACATTCATTTAATCGTTTACATTTGCGTAAATTCGTTATTAATTATTATGAATTTATTGCAACCACAAGGCGGTTATTGGTTTATTTTTCCTTTATTGGGCTGGGGGATAGGTTTGTTCTCTCACGCTGCCGGAACGTTTAATTTTATTCCTTTTTTGAATAAAGAGTGGGAAAATAAAAAGATCATACAATATATGGAAGAAGAACGAAACACTTTTAAAAAATAAACAAAATGAAAGTTGTAATAATTGAAGACGAAAAACCTGCGGCACGATTGCTAAAACGCAAAGTTGAAAGCTTAAACTGTAAGGTAATTGCTGTTTTATCATCTGTAAACGAAAGTATTGAATGGTTTTTAACCAATGAACATCCCGATTTGGTCTTGGTTGATATCCAGCTTTCCGATGGTTTATCGTTTGAAGTTTTTGAACAGTTAACCATTAATAGCTCCATTATTTTTACAACTGCTTATGACGAATATGCTTTAAAAGCATTTAAGCTAAATAGTATTGATTATTTGTTGAAACCTATTGATGAAAATGAACTGAAAGCGGCGTTGGAAAAATTTACTTCGTTGCAAACGCCGTTTTCACAACAAAATTTACATGCAGTATATAACAAAGAGTACAAGAAACGATTTGTTGTAAAAACAGGAAACATTATAAAAATTATTGATAGCAATGATATTGAATGTTTTTATAGTGCATTTAAAAGCAGTTTTTTAACTACTACCGAAGGCAGGTCGTTTCCTTTAGACGATAGTTTGGAAAATATTGAAAAAGATGTGAATCCCGATTTGTTTTTTAGGGTAAACAGACAATTTTTAATTGCTTTAACAGCTATTAAGGAAATAAGCATCTACAGTAATTCGCGTTTGAAAATTATCCTGAATAATTATAAAGACGAAGAAATCATTGTTAGCCGCGAACGTGTACAAGCTTTTAAACACTGGATCAGTAAATAAAGTCTTGAAAATAATTAGTAATTTAGACTAAAATTTTAATCATGAAAAATTATATAATTGCCTTATTTTTTATTGGAGTTCTTTTTAATTCTTTTCACGCAGCAGCTCAAACTAAAAATACCGTTTCCGAAAAGAAGTCGTTAGAAAAACCATACAATGCAAACGATAATGCTCAGGAAAAAATTGATGCACTTATTAAAAAAGCAAAGAAAGAAAACAAAAACATTATTTTACAAGCCGGTGGAAATTGGTGCAGCTGGTGTTTGCTTTTTAATGATTTTATCAAAACAAGCACTAAGGTTAAAAACGAACTGAATAAGAATTTTTTATATTATCACTTAAATTTTTCAACAGAGAATAAAAACGAAACTGTTTTTAAAAAATATGCACCAAACGGAGATAAGTTGGGATATCCTTTTTTTATTGTATTGGATGCCAATGGTAAGGTTGTAAAACTTCAGGAAAGCGGAAGTTTAGAAGAAGGCAAGGGATATAACGAAGAAAAAGTAATGAGCTTTTTAAAAGCAGCAAGATATAAATAATTACACATCTGTTAATTTAAAAACAGTTTCTTGAATTTTTTTAAAGAAAGCATTCAAAAAACTCCAATTTTACACTAATAATTTTAAATTTGCACCTTCAACAACAATTTTAAACAAAAATGGATACAAATTTATTATTAAACATTGCACAACAACATGGTTGTCCGGTGTACGTGTACGATGGCAACAAAATTGAATCACAATTTCAACGTTTACAAGACGCATTTAAGGGTGTTAAAAAATTAAAGATCAATTATGCGGCGAAAGCCTTGACAAACATTTCCGTTTTAAAGTTGTTGAAGAAGAAGGGCAGTGGTTTGGATACCGTATCTATACAGGAAGTTTTATTGGGTTTAGAAGCTGGTTTTGCTCCGGATGATATTATGTTTACACCTAATGGTGTTTCGTTGGAAGAAATTGAAGAAGTTGTAAAATTAGGTGTTCACATCAATATTGACAACCTTTCAATTTTAGAACAGTTTGGAACAAAACATCCCAATATTCCGATATGTATTCGCATCAATCCGCATGTTATGGCAGGTGGGAACAGTAATATTTCTGTGGGACACATCGATAGTAAATTCGGAATTTCGGTTCATCAAACACCGCACATTTTAAGAATTATCGAAAACACCAAAATGAAGGTTAACGGAATCCACATGCATACAGGTTCTGATATTTTAGATATCGAAGTGTTTTTATATGCTTCTGAAATTTTGTTTGAAACTGCTAAACAGTTTAAAAATTTAGAGTTTATTGATTTTGGAAGTGGTTTTAAAGTTCCTTATAAAGAAGGTGATTTAGAGACGGATGTTGAAGAATTAGGTGAAAAATTAACCGTTCGTTTCAACCAATTTTGCAAAGAATATGGTAAAAACCTGACATTGGTTTTTGAACCGGGAAAATTTTTGGTTTCGCAAGCGGGTTTTTTTCTGGCAAAAGTAAATGTGGTAAAACAAACCACATCAACCGTTTTCGCGGGGATAGATTCTGGTTTTAATCATTTAATCCGTCCAATGTTTTACAATTCGTACCATCACATAACAAATATTTCAAATTATGGGGGCAAAGAGCGCTTTTATTCGGTTGTAGGATATATTTGTGAAACCGACACTTTTGCAAGTAACCGAAAAATTGCTGAAATTAGTGAGGGTGATATTTTATGTTTTCATAATGCCGGAGCCTATTGTTTTTCAATGACATCAAATTATAATTCACGTTTTAAACCGGCAGAAGTATTGGTGTATAACGATAAAATACATTTAATCAGAAAACACGAAACGATAAAAGATTTGTTGCATAATCAGGTAATGGTTGATTTAGATTAATCTTTAAGTAACAAATATTTAATATATTTAAAATAGGCAAACAAATCAGAGTTTGCCTATTTTTGTATAAAATTATCTAAAAGATGAAAAGAAGAAGTTTTTTTAAATTAGGAAGCTTAGCAGCATTAGGTTCTACTATTTTAAATCCTATTGAAAGTTTTGCTTCAGCTAATGAAACAACTATAAATGTAACTAATAAAAAAGCCAAGAACATCATTTTTATGGTGAGCGATGGAATGAGCTCAGGCACTTTAAACCTTGCCAATATTTATTCAAACCGCATTTTAGGAAAAAGCAGTAACTGGCTGCAATTATATCTTGACAATAAAGTTTCTCGCGGTTTAATGGATATGGCTTCAGCTTCATCAATCGTTACCGATTCTGCAGCCGCAAGCTCGTCTTGGGGAGGTGGTTTTCGTGTAAATAACGGATCATTAAATGTTAGTCCGTCCGGAGAAGAACATCTGCCTATCTGGCAAAAATTCAAATTAAAAGGTAAAAAAGCGGGGTGTGTTACCACGGTTCCGGTTACCCACGCTACTCCGGCAGGATTTACCGTTTCATTAAAAAGCCGAAATGATCAATCGGCTATTGCTGAAGAATATTTAAGAATTGGCTATGATGTATTGATGGGGGGCGGACAACAGTATTTTGCCCCAGAACACCGCAAAGATAAAAAGGATATGTACGTTGCTTTTGAAAAGCAAAATTATGTTGTTGCAAAAAATAAAGCCGGACTTAAAAAAGCCGATACGTCTAAAAAACTTTTAGGTGTATTTGATTTTGATGGATTGCCATATGCTATCGACAGAAAACAATCAACGGAATTGACTAATACTATTCCTACGTTGGCTGAAATGACAGAAATCGCCATCAATCAAATGAAAGATCATAAAGAAGGTTTCGTTTTACAGGTAGAATCTGGTAAGGTTGATTGGGCGGCGCACGCTAATGATATTTCTGCCTTAATCCACGAACAATTACAGTTTGATGATGCCATTGCAGTGGCTATGAAGTTTGCAGAACAAGACGGAAATACATTGGTTGTAATTACCACAGATCACGGGAATGCCAATCCGGGATTAATTTACGGAAAATATGCAAACGAACATTTTGACAGTTTGGCGAAGTATAATTTTACTAATGAATATATTTTAAACAACATAAAAAACAATCAATCAGAAATCCAAATTAAAGAGTTCATCAAAAGCACAATTAATGTGGAATTGGACGATGAAGATACCAAAACCATTGCGTCGTATTACAACGGATTGAAAAAGGGTGATGACGGATTGTATAATTACAAACATTTGCCGTTTAAAGCATTTGCAGAAATCCAGAAAAAGCACAATTCAATTGGTTGGATTTCAATGGATCACTCTGCTGATTATGTAGAAGTTGCTATGTTTGGCCCCGGAAATCATTTGCATAAACCGTTTATGAAAAATACCGATATGCACTATTTGTTGTTAGAAGCAGCCGAAGTAGAAAATAAATTTTAGTGTATTTTTGCTGAATGAAAATTGCCGTTATTAATAATTACGATTCGTTTGTACACAACATTGTTCATTATTTAGAAAGTTTTGATGGAGTAGAAGTGTCTGTTTTTATGAACGATAAATTTTACCTGGAAGAATTAGAGAAATTTGATAAAATTGTGCTGTCACCAGGACCGGGGTTGCCCAAAGAAGCCGGATTGTTATTAGATGTAATTGATTGTTATAAAAACAAAAAAAGTATTTTGGGTGTGTGTTTGGGTCATCAGGCAATTGCAGAGTATTTTGGTTGTGAACTGATTAATTTAGAAAAGCCATTACACGGAATCTCTTCTCAATTACACTTTCTTGAAAACGACTATTTATGGTATAATTTGTCAAATAATAATTCTATCGGACATTATCATTCATGGTGTATTAATAAAGAAAATCTTTCAGAAAATATTATTGTCACCGCTACAGATGATTTCGGAAATATTATGGCAATACGCCATAAAGAGTATGATATCAGAGGAGTTCAGTTTCATCCCGAATCGGTTTTAACACCAAATGGAAAACAGATCATTAAAAATTGGATTTTAAAAAGAAAATAAAAACGATCTTATTGATCGTTTTTATTTTTTTTCATTATTAAATCGTAGCTAATCAAATTACCAAATAAGTGGTGTTATCTTCTTCTTTTCTTTTTATTTTTTAATTTTTTTTCTTTAAAATAGGATAAAAAATCACCTGAGTAATTATCTTCACCAACTTTAAAGTATTCATTTTCAGAAATATTAGACGTTACAAAAGGAGCTTTCTTTTTTTGATTTAGATTTGAAGATCCTATAATATAAAATCCGTTTTGGGTTGGTAATGTAACACCAGAATCTTGACCTTCATAACCATAGAACGAAGCATATTTTAATGCCGTACCATTTGAAGACAAAATAGAAATATAAACATCTGATCTTCCACCACCGTGTTTAGGTTGATGAGCATTTTCAGTTGTAGGAAGATTCCTTTCACTATTCCCATTGGCAGGAGATGAAGAAATGAAAAGGTCTTTTCCATCACTAAACACATATTCTCCGGCATTAATGTAAGTAGTCCATACCCTTTCACCTTTTGAAGAAAATTTGGAAATAGTTTTAGGACTCTCGGATCCGAAGGGCTCTCTTAAGTAGGCTTTTTCCGTTGTAATATTTTGATTTTTGAGGGAAGATTTTTTATGAGAAGTTAATATATAAGCCTCATTGTTAATCACTGTTAAACTATGATTATTTCTTAAAGTATTACCATATGTTACATTCGTGTCTTGTAACCCGAAATAAGTACTCCAAATTCTTTTCCCTTCAAAACTAAATTTAGAGAGAAATACTTTAGAAAGAGTTTTTAGCGAAGATTTACCATCTGAAATAGATTCTTGAAAACTATTTGATGTTCCAAAATAGTTACTTGTAGGGTCTGCTCCTAAATGTTCTCCATAAATATATAACCCATCAGTACCTGCAACGATACTTCTTATTTTAGAGTTATCTTTTGTATAAAATGTACTCCAAATATGCTTACCATTTGAATTTAATTTACTTATCACATCTTGATAATCTAATGAGGTATTTAAATCACCTATTTCCTGAAAAGAAGAAGAAGAAGCTATAGTACTTTTATTTCTTTTATTTAAAATATAAATATTATTGTCAGCATCAATTGTTAAATGAGAGGCATTAGCTACTAACTCGTGAAAATAAGTACTCCAGATTAGATTTCCTTCTAAATCTATTTTTGAAATAAAAGTAGGTCTTGATGATTCTCCAAAAATCAAACTTTCACTATAAGCTCCCGAGGTGGCAAGTTGTGAGTTTGTTGTTCTGCCTGAAATAATTAAATGATTGTCAACATCAAATTTCATACTCTCAATATTAGAAATACCTTCTCCATTATTTGGGATTTTATAAACTAACCTTGGAACGGGTTGGTTAGAACAATATTCAAAAATTTCATCACCATAAGCATTGACTAAATAAAGACAGCCTGTTTTAGGATGAACTTCTGCTACAAATGAATAGGTTCTCACTATGGTCTTGAGAGAAGTAAATGGTTTTACAGTTTTGTTATATATCGGAATTAATGTTCCCCAATCTTGATTATATAAAGATTGTCCATAATTCTTGGGTATATTAGAGAAGAACAAAATTATTATTAGAGATAATATTTTTTGCATAATGATTAGATTTGTGTTTAACTTAAAAAAAGATGTATTTAAATTTCAGTATTAAATTAACAACCTAATTATTTTTCTTTAGTCTTCCCATTATTAAACTTTACATTTCCCATAATATCTTTTTTATTTATGGATGTTTTAGTTTTAAATGCTGGTTTTGCTGTAGGTTTTAGAATTTTTTTTTCGGTTTTTATCTTTTTATCAACCAAGGGTTTGTCTGTTAACGACTTTTTTGATGCAGCCACGGCAGCCAGAACTTCTTTAGGGTTTTTAGGATTTTCCTTTGTTCCCCGCAAATAAATTACCAAACCATTTAAAAAATTTCGCAAAATCTGATCCTGACATTCTACATATTTGGGATGATCTTCATTTCTGAAGAGATTACCTATTTCTCCTTTTGAAATTCTGAAATCAACCAAATTTAAAATTTCTACAATTTGATCATCACGTAATTGTAACGCAACACGTAATTTCTTTAAAATATCATTATTTGTCATGGTTCTATTTTTAACAAAGATACAAGAAAAAAGCTTTCATAAAGAAAGCTTAATAAGTAATATCGCTAATCCCGGTTAGTGATAGAAAATCACCACTGTTCCATTTAAATTGTGTGACTTTTTGTTCACTAAACGCATACATTATATCGTTATAAATTACAATATCCTTAAATTTATAATTTACTGATTTTACTAAAACCGGTTCTGCCGGATTGGTCGTATCAAAAATCTTTAATTCATCATCACAAATAATCAAGTAATTTTCATACAATGCCAAACCTCTTGGATACGTCAAGTTTCTTTGATGAATTAGTGCAGGATTGGTAACATCTGCAATATCATAAACCATTAAGGTATTTAAATTATTACCGCAACCAGTATTTGAATGTAAGGTTACATAAGCGTATCCTTCGTTTGCTACCACCGGATCACAAGCTGTAAAATGTTGAGCTGCCGACAAATATTTTGGTGTCTCAGGATTAGAAACATCATAAATAAACATGCCGTTTCTTGACCCCATAAACATTAAATCGCCTAAAGAATAAATGGTTTCTATATCATTGCCAATAGTTACTTTATTGACTTTTACAGGATTGTTTGTATCAGATATCTGAAAAACGTGTAAATCTTGATTATCTACAGTGTATAAATAATTCCCCTTGATAGCAAAAACGGCCATGGACCCACCTTTACCGACATTTTCAGATGACCCCGGATTTGCTGAATCAGATCCATCACTTGAACAAAACGTTAAGGTTAAACTCACTGCAAGAATAAAACCGAATTTTAATAACTTTCTCATACTTAATTCTTTTTCCAATCAACAATTATTTCATTTTCTCCTGAATTATAATACCCTGATCCATCAGGACTTAATTTTTGAGGAAACGTATTAGGGATGCGTTTGTGCACGTTGACGGTAGTGTTATTAACAGTTACAGCAACTAAATCAACTGCCTGATTAATGTAAATAGTATTGTTTTTTATTGCCATATCAGTGGCCCCCGGAACTTCTAAAAATCCTGTTAATTGTGGAGCATTGGGATTTGAATTGTCATAAATATGAAAACCTTTGTTTTCATCGGTTATAAAAATGTAATGGTCTTTAACATAGATTTTTCCGGCTTTTGTCATACTTCTGGGGTCTGACATTTTTATGGAATTTTCTAATTGCTGACGGCTCATATAAATAGGTTCATAAGGTGCGTAATACTTTGAAGAGTTATCGTCAGCCGTGTAAAAACAACTTTGTAACATTAAGGTTACGGTAAGGGGTATGAAATATAAACCTCTTTTTAAGTTTTTCATATATAATTGATTTTTGGTTAAAAATATTAAAAAAAATTATATAGTATTCTTTTTATCTGTTAATTCTTTTATATCATCTCGTAATTTTGCAGCTTGTAAGAAATCTAAATTTTTAGCTGCTTTTTCCATTTCCTTCCGTTTCTCTTTAATAGCTTTATCGATATCTTTTGTTGATTTATAAGTTACGGTTTCTTCTGCAACAGTCTTTAATACGGGCTCATTTTGTTCATAAGATTTAAACCGATCTGCCAAAGATTTTTCGATTTTTTTATTTAAAGCTTTAGGTTTTAGACCATGTTCTTTATTAAAAGCCATTTGTTTATCACGTCTGTAAGACGTTTCATCAATAGTTCGCTGCATGCTAACGGTAATTTTATCGGCGTACATAATAGCCTTCCCATTAAGATTTCTTGCCGCACGACCAACAGTTTGTGTCAACGAACGGGTACTACGCAGAAAACCTTCTTTATCTGCATCTAAAATGGCTACTAATGAAACTTCGGGTAAATCTAATCCTTCACGCAAAAGATTCACGCCTATCAACACATCAAATAAACCTTTACGTAAATCCTGCATAATTTCGATTCGTTCCAATGTATCAATATCTGAATGAATGTATCTGCAACGAATACCAATTTTAGTAAAGTGTTTTGCTAATTCTTCAGCCATTCGTTTAGTCAAAGTGGTTACTAAAACACGCTCGTCAATTTCTGCTCTTTGGTGGATTTCTTCTACTAAATCATCAATCTGATTTTGACTAGGACGTACTTCTATTATCGGATCTAAAAGTCCCGTTGGACGAATTACTTGTTCCACATAAATACCTTCAGATTTTTGTAATTCATAATCAGCCGGAGTAGCAGAAACGTAAACCACTTGATTTTGCATCAGCTCAAATTCTTCAAATTTTAACGGACGATTGTCCATGGCAGCAGGTAATCTAAAACCATATTCAACCAGATTTTCCTTACGTGAACGATCGCCGCCATACATTGCATGTACTTGTGAAACAGTAACGTGACTTTCGTCGATAATCATTAAATAATCTTTTGGAAAATAATCTAACAAACAGAATGGGCGAGAACCGGGCTCTCTTCCGTCTAAGTAACGAGAATAATTTTCGATGCCGGAACAATATCCTAATTCGCGGATCATTTCCAAATCAAAATTAGTACGCTCTTCTAAACGCTTTGCCTCTAAGTGTTTACCAATAGATTTGAAATAATCGACTTGTTTTACCATATCTTGTTGGATTTCCCAAATGGCTTTTTGCAAAACATCAGGCGATGTAACAAACATATTTGCAGGATAGATGCTCAATTGTGAATACTTTTCGATAACTTTTGATGTTTGTAAATCAAAGGTTTCTATGGCTTCAATTTCGTCACCAAAAAAATGAATCCGGAAGGGATCATCTGCATAACTCGGGAAAATTTCCACGGTATCTCCTTTAATTCTGAAAGTTCCATGAGAAAATTCGCCTTCCGTTCTGGAATATAAAGATTGAACCAGTTGTTGTAAAAATTTTGTACGGGATATAAGTTGGTCTTGTTCAACATGAACTACATTTTTTTGAAATTCTGTTGGATTTCCTATACCGTACAAACAAGAAACAGAAGCCACTACTAAAACATCTCTGCGACCGGAAAGGAGGGAAGAAGTAGTACTTAACCGCATCTTCTCTAAATCCTCATTAATAGATAAATCTTTTTCTATGTATGTTCCGGTTACGGGTAAATATGCTTCGGGTTGGTAATAATCGTAATATGACACAAAATATTCTACCGCATTGTGAGGGAAAAATTGTTTGAATTCTGAATATAATTGGGCCGCCAATGTTTTATTGTGTGCCAAAACCAGAGTAGGTCTTTGTACTTCTTGAATAACATTTGCAACCGTAAACGTTTTACCAGAGCCTGTAACACCAAGCAATGTCTGGAAACGTTCGTTATTTTTAATTCCTTGTGAAAGACTTTTTATAGCTGTGGGTTGGTCTCCCATTGGCTTGAATTCAGATTCAACCTTAAATTTCATATCTCAAATTTTTACAAAGATAAGAATAAAAAAAGAGAGGTTAATACCTCTCTTTTTTCTTAAATATATGAAACTAGTAATTAGTTCACTTTGAAAGTTACTCTTCTTGCAAATTTAGAAGTAGTTTTGTTTTTACCGTCGAAAGAAGTATCTTCTCCGTTAGCAACAACTTTAATTCTATCACTAGAGATACCAGATTGTTCTAAAATTTTAGCTACGTTTTTAGCACGTTTTTCAGACAATCTTTGGTTGTAAGTAGGGTTACCAACTGAATCAGCAAAACCATTTACTTCAACTGTAGCTTCTGGATTACTACGTAAGTAAGTAATTAAGAAGTTTGTTGACTCTGCATTTTTAGGAGCTGATTTATCAAAATCAAAATAAACAGCAACGTATCCTTGGTTGATTAAATCCTGAGCTGTATTTGAATCTGCAGCTGAGAAAGTATCACCTTTCATAGCATATCTTGAATCGAAGTACTCTTCGTAAGAATCAGGAATACCATTTTTGTTTAAGTCAATAGAACGACCTTTAGTATCAACCATGTTTCCAGCTGGAGTATTTGGTTCTAAATCTAAATAATCAGCTACACCGTCATTGTCAGAATCGATCATTTTATTTTCGATGTCTGTTACGCGGTTTTCTAAAGCTTCAACTCTATTAGTTAAACCATCATTAGCATACCAGTCAGCATGTTGCTCGTTTCCACCTAAGTAGAAAGATAAACCTAATGTAGCGTTATAGAACGTACCGTTAAAACCTCTGTCGTTAGCGTCAACATAACCGGCTCCATCAAAAGTCATATCTTGACGAATGGTGTTGATCATGGAGAAATCTGCATTTAAAGCCACACGGTTTCCTAATTTTACTTGTCCTGTTAAACCTAAAATCATGTGTCCCATTTGGTCTTTATCATAGTCAATTGCTGTTGAACCATCTTTTCCTGGTTGCATCCAAGAATATCCTGCACCAGCATGAGCTTGTAAACCTAAAGTTCTTGTCCACTCTTCAAAATTCATGATACGACCTAAGTTAGCAACCCCTTGTAAGCTAGCTCTGTAGTGTGCAGTTCTAAAATAATCAGAATCTTCACCACTTTTCATATAGTCATAACCAAAATCAGCTTTAACACCAAATTTGTTATTAAACATATAACGTACACCAGCATCAGCGTGTACCAAACCAAAGAAAGTATCACCATTATAACCTGGTGTCATTGGAGCTGATGGTTTTGTTAAACCTCCGTTAACGTCGATTGACCATTTGTTGTAAGGTAATCCTTCTTGAGCATTCATATTAGCTAAACCTAATACTGTAGCAATTAAAGGCAAAGTTATTTTTTTCATAAAACTTTTTTTTAAATTATTAATAATAACAGAATATTTGTAATTATAAATTTTTGGTAAAATTAATCTTTTTTAACCAAAAACAAAATTTTTTTTAACTTTTTAACCATTTGTAGTCTGAATAAAATGTTCCGAACGGTAGAAGAGAGGCTAAAAGGACTAAACCAAGCTTCTTAACAGACCAATTATATTCTACTTTTAAGTAAAAAGCTATTATAACGTATAAAACAAAAAGTATGCCATGGACCATCCCAATTGGAAATAATAATTGTTGGTATAATTCAGGATTATTGATTTTGTTATATAACATATTATAAAAGAGAACCAAATAGGAAATTCCTTCTAAAGCACCGATAAATCTAAAAAAATTTAACATGATTTAAAATTGTTGGAATTGTTGATTGTATTCTTTTAAATCGGCAACATTATGTTTGTTCTCTAAATCTAACATAAGTGATATGAAATACGTAAAACTTTCATTTGCAGAGCTTTCTGATTTTATTTCAGTATTTTCTTCAATTGGTTCATCTGAAGGAATTCCAATTAAAAAATCATTATTTTTATCAATATGCTCACAAGCCAATCGCAAGGCTTTGACTAAATAAGGTTTTTCTTCAAGTAAAGCAAATTCACGAAGTTTTTTCAATTCCGGAATAATTACAGATGTATTGATTCCGTTTGTGTTTACTTCTGATTGTAATGCTTTAATAATCTTTTGTGCGTTAGAATTTTCCACTTATTTTATTTTTTTAAACACCGCAAAAATAGTGATATTTGTGGAATTTAAAAATATATGTGTTTGATTTTATGTTATAAATATATTAAAGTATGATAATTCAATCTATTATTATATTGAACTATAATTTATATTATGTAAAATAGAAATTGTAAAACGATATTTATATGACCTCTCTATTACTAAGCTTATCTTCTTCATTATTAGTCGGATTCTTTATTAAGTATCTAAAAATAAAAGACATAAAGAACTTGTTCCTTTTTGTTTTTGTGAATTACATTGTAGCAATAATTGTCTCATATATTTTGTTTTATGATTCGATCACTTTATCCGCTTTAAAACAGTCTTTTTCATATATAACCGTTTTATTGGGGATTTTAATGCCGGCAATGTTTTATTTCTTAAACAAATCTTTAAAGGAATCTGGGTTAGCTAAAACAGATATTTTCCAACGTTTATCACTCATTATCCCGGTTGTATTAAGTTTTAAGCTTTTTAACGAGGTTTTTACGTGGTCAAAATTTATTGCTATTGTTTTGGCATTCGTAAGTATCGTGTTTTTATTGTACAAAAAATCTACAAAAGATGGAAAATTTAACATAATTTACCCATTAATGGTCTTTTTGGGATATGGAACAGTTGATACCTTATTCAAAATTTTAGCACTTAATAAAGACATTCCATATATAGTAGCTCTTTTTTTGGTGTTTGTTTCTTGTGCAATTATCACCGGATCTTATCTTTTCTTTATAAAAGTAAAATGGAATTATAAATATATTTTTTACGGAATTATATTAGGTTGTTTAAATTTTTCTAACATTTATTTCTATTTAAAAGCACATAAAATCTTTTTTAACAGCCCTACCCTTGTCTTTATAACTATGAATTTAGGTGTGATTATAGGTGGAACATTTATTGGCAAGTTGTACTTTAAAGAAAAAATTACAAAAAATACGGGCATCGGAATTTTATTAGCTGTAATTAGTGTAATTTTATTAGCTTTAATTCAATTAAAGATCTTATAAATGACTTATACTTCAAAAATATTTGTTACCGTTGATGTGGTTTTATTCAGAAAAACCGATGATAGTCACGAGCTTTTATTAATACAACGTTTAAATGAGCCTTTTAAAGGACAATGGGCATTACCCGGTGGTTTTGTAGATGAAAATGAAGATTTGGAAACGGCTGCAAAAAGAGAACTGTTTGAAGAAACAGATATCAAACTTTTTCAGGTAAAACAAATTAAAGCTTATGGAAACCCTCATCGGGATCCACGCGGACACATGGTTTCAGTGGCTTTTATGGGCGAAATTGATTCATTAGCCGAAGCAAAAGCGAAAGATGACGCAAAATCGGTGCAATGGTTTTCTATTGATCAATTACCTGTTTTGGCTTTTGATCACGCAGAGATTATACGTGATGCGATTGAGAAATATATAACAAAACCAGCATATTAAGCTGGTTTTGTCTTTCTAAAGAATATCAATATCTCCTTTTCCGTCGCGGATAATTTCTGGTTCGTAACCTGTTAAATCAATGATGGTCGATGCGGTGTTATCACCGTAGCCGCCATCAATAACAGCTTCTACCCTGTCCTGCCACTTTTCAAAAATCAGTTCCGGATCGGTGGTGTATTCAATGACTTCATCTTCATCATAAATAGATGTTGAAACAATAGGATTTCCTAATTGCTTGACCAATTCTAAAGCAATGTTATTATCAGGAACGCGGATTCCGACTGTTTTCTTCTTTTTAAATTCTTTTGGTAGATTATTGTTTCCTTCTAAAATAAAGGTATAAGGTCCCGGCAACGCGCGTTTTAAAATTTTAAACGATGAAGTATCCAGATTTTTTACGTATTCTGAAATATTGCTTAAATCGTTACAGACAAATGAAAAATTTGCTTTTTCTAATTTAATGCCCTTTATTTTTGCAATGCGTTCCAATGCTCTTGAATTGGTAATATCGCACCCCAAGCCGTAAACAGTATCGGTTGGATAAATAACCAATCCACCGTCTTTTAAAATCTTAACCACTTTCTGAATCTCCTTTTCATTGGGATTTTCAGGATATATTTTTATAAATTTTGCCATTATTCCAAAATATTAAGTTTTGCAAAACGCAGCAACAATTTCTTGATTCCGCCGGTTTCAAATTTAATTTCGGCCTTTTTATCTGCTCCTGCTCCCTCTAAATTAAGAATTTTTCCTTTACCAAAACGTTCGTGCATAATAATTTGTCCTTCTCTTAACGAATTATTTTCTTGGGCAGATGTATTTGAAACAGAAACCTTGCTCATTTCTTTTAATCTACGGATGTCATGATTAGGCTTAGGTTCTTCGTTATCTTTTACCCATTTTGGCGGAATCCCCGAAACAGGCTTTGTTTGACGTAGTTTTGATTTATCTACATCACCAAAAATATCTTCGCTGATAGACGATTTGTAACGATAATTGGTTTCAGGTGCAGAAAGAAATTCGATATATTGCGGCTCGATTTCCTGAATAAAACGCGATGGATCGCAATCAGTTAGTTTTCCCCAACGATAGCGAGATTGCGAATAGGTCAAATAAGCCTGATGTTCAGCACGGGTCAGGGCAACATAAAATAACCGCCGCTCTTCTTCTAACTCAGCACGTGAATTAACACTCATGGCACTTGGAAATAAATCTTCTTCCATACCCACCACAAAAACAGTCGGAAATTCCAATCCTTTTGCTAAGTGAATGGTCATTAAAGCCACACGGTCATCATCGCCTTTATCATTATCTAAATCGCTTGCCAGTGCTACATCTTCTAAAAATTCAGCCAAACTACCACGGGCACCGTCCACTTCTTTTTGTCCTTCGGTAAAATCTTTAATACCGTTTAACAACTCTTCGATATTATCTAAACGTGTAATTCCTTCTGGTGTGCCGTCTTTTTTGAGTTCCTGAACCAAACCGGTTTTTTTAACAATATAATCGGTTAAATAGTATGCATCGTGATTTTGATCGATTACCTGGAAATTTTTAATCATGGTTACAAAATCGCTGATTTTATTTTTGGTACCTGATGTTAGCTTTAGATCAATCTTATCAATATGCTCCATTACCTCAAAAATACTGCGTTTGTAATGATTAGCGGCTATGTTTAGTTTTTCTACGGTTGTGTTACCAATTCCACGTGTTGGGTAATTAATTACACGCACCAAAGCTTCCTCGTCTTTTGGATTGACCACCAAACGCAGATATCCCAACACATCTTTAATTTCTTTACGTTGATAGAACGACAAACCGCCATAAATTCTGTAGGGAATATCGCGTTTTCTCAAAGCATCTTCCATAGCCCGCGACTGTGCATTGGTTCGATAAAGAATGGCAAAATCGCCGTTGTTCATCTGATTTTGCATTTTTTCTTCAAAAATGGTCGAAGCTACAAAACGCCCTTCTTCGGCATCGGTAATGGAACGATGGATTTTAATTTTTGGGCCATCAGCATTGGCTGTCCAAACCACTTTTTCTAATTTGGTTTTATTTTTGTCGATGATGGTATTGGCAGCTTCCACAATGTTTTTTGACGAGCGATAATTTTGTTCTAAGCGATAGGTTTGCACATTGTCAAAATCTTTCTGGAAGTTGAAAATATTGTTGATGTTTGCCCCACGAAACGCATAAATAGACTGTGCATCGTCGCCCACCACACAAATATTCTGAAAACGATCTGCCAATGCTTTTACAATCATGTATTGCGAATTGTTGGTGTCTTGATATTCATCAACCAAAATGTAACGGAAACGATCCTGATATTTCAATAAAACTTCCGGAAAACGAATTAATAACTCGTTTGTTTTCAATAGTAAATCATCAAAATCCATAGCACCTGCCTTAAAGCATCGTTCTACATAGGCTTGATAAATGTCACCAACACGCGGTTTTTTTGCCATGGCATCGGCTTCCATCAACTCCGGATTATTGAAATACGCTTTAACCGTAATCATATTGTTTTTGTAGTTAGATATTCTTCCTAAAACATCTTTAGGTTTGTAAATGTCTTTATCTAACTGCATTTCTTTGATAATCTGACCGATTAATCGTTGGGAATCCTGTGAATCGTAAATGGTAAAATTTGAAGGATACCCTAACTTATCCGCTTCGGCGCGGAGGATTCTGGCAAAAACCGAATGGAAAGTTCCCATCCACAAATTTTTTGCCTCGGTACTTCCAACAATTTTAGAGATGCGCTCTTTCATTTCGCGAGCCGCCTTGTTGGTAAACGTCAAGGCTAAAATGTTAAAAGCATCTACCCCTAAGTGCATTAAATAAGCAATACGTAATGTTAAAACCCTTGTTTTACCCGAACCGGCACCGGCAATAATAATCATTGCCCCGTCTTTTTGTAAAACCGGTGCACGTTGTGCTTCATTTAATTGGTCAATATAATTTTGCATAGAGTCATTTTCAAGAAAAAACAAAGTTACTACTACTAAAAATAAGTAGCAAATAATATTATTTTAGGTTTATATTTGCTTTTTAAAAGTAGCAAAATTATGTTTTCAAATTTTACGGTAGACTGGAAAGAGTCGTTACTTATTTTATTGGGGGTAATAATTATTATATTATTGTATTATGTTTTTAACAGAAAGTCGATTGCTGAAGAAAACTACACCCGAAAGTTGTTAAAGCAACAAATGGAACAAAGTCAAAATGTACCATTTATAAATGAGGAAAAACGTCAGGCAACTCCGCAAATCACGCAGGCTTACGAACGGTTGATTATATTAATGGAACGCATTGATTTGCATAAACTGGTAGTACGCATTACCCCTATTTCCTCTCTAAAACAAGATTATGCTACGTTTTTAATTCAAAACATTGATCAGGAATATGATTTCAATATTTCACAACAATTATATGTTTCAGAAGAAGCGTGGGCGTTAATTGCAACTGCAAAACAAACCATTATTCAACAAATTTTAAAAACGAGCTTAAACAACAGTATCACTGATGCAAATGATTTGCAAAGAGCTCTTTTAAATATCAATGAGGCAAATTCAGTTACCGATTTAGCAAAAAACAGATTAAAACAAGAATTTAAAAGTTTGGTTTAATTTTTGATCAGATACCTTATATATATTAAATTTGCATTATGAAAAAATTACTCACTATTTTGGGAATTGTCTCAGGAATTGCTATTTGGGCAAGCTGTGAATCTTCAGACTCTTGTCATTGTGAAGTGTTTGAGAACATTGGAACCGAAGAACAACCACAGTTAAGATACATTGGTAGTTTAGATGGTACTTGCGACGGTGTAAACCAAGAAGAAAATAAAGTTTACCAAAATGTAAGCTGTGACTAAAAGGCGTTTCTCTTGAAATGCCTTTTTTGGTTTTCTGATTAAAATTTCTTATATTCGCTAACTCCTAAAAGTAAAAATATATGAAATTTGGAATTATCCGAGAAGGTAAAACTCCACCAGATAAACGCGTTGTTTTTTCACCACAAGAATTATTAAAAGTTAAAAATACCTATCCTAATGCCAGTTTTAAAATAGAAAGTTCACCAATAAGAGTGTTTGCAGATGAAGAATATGCAGCATTAGGGTTTGAAATTAGTGAAGATATGACCGATTGTGATGTGCTTTTTGGAGTTAAAGAAGTTCCGATTAGCCAACTAATTCCCGATAAAACTTATTTCTTTTTTTCGCATACCATAAAAAAACAGCCGTATAACAAAAAATTATTACAGGCTTGTTTAGAGAAAAATATCCGCTTAATTGATCATGAAACATTGGTTGATGAAAATGGTCACCGCCTCATAGGTTTTGGGCGTTATGCGGGTATTGTGGGAGCATATAATGCCTTTAGGGCTTTTGGAATTAAATATGAATTATTTAATTTGAAAAAAGCCGAAGAATTAAAATCACAAAAAGATTTAATTGAACGTTTAAACCGAAATTATCTGCCGCCAATAAAAGTGGTTCTGACCGGTAAAGGCAAAGTTGGTTATGGTGCCAAAGAAATGCTTGACGGCATGAAAATGAAACAGGTTTCTGTAGAACAATTTTTAACGAAAGAGTTTGATGAGCCTGTGTTTGTTCATATTGATGTGGAAGATTATTATAGAAGAATTGATGGTTCAAAAGGTTCAAAAAGCGATTTTAAAGAAAATCCCACAGCGTATGAAAGTGATTTTGAAAAGTTTTCAAAAACAGCTGATATTCTTATTACTGGTCATTTCTACAAAGACGGATCGCCTGAAATATTGACCAACGAAATGTTGAACAGTGCCTATAATGCCATTAAAGTGGTGGCAGATGTTTCGTGTGATATTAATGGACCTATTGCATGTACCATAAGACCTTCAACCATTGCAGAGCCTATTTACGGATATTATCCACGTGAAAAGAAGGAAGTTCCTGTTGATCATCCGGCAGCAATTGTTGTAATGGCTGTTGATAATTTGCCTTGCGAGCTTCCAAAAGATGCCAGTGAAGGTTTTGGAGAAATTTTTATTGAAAAAATCGTACCTGCTTTCTTTAATAACGATAAAGACGATATTTTAAAACGAGCTACAATTTGTGAAAACGGTAAATTAACGGCTTCGTTTTCTTATTTAGAAGATTACGTGAAGTAATTATTTCATCATTTGACCTTTATAAACCATTGCCCAAAACAATTCAACTGTATTGGGCAATTTTATTTTATTTTTGTTAAATGATTTTATAAAAAACTCTAAATCTGTTGGCGTAAAAAACTGTTTAAATTCATTGCGGAGCTCGTTATTTTGCGAAACAAAACAAAGGTTTAAATGAGCATTTTCTATAAATACCAGTTTGTATTTTTGTTCTATTTCCCGTATTAAATCCATATTTCCTAATTAAATGGTCATTGAAAACAGTTGTGTTTTTGGCTGGTTTTTAATTAAATGTTCATCAAATGCCATGCAAATATTGCGTACAAATGTTTTTCCCAAATCGGTAACAGTTAATTGATCATTGTTTATGATGATTAAATCATCGTTTAAAAACTCTGACAACCGGTTCATTAAAACATCTTCAGGAATAATGCTGTAAACGTTTGACAAATTGGTTTTAAATTTACAAATAATATCAGAAATGGTGTGTCTTAAAATTACGTCTTCTCCCAATAAAATATGTCCTTTTACAACAGGTAATTCATTATTTTCTATTCGTTTTAGATAAGCGGTAACATTTTTTTCATTTTGAGCAAAAGCTGTTTCACAATCAGCAATCGCCGAAGCTCCCAAACCAATCATAACTGTTGTTTTAAACGGTGTGTATCCCATAAAGTTTCTATGCAATGTGTTGTTTTTAAACGATTTGTACAAATTGTCTGACATCTTTGAAAAATGATCCATACCAATTTCATAATAATCATGTGATTGCAGCATGTTTCTGCCGGTTTCATATAACAATCGCTTTTCATCATCTTTAGGAATGTCGGTATCTTTAAAACCACGTTGTCCGTTGCCTTTTATCCAGGGAACATGCGCATAAGAATAAAACGAAATTCGGTCCGGGTTCAATTGCGATGTTCTTTTAATGGTATCCTCAATACTGTTTAACGTTTGAAAAGGCAATCCGTAAATAATATCGTGAGAAATAGATTGATAACCTATAGCACGAGCTGTTTTAGTCACTTCTTCTACTTTGCTGAAAGATTGTGCGCGGTGAATGGCTTTTTGTACTTTTTCGTCATAATCCTGTACGCCAAAACTAACTCTTGTAAAACCTAAATCATACAAAGTTTGTAGGTGTTCTTTGGTGGTATTATTGGGATGTCCTTCAAAACTCATTTCAAGATTTGCATGTTTATCTGCTACAACGAAAATGCCATCAATCAATCTTTTTAATGCTGAATTGTTAAAAAACGTAGGCGTACCACCGCCTAAATGTAACTCTTTAATAATTGGTTTTTCAACTAATAAATCCAGGTATAGTTGCCATTCTTTAAGAACGGCATCAATATAAGGTTGTTCAACTTCGTGACGTTTGGTAATGTATTTGTGACAACCGCAAAATGTACATAAACTTTCACAATAAGGTAAATGTATATATATTGATATTCCTTCTGTTGAATTCGTTGATTTAAAGTTTTTATTTAAACTTTTAATCCATTGATTTTTTGAAAAATGGTCTTGATTCCAAAAAGGCACCGTTGGGTAACTTGTATATCTTGGACCTGGAATATTGTATTTTTTTACTAAAGAATTCATTGCCTATACTTTCAGGCAAAAGTATCTTTTCTGTAGATGATAAACACTGATATTTGTCATGTTCAAAAAGTAAAACGATTCTTCAACTTTAAGATTTCTATAAGAATAAATTGTTTTAAAAGTGATATATTTGAACATCAAATTTAATTCGTTAAAATGGATCAGGCGTCTTTATACAGCTTTATAAAAACAATTTTAATTATAGTATTGGTTTACTATTTGTTTAAGTTTGCGTTTAAACTTTTTGCCCCTTATTTGCTAAACAAAGCAGTGAGTAAGGTTACAGAAAACTTTGAAAAACAACAACAAGCCTATCAAAATCAATACAACCGGCAAACAGAACCCAATACTTTTGAAACGGAATTAAAGCAAAACAAAATTCCTAAAGAAAAAAAGAAAGTAGGTGAATATATCGATTACGAGGAAATAGAATAGTTATTAAAGTCTTGCATTGCAAGACTTTTTTTTTATCCTTTCCCAAATAATAAGTACATTTAACCTCAAAATAGTGTACTATGAAAAATATTAAAAACTATGTGCCGCATATTTTAGCAATAGTGGGTTTTATAGTTGTTTCTTTAGCTTATTTTTACCCGGTACTTTCGGGTAAGCAAATCATGCAGTCGGATATTGTTCAATATACCGGAATGGCTAAAGAATTAAACGATTTCCGTCAAACGCATCACGAAGAAACCTATTGGGTTAACAACGCTTTCGGCGGAATGCCAACCTATCAGTTAGGAGCAAAATATCCACATAATTACATCAAGCAGTTAGATTATGTGATTCGTTTTCTTCCTCGTCCGGCAGATTATGTTTTTCTGTATTTCATAGGATTTTACCTGTTGCTTTTAACCTATAAAGTAAAACCGTTAAAAGCTTTTATAGGTGCATTATTATTTGGGTTTTCCACTTACCTCATTGTTATTTTAGGGGCAGGACACAATGCTAAAGCACACGCAATTGCTTATATGCCATTGGTTTTGGCAGGTGTACATTTGGTTTTTAGAAAGAAATATATGTTGGGAGGAATCCTTACAATGGTTGCAGCAGCTTTGGAAATTTCTGCAAATCACTTTCAAATGACATACTATCTGTTGTTGTTTTTAATTGGTGTATGTGTTTATTATTCAGTATATTACATTAAACAAAAAGAGATTTCGTCTTTATTAAAAATGTTTGGAGTTTTTATTGTTGCCGGAATTTTTGCGATTGGATTGAATGCCACCAACTTAATGGCAACATCAGAATACGCCCAATTCAGTACCCGAAGCGATAGCGAACTGACCATTGCACCCGACGGATCTCCCAAGGCTTCTACCAATGCCATGACACACGAGTACATTACCGAATACAGCTACGGCGTTTTTGAAACCTTTAATTTATTGGTTCCAAGGATTATGGGTGGTGGAAACGGAGAAAATATCGGAACCAATTCAAATACGTACAAATTTGTTTCTAACTTTTTGTTATCGCAAGGATATGATCCTTCTCCGGCTCAGCAATTTGCAGACCACGCACCCACTTATTGGGGTAAGCAGCCCATTGTTGCCGCTCCGGCATATATTGGTGCAGTAGTACTGTTTTTGGCTGTTTTATGCTTTTTTGTAGATAATCGTAAAGTAAAATATTATCTGGGTGCAGGAGCAATTTGCTCTATTGTTTTTTCGTGGGGACACAACTTCTTTTTAACTGATTTTTTAATTGATAATTTACCGCTTTACAATAAATTCCGGGCAATAACATCTATCCAGGTAATTGCTGAATTATGTTTCCCTGTTTTAGCAATTTTAGGGTTGCAAGCATTTTTCAAAACAACTAAAGAACAGCAATTAGATGCCCTCAAAAAATCGGGAATGGTATTTGCCGGAATAATTGTTCTTTTATTTGTATTAAAAGCTACCATGGGATTTGAAGGAGCGAATGATTCTTATTATTCACAGGTTTTTCAAGACGGAGGTTCAGGTTTTATCAAAGCTTTAATTGATGACCGTAAATCAATGTACGCCAATGATTTATTAAGAACATTTATTTTTGTTTTTTTAGCAACAGGAGCTTTATTTGCCGTTAACAAAGAAAAATTACAAGGCAAAACAGCCGTTATTATTATTGGAATTTTAGGCGTAATTGATTTGGTTTTAATCGATACCAATTATGTAAATAAAGATAATTTTGTTGCTAAACACATGGTGGAACAGCCTTTTCAGGCAACACCTGCAGACCAGCATATTTTGTCAGATAAATCTCAGTTCCGGGTTTTTGAACAGCAAGGTGGTTTCAGCAGTGCACGCAGTTCGTATTTTCATCATTCATTAGGTGGATATCACGCTGCCAAACCAAAAAAGATCCAAGATTTATACGATTACCAAATTGCACAGCAAAACATCGAAGTGTTAAATATGCTGAATATAAAATATGTCATAGGTAAAGATGAACAAGGTCAGGATATTCCATTACAAAACCCCGATGCAAATGGTAATGCATGGTTTGTAAAAAATATTCAGAAAGTTACCAGTGCCGACGAAATGATGAACGCTATGAAATTGTTCAAATCTAAGGAAACTGCCTTGGTTTACGACAATATCAATCTTTCAAAAACCAATTTCAGTGTTGACAGCCTGTCACAAATTAAGTTAACGAATTATCAACCGAATAAATTGGAGTATCAGTCAAACAATAAAGCTGATGGATTTGCAGTATTCTCAGAGATTTATTATCCAAAGGGATGGAACATTACCATTGATGGAAATCCGGCTGAAATGATTGAAGTAAACTATACCTTACGCGGATTAAATATACCGGCAGGCAATCACACCATTGTGTTTTCATTTGAACCGGAAGTTGTAAAAACCGGAGGTACCATTTCGCTAATCGTTTCTATTGTTGCATTATTGGTTATTGGTTTTGGTGTGTGTTTTGGTTTACGAAAAACGACAAACAAAACAGAAGAAATATAATTCATTCAAATAATTAGGAATATTTTCCATTACTTATGAAAAAAGTACTTATCATAGCGTATTATTGGCCTCCGGCTGGAGGTCCGGGGGTACAGCGGTGGTTAAAATTTGTAAAATATCTGCCCGATTTTGATATAGAACCTATTGTTTATGTTCCTGAAAATGCCGCTTATCCCATAATTGATAATGATTTAGTAAACGAGGTAAGAAAAGACGTAACCATTTTAAAACAACCCATTAAGGAACCGTATAAATTGGCGGCGTTTTTTTCGAATAAAAGCACACAAACCATTAGTTCGGGAATTATAACAGAGAAGAAAAAGCAGTCTTTTATTGAAAAACTGCTGTTATATGTTCGCGGAAATTTTTTCATACCCGATGCCCGTATTGGCTGGGTAAACCCGTCGGTTAGTTATTTATCTGGTTACATCAAAAAAAATCCTGTAGATATTGTAATTACCACTGGTCCGCCACACAGCATGCACTTGATCGGAATGGAATTACAAAAGCGATTTTCTGTTCAATGGATTGCCGATTTCAGAGACCCCTGGACATCTATTGGTTATCATAAAGAATTAAAACTGACAGAAAAATCTGCCCAAAAACACAAAGATTTGGAACGTGATGTTTTAACGAAAGCCAATGCCATCATTACCACAAGTAACACCACAAAGAAAGAATTTGAAGCGATCACTTCAAAGCCAATTCATGTAATTACCAATGGTTACGATATTGAAACAATTGAAAAACCACCATTAGATGAAAAATTTACGATAAGCCATATTGGATCGTTGCTTTCTAAACGCAATCCAAGAATTTTATGGAAAGCATTGAAAGAAATTTTAAAGGAAAATAAACAGTTTAAAAAAGATTTTCAATTACGGTTAATTGGTAAAGTAAGCCCCGAAATTATTGAGACAATTAAAGAATTCAGGCTAGATGATTATCTTGATTTAAAAGGATATGTACCACATACCGAAGCTTTAAAATACCAACGCAGTTCGCAACTATTGTTATTGATAGAAATAAACTCATTTGAAACCAGAGGAATAATTCCGGGAAAATTATTTGAATACATGGCTGCCGAACGACCTGTTTTAGCCATTGGCCCCAAAGAAAGCGATGTGGAACAAATCATAAAGAATACAAATTGTGGCAACTATTTTCACTATGATGATTTAGAAGCAGTTAAAGAATATATCCTCAGTTGTTATCATCAATATCAAGACAAGAATTTAAGAATTTATGGTATTGGTCTGCAATATTACAGTCGCAAAAAACTTACGGAGAAATTATCCGGTATTCTGAAAAATATATAAAACAAAGGAGTTTACAAATAATGTAAACTCCTTTTTTAACACCCAATGCAAAAAAATAATATAATTAACCAAAATGACCGTTAATGTAATTTGAGGTCATTTCATTTTTAGGGTGGTTGAAAATATCGCTGGTAATTCCTTCTTCTTTTACTTCGCCTAAATACATAAATACGGTTTTGTCGGCAATGCGTTGTGCCTGTTGCATGTTGTGCGTTACAATAACAATGGTGTATTTTTTCTTTAAATGTTTTATTAGTTCCTCTATTTTTAAGGTACTTACCGGATCTAACGCAGAACAAGGTTCGTCCATTAAAATAACTTCAGGGCGTAAAGCTACGGCACGGGCAATACACAAACGTTGTTGCTGTCCACCAGATAAACGCGTGGCGGGCATTTTTAAATCGTTTTTAACTTCGTCCCATAAATAAGCTTCCTCTAACGCTTTCTGGATAACTTCTTTATCATGAGGCAGATTGTTGATTTTTAATCCGTAAGCAATGTTTTCATAAATACTTTTTGGAAACGGGTTCGCCTTTTGAAAAACCATCCCAATACGCTTTCTAATTTCGGTTACAGGCACGTTTTTGGCATATAAATCTAAATCTTCTAAACGTAAAATTCCGTTAATATGGGCATCGGGCGACAAATCGTGCATGCGGTTAAAACTTCTTAACAAAGTACTTTTTCCACAGCCCGAAGGACCAATTAATGCGGTGATTTCTTTTTCTGCAAAAGAAACATTGATATTTTTTAACACTTGCTTATCTCCAAAACTAATGTTTAAATTTTCTGCTGATAATTTAGTTTTCATTTTTTCTGTATTTATAACGAATATAAAATGCCGTTAGATTTAATAAAAAGACCACAATTACAAGAACCAATGCTGTTCCGTAAGCAATGGGACGAACCTGATCTATTGATTGATGCTGTGTTGACAACATATATAAATGGTAAGGCAGTGCCATAAATTCCTGATTGATATACCCGGTGCTTCCGTTTATGTAAAATGCTGCCCCCGTAAATAAAATAGGTGCTGTTTCGCCGGCAGCACGGGAAAGTGTTAAGACAACACCCGTTAAAATTCCTGACATTGCCGATGGCAACACCACATCTTTAATGGTTTCAAATTTTGTTGCCCCAACTGCCAGAGCTGCTTCCCGGGTACTGTTTGGAATCCTTTTTAAGGCCTCTTCGGTTGTTGTTATAATATACGGTAAAGACAGTAATCCTAAGGTTAAACCTGCAGCAATAAGCGATGTTCCAAATTGTAATGCCTGAACAAACAATGCCAAACCAAACAATCCGTAAATAATAGAAGGTACACCCGATAAATTTCTGATAGATGCACGAATGGTTCTTGTTAACCAGTTGTTTTCAGCATATTCATTCAGATAAATGGCACAACAAACCCCAAAAGGTATCGCAAAAAGAGCAGTAATCAATGTTAAAAGAACGGTTCCTATAATCGGCGTTAAAATTCCGCCCTTTGTCATTCCTTCAGAAGGAACTTTTGAAATAAATTCCCACGATAAAGAAGATGCTCCTTTTGATACAATTTCCCAAATAATGACGATGAGGAAAAAGCATACAATAAGCGTGGTTGATAAAAGTGTTCCCCACTCTATAACCGATGATAATTTATTGGTTTTATACTGCATGATACTTTCTAAAACGGTTTATAAAAAATTCTCCGACCAAATTGGCAAACAACGTCATAAAAAACAATACGGTAGCAATGGCGTATAGGGCATAATAATGCGTGGTTTGATAAGGTACCTCGCCCATTTCAATGGCAATGGTAGCGGTCATGGTTTTAACAGAATCAAACATTCCGGAAGGAATTAACGAAGCATTTCCGGTTGCCATTAAAACGGTCATTGTTTCACCAATTGCACGCCCCACACCAAGCATTACGGCTGCAATGATTCCGGGTGCAGCTGCGGGAATAATTACTTTTCTAAGCGTTTGCCATTTGGTAGCTCCTACACCGTAACTGGCTTCTTTATATGCGTTGGGGACTGCGTGTATGGCATCTTCGGCAACCGTGATAATAGTTGGTAAAGCCATAATCGCCAATAAAATAGCTCCGTTTAAGGCATTTAATCCATTAGGTAGATCTGCCATATTTGCGATTCCCGGACTAACAACTACAATTCCTAAAAATCCGATAACTACAGACGGAATTGCCGCTAACATTTCAATAGCCGGTTTTAAAATATTCTTTAAACGTTTCCCGGCGTATTCCGATATAAAAGCTGCTGTACCAATACCTAACGGTATCGCAATAATCATTGCGCCCAACGTAACAAAGGTTGTGCTAATGATTAAAGGCAACATTCCGTATTTAGGTACTTTCGCAGTAGGTGCCCATTCCATTCCTGTAATAAAATCTAATGGTTTGATATCTAAAAAAAACGAAACCGAATTGTAAACCAACATGGCAAAAATGCCGCCGAGTAAAGCTAAAACCAAAAATCCGGTGGTTTTAAATATGCCTTTAAATAGTTTATCAATTAATATTCTTGTTCTGTATCTCATGCTACTTGTCTTCTATAATATAATATCCGTGTTCCTCTATCATTTTTTTGCCTTTCTCGCTTTTTTCAAAGTCTATAAACGGTTTTACCTTTTCCCACGATTCAGCTAAAACAAATTGATAAAGAGGTCGTTGAAAAAAATACAAACTGCTGTTTATTGTATTGGCATCGATAGGAGAATAAGCTACGGAAGTTGGTTTTTCTTTAATCTTTAAAATTTTAATAGCAGTATTGGCAGCAGGATCGTGTGCAACATAACCTGCACCCACGTAACCTATCCCCGATTTATCTGCTTTAACGCCTTCTATAATCTGGGCATTTCCGGTCATTTCTTTTGCAGCATTAGAAAATTCAATTTTTAATTTTTTCTTTACAAAAGAATGGGTTCCGGAGCTGCTTTGCCGACCATAAATGTTGATAGGTAAGTTTTTTGATGTAATTTCAGACCAGTTTTTAATTTTACCATCTAAAATTTTGCCCAATGTTTCTAAATCAATTTCGTCTAAAGGAAGTTCTTTGTGAACAATAAAAGCGGTTGCGTCTTCAGCAAAAACAACTGTTTTTATTTCGATCCCTTTGTTTTTAAATTGTTCTATTTCTTCATCTGACAATGGTCTCGAAGAGTTGGCAATATCAGCCTGACCATTCAAAAGCGAAGTAATACCCAGTCCCGATCCCCCGCCTGAAATAGCTATACTGAAATCTTTGTTCATTTCAGTATATTTTTCAGCAAGGTTTACCGCAAGGTTTACTTCTGTGTCTGATCCTTTCATTTTTACCGAGCTGTTTTTACTACATGCAAAAAATGAAAAAAGACCAATTACAACTAAAAGTTTCTTCATAATTACGTTGAATATTTCATCATCGCAAAATTGCCTTTTTAAAGTAACTTTAATGTTATAAACATATTAAGCTAATGTTAATTAAGTCGCTTTTAATAATTAACATAAAATTTGTTTAATAGGCAAATAACTGATATTTTTGTATAAAAAGATAGAACTATGAAAAAAATCTTATTAACAGCTGTGGTGGCTCTAACAGCAATTGCCACTCAAGCACAGGAAGGTATTTCTAAAAACGCGATAGGTTTGCGTTTTGGAAGCAATGACGGTATTGGCGTTGAGGCTTCTTATCAACGTTTATTATCTGATAAAAATCGTTTAGAAATTGATTTGGGATGGAGATCTTCTAATGATTATGACGCCGTTAAAGCTACGGGTATTTATCAATGGATCTGGGACATTAAAGGTGGTTTTCACTGGTATGCAGGTGCAGGTGCAGGTTTAGGATCTTGGTCTTATGACTACTATGCAGGACCTAACTATCATTATTCTAACAATGATTTCTTTTTCTTTGTTGCCGGACAAGTTGGTATTGAATACAATTTTAAATTTCCATTACAGCTTTTTGTTGATTTTAGACCGGAAATTTATTTAATTAACAATGATTATCACGATTCTTTTGGTCCGGATTTTGGAACGGGTGCTCGTTTTAAATTTTAATGTATAAATAAAAAAGGAATCTTTTAAGATTCCTTTTTTATTTTTGGTGTAATTCAATTAATCCTTCTATTGGTTTTTGATAAAACACACCGGCAGTTAAATTGTTCCTTTCTAAAAGCGATTTAAATTCAGATTGTAATAAAAAAGCGGTTGATCCTATAAAATGAACAGGCACCTCTTTATAATCAGGATATTGTTTGATGTAATGATCAATAAAAAACAAGAAACGTTCCTTTATCATATCCTGCAAAAAAGAATGATCTTTATTTACAATTAAAAAAGGTAAAAATGATGCCAGATACGCATTGGGATTGGGTTCTTTATAAAAATTCTTTTTGATGTAATCAGCATCTAAATTGTAAGCCTCTTTAAATTTTTCTTTTAAATCGGCCGGCATGGTGTTAAAATAATATGCCCTGATTAACCTGCGCCCAAAATCAACCCCGGAACAATCATCCATTGCCAGATAACCCAATGAAATCACCGCCTGTTCTACTTCTTTGCCATTAAAAAAACTACAATTTGATCCGGTACCGTTAATACAGACAATTCCCGGTTTTAAATCTTGGCAGGTGGCATAAACAGCCGCGTACGTATCTTCTAATATTTCAAAAAAAGTAGCATTTACAAAAACGTTTTGCAAAGCGGTTTTCATAATTTCTTTAGAATGCACAGTGCTACAACCCGAACCGTAAAAATAAATTTCTTTTATTGATGTACGTAAATTCGCTATTTCTTCGTTGTTTAAAATCCGATCTATCAAAACGTCTGCATTAAGCACTTCTGGATTTAGCCCTAATGTATTGTAAACGCCTAAATATTTTTTTTCGCTGAAAAGCAACCAGTCTGCTTTTGTTGAACCACTATCTACTACAAATTTCATAAAAAAATTTCCGAATTAAATCTGGACACAAAATACGTTATTTTAACTGATTTACATAGACAATCAAGTCTAAAAGTTTTGCAGAATATCCGTATTCGTTATCATACCACGATACAATTTTAAAAAATGTATCGTTCAAAGCAATCGCGGCATCGGCATCGATAATAGATGTTCGCGTATCCGAGAGAAAATCCTGTGATACCACCGGTTCATTTGTAAAGCCCAAAATTCCTTTATAATTGGTCTCAGATGCTTGTTTAAAAACATCCATTAAATTTTCGTAAGTAGTGGGTTTTGCCAGTTTAACCGTTAAATCAACCACAGAAACGTTTGGTGTGGGAATACGAAATGCCATTCCTGTAAGCTTTCCTTCTAATTCCGGAATTACTTTTGTAACCGCTTTTGCGGCACCTGTACTTGCCGGAATGATGTTGTTTAAAGCGGAACGACCTCCACGGAAATCATTTTTAGAAGCTCCGTCAACAACCAATTGTGAAGCAGTGGCTGCGTGAACCGTAGTCATTAATCCTTCGACAATTCCAAATTCATCATTCAAAATTTTAGCAATGGGCGCCAGACAGTTTGTGGTACACGATGCGTTTGAAAGAATAACATGGTTAGGGGTAATTTTTTCATTGTTCACCCCCATAACAAACATAGGAATATCATCAGACGGAGAAGAAATTACTACTTTTTTGGCACCGCCCTTTAAATGTTCTGAGGCTTTATCCATTGTTTTAAAAACACCCGAACAATCTGCGATTATTTCTGCTCCAACCTCGTTCCATTTTAATAATGCCGGATTTTTTTCAGAGGTAACCCTGATTTTTTTCCCATCAATAATCAGATGATTCCCTTCAATTAAAATTTCTTTTTTAAACGTCCCATGTACCGAATCGTATTTTAAAAGATATGCTAACAGATCCATTTCCATTAAATCGTTTATAGCTACCACTTCCATATCGTTTCGTTCAAAAGACTCGCGTAAAACCAAACGACCAATTCGCCCGAAACCGTTTATCCCAATTTTTACTTTTTCCATAATTTATATTGATAATATATCTGAAATTCTAATTAATTCTTCGTCTATTTTATTTTCGCCTTTTATTGCTTTTTCTAACGGAGTATAAGCTATTAAATCGTTTTGCAGACCAATCATGATGTTTTTTTCGCCTTTTAGCAACGCTTCTACAGCGGCCACTCCCGAACGGCTTGCCAATACCCGGTCAAAACAACTTGGTGAACCACCCCGCTGAATGTGACCAATTACAGAAACCCGCACATCGTAATCAGGCAGGTTTTCTTCGACATAATCGCTTAATTCAAAAACATTTTTACCTGATTTTTCGCCCTCTGCCACAATAACGATACACGATGATTTACCTGAGGCCTTGCTTCTTTTTAGTTTCTCTAATAATTTGGGCAAACCAATATTTTCTTCCGGAATCAAAATTTCTTCTGCCCCTGCTCCTATTCCTGAGTTTAATGCGATAAAACCGGCATCGCGTCCCATAACTTCGACAAAGAAAATGCGTTTGTGAGATGTAGCTGTATCTCTGATTTTATCAACGGCATCAATAACCGTGTTCAATGCCGTATCGTAGCCAATGGTATGCGAAGTGCCGTAAATATCGTTGTCAATGGTTCCGGGAATCCCAATTACAGGAAGGTTAAATTCTTTAGAAAGCAGCATTCCGCCCGTAAAACTTCCATCACCACCAATAACAATTAAGGCATCTATTTCGTATTTTTCTATGGTATGATGAGCCTTTTTACGACCTTCTTTTGTCATAAATTCTTTCGAACGTGCTGATTTTAAAGTGGTTCCGCCTTTGCTGATAATATATTTTACATCACGTGGCCCCATTTCTTTTAGATCGCCTTCCATCAAACCCTGAAACCCCCGAAAAACGCCAAAACAAGCTACTTCATAATAAGTACAAGCCCGAACCACAGCTCTTATTGCTGCGTTCATTCCCGGTGCATCGCCACCAGACGTTAAGACCGCAATTTTTTTTATTTTATCTGATTTCATAATTATTTCTAATAGCTTAAAGATACAAATAAAAAGTAAAAAACCAGAATCTATTAAGACTCTGGTTCTTTTTCTGTTTTTTCGGAAGTTGCTTCCCGACGCTTTTCCTGAAACTTTAAAAATTCTACGCCGTAATCGTCATCAGGAATGTTATTATTGTTATTTTGTTGCGGTTTTTGTTTTTCCTTCTCACGTTTATCGGCACTGGTCAGTATTTTTTTAAGCAATTCTTTAAAGGTATTAAAATCGACTTCATACGTTAAACCAATGCCTTGTTTATAATTTATACTTTCACCAATATAATTAATATTATTTTCACGGTTAAAAACCCTTGCACGCAACGATCCGTCATCGTTTAAAAGCAACTGTACTTCCACATCGCCCACAATAACGTTATCTTCACGTCCGCCAATCGGAACTCCCAATTTACTGTTTACCAATATACGGTCGCTTATTTGTGTGGATAACGTTACACCTACTCTTGCTTCATCTACTTCCTGTAAATACGGATTTCTTTCACTTTGTGAATAGTTTAAGCCTACCCGGAATTTTCCTTCAGCATCAGAAAATAAATCGTCGAACAAACTGCTGGCACGTTCAAACAAACTACCATAAACTGCATTTCCACCAGTTGTTGCAGTGATAAATCCGCCGGTTGCAAGTAATGCCATTGCCTGAGTTTCACGAGTGTCTTTATCGGCTAATTTATATTCTATTTCTGATTTGATGCTTGAACTTACGTTTGGAAAATTAATTAGGAAATCAATTTCAGGATTGCTTAAATTTCCTTGTAAAACAATATTTACTTCCGTATCCACTTTACGGTTGATTTCAGAACTTTCTATAATCAATCCAGGATTTGCCTGTGTTTTGTAAACGGCCTGTAAATCTAAAATGGCATTTAAAGGTTCACCGTCCCAACGAATGGTTCCGTATTTTACCACATCGAGTTTTTTATCGATGATTCCGCCGTATTTAAAATTATATTCTCCTTCATATACCTGAAAATCGCCCCACATATTAAATCTTCCTAAGGTGTTAATTTCCATAGTAATAAATCCGGCTCCGCTGCCTTTCATTCCGTGCCCTGAAGCTCTGTCTAACAAAATTTCAATTTCTGCATCGGGCGTAACATAGAATTCAAAATTAAGCTGAACACCTCCAAAACGATTGTTGTTTATCACAGTTTCAATACCTTTTAAACGGTTGGCTTTTTCTTCGGGCGATAAAAAATGCACAAAATTATTATCACCAACACCGCCTGCATCATCTAACGGAATTTTTATTTTTGTACCCTTTTGAGATTTGGCTTCAATGCTTACTATCAAACTTTCAACCGGACCTTTCACTGTTGCATGCCCATCTATAAAGGCTGTTCCGTAATAAGGTGTGCCTTCTTTATAATCGATATCCAATGCCAAAAGGTTGGTTGATTCTAAACGGGCATCAATATTCCAGTTTTTGAGTTTATTGTGAGAAATGGTTCCGTTTAAAAGTCCTTTTGTTTTGTATTTAGAATCGGTAATATTTACGTTTCGCAATATAAACTGGCTTTCGGTTACATCGAGCGGCGTATTTTCGTCAAACAGATAATCAACACCGGTAAAAACAGGACGCATTCCGGCATTTGTCAAATACAGTTTTCCTTCGATATCGGGATCTTTATGTGTACCCTGAATGGTTGCCCTACCAGATGCATCGCCCCGAACATCAGACATAATCGATGACAGAAACGGAGCAATGGCTTTTAAGTTGAATTTGTTAAAACCGGCATCCAAATTCAATTTGCTTTGCCCCTTACTTACCGAAATTAGTCCGTTCATATAGAAATTCTCTGTAAAATCATTGATAATGTTTGATTTTACATTGAAATTTTGCAATGATTCATCTCCTTCTACTTCAAAAGTAAACAAGCCCAGCAATACGTCATTTATTTCTAAATCTTTTACGTTTAGTTTTGATTTGGGTTTAAAAATGTTGTTTTCCTGAACAAACGAAATGTTTCCGTTGATCAACCCGGCAAACGTTAAATTGTTTAAATCGGGCGTAATTTTGTCGAGTTCCACATTTTCAAAATCCAGATTTAAATCTTTATAAACGTCTCCGTTCATGCTTCCGTTCAGTAAAACCATTTGTTCGTTGTGTGATAATTGAATATCTTCAATAGTAAAATTGTTAATTTCCTTATTAAAAATGATTCGGTTTTTATCGTTGTTGAGCTCATTTAAATACCAAACCGATTCTTTAAACTGAATCTCTGATTTATCAATACCTACAACCGATTTGTTTTCTTCATCAATGGTATGATAGAAGTTTAAGCTATAGCTGTCGTTTGCCTCAGATCCGCCTTTAAATGTTGTATCTGCATACAACGTATCGTTTTTCTTGGCGTTGTTTAGAACAAAATCGTAGGCTTTGTAGAATTTTAGATCAATGGTGTCAATGGCTATAAAAGCGTTTTGATTTTCGCGCAAACTGTTGACGTCAACCTGCACATTACTGAATTTGTTTTGACCGTATTTCACAAACGGTGTATTCACAAGCAAAATAAACTCTCCCGTATCGGCAGTAATTTTTCCGGAAACTGAAGTGTCATCGGCAATTTTGAGTTTTGGAACAAGCAGATCGACAATTTTATTGTGAAATTTTAAATCGTATTCTATAAACTGATTGGTAGCGATATCGTTAGGCGAATAATTTTTATAAAGACTTCCTAACGAATTTTCTACGATTTCTTTTAATTGATTGTATTTGAAATTTCCGCGTACATAACCATTTACAATATCATTTGATGTCACATCTATTTGACGAATGTTATTTTCCTGAAATTCAGATTTTATAAAAAGATGGTCAAAATTATAGGTTTCAACCGAATTGGTGTACGATGCGTTTTCTGCTAAAATACTTCCCTCAAACACATCGACATTCTTTCCAGTACCGTTTAACTCAAAATGACCTTTGAAAACACCCAGGGAATCTTTTACAATTTGCAACGCATTCATATTTAAGCGTTCAATATCCGCTTTAAAATCCACCGTTGTTTTATCGTTTGAAAAATCAAGTGTTCCGTTAAAATTAAGCAATGCGTTAGGATCGTTGCTAACCAACGTTCCTGTATAAGCCGGAAGTTTTAGGTTTCCATCAATTTCAATGTCTTTGTAAGAATAATTGTTAAAGGTAAATTCCTGAACGTGACTTTTTAAAACGGTATTAAAATGTTCCGGATCAAAACTTTTACCGTCAACAGTAGCCGTTAAGGTTGCTATTCCTATGTTTTCTTTTTCTATTACTTTGCCAATATCAAAATTTTCTAAAGCAATGTCTCCTTTATAGCTTGCATTTTGTTTTTGATTAACGTTCCACAATTCCACATCGGCTTTAGCAAATCCAAGGTTTGAAGTTGCCTCTATATCGGCATCAACATAAAAATTTTCGTAAGCAACAGTTCCTTTTAAATTTAATTGCCCTAAATTCTCTAATTGAACCGGCAAGGTACTCCCCAAAACGTTTGGCAACAAAGCCACTGCGTTTTCCCGTGAAATATTTAATCGGTTTAAATGGGCATCAATCCTGAAAGGATTGGTTTTAACAAACAAATTTTTTAACGTAAAATTTCCTATAATTTCTGAACCAAATTTGTCAGACAACTGCATGTTTTTCAGCTTAAAATCATTCAACGTTCCGGTTGCTTTTGACGTTAAATACAGCATATTGTTGCTACCAAATTCCTTATAAAAGAATTTTAAATCGTTTGTTGCAATTTTAGATTTATCAAAATCAATAGCTAAATTAACTTTTTCGGTAAAATATTTTAAATCACCTTCGTTATACCGCATTGCAATTGCTCCTTTAATAAACGATTCTTCGGTTTCAATAGCAAAAGGGTTTAAGTCCATAGATTTTTTGGTCATTGCAAAACTGGTAACCAAATCTTTAACGTAAATCCCTCTTTTATCTTTTAATGCCAGCCGGCTGATATCCGCATTGATGTTTGGTCCACGCACGATTAAATTATTCAGAGCTCCGTTCATTTCGGTAAAATCTACGGGCGAATTCCCGGTATTGTCATCGGTAATCTTAAAATTTCCGTTGGTTAATTCCAAATGATTGATTTTCATAAAGAATTTACCACTTCCGGGTTTTCCATCATCAAAAACCGCAATAAATTTATCTAAATTGGTAAGGGTATCTCCTTTGTATTTGTGGATAAAAAAATCAACATCCTGAATTTCGGTACTCCCAAAAAGTAATTTTCCTTCGGTTAACTGTTTAAAATCTGAAATGTTTGTATATAGCCGGTCAATATAGGCTAAATCGTTATTGTGCTCGTCTAACACGTGGACTTTTTTCAACAGTACTTTTCCATCTAACTGAACGGCAACCTGGCCAATAGAGGTTCGGATATTAAATTGTTTGTTGATTTTTGTAGTAGCGTAATGAGCCAGTTCTGTCTGGATTATAGGAGTAGTAATTACAACGGCTGCCAGTATAAAAACCAGTGCCAGCCCCAACAACAACCCAAACAGTATTTTAAAAAGTTTTTTGATAGCCTTATTTGTTTTAAATTTGCTTATTAAATACGAAACAAAAATAATAATTTATGTAAAGTGAATGCGGTATTTACTCCACATTTTACGCATAAATTATGCCGATTTTTTACAATGCAGCAATTAAATTATATTTTAGCGATTGAAAGTTCGTGCGACGATACCGGAGCCGCCGTATTGTGTAACGAAAAAGTACTGAGCAATGTTGTGGCAAGACAGGAAATTCATGAGTTATATGGCGGTGTGATTCCCGAGTTGGCATCACGTGCCCACCAGCAAAATATTGTGCCGGTGATTGATGTTGCTTTACAAAAAGCAGGAATTTCAAAGAGCGATTTAAGTGCCATTGCCTTTACACAAGGTCCCGGATTAATGGGATCACTATTAGTTGGCGGATCGTTTGCCAAATCGTTAAGTATGGCGTTAAACATTCCGTTAATTTCGGTAAACCACATGCATGCACATATTTTGGCACATTTTATTGATGAGGAAGGTTATGATAAACCTGAATTTCCGTTTTTAGCAATGACAATTAGTGGTGGACATACACAAATTGTGAAAGTAAACTCGTTTACCGATATGGAAATTTTAGGCGAAACCACCGATGATGCCGTTGGCGAAGCGTATGACAAAACCGCTAAGATTTTAGGTTTTCCATATCCCGGCGGCCCTTTGATTGACCAGCATGCACAAAACGGAAATCCTAAGGCTTATGTGTTTACCAAACCAAAAGTTGATGGACTGAATTTCAGCTTTTCAGGACTAAAAACACAAATTTTGTATTTTATTCAGAGAGAAATTCAGAAAAATCCGAATTTTATCAAAGAAAACATTGACGATATTTGTGCCTCTGTTCAGCATACCATTATTAGAATTTTAATGGATAAGATTAAACTGGCTGTTGAACAAACCGGTATCCGGCAAATAGCTATTGGAGGCGGTGTCTCAGCAAATTCCGGCATTCGTAAAGCGTTAAAAGAAACCGAAACCAAATACGGCTGGAAAACGTTTATACCTAAATTTGAATACACAACCGATAATGCCGCAATGATTGGAATTGTTGGTTATCATAAATTTCGTTTAGGGATTTTTAGTGATGATGAAGTGGTTTCTAAAGCAAGAATGGAGTTTTAAATTATGCAATTATTTTACGCACCCAACATACATACTGAAACAACAGAGTTTGTTTTTGACAAAGAAGAAAGTAAACATATTGTTAAAGTGTTACGTAAAACAGAAGGTTCTATTTTACACATTACTAATGGAAAAGGTCTTTTATTTATATCTGAAATCATTCAGGCATCAGAGAAAAAATGTATTGTAAAAATTACAGATACCACTTTTACAAACGCTAAAACATACCGTATTCATATGGTGGTTGCCCCAACAAAAATGAACGACCGTTACGAATGGTTTCTTGAAAAAGCTGCTGAAATTGGCGTAGATGAAATCACTCCGGTTATCTGCGACCATTCTGAAAGAAAAGTTATCAAAACAGAACGCTTTGACAAAATTTTGATCAGTGCCATGAAACAGTCTAATCAGTTGTATTTACCGGTTTTAAACGAACCTGTGAAATTGAACGATTTTTTATCGAAGGAAATCAGCGGGCAAAAATTTATTGCCCATTGCGAAGAAACCACGAAAACAGAATTAAAAAACCAAATAAAACTGAATGAACAATACACACTGCTTATTGGTCCTGAAGGTGATTTTTCTACTAACGAAATCAATAAAGCTTTAGAAAAAGGCTTTCAACCTGTTGCTTTAGGAACCACCAGATTACGCACTGAAACCGCCGCTATTGTGGGATGTCATACATTTGTTTTATTAAATAATTAAAATGAATTTTCCTGCTGATTTAAAACAGTTTATAAACAATAATTTAAAGCAAAAGATTAATCAATTAGCTTTAAAGAAAAATCCGTTTCCGGACTATGAATGGACGTGGATTTTAAATCAGATTCAGGCAAAACAAAAGGCTGAAAAAAAATTACCTACCTGGTTTTTAAATGAAGATGTAATATTTCCAAGTACATTATCTGTTGAACAAACATCATCAGAAACTTTGGCGAAATTTAAAGCGGCGTTAATTGAGGGGGAACAATTAATTGATTTAACCGGTGGATTTGGCGTTGATGATTTTTATTTTGCCCAACGATTTAAAAAGGTGGTTCATTGTGAGTTTCAAGAAGATTTATCGGCAATTGTTCTGCATAATTTTAAGGTGCTGAATGCCGATAACATCGAAACTATTTCAGGCGATAGTATTTCGTATCTGCAAAATTCAAACGAAAGGTTTGATTGGATTTATATTGACCCGGCACGGCGTGATAACCAAAAATCAAAAGTGTTTTTATTAAAAGATTGCACTCCAAATGTTGTTGAATTACAAGATTTCTTATTTGAAAAATCAGATAACATTTTAATTAAAGTTGCTCCGTTGCTTGATATTTCATCTATTTTGAACGAATTACAAAATGTTAAAGTCATTTATTCAATCGACTTAAACAACGAAGTGAAAGAGCTTTTAATTGTCTTACAGAAAGATTTTGTCGGTCAGCCGGAACTTATTGCGGTTCATATTTCAAACGAAGAAACCATTCATCGGGACACGTTTCGTTTAACTGATGAGGATCATTTGCAATTATCTCTTCCTCAAAATTATTTGTACGAGCCTTTTAGCAGCTACTTAAAAACCGGTGCTTATAACCAGATTGCTAATAAATTTAACGTTAATAAACTGCACAAGCATTCCCATTTATACACATCGGAACAGCTTATTGATTTTCCGGGAAGGCGTTTTAAAATTCAAAGAATTATTCCTTACCATAAAAAAGAAATCAAGTGTTTAGAACACACGAAAGCCAATGTTACCACACGTAATTTTCCTTTAAAAGTAGAGGAAATCCGTAAAAAACATAAAATTAAAGACGGCGGAGAAATGTATGTATTTTTTACGACTGATTTAAATAATGATAAAATTGTGGTGGTTTGTGAGAAATCGGATACCACTTCTCTATTGGATTAACAAACAAAAAAAATGACCTGAATTTTCAGGTCATTTTTTTACTATTCCAGCTCTAATGTTTTAGAGGTTTCTGCTCTTAGTTCTTTTAATAATTCAGGATGATCGTTTAATTTTAAACCGAAAGAAGGAATCATTTCTTTAAATTTTTCCTGCCATTCTGCTGATTTATACTCATTAGGGAAACATTTTGCAATTAATTTCAACATAATGTTTACCGTTGTTGATGCCCCCGGAGAAGCTCCTAACAATACCGCCAAACTTCCATCGGCAGCATTTACCACTTCGGTACCAAAAGCCAGTTCGGGTTTACCTTCTTTATTGCGTTTCATTGTTTGTACACGCTGACCTGCAATTTCTAAACGCCAATCTTCTTTTTTAGCATTGGGGAAGTAATTTTTTAATGCTTCAACTTTTTTGTTTTCTGATGCCATTACTTCCGTAATCAAGTATTTGGTTAGATCCATATTATCTAATCCCACACCGACCATTGTTCCAATATTTCCTGTTGAAATTGATTTAAACAAATCCCAATACGAACCTGTTTTCAGGAATTTTGTTGAAAAACCGGCATAAGGTCCAAATAACAACGATCTTTTGCCATTTACATAACGTGTATCTAAATGGGGAACCGACATGGGTGGTGCACCTACCGATGCCAATCCATATACTTTTGCGAAATGCTGATCGGCTAATTTTTCGTCTTCACAAACCAGCCATTGTCCTGAAACCGGGAAACCTCCGTAAGCTTTTCCTTCAGGAATACCAGATTTTTCCAACAGCAAAATAGATGCTCCACCTGCACCGATAAATACAAATTTAGTAGTAATGGTACGCTTTTCGCCTGTTTTTACATTTTTAATAAACACCGTCCATCGTCCGTCTTGCGTACGTTTTAAATTATACACTTCTGTATTAAAAGAAACCGTCACACCCTCTTGGCTTACCTGATGTTTGATCATTCTTCGGGTCAATTCCCCAAAATTAACATCGGTTCCCAAATTCATGTGTGTCGCGGCAATTTTTTCTTTATGATTGCGACCTTCTATAATTAAAGGTGCCCATTTTTTAATCACTTCGGGATCTTCACTGAACTCCATTGCTTCAAAAAGCGGTTGTTTTACTAAAGCTTCGTGTCGCTTTTTAAGGAAATTCACATTGCTATCACCCCAAACAAAACTCATGTGCGGAACAGTATTCACAAATGTTTTTGGCGAATGAATGATGTTCTTTTTAACCAAATAAGACCAAAACTGACGCGATTCTTCAAACTGCTCGCAAATATTTAATGCTTTGGTGGTATCGATTATTCCGTTTTTTTCTGGAGTATAATTTAATTCACAAAAAGCAGAATGCCCTGTTCCGGCATTGTTCATTACGTCTGAACTTTCTTGTGCAGCACTGTCTAAGCGTTCAAAAATTTGAATGGTTACCTTTGGATTTAGTTCTTTTAGCAACAACCCAAGCGTAGCACTCATAATTCCTGCCCCAATTAATACCACATCACTTTCTGTATTTTTGTTTGTTGACATTTTAAAATGATCTTATTTTAAACTTCCGTTATATTTTCTTTAAAACCGATTGCTGCTCATGTAATCCTGCAATAAAATGGTGGCTGCTATTTCATCAATCAGCGCCTTGTTTTGTCTTTGCTTTTTCTTTAATCCGCTATCAATCATTGTTTGAAAGGCGATTTTAGATGTAAAGCGTTCATCCATTCTTATTATTTCTATTTGCGGATACAAACCAGCTAATTTCTCAACGAACTTATTTATTTCGGCACCAATTGACGATGCTTCGTTATTTAATCGTTTGGGTTCGCCAACGATGATTTTAGATACTTTTTCGGTTTTAAAATAGGTTTCCAGAAACGAAAAAATATGTTTGGTTTCAACAGTCGTCAAGCCCGATGCAATGATCTGCATCTCATCAGTTACGGCAATTCCGGTACGTTTTCCGCCATAATCAATTGCCATTAATCTGAAATTATTCGTATTCAAAAGTTCCGTAAACTGAATTAATGGTTAATTTTTTGCTATCAGAAACTTCTACCCTTCCAACAATCTGTGCATTTACGTTGAACGATTTTGAAATAGCAATAATGTCTTCAGCGATTTCTGGATTCACGTATAATTCCATTCTGTGACCACAGTTAAACACCTGATACATTTCTTTCCAACCGGTTTGCGATTGCTCCTGTATCAGTTTAAATAACGGAGGAACTTCAAATAAATTATCTTTTATCACATGAACGTTGTCAACAAAATGCAATATTTTTGTTTGTGCACCGCCTGAGCAATGAACCATTCCGTGTACTTTTTCAGAGGTGTATTTTGATAAAATAGTTTTGATAATTGGTGCGTACGTTCGTGTGGGAGATAACACTAATTTACCTGCGTTTACTGGCGACCCTTCTACTTCATCGGTTAATTTTTTACCGCCCGAATAAATCAATTCTTTTGGAACTGACGGATCAAAACTTTCGGGATAATTTTCAGCTAAATAATGTGCAAAAACATCGTGGCGTGCAGATGTTAAGCCGTTGCTTCCCATTCCGCCGTTGTATTCACTTTCGTAAGTTGCCTGACCAAATGATTCTAAACCTACGATTACATTACCTGCTTTAATATTGGCATTGTCAATTACATCGCTGCGTTTCATACGTGCTGTTACGGTAGAATCAACAATAATGGTACGAACTACATCACCTACATCGGCTGTTTCGCCACCCGTAGAGTGAATGGTAACCCCGAATTTTTTCAATTCATTGATTAATTCTTCCGTTCCGTTGATAATTGCTGAGATTACTTCACCCGGAACCAGGTTTTTATTTCTTCCAATAGTTGATGAAAGCATGATGTTGTCAGTAGCACCCACACACAACAAATCGTCGATATTCATAATCAGGGCATCTTGTGCGATACCTTTCCAAACAGATAAATCACCGGTTTCTTTCCAATACAAATACGCTAAAGACGATTTTGTTCCGGCACCATCGGCGTGCATAATTAAACAATAATCTTCATCATTGGTTAAATAATCGGGAACAATTTTGCAGAAAGCTTTAGGAAATAATCCTTTATCGATATTTTTAATAGCATTATGTACATCTTCTTTTTGGGCAGATACCCCGCGTTGTGCATAACGATTGGTACTATTATCTGAATTCATATTTTTGTGTGTTGTTGTGCAAATTTACATTTAAAAACAATGTTTTGCAATGGAATGGAGAAATATTTAAATTATTAAGGTTTTAAAAAAATAACATTCATATTTTCGTTATTTTTGAGTTGATTATTTTTTTATATGCTATGAGTATATTTTCCTATCATTTGGTTAAGGTTTCTGTTTTTACTGCTTTAAAAATGATTTTATTTTCTCCAAAACCAAATAACATTAAAGGGTTGATACATATAGAATTTATGAATTCAATGACATTGGGTGCTTCTATCCTATCGCCTTCAAGGATATTGATCAGACAAATTGCCGTTTTTGCTCAATGGGAAAACGAGAATGCCATAGATGAATTTCTCAAAAGTAATACGTTTGGAAAAGTTTTGGCAAAAGGATGGTACATCCGGTTATTATTGACAAGACCGTGGGGGAAAATCAGTGGATTTAAAATTAACGGTGAATTATTAGAAGAAAATCCATCTAATATGCCGGTTGTTGCTGTGACCATTGCACGTATGAAACTCTTTGAAATTCCGCGGTTTATCTATTGGGGTAAACCTGTTGAAAAATTGGTTCGCGACCATCACGGTACTCTTTTATCGTTGGCATCGATCCGATTTCCCAGAACAGTTTCTACTTTTTCTATCTGGAAATCGCAAAAAGAAATGACAGATATGGTTTATGGGCATAGTGCGGTGCCAAACCCTAAAAGACATATCAACGCAATGAATGAAAGAGAACGGAAAGATTTTCATTTTGAATTTACTACTTTAAGATTTAAACCTGTTTCTGAATTTGGTAAATGGAACGGAAAAACCTATATAAGTTAGAAAAATGGCAGTAGCTTATCCCTTACAAAAATTTCAGGACTGGTTTACCCAACAATGGGTTATCATCAGAGGAAAAAAATTTGAGCCAAAGGATTTTCCCTGGCTTATTGGTCCATTTGGAACTATTAATGCCTTTGGTGAGGATTTAATCTGTCAATTAGCTGAAAAAGAACAGTTAACTATTCAAAGAAATGCATCATCACAAGGTATTTTAGAATCAATAGGCTTATTCAACTTTGCGGAAAGCGATCTGGAGAAATTATCAAAAAAAGTGATTGATTTTTATGAGAATACATCAGAATATGATTTAAGTCTTACTGTCAAATGGAATCCTTTTTTTAAATTCTTTGGTCTTTTGCTGAACAGTTTTTTTAGTGATCGGATCAATCAGTTAAATGTTCCGCTTAAAGCCAACCAAAACATAAAACCATTAAAAAGCGAAATCGTAACTCTGTCCGACTCAAAAACTCATAAAATAAAATACACGATATGGTTACGGACTTCAGAAAATAAAATAATGTATTCGGGTATCTACGGAACCTGTAAATTACCTTCGGGTAAAAGCTGTATCAAAGTAATTTTTCCTTTACCCCAAGGCAATGCTACCGTTATCATGATTCCAAAAATAGGGAAAGACGGTGCGCTTATTCTTGAATCATCAGGCAAAAAAATAGGTGATGCCGGATTTTACTTTCTCCTTAAAGATGCCAAAGATATTCATTGGACAAAATTCATAGCTTCTTTCCGCGACCGGTTGATTATTAACGAAGAAAATGATACCATTTATGCAGAACAAACTTTAACTTTATGGAAGCAAACTGTTTTAAAATTTAACTACACCATACAACGTAAAAACAGTACCAACTAAGAATTATTCCGCAAAATGGTTGTGGCATCGGCTTGTGTTTTAGGCAAAATAGTAATATCTGCCAATTGCACGTGTTTAGGCTGATTGATTGTAAAAGCAATGCTTTCGGCAATATCTTCTGCCTGTAAAGGTTCAAAACCTTTATAAACATTATCTGCTTTTTCTGTATCGCCTTTAAATCGTACCAATGAAAATTCAGTTTCTACGGCTCCGGGTGCAATAGATGTTACTTTAATGCCTAATGGTAAAAAATCTAACCGCATGCCTTTGGTCAGTGCTTCAACCGCCCATTTAGAAGCACAATAAGTGGTGCCGTTCGTATATGCTTGTTTTCCGGCAATAGAAGATAAATTTACAATATGTGCGTTTTGTGATTGTTGCAAATATGGAAGGCACGCTTTGGTCACATAAATCAATCCTTTTACATTACTATCGATCATTGCATCTAAATCGGCTAAATCGGCATCTTGAAAACTTGTTAATCCATGTGCATTTCCGGCATTGTTAATTAAAACATCTATATTTTTCCATGCTGCTGGGATCGAATCAAATGCTTTAAAAACTTCTTCTTTCTTTGCTACATCAAACGTTAACAATAAACAAGGAGTTTCTTTCAATTCGTTTTGTAATTGCTGAAGTCTTTCTAACCTTCTGCCACAAAGAATCAATCTGTTCTCCTTAGCCAAAGCTTTTGCGGTTGCATAACCAATTCCTGAACTGGCACCGGTAATTACAATTGTTTTCATTTTTTTACGAATGTTTTTACAAAGGTACTAAGACATTTTTAAATAACCGTTTGTTTTAACCCTTGCATAATGCACAACCATAAAAAATTAAAAAACGATTTTTGCTTGGTGCGTTCTACCTGCTTTATTTCTGCTTTTTTAAAGCCATCGGTATCAGTTCGTACCACCATATTGGCAGCGTTAGTTAAAAATTTTCTTTTTTTATTTTCTTTGTTGAACAACGTCATTTTCAGATTTTTGAAATTCATGGCGTAGTCGCCTGTTGCACGGTCGTTATTTCCGCTAAAATTAAACGACATCTGATCGATTTTTCCGTCTGCTTTTACATTGAGATACGGTTTTAAAAAGGGATTCATTGCCGGCGCCGGAAATTTTTTCAGATTTCCGTTAATATTGAATTTCTCTGCCGTATCCATAATATTAAACTGCCAGCTTGCTTCTAAATCGCCCTGACCCATGAATTTTGTGCGGACAAAAATCTGGGTTTTTGGTCCGGATGATCGTTTGTATCCACTGTAAAGATTTGATGCCGTTAAATTGAAATTTGAAAAAGTCAGTTTACCGGGGTCAGTACTCGTGGCAGAATCTTCTTCGTAAGATAATTTAGAATTTTTTACTTTTAAGGTTTCCACTTCAAACGGAAATGTTACATGACGCAAACGGTAACTGTACAAATGATTTTCTTTTGGATTAAGCGGTACAGTGATGTCGCGGTAAATTTTTGCATCCATGGCATTTAAAACCAATTCTTTAAATTTTATGTAGAATTCTTCCTGCTTATCAAATCCCCACTGATAATTATTGAACTGAATGGTATTTGCTTTTAGATCGTAATAATCCTGGGCATACTTTAAGCTTGCAGCGTGTTGTTTGCGCGAAATTTTCGGTGTCATTTTAAAATCTTTAACCGTTGCGTTACTTTCGTTTAAAACCATTCCTGCAGATGAAATAACATACGTTTTCCCTGAATCAAAACGGACTTTACCTGTTGAAAGCTGTGGATTTTTATAGGTAAAAGGAATTTTCTCTATTACCGTTTTATCGTCTACACGAATATTGCTTAAAGTTAAATTAAAGTCGTTTACCGTTAATTTATTGTGTTTGCCCGATGGGTCTTTTAAAAAATATTGTGCCTTGTTAACCAATACTTTATCTATTAAAATAAGGTCGTTTAGGGTATTTGAATGATTTTTTTTCTTACGGGATTTATCTTTGGGAATATGAATAAATACGGGGTTATTTAACTGAAATTCAACAATTGACAATTGCTCATTGATACGGTTTGAAATCTTTTTTATGTTGATATTCACATTATTCACCTCTAAAATACCCAATGAATTAAACGATGATTTTTTGATGTCTAATTCTTCGATATCCAATCTAAATGGAATGAGCGGCTGAATCCTATTTTCGGCATCTTTTTTGGCTTGCTGAACAACTGTCTGATTTTTCTGATCTAAAATCCTAACGTTGATTGAATCGATAGAAATGGTGCCGACATTCACAAATAAATTGGCATTTTCATAGCCCCAATCGGTATTTTTTAAGCTAAGTTTAGGCACTTCGACCAATAATCTCGTGGTTGCTTCGGTTGGATTGTCTTTGAATTCTTTTGAAGATTTATAGGGCAGCATTCTAAAACGATCAATTGAAACATTTTCTTTATCAATGGCAATGGTGCCGGTTTTGGCAATCTGCAAATCGTTGAGTACGCTGTAAACAGAATCAATTTTAAATTTATAATCGGTATACGTAAACGGAATATCTTTTTTGGCGGTATATTTCCCCATGTGAATTCCGTTTATTTCCGCATTAAAATTATAGATTTCGTGCAAAAGAGAATCATTCGTGGCATTCATCATCTTTAAATGGGTATTTTGCACACTGATTTTATCAATATCAATGATTGAGGTCAGTTTTGACTCGCTTGGAAGTGTGTCGCGAACCGCCGGTTTCAGTACGGTTAAATCGGCACCGATAACCGAAATGGTAAAGGCTTTCAGGTTTTTATTTTTAATAAGCTCGTAAAAATTTACCCCGGTAACGCTGATGCGGTCCACTTTACCAAAAAAATCAATATCCTTTTTAATACTAGCATTTTTCTTAGGTTTTAACTCCGCATGTTCAACCGACAGGCTGTTGCTGAAAATGGAAAAGTTAATGTCTTTATACACCAAATCGTAAGCAGTATCATTTTTAGATTCAATGATTTTTGGCAGTTGATTAGTAATGATCAGATTAATGGCAACATTTGCAATGACAGCCAGCAGTAATGCACCCACAGCAATGATGCCAAGAATTTTTATTGGTTTGGCGACTTTCATAACAACAATTTTTATCTAAAAATAGTAAAAAAACAATAAAAACACAACTTAATTTATTTAGAATTAGCCATTTATCAGGTAAATAAAAAATATTTCTCATTTTTAAATAACACTGTAAATCAATAAGTTAGCTTTTTATTTACTGCAATTTTATCAATCTGCAGTACAACTTTTTGCTTTTTTTATATTTTAAGAATAATTTTGAGATAACGTTATTGTATATACCATTTTATAAAAAACATGTTTAATAATTTTTATTTTTTTATTTAGTAACTAATTTTAAAAATGATATTATCATGAAGAAAATTTTATTTTTATTAGGAGGAGTAATCTTCCTTACCGCTTGTAATGAAGATGTTATCCAAAACACAGATTTAGAATCAGTAAACGATTCCTCATCAACTGTTAAACCTTTTACAGATGAAGGTGGCTGCCAAACACCTTGGGATTTTGGTCCCGCTCCCGGCAACCAAGTAGAATATGTCTTTACAAACCAGACCGGCGATTGGGGTTCGCCCAGCCTGTTAACCATGCGGGCAACACCTTATGTGGGGCTGGCGTATTATGATGGGGATAATACAGATGGGCAATATCTTACACATGCAGGTTATACTCCCTTAACAACAGGTATGTATCCTCATTTATATGCCGGTAACAATGAAATTGGCAATTTCATACCTGCCGCACCCATAATAGTAGATGGTACCGGTATACCATCGTATTACAGTTCTGTAAGGCTGCAAATACAAGGTACTAATGGTTTTCACCATTGCCCTGTTACACCTAATGTACTATCCAATGCAACTCAAAACCCGGCAGCGGTTTATTTTAACCTTCCGGGGGCAGGTACACCGGTAACCCCGCAGGAAATACAGTTGTTGGAACAGTACGGCAAAGTATTTTTTTATTACTGTGAAGCCATAGATCCGGCAACCAATGCCGTGGTGTGGAGCAATTACCTGATGCTTGACTGTGATGATACCAAATGGACAGATACCACTGTTACGGCAAATGTACCGGTGGCGGGTAGCTCGTTATTTTATAACACAGTTTCTGCAGAAGTGGTTTTACCAAATACAACTTTTCCATTTATGGATACTTTTTCGTATGCACCGGGTGCAACAACGTATAATTATACCGTTAGTTTATTAGGTACACTAACAAACACCGAGCTTATATTAACCGATTAATGTATTTGTTATGAAAAAAATATATTTATTACTGGTAGTACTGTTAGTGATACTACCTGCAAAAGCCCAGATATTGTTTAGCGAAAATTTTGACAGTTACCCCACAGGGCATTTAAATACCGACTATACCTTTACTACCCCCGGACAAGGGGGATGGTTGGTGTCAAGAGGTAGTAGTAGAACTGAAACCGCAATGGTTACACCCGAAACAGGTAAAGGCAATGTATTAATGATAGTATCAAATACATCCTCTTTAGGATCCGTTACCTTTTCACAAGCTTCTGGATCCTTAAGTTCTTTGT
>Ga0164243_10000641_pt1 | contig 62443 bp, 57 predicted proteins | sample OricompcompostOP_FD_108781 | JGI IMG/M metagenome (GOLD analysis project Ga0164243, IMG submission 108781) | Organic Plus compost microbial communities from Emeryville, California, USA - Original compost - Organic plus compost (OP) | ecosystem: Engineered > Solid waste > Mixed feedstock >... | reverse complement strand
GCGACTGCGGCGGCCGGCTCGACCAGGCGCTCGAGCTCGGCCAGGCACATGCGTGTGGTGGGGTGGGCGCCGCTGCCGAACGCCCGCCCGGGGTCGATCGAGAGCACGAGGTCGTCGGCTCCGGCCCACGATGGCGGCTCCTGCCAGCTCGGCACCACCACGGTGCGGCTCCCGGCCCGCCACGGCCGGGCGTAGGCCCGCCAGCCGTCGAGGCCGTCGTCGGGCACCGGCTCGACCACCACCTCGGCGCGGTCGGCGACCGCACCCGCCACCTCGGCGACCAGCTCGTCGGGCACTCCGGCCCGCAGCTCGATCACGGCGCCGTCACCGACGGCACGCTCCTCGACCCCGGACACCCCGGCGTCCCACAGGAGGCCGGACACCACGTCGGCGTCGTCAGCGGCCACCCGGGCCACCACGGTGGACCAGGTGGGCGCGGGGGCGGTCACTCCGAGCCGTAGGCGGCCGCCAGCACCTCTCGGCAGGCCTCGCACACGGGGTAGCGGTTGGGGTCGCGCGTGGGCACGAAGCGCTCACCGCACAGCGCGGTGATCTCCTCGCCCAGCACGTAGCCCCGCATCTGGTCGTCCTTGCGGATGATGTGAGCGACCTTGCCGTCCTCCAGATCGGGATCGGACGGACGGGTGTCGGGGCGTTCGATGACCTCGGTGCTCACGGACGGTCAGGGTACCGCCGCCCCGCCCGGCGACCGCAAGGGCCGAGGCCTCAGCCGCCGGTGGTGGACCAGTGCCAGGGCTCGCTCGGGAGGTTGCGGAACCCGAACCGGCCGGCGTTGGCCGCCAGCCACAGGAACGCGGGCTCGCTGCGGGAGTTGAGGAACTTGCCGTTGACCGAGAAGTCGATGGCCAGGCCCTGCTCGTGCAGCGACGCGCCCGGGCGGGCGGTCGGCGGGGAGCACTGGTCGGGCGGCATCTGGTAGACGGCGTAGTCGGAGGTCCCGCAGTTCTGCATGCGCAGGGCGATCTGGTTGCTGCTGTCGCGGTAGCCGTAGCCGCCGAAGAAGAACCCGTCGGCCTGGGCGGCCGCCAGGAGCCCTCGGAGCTGCTCGGCGATCGCCGCGTTCACGGTGATGCCGCCGACGGTGGCCAGCGCCGGTCGGTTCCGGCTCGGGGGCCGGGGGGTCGTCGATCCTCCGCCCGAGCTGCCGGGGCTGGGGGCCGGGACCTTGCGCACGCTGGCGGCGAGGGCGGCCTGCTCGGCCGCGATCTGGCGCCCGAGGTCGGCGTCGAGGCGCGACAGGTGGGCGGCGTCGGCCAGGCGCTCGTCGAGCCGGGTCCGCACCTGCGCGGCGAAGGCCTCCTGCTGGGCCTTGGCCTCGGCCAGCGCCCCGAGGGCCTGCTCGGCGGTGGCGGCCGCGGCCTCCGCCTGCTCGCGGGCCGCCACGGCACGGGCGCGCTCGTCGTCGAGCTTCTGGCGGGCGACCCGGAGACGGTCGAGGACGTCGGCGTCGTTGCCCGAGTGCATGGACAGCAGGGCCCGCTTGGTGGCGTCCTCCTGGGCGCTGTCGGCCTCGAGCCGGCGGGCGAGGTCCTCGTCGGGCGGCGAGATGTAGGCGTTGACGGCGTAGGCCACCACCTTGGCGTGCAGGGCGTCGACCTCGGCCTCGGTCTCGGCGATGGCCTGCTCGGCCCGCGCCGCCTCGGCCGAGCTGACCTCCACCCGGCGACGGGCGTCGTCGAGGAGCGCCTGCTGGCCCCGCACGTTCTCGTCGAGCGCGGCGAGGGCGGCGGTGACCGACGCCTGGTCGCCCTGGAGGGCGTCGACCTGGGCGGCGACCTCTGCCTGCCGGGCCCGCACCTCGGCCCGCTGCTCGCGGGCGCTCTTGCCGTCGGCGACGGCCGACGAGCCGCTGAGGCCCGTCGCCGCCACGAGCGCGACCAGACCGACGGCGAGGGCCGTCGGCAGGGTGCGTCGTGCGTGGGGGCGGAACGGGCTCATGCAGACCTCTGACGTGTCGACCTGGATCGACGTCGGAGGAAGGCCCCGGCTCCGCCCGAGAGCACGAGGGAGCGTACAACCACCTCCCCTCCCCTGACCAGGGGCGAGTTCGCGGACCCCCACCCAGGCCCCGAGCCGTCCGGGTGGGAACGGCTGCCGGGTACGGTCTGACGATCATGACGGAGACGACCACCACCGACCACCTCGCCGTGCTGGAGGACCTGGCCGCCCGACGGCGGTCGAACCTGCGGGTCGACCCCGACCGGCCGGTGCCGCCGGAGCTGGTCGAGCGCCTCGTGCGGGTGGCGGCCACCGCCCCCAACCACAAGAAGACCTACCCGTGGCGGTTCCGGGTCGTCAGCGGCGACGGACGGACCGCCCTCGGCGAGGCGCTGGCCGGTGACCTGCTGGCGTCGGGTGAGGAGAACCCCGCGAAGGTGGCCAAGGCCCGGGTCAAGTACCGACGGGCCCCCGTCGTCCTGGTGGTGGCTGCCGCCGCGGGTGAGCACCCCACCATGACCGAGGAGAACCGCGACGCGGTGTCGGCCGCCATCCAGACGTTGCTCCTCGGCGCCACCGCCGCCGGCCTGGCCTCGCTGTGGTCCACCGGCGCGGCCGCCCGGTCGGGCCGGATCGCGGAGCTGGTGGGCCTCGACCCCACCGACACCATCGTGGGCCTGGTGTACCTCGGGTGGCCGATGTCGGAGCCCGACTGCCCGCCCCGTCCCGAACCCGACCTCGTGTGGGTCGACGTCGCCGCCCCCGAGGTGACCTGACTCCATGGCCCGCAAGAGCGACCGCGGCCGGACCGGTCAACCCCGCTACCAGAAGTCCGGCTCCTCGAAGGCCGCCGCCCCCCAGGGCCGTCCCCCCACGACCGGGACCGCCGCCACGCAGGTCACCCGCAAGCGGCTCATGGCGATCGTGATGGTGTGGGTCTTCATCGTGTGCTTCTTCGTGGGGCCGATGCTCATGGGCAACTGGCTGTTCGCCGTCCCCACGGTGCTCTTCTCGGCGATGGCCGTCGCCACCATGCGCCGGGCCCGGCGTCCCGACTCTCCCGACGCCGAGGTCCTGGCGCCGGGCGCCCTCGCCGCGGCCACCACCAAGGTCCCGGTCGAGGTGCACGGCAAGTGGTCGGCCGGCGGCGCGGTCCGCGCCGGCGCCGCCTCCACCGGGCTGCTGCGGTTCGCGGACCGGAGGATCTCCTTCGTCACCGACGAGGGCGAGGTCACCTTCGAGGCCCCGGTGAACAAGGTGCGGATGGCCGCGGTGCCCGGGTTCTGGCGCCCCCAGCTCGACCTCGACATCGACGAGGTCACCCACTCGATCCGCTTCTACCCCCTGTGGGACCTGGGCGCGACCATGGTCGGGCCGGTGGTGGCGGGCGAGTGGTACTCGCAGCTGCGCGCGCTCGGGGCCCGCTGAGGCGAGTCGTGTCCGGCGGCGAGCGGCGACGGCCGGACGACCCCAACCCGCTGCGCACCAGGGCCCGGGCCCGGCGCATGGCGGTGATGCTCGGGTGGTGGGCACTGCTCCTGGTCGGCCTGTTCTGGCTCACCGTCGGCGGCCCCCTGGTGGTGCTGCTCCCCGTCGGCCTGGTCGCCGTGGTCGTGGCGGCCAACACCATCGTGGTGGTGCGCCACACCGGTCCCGAGGAGAGCGCCCTCGAGCCGGAGCGCCTGGCCCGGGCCGACGGCACCCGGGGCGACGGGGTCGCGGTGTGGGCCAGCCGCGCACCCCACGCCGGCGCCGAGCGGGGTCGGCGCAGCGGCACCCTCGCCTACGAGGGTCGGCGGCTCAGCTTCACCGTCGACCCCGCCACGGACACCGGCACCGGCACCGGCACCGGCGATGCCCTGGCCGGGGTGGCGGTGCTCGACGCGCCGGTGCGGGAGCTGGAGCTCGGGCCCCGCCCCACCTGGCGCCGACCGGCGCTCGTGGTCCGCCACCAGGGCACCACGCACGTCCTCGACCTGGCCCCCACCTTCGATCTGGGAGCCGGGGTCGTGGGCGCCGCGGTCGCGGCCGGCTGGTGGGACCAGCTGGCGGAGCGCGGAGCCCGTGCCACGATGGCGGGATGACGCCGCCGCCCACCGACCCGGCCCTGCTGGACGAGGCCGTCGCCATCGCCCGAGCCGCAGGTGAGCTGACCCTGAGCTGGTTCGACCGCACGGACCTGGTGGTGCACGCCAAGGGCGACGGCACGCCCGTCACCGAGGCCGACCGGGCCGCGGAGCGGTTCGTGCGCGAACGGATCGCCGCCGCCCACCCCGACGACGGCATCGTCGGCGAGGAGGAGGCCGAGGTGGTCGGCTCGTCGGGCCGCTCCTGGGTGATCGACCCGATCGACGGCACCAAGGCGTTCACCCGCGGGGTCCCCCTCTACTCCACCCTGCTGGCGGTGCTCGACGAGCACGGGCCGGCGGTCGGGGTGATCGACCTCCCCGCCCTCGGCACCACCGTGTGGGCCGGGCGGGGGCTGGGCTGCTTCCGCGACGGGCGCCCGGTGCACGTGAGCGACCGCACCGACCCCGCCGAGTCGGTGCTGTCCACCAGCGGGTACTCGTGGTGGCCCGAGCCCGCCCTGCTCGGCGTGAAGCGGGCCGGCTACCAGCTCCGCACCTGGGGCGACGGCTACGGCTACGCCATGGTCGCCTGCGGCGGCATCGAGGCCATGGTCGACCCCGAGGTCTCCCTCTGGGACATCGCCCCCATGCCGGTGATCATCGAGGAGGCGGGCGGCCGGTTCTCGACCCTCGACGGCGGCGAGCCCGAGCTCGCCCCGGGGGCCACGCCGTCGTTCGTCGCCACCAACGGCCACGTGCACGACGACGTCGTCGCCTCCCTCTCCGGCCGCGGCGCCTGAGCGCCGCGGGCCGACGGGCGGGGCGACGGGCCCCTCGGTACGCTGCCCACGAACGGGAGCACCCACCGCACACCCCCCTTGTCGTGGGCGCCCGACGCCGCAACGGAGCGACGACAGACGCCATGCCCACCCAGATCCGACCACCGCGCTCGTCGGTGAGCGCGGCCCGCCGTGTGGCGCTGGTGGCCGTCGTCGTCGTGGTCGTCCTGCTGGGGAGCACCGGGATCGCGTCGGCCCACGCCAGCCTGGTCGCCACCGATCCCGGCGACGGCCAGAGCGTCCCCGAGCCCCCCACGCGGGTCACCGCCACGTTCACCGAGCCCGTCACCGCCGACGTGGGTGGGCTGACGGTGCGCGACCGCGACGGCGACGTCGTCGACCTGGGCGACAGCACGGCCGAGGGCACCACCCTCTCGGTGTCGCTCCCCTCCGACCTTGCCGACGGCACCTACATCGCCACCTACCGCGTGCTCTCCGCCGACGGCCATCCGGTGAACGGCTCGTGGGTGTTCGGCATCGGTTCCGGACCGGTCGACCTGTCAGCCGGAGGTGACACCGGTGACGCCCCCTGGGAGCTGGCGGGCGGCGGGGCCCGCTTCGTCACGTACCTGAGCGCCCTGCTCGCCGCGGGCGTGGCGTTCTTCCTGGCCTTCCTCCACGACCAGCGGGCCGACCGGTGGAAGCTCGTCCCCGTCGTCCGGATCGCCGCCGTCGTCGGCCTGGTCGGCGTGCTGGGCATCATCGCCACCCAGGCCGCGCTGCTCACCGGCGACGGCCTCGGCGCCGCCCTCGACGGCGACGTCCTCCGCAGCGTGCTCACCGACCGCCTCGGATGGGCGATGGCGGTCCTGCTCCTCGGTCTCGCCGCGGTGCACGTCTCCACCGACACGAACCGCCTGCTGCTCGCCCAGGTCCTCGCCTTCTACGGCGGGCTCGCGGTCACCGGGTCCTTCGCCCTGTGGGGCCATGACACCGAGGCACCGGCGCGCTGGCTGTCGGTCGGCAGCGACGTGGTCCACGTGGCCGCCGCCGCGGTGTGGCTCGGGGGGCTGGTCGGCCTGTTCCTCGTGCTGCGGCGGCGGGCGCCCCATCCGGTGCGCTCCACGTGCGCGGTGGTGAGCCGCTTCTCGAACACCGCTGCGGCGAGCGTGCTGCTCCTCGCCGCCGCGGGGGTGGCGATGGCCTGGATCGAGGTCGGCACGCCCGAGGGGCTGTGGAGCACCGTGTACGGCCGCCTCGTGCTGGTGAAGGTCGCCATCACCCTCGTCGTCGTGGCCCTGGCCGCCCACAACCGCTTCCGGCTCATCCCCGCCCTGCTGGCGGGGGCCGACGCCGACCCCGAGGAGTCCGACGATCTCGAGGCGTCCGACGACCTCGTCGGGCAGGCGGTCGACCAGGCCGTGGAGTCCCAGGAGTCCGAGGAGCAGGCGTGGCGGTGGTCGGAGCTGCGCCGCGTCGTCGGCTACGAGGCCCTGGCCCTGGTGGCGGTGCTGGCCTTCACCGCGGTGCTGGTGAACACCACGCCCGCCCGCACCGTCGTCGAGGGCCGCCCCGAGGTGGTGAACCTCACCGACGACGTCCCCACCGGCACCCTGAACCTCGTCGTGACCCCGGGCCAGGTGGGCACCAACACGCTCCACATCCAGTACTTCGGGCCCGACGGCCGCCCCGTCGACGTCGCCCCCACCGCCACCGTCGAGATGTCGCTGCCCAGCCGGGACCTGGGCCCGCTGACCCGGCAGGTGCTCAAGATCTCACCCGGCCACTTCATCCTCGAGGGCGACGAGCTGTCGCTCCCGGGAGAGTGGACCGTCACCATCGGCGTGCGCACCGACGACTTCACCGAGCAGCGCACGTCCTTCACCGTCCCCATCGCCAGCTAGCACGCCAAGCAAGGAGCCCCGATGACCCGCCTCACCCGTCGACTCACCGCCGTGGCCGGTGGTGCCGCCGTCACCCTGGCCGCCCTGGCCGCCCCGGCCGCGGCCCACACCGGCGCCGAGGCCCAGGCCGCCGAGGCCGGCCGCACCCGCATCACCTTCGGGGTGGCCGCCGAGTGCGGCGACGGAGCCCTGCCCACCACGGGCCTGCGGGTGCAGCTCCCCGAGGGCGCCACCGACGTGCAGCCCTCCCCCGAGGGCGGCTGGACCACCGAGGCCACCGCCACCGAGGTCTCGTGGTCCTCGACCGATCCGGCCCCGGGCCGGGCCACGTTCGTGCTGGAGGTGGTGCTCGCCCAGCCGGTGGGCACCACCGTCTACCTCCCGGCGATCCAGCTGTGCCCGGAGGGCGAGACCATCGCCTGGATCCAGGTCCCCCAGACCCCCGGCGAGGACCTGGCCTTCCCGGCCCCGTCGATCGAGGTACCCGCCAACGACACCACGCCGACCACCGCTGCCGGGGCGCCCGCGACCACGACGACCACGGCCGGTCCCACCACCACCGCCACCATGGCCCTCGAGCAGACGCCGATCACGCTGGAGGGCAGCGAGAGCAACTCCGCGGGCCTGATCGTCTTCATCGTGATCGTGGTGGTCGTGGTGGGCGGCGCGGTGATCCTGTTCGTGCGCTACCGGGGCCGGGGCAACACCGTCCGCTGATCAGGCCCGGGCGCCGCCGAGGTCACCCTCGAAGATCGCGGCCCGCACGCCGCGCCGGGCCAGCTCGGTGAGGAACGGCAGCGGCTCGAACAGCTCGGCCAGGCCCGCCGCCCCGGGGCGGCGGGCCCGCCCGGCCACCACCGACTGCACGGCCACCGCGGCCACCGCCCCGGCGGCCACCGCGGGCCGGTCCATCGCACCGAGGACCACGACCTCGTGGGCGTCGCCCCGCAGGCCCCGCAGCTCCACCCGCACCGCCCCCGGCCCGCCCTCGGGGTGGGTGGGCCACAGCATGGGCAGCCGGGCGGTGAGGCGGTCGCGACGGGTGGCCGACACCCGGGCCGTCACCCGCCGGATGCCCGGGAACGCAGGGACCAGCACCAGCGCGTCGGGCAGGGCCGCGCGGTAGCAGTCCTGGGAACCGATGGGGTCGGGGAACCAGCACAGCTCGCGGCCCGACCCGCCGGGACGCTGCTCCCACCCGCCGTCGCGCCAGTCCCAGGCGCCCCGGCCGACGGCCCGGTGGTGCTGGCGGGCGCACGCGGGACCGCCGGTGCCGGACTTGGCCACGTGCACCTCGTCGACCCGATCCAGCATCCGGGCACCGTGGGCGGCGAGGACGCAGGTGAGACCCGGCGCGAAGCCGGCGCCCACCACCACGTGCGCGCCGCGCTCCCGGGCCTCGTGGTCGAGCGACAGCAGGGTGCGCACCTCGTCGATGTCGTCGGTGGTGGTCACCACGTCGACACCCCGCCGCAGGAAGGTGGCGGCCTGGGCCGCCTGCACCCGGGCCGGGCCGGCCAGCACGACGATGTCGGCGTCGATGGGGGCGTCGAGCGGCGACCGGTCGACGGTGGCGGCCTCGCCCAGGCTGTTGGCGACGAGCTCGGCCCGACTGAGGCTCTCGTCGCGGATGACGACCTCGTCCACATCGGTGGACACGAGCTGGCGGGCCAGGCGCGCGCCGACAGCGCCGACCCCCAGGATGCCGACGCGGGTCACGTCAGCTCAGCTCTGGCCCGGAGAGCTCGCGCCACCCACCGGACTGCGGTGGGGTGCCACCGGCACCCCGGAGGCGCAGGAAGGCGGCCACGAGGCCCGCGAACCCGATGGCCACGAGGGCCCGTCGGATCATCTTCATCGTGGGGCTAGCTGGAATCGAACCAGCGACCTCACCCTTATCAGGGGTGCGCTCTAACCGACTGAGCTATAGCCCCGGAAGCCGGCCCGTCACCATACCCGGCGACCACGGTGCCGGGAAAACCCGGTCAGGATCCGGAGGGCCCGTCGTCGACGGGGCGGGCCGTCTCGAGCTCGATCACCGTGGTGCGGACACCGCCCACCACCCCGGCGATGAGGTTGAAGAGCACGCTGGTGACCACCGCGAAGACGGCCCCGGTGGCGAAGAACACGAGGCCCACCACCAGCGAACCCTGGAAGATCTGCCCGCCGTTGATGGTGAAGGACTCCTCGCCGAGGCTGGTGGCGAGGAAGTTCTCCAGGTTGCCGATGGTGCCGGTGGCCACCGCGGCCCGCCACAGCAGCACCCCGGCGACCACCACGATCAGCCACATGCTGAGCGCGAACAGCAGCGAGACCTTGAGCATCGACCAGGGGTCGACGCGGGTGATGACTCGCTGCACCTGGCGGGCCCGGACCTGACGGCCCCCGCCCCGACGTCCCCGGCGGCCCGAGGGTGCCTCGACGGGCGCGGGCGTCGGGACCACGGGGGTGGGCGGGCCGGACACGGATGGGGTGGAGCGCCCCACCGCCGGTCCCGGCGAAGGGGTCGTCGGGGTGGTGATGGTGGCGTCCCCCACGGTGGCCGACGCCGCGAGCGCGTCGGCAGAAGCGGGGTCGATCGCCATTCGAGGCAGTGTAGGCACCCCGCCCCCCTCCCCCTGTTCACCCTGCGCTCGACACGGTCACGCACCGCACCGCGGACGGAGGGTCCGTCACCACGATCGCCGGGCCCGGGCGGTGGCGCGGGCGTCGCCCACCCGCACCACGACCTCCACCTCGTCGCCTCGGGCGGCATAGGACTCGAGCCGACCCCTGTTCTCCTCGGCCACCGCGACGGCCGCGTCGCGGCCCTCGGCGGCACCGGCCAGGGCCGCCGCGTCGGCTGCCGTCTGGGCCGCGGCCCGGTCGTGGGTCAGGTTGCCGAGGGCGACCAGGCCGAGCAGGAGCACGACCACCAAGGCGAGGGCGCCGGCCAGCAGGGGCAGGGCCTGGCCCTGCTCGCGTCCGCACGGTGCCGTGGGTGGCACCGGGTGGTCAGTGGACCTCCCGGAGGGGTCAGCGGGTCGATGGGTGGGGTGAGATGCCGCCACGGCGCCTCCGTTCCTCGTCGCCGACCGCGGTCGGCGGGGGTGAGGGCGGGTGGGGACCCGCGAGGAGGCCGCCGGAGCGGCGAGGGACGGCCCGGACGGGCCTGGGGTCAGGACCCGTCGTCGGCGCCCAGCACGGGCGCCACCGAGGCGACGGTCTGGTCGCCGTCGAGGTTCATCACCCGGACGCCGGTGGCGTCGCGGCCCTGGGAGGAGATCTCCCGGACGGGCATGCGGATCACGGTGCCGACGCTGTTGATCACGAAGATGTCGTCGTCGATGCCGACCATGAAGGCCGCCACCACGACGCCCTTGCGAGCGGTGATGCGGATGCCCCGCACGCCCTGGCCGCCACGGCCCTGACGGTTGAACCGGTCGAGCTGGGTGCGCTTGCCGTAGCCGGCGTCGGTGACCATGAGGATGGCGGCGTCGTCGCGGGCCACGTCGCACGACACGACCTCGTCGTCGGCCTTCAGCTTCATGCCCCGCACGCCGGCCGCGGCACGGCCCATGGCCCGCACCTCGTCCTCGGCGAAGCGGATGGTCATGCCGGCGCGGGACACCATGAAGATGTCGTCGCCCCCGTTGGTGGGGATGACCCGCACCAGCTCGTCGCCGTCCTTCAGGTTGATGGCGATGAGCCCGGCCCGCAGCGACGAGTCGTACTCGGTGAACTTGGTCTTCTTGACCTGGCCCTTGCGGGTGGCGAAGAACAGGTACCGGTTGGTCTCGTAGTCGCGGGTGTCGATGATGGCTTGGATGGTCTCGCCCGGCTGGAGGGGCAGCAGGTTCACGATGGCCGTGCCTCGCGCCGTGCGCTCCTTCATCGGGATCTCGTGGGCCTTCAGGCGGTACACCCGGCCCCGGTTCGAGAAGAACAGCAGGTAGGCGTGGGCCGTGGTGTGGATGATGTGGTTGACCCAGTCCTCGTCCTTGAGCTTGGTGCCGGCCACGCCCCGGCCGCCGCGGGCCTGCACGCGGAAGGCGTCGGCGGCGACGGTCTTGATGTAGCCCTTGGCGCTCATGGTGACGACGAGGTCCTCGTCGTCGATGAGGTCCTCGATGTCGATGTCGCCGACGTCGTAGGTGATCTGGCTGCGCCGGGGGTTGGCGTACTTCTGCTTGATCTCCCCCAGCTCCTCGCTGATCACGCCGCGCAGCTTGCCGTCGTCGGCCAGGATGGCCTCGAGCTCGGCGATGGTGGCGCGCAGCTCGGCCATCTCCTCCTCGAGGTTGGCGCGGCCGAGCCGGGTGAGGCGCGACAGCTGCATGTCGAGGATGTGCTCGGCCTGCACCTCGGAGAACTCGAACGGCTCGCCCATCAGCGCCTCGCGGGCTGCGGCCTTGTCGGCGCTGGCCCGGATGGCGGCGATGATCTCGTCGATCAGGTCGAGCGCCTTGATGAGGCCCTCGACGATGTGGGCCCGGTCGAGCGCCTTCTGGAGGCGGAACCGGGACCGGCGGGTGATGACCTCGATCTGGTGGTCGATGTAGGCCACCAGCGCGTCGCGCAGGTTCAGGGTGCGGGGCACGCCGTCGACGAGGGCCACGGTGTTCACCGCGAAGTTCGTCTGCAGCGGGGTGCGCTTGTAGAGGTTGTTGAGGATCACGAGCGCGGGGGCGTCGCGCTTCAGCTTCACCACGACCCGGGTCTTGCCCTTGGCCGACTCGTCGTTCACATCGGCCACGCCATCGAGGTCGCCGGACTGCACCAGCTCGGTGACCTTGGACATGAACGAGTTCGGGCTCACCTGGTAGGGCAGCTCGGTGATGACGATGCGGTCGTTGCGGGCGCCCTCTTCGATCTCGGCCTTGCCCCGCAGGCGGATGGAGCCGCGGCCGGTGCGGTAGGCGTCGATGATGCCCTGGCGGCCCATGATCAGCGCCCCGGTGGGGAAGTCGGGGCCCTTCACGAACTCCATGAGGTCGTCGGGGGTGGCCTCGGGGTGCACCAGCAGGTGGTTCACCGCGTCGATGACCTCGCCCAGGTTGTGGGGCGGGATGTTGGTGGCCATGCCCACCGCGATGCCCTGGGAGCCGTTGACCAGGAGGTTCGGGAACCGCGACGGCAGCACCAGGGGCTCGGTGAACTCGCCCGAGTAGTTGTCGCCGAAGTCGACGGTGTCCTCGCCGATGTCGCGCAGCATGTCCATGGCGATGGCGGACAGCCGGCACTCGGTGTAGCGGGCGGCGGCGGGCGGGTCGTCGAGCGAGCCGAAGTTGCCCTTCGGGTGGATCAGGGGGTGGCGCAGGCTGAAGTCCTGGCCCATGCGCACCAGGGCGTCGTAGATCGCCCCGTCGCCGTGGGGGTGGTACTTGCCCATGACCTCGCCCGTGACGCGGGCGCACTTGATGGTGGGCCGGTCCGGGTAGGCGCGCAGCTCGTCCATGCCCCAGAGGATCCGGCGGTGCACCGGCTTGAGGCCGTCACGGGCGTCGGGCAGGGCCCGGGCCACGATGACCGACATGGCGTAGTCCAGGAAGGAGCGCTCCATCTCCTCCTGGATCTCGATGGGCTCGATGCCGCCGAACGTGGTGCTCGTGCCGTCGCCGTCGTCGGGCGGTTGGACGTCGCTCATGTGCTGGGTGCCTCTGCGCTCGGGGTCGTCTGGTGGGCCGGGTGCGCCTGCCTCAGATGTCGAGGAAGCGCACGTCCTTGGCGTTGGTCTGGATGAAGTGCTTGCGCGACTCGACGTCGTCGCCCATGAGCACCGAGAAGATCTCGTCGGCGATGGCCGCCTGCTCGACCGACACCTGGAGGAGGGTGCGCTTGGAGGCGTCCATGGTGGTCTCGCCCAGCTCCTCGAAGTCCATCTCGCCCAGTCCCTTCAGCCGCTGGAACTCCTTCTTGTGGTTGGGGTTCTCGGCGAGGAAGGCGGCCTTGGCGGCGTCGTCCTTCAGGTAGATCTTCTCCTTGCCCACCACCGTGGAGAAGAGCGGCGGTTGGGCGATGTACACGTGCTCCTGCTCCACGAGCTCGCGCATCTGGCGGAAGAAGAACGTGAGCAGCAGGGTGCGGATGTGGGAGCCGTCGACGTCGGCGTCCGCCATCAGGATGATCTTGTCGTAGCGGATCTTGGTGATGTCGAACTCCTCGCCGACACCCGCCCCGATCGCCGAGATCAGCGCCTGGACCTCGTTGTTCTTGAGCATCTTGTCGAGGCGGGCCCGCTCGACGTTGAGGATCTTGCCCCGGATGGGGAGGATCGCCTGGACGCGCGGGTCGCGGGCCTGGGTGGCCGAGCCACCGGCGGAGTCGCCCTCGACGATGAACAGCTCGCACTCGTCGCGGTTGCGGCTCGAGCAGTCCTTCAGCTTCTCGGGCATGCCCGCGCCCTCGAGGGCGCTCTTGCGGCGGGTGAGGTCGCGCGCCTTGCGGGCGGCCTGCCGGGCCTGGGAGGCGGCGATGGCCTTGGCGACGATCTTGCGGGCCTCGGTGGGGTTCTCCTCGAACCAGTCGGCCAGCTTCTCGTTGGTGGCCTTCTGCACCAGCGAGCGCATGGAGACGTTGCCCAGCTTGCCCTTGGTCTGGCCCTCGAACTGCGGCTCCTGGAGGCGCACCGAGATGATGGCGGTGAGCCCCTCCCGGATGTCCTCGCCCTGGAGGTTGTCGTCCTTCTCCTTCAGCAGGCCCTTGGCGCGGGCGTACTTGTTGACGACGTTGGTGAGGGCGGCACGGAAGCCCTCCACGTGCATGCCGCCCTCGATGGTGGCGATGCCGTTGGCGAAGCTGTGGAGCCCGTCGGAGTTGAAGCCGGTGTTCCACTGGAACGCGACCTCGACCTCCTGCTCCGGCTCGACCTGCTCGAAGTAGCCGACCCGGCTGAACAGGGCGTCCTTCGAGGCGTTGAGGTGCTTGACGAAGTCGATGATGCCGCCGGCGTACTTGAACGTGACCGGCTCGGGCGACACCGCGTCGGGGCGCTTGTCCTGGAAGCGGATCTCCAGGCCCTTGTTCAGGAACGCCATCATCTGGAAGCGCTCGAGGAGGGTCTGGGCCCGGAACGTGGTGTCCTCGAAGATCAGCGGGTCGGGCCAGAAGCGCACGGTGGTGCCGGTGCGGTTCCGCGGCGCCTTGCCCGTGACGTGCAGGGACTGCACGACCTTGCCGCCGTCGGCGAACTCCATGGAGTGGCGGTTGCCGCCCAGGTCGATGTCGACCTCGACGCGGCGCGACAGGGCGTTGACCACCGAGATGCCGACGCCGTGGAGGCCACCGGAGACCTTGTAGCCGCCCCCGCCGAACTTGCCGCCCGCGTGGAGCACGGTGAGCACCACCTCGGCGGCGCTCTTGCCCTTCATGCGGGGGTCGTCGGTGGTGTCGACCGGGATGCCACGGCCGTCGTCGACGACCTCACAGCCCCCGTCGGGGAGGAGGGTGACGTCGATGCGGCTCGCGTGGCCGGCCATGGCCTCGTCGACGGAGTTGTCGACCACCTCGTAGACGAGGTGGTGGAGGCCGCCGATGCCGGTCGAGCCGATGTACATGCCCGGTCGCTTGCGGACGGCCTCGAGGCCCTCGAGCACCGTGATGTTCTTGGCGCTGTACTCGCCTGTGGTCTGCGCCACGACGCGGGGTTCCCCTCTGTGGACGGCTGCGGGTGGTGATGCGATCGGCCGCTCACGCGGTCCTGGAGCGGGGGGTGGGTGGGCCCTCCCGGGAAGGAGGTGGGACACCGGCTCGGAGGACCCGGTGACCGCTCCGCGGTGCGTCAAGCGGCCTGCATCACGATGGTGTGATTCTACCAGCGGTCACTGCTGGTTCCGGGCATCCCCGGCACGCTTCCGGAGGCTCTCGGGACGGACCCGCACCTCGATCGCGGCGACGGCGTCGGCGCCCAGCTCGGCCTGGAGCCGGGAGACCAGCGTGGCCTCCAGGAAGCGCAGCTGGGTGGCCCACGCCGGGTCGGCCACGGCCACCGTGAGCGTGCCGTCGCGCAACCGCACGGGCCGGCTGTTGGCCCCCACGTTCGGACCCACCAGGTCGGGCCAGCGGCGCACCAGCGAGGTGGTGACGTCGGCCGAGGGACCCCCGAGGTGGCGCACCAGGCGGTCGAGGCTGTCGGCGACGCGGGCCGGCTCGGCGTCTCGTGCTCCCGGCAGCGGCTCCCACGGCATGGGCCGATGGTACCGAGCCCCTCCGACAGCGCCCCGGGGCCGGGGGGCGGGCGGTCTGGCGGCGGGTTCAGGCCGGGGTGACGGTGCCGCCCTCGACCCGCAAGACGAGCTCCGGCTCGGCGCCCGGGGGCAGCCCGGCCGCACTCGACAGAAGGGTCTGGCCCGTGGGCAGGTGGGCGAGCAGCGCTGCGCTGCGGTCGGGGTCGAGCTCGGAGAACACGTCGTCGAGCAGCAGGATCGGCGGGGAGCCGGTGGCCTCGGTGACCACCCGGTGGGCGGCCAGGCGCAGGGCCAGGGCCACGGAGCGTTGCTCGCCCTGCGAGGCGTGGGTGCGGGCGGGCATGCCGTCGAGGGTCACCACGAGCTCGTCGCGGTGGGGTCCGACCAGCGACAGGCCCCGCCGCAGCTCGTCGGCGCGCGCCGCCTCCAGGGCGGCGGCCAGACCGTGCTCGCGCCACGGCGCGTGGTAGGCGACCTGCACGTGGGCGGGCCGGCCCGCCACCTGGTCGTAGGCCTCGGCCAGCACCGGGGCCAGGTCGTCGACCAGGGCCGCCCGGGCGGCGGCGAGGCCCTCCCCCGCCTCGACGAGCTTGGCGTCCCACACCGCCAGGGTGGCGTCGATCTCCGGCGTGACGCGGCCCCCGGCCTGCTTGAGCAGGGCGTTGCGCTGGCGCAGGACGCGGTCGAGGTCGCCGCGGAGCAGGTCGAGCTTGGGTTGGCGGGCCACCAGGGTGTCGTCGAGGTAGCCGCGGCGCAGGGCGGGGCCGCCCTTCACCAGCTCCAGGTCGTCCGGGGAGAACACCGACACCCGCAGCGCGCCCAGCAGGTCACGGGCCCGGGAGAGGCGCTGCTTGTTGACCTGCACCCGACCGCGCCCCGAGGTGGTGATCTCGGCCTCGATGAGCAGGTTGCGGCCCTCCCGCTCCCCCTCCGCCCGCACCACCGCGGTGGTGCAGCCGTGGCGGACGAGGGCCTCGTTGGGCGCCCCCCGGAACGACGAGAGCGTCGCCAGGTAGCCCACCGCCTCCATCACGTTGGTCTTGCCCTCGCCGTTGGCGCCGAGCAGCGCGGTGAGGCCGGGCGCGAACGTCAGCTCGGCGGACGGGTACGAGCGGAAGTCGGTGAGCCAGAGGCGTTGGAGCTGCACGAGCCTCCGGGCGTCAGGACACCCGCACCGGCATGAGCAGGTACAGGAAGTCCGGGTTCTCCGCGCCGCGGATGAGCGCCGGCTTGAGGCCGTCGATGGTCTCGAGGGTGATCTCGTCGCCCGGGGTGACGTCGATGCCCGCGATGAGGTACTCGGGGTTGAACGCCACCGTGAGCTCCTCGCCCTCGTGCTTGGCGTCGAGCTCTTCCTGGGCCTGGCCGACGTCCTGGGTGATGGCCACCAGCTCGACCGAGTCGGGCTTCATCAGCAGCCGCACCGGGGTGGCCTCCCGAGCCAGCAGGCGCACGCGGCGCAGGGCCTCGAGCAGGGGCTCACGGCCGACGCTGAGCCGGTTGGGGAGGGTGCCGGGGATCAGGCCCCGGTAGTTGGGGAAGTCCCCCTCGATGAGACGGCTGGTGACGCGCACGTCGCCCACCTCGAAGGCCACGTCGCGCTCACCGAGGCGCAGGGTGACCGACTCGGCCGAGCCCAGCAGGCGCGACAGCTCCTTGAGGGCGGTGGACGGCACGAGGACCTGCTGGCCCTCTGCCAGCACCGACGTGCCGGGCAGGTCGCGGACGGCCAGCCGGTACGAGTCGGTGGCCACCAGGCGCAGCCCGTCGCCCTCGGCGGCCATCAGCACGCCGGTCAGGATCGGGCGGCTCTCGTCGTTGCTCGCCGCGGCCACGACCTGGCGCAGCGCGTCGGCGAAGGCCTCGGCGTCGAGTCGCACCGAGCTCTCGGCCGGCTCCGGCAGCTGCGGGTACTCGTGGGCGGGGATCGTGCGCACCGCGAACTGCGACCGCCCCGAGCCGATGCGGGCCTCGTCGTCGTCGATCTCGATGGTGACCGCGCCGGGCGGGAGGGCCCGCACGATGTCGGAGAGCAGCTTGGCCGGCACGACCGCCACGCCGTCACCGTCACCGCTGACCGCCGTGCGCACCGAGATGGTGAGGTCGAGGTCGCTGCCGGTGACCTGCAGCTGGTCGCCGTGGAGCTCGAGTCTGAGACCGCTCAGCACGGGTAGGGAGCTGCCGCGAGTGGTGACGGCACGGGAGGCGGCGTTGAGCGCCTCGACCAGGGGATCACGTTCGCAACGGAACTTCACGCCGTCTCGCTTTCTGTTACATCAAAAAAGAACGAAGTTCTGGTAGTAGCTGTAATAAGCGCTGTGGATTGTGGACAGGGGGACATCGTCCCAGCGTGAGGGGCGTTTCCCTGTCCCTCGCCGATCCACAGCGGCCCACAGGTTCGCACCTGCCGGCGAGGCCTCGGGGGATGAGGGTGGTGCTGTCCACGGCTCGTCCACGGAGCCGCGCGCCGTCGTCCACGGGGTTGTCCACCGCGCTGGCGTTCGACGAGGAGCGGTGTGCGGAGCATCAGCCGTTCCTGATCAGCTGGGTGAGCTCGGTGACCTGGTCGTAGATCTGGCGGCGCTCCTTCATGAGCGCGCCGATCTTCTCGACGGCGTGGATCACCGTGGTGTGGTCGCGCCCGCCGAACTCCCGGGCGATCGCCGGGTAGCTCAGGTCGGTGAGCTCGCGCATGACGTACATGCCGATCTGGCGGGCGGTCACGAGCGGGCGGCGACGGCTCTTGCCCCGGATGTCGTCGACGGTGAAGGCGAACATCTCCGCCGTGCGGGTGAGGATGAGGTCCGGGGTGATGGGCCGGGGCTGCGTGTCCGAGAGGATGTCGCCGAGCACCCGCTCGGCGAGGTCGACCGACAGCGGCTCGCCGGTGAGGCTGGCATAGGCGCAGACCCGGATGAGGGCGCCCTCCAGCTCCCGGATGTTGTTGGTGATGTGGGTGGCGATGAACTCGAGCACGTCGGCGGACGGCGCCACCGGCTCCCGCTCGGACTTCTTGCGGAGGATGGCGAGCCGGGTCTCGAGCTCGGGCGGGTTGATCTCGGTGGTGAGGCCCATCTTGAACCGGCTGCGGAGCCGGTCCTCGAGCGTGGAGATGGCGTCCGGCGGCCGGTCGGAGGACAGCACGATCTGGCGGTTCGCCTGGTAGAGCGACTCGAAGGTGTGGAAGAGCTCCTCCTGGAGGCCCTCCTTGCCCTCGATGAACTGGATGTCGTCGAGGAGCAGGACGTCGATCTCGCGGTAGCGCTTCTTGAAGTCGCCGAGGGTGGCCTGGCGGATGGCGTCCACGTACTGGTTGAGGAACTGCTCGGTGGAGACGTAGCGGACCCGGTAGGTCGGGTAGTTCTCCCCCACGTAGTTGGCGATGGCCTGGAGCAGGTGGGTCTTGCCCAGCCCGGCGTCGCCGTAGATGAAGAGGGGGTTGTAGGAGCGGGCGGGGGTCTCGGCCACGCTCAGGGCGGCGGCGTGGGCGAACCGGTTCGACGTGCCCGTGACGAAGGCGTCGAAGGTGTACCGGGGGTTCACCACCAGGCCCAGGCCGGACGCCGCCGGATCGGGCGTCGACGGTCCGGAATCCGCAGGTTCGGCACCGTCGCTGGGGATTTCCCTGTGGATCTCTGTGGACATCTCCGAAGAGGCTGTGGCTGACGTCACAGCGTCGTCGGTGCGGACCACGATGTCGAGCCCCACGCCGGGCTCGCCGATGTCGGTGAGGGCCCCGTCGACCAGGGCCTGGTAGCGGTTCTCGATGCGCTCCTTGACCACCGAGCTGGGCACGGAGACCCGCAGGCGGTCGCCGTCGGCGTCGAGGGGCACGACCACGGAGAACGTCGTCAGCCACACCGCTTCCGACACCTGCTCGCGCAGGGCCGCGGCGCACGCTGTCCACAGCTGGTCGGCTCGGTCCACCTGCTCTGACGTCCCCGATCGACGGGCTTCGTTCCACAGCAGCGTCCACACGTGTGGAAAACGGGTGGCGCCGCTCCCGCCACGGACCGACGCGGTGGTCGTGCCGAACGGGTGCCGGACCGTAGCACGGGGGCGATGTTGCCGCACCAGGGGCGCGCCCTCTAGCGTTGCCCCGAGCCGGTTCCGGGCTCGCAGCTCTTGCGCGACCACCCGGGGACCCGCCCATTCGTCGAACACAGCATCGACCGACGGCCTGAACAGGAGGCCCGATGGTCGTGGAGGCACCCCGTGAAGCGCACCTTCCAGCCGAACAACCGACGCCGGGCCAAGCGCCACGGCTTCCGCCATCGCATGGCCACTCGTGCGGGCCGCAACGTCCTGCGGGCCCGGCGGCTCAAGGGCCGTCAGCGCCTGTCGGCCTGATCTGGCGCATCCGTGACCGCCGGACCTTCGTCGAGCTACGTCGCCGGGGGCGCCGCGCTCGACACGGCCGCGTGGCGGTGACCCACCTCCCCGCGTCCGGCTCGGCCGTGGCCGATCCACCGCGCCTCGCGTTCGCAGTGCCCCGCAAGGTGGGCACCGCCGTCGTCAGGAACCGGCTCCGCCGCCAGGCCCGCGCCCACCTCGCCCGTCGCCAGGCCTCCCCGGAGGGCCTGGCTCCCGGCGCGTACCTCGTCGCCCTCGCCCCCGGGGCGGCCGACGAGGACACCGCCACCCTGCTCGCCGACCTCGACCGGTGCCTCGACCGGGTCACGAGCCCCCGATGACCGCCGCCTGCTCCCACGAGCACCCCCGGTCGCTGCCCGCCCGGGCCGTGCACGGCGTCATCCGCGCCTACCAGTGGGCCTTCGCCGGCAGGGTCTCCCCCTGCCGCTACGTGCCGAGCTGCTCGAGCTACGCCCTCGAAGCGCTCGAGGTGCACGGGTTCGTGCGGGGCTGCTGGCTCTCGATCCGACGCCTCAGCCGCTGCCACCCTTGGGGTGGGCACGGCTGGGACCCCGTCCCCCAGCGGAAGGCCGCCTGACCCATGTTGTTCGCCGAGTCTGCGTTCGACCCGTTCTTCAAGCTGTTCGCCACGGTGCTCGCCTGGTTCTACGCGATCACCAACAACTACGCCCTCGCCATCGTCCTGCTCACCCTCGTGGTGATGCTCGTCGTCACGCCGCTCACCCTCAAGGGCACCCGGTCGATGATGATGATGCAGCAGCTCCAGCCGGAGATGCGCAAGATCCAGGCCCGCTACAAGGACGACCGGCAGAAGCTCAACGAGGAGCTGCTGAAGTTCTACAAGGAGAACAACATCAACCCGCTGGGTGGATGTCTCCCGCTCCTCGTCCAGATGCCGGTGTTCCTGGTGCTCTACCAGGTGCTTCGCGGCCTCACCCGCCGGGTGAGCGACCTCGGCTCGGCCACCGGCTGGATGTCGGCGCAGTTCCCCGGCAACAACGTCAGCAAGCCGCCGTCTCTCGTACAGACGTTCGATCCCGCCTGGATCGACCCGAGCACCAAGATGTACGAGAACCTCTCGGTGTCGACGTCCATGGACGCCTTCGGGATGGACCTCTCGGAGAGCGCCAGCAAGGCCCTCCAGAGCGGGATCCTCCACGCCACGCCGTTCCTGATCCTCATCGTCATCGTGGCGATCACCGGCTTCCTGCAGCAGCGGCAGATCCAGGGCCGGAACCCGAACGCCCAGGTCAACCCGCAGCAGCAGATGATCATGAAGATCATGCCGATCTTCCTGCCGGTGATCTCGTTCGGTCTGCCGGCCGGCCTGGTCCTCTACTTCGCCGTGTCGAACCTGTACCGGATCGGCCAGCAGGCGTTCATCTCCCACAGCATCTACGGCGGCCGCGACCAGGGCATGACCTGGAAGGACATGCTCGGCCTCGGACGGGGTCCCGCCGGCAAGCCGAAGCCCGCGGCCTCCAGCAAGGAGAAGGCCCGGGCCAAGGCCAAGGCCATCCCGGCATCGTCGAAGGCCGTCGCCAAGGGGAAGGCGCCGGCCAAGGCATCCGCCAAGGCGGGTGCGACCAAGGGCGGCCGATCGGCGCCCACCAAGCCCAGCTCCCGCAGCTCCAAGGGTGGGACGGACCGCACGTCGTCGAAGGCGACCTCCGACCGCGGCCGTTCCTCGGACCCCTCCGGGTCCGCCAACGGTCCGTCCTCCGCCGGGTCCACCGGCAGCGGCGGCACCGGTGGCGGTTCCACCCTCCAGCCGCGGGCGCGCAAGAAGAAGAGGTAGCCGCACGTGGAGTGGGTCGAGATCACCGGCCGCACCGTCGAGGAGGCCAAGGACGCCGCCCTCGACCAGCTCGGCGTGGACGTCGACGACGCCGAGTTCGAGGTCCTGGAGGAGCCCAAGCAGGGGCTGTTCGGGCGGGTGCGGGGTCAGGCCCGCGTCCGTGCCCGCATCCGTCCCACCCGGCCCCGCCCAAAGGTGGAGCGCCGCGACCGCCGCAAGCGGGGCGGTTCCGGCTCGGGCTCCGGCGGCAGCCGGGCCAAGGCCGACGACGCCGCACCCGTGACCGAGGCCGCGGCGCCGGCCCCCGTCGCCGAGACCGAACCGGAGGGCCAGCCCTCCTCCACCGGGACGCGTCCCCCTCGCCGCCGTGGCGGCAAGGGCACCAACGCTCCCACCGAGCAGGGAGATGCAGCTGTGTCCGACACCGACGTCGATCTCGACGCCCACACCGCCATCGTGCAGGAGTTCCTCACCGGCCTGGTCGACGCCTTCGGCGTGGACGCCACCGTCGAGAGCAGCACCATCGACGACGACACCGCCGAGGTGCGGGTCGAGGGCGCCGATCTCGGCCTCCTCGTGGGCCCCAAGGGCAACACCCTGACCGCCATCCAGGAGCTCTCCCGCACCGTGGTGCACCGCCGGGTGCCGGGCACCGCCGCCGGGCGGGTGCGCCTGGACGTGGCCGGCTACCGCCAGCGCCGCCGTGAGGCCCTGGAGCGCTTCACCCAGCAGGTCGCCGAGCAGGTCAAGGAGAGCGGCGTCCAGAAGGCGCTCGAGCCGATGAACCCGGCAGACCGCAAGGTCGTCCACGACACCGTGAACGAGATCGACGGCGTGAGCACCATCTCCGAGGGCGAGGAGCCCCGCCGTCGGGTGGTCATCATCCCCGCCTGATCTCCAGCGGCTCCGCCGCCGATGATCGACCGAAGGCCCCGCTCCGGCGGGGCCTTCGCCGTTTCCGGGCATCTGTGGTGCTCCCCTCCCCTCCGCCCGTTCCTTCCGCGCGCTCGTGCCGAGGCTGTGCGTACGGCTCCTCGCGTTGAGGGGCGCACGGTTCTCGCTGTGAGTCGCAGGGGCGGGGGCGCCGCGCTCGCCCTCAGGCTCGGCGCCGGCAGCGCCGTCACGTTGCGGGTGCTGTCCTCTTGGCCAGCCGCTTACCCCGCCTCCGGACCGCTGGCGCGACGCCGAGGCGCCCGCCCCCTTGCCTCCGTGGTGTGCGCGTCGTCGTCGGATCGATGCACCCGTACCGCCGTCGGGTGTCCTGGCTCCACGACCTGGGTGGGGCCATGACGGCCTCACCTCTCGGAGGCGGGGCAGGCTGGTGTGGGGTGGGCAGCCGGTCTGGCAGGATGGCGGCGTGGAGGCGTCGGAGGGGTTGGTGGCTGCGTTGGAGCGGGCTCGGCGCCTGGGAGTGCTGGGGCCGGGGCCGGTGGTGGATCACGTGGCGCATGCCCAGGGGTTTGTGCAGGCCCTTGCCGAGGTCCCGGAAGGGGCCCTCGTGGTCGATCTCGGCTCAGGTGGCGGCGTCCCCGGACTGATCGTGGCCGAGGCCCGTCCTGATCTGCGGGTGCTCCTACTCGACGCCATGGAGAAGCGGACGGCCCTGCTGGTGGAGGCGGTGCAGTCCATGGGGCTGGCGGACCGCGTGCAGGTGCAGACCGGGCGAGCGGAGGTCCTGGGCCGGGACGAAGAGCTGCGGGGGACCGCCTCGGCGGTCACCGCCCGTTCGTTTGGGCCTCCGGCCGCCACCGCCGAATGTGCGGCACCGCTGCTGTCGGTCGGCGGGATCCTGGTCGTGAGCGAGCCGCCCGAGGACTCGAACCGCTGGCCTGCGGACCCGCTCTCGGCGCTCGGCCTCGTCCCCCGCCCCCGCTCCATCCCAGGGATCCAGATCCTCGAGCAGACCCTCCCCTGCCCGTCGACGTACCCCCGACGTACCGGTCTCCCCACCAAGCGGCCCGTCTTCTGAGCCAGTAGGTCACCCGTCTGACTGCCTCGGTGTTCCACGTGAAACGCCGCGGGCAGGATCTGTGGAGTCTCTTGTTCGCTCCGGTGCGTTGAGGGACACGTGAGGAGAACGGGTCTGCGGCTGTGTGTCCTGGTGAGGCTGGGTGAGCAGCTGAAGACGTTGTCAGAGGTCTCCCTCGCGAACGCCGAGCCGGGTCGATCAAGGCACCAACGGATCCTCATTCCGGCGTGAGCCAGGCTCGCCGACGACCGGAGCCACCCGAGGAGTGTTTCACGTGAAACGTGAGGGTGAGCGTCGCCGGCGAGGTCGAGGAGACGTCGCGGTGTCAGCCGGGTGGCGCCCACCGAGAGAGTGCCGCACGCCGCGGAGGTGCAGGGCGCCCACCGAGCGGAGCCATCCGCCGAGCCCCCCTGCGCCTTGCACCGACGCGAGCGCGCACGCTCGGGTCGCTGAGAGGACCCGGCCCGACAGACCGGCCCCAGACACAAGAGGGTATGCAACCACTCGCCGGAGGGGAACGACGAGCGAGGGTCCTTGACCCTCCTGCGCCCGGCGGGCAGGATTGGCCCCGTTCCGTCCGCAGCGCGCCAGACGCGTTCGCAGGCGATGTGAGGCGGGGACCCACCCGCCTGTCTGGACCCGAGTGGGGTGCATGAACGACCACCTGCCCGACGGCGGGACGCCTCCGGAGCTCTCGGAGGACTCCTCGTCGTCGACGACCACCACGGAACCGGCCGAGGTCTCCTCTGCGGTTCCGTCTGCGGTGCCTTCCGAGGCACCACCCGCTGACCTGGCGCCGGCCGAGGTCGATGCCCCGGCCGAGGCGAGGAGTCCCGCAGTGCCGACGACTGCCGCGTCGGCCAGCGAGGTCCCGACCACCGAGGTGAGCGCCGAGCCGAGCCCGGTGTCGGCCCAGCCCACCCACGTGGTGGAGGTGCCGCCCGATCTGGCCCCGGTGGAGGACCTGTTGACCGAGGGTGAGCCCGCCGGCGCGCCGCGCCCGCTCCCCCGCGTGATCGCCATCGCCAACCAGAAGGGTGGCGTGGGCAAGACCACCACCGCGGTGAACCTCGGGGCCTGCCTGGCCGAGCTCGGGTTCCGGGTGCTCGTCGTCGACCTCGACCCCCAAGGCAACGCCTCCACCGGCCTCGGGATCAACGTCCGTGCCCTCGATTCGTCGATGTACGACGTGCTGCTGGGTGAGACCCCGATGGAGGACTGCATCGAGGGCAGCTCGGTGCGCAACCTGTTCGTGGCGCCGGCCAGCCTCGACCTGGCGGGCGCGGAGATCGAGCTGGTTCCGGCGTTCTCCCGGGAGCTGCGCCTGCGCAACGCCATCGACTCGGTCAAGGAGGACTACGACTTCGTCCTCATCGACTGCCCCCCCTCGCTGGGGCTGCTCACGATCAACGCGTTCGCCGCCGCCACCGAGGTGCTGGTGCCGATCCAGTGCGAGTACTACGCCCTGGAGGGTCTCGGCCAGCTCGTGCGCAACGTCGACCTGGTGAAGCGCAACCTCAACGACCGCCTGGAGATCTCCACGATCATCCTGGTGATGTACGACGCCCGGACCAAGCTGGCCGACCAGGTCGCGGCGGAGGTCCGAGAGCACTTCGGTGAGAAGGTGTGTCGGCAGATCGTGCCCCGCACCGTCCGCCTCTCGGAGGCCCCTTCGTTCGGGCAGCCGATCATCACGTTCGATCCGAGCAGCCGGGGCGCCATCGCCTACCGGCACCTGGCCAAGGAGGTCAGTGGTGGGCCGTCGTAGCGGACTGGGGAAGGGCCTCGGGGCGCTGATCCCCGCCACCGAGCGCCTGGAGGACACCGACGCCACCCTGCGCGAGCTGCCGGTGTCGGAGATCAAGCCCAACTCGTACCAGCCTCGGAGCCACTTCGACGAGGAGGCGCTGGTCAGCCTGGCCGCGTCCATCCAGGCGGTGGGGGTGCTCCAGCCCATCCTGGTGCGCCAGAGCGGTCCTCAGGAGTATGAGCTCATCGCGGGGGAGCGCCGTTGGCGGGCCGCCCGCCGGGCCGGGCTCCAGACCGTGCCCGCCATCGTGCGTCCCGCGGAGGACGTCCGCTCGCTGGAGCAGGCTCTGGTGGAGAACCTCCACCGTGAGGACCTGACCCCCCTCGAGGAGGCGGCGGCCTACCAGCAGCTCATCGAGGAGTTCGGCCACACCCAGGAGGAGGTGGCGCAGCGGGTCGGCAAGAGCCGCTCCGCCGTGGCCAACACCCTGCGCCTCCTGCACCTGCCGCCCAGCATCCAGCGCCTTCTGGCCGAGGGCCAGATCACCGCAGGCCACGCCCGGGCCCTGCTCGGCACACCGGATCGGGCGTTCCAGGAGGAGCTGGCCCGGGCGATCGTCAGCGAGCACCTCACGGTCCGGGAGGTGGAGGACCGGGTCCGGGAGCACTCGGGCGGTGGTGACGAGGAGCCGGAGCCCACTCCGGAGCCCTCACACGAGCCCGCCGCGGCGGTCCGTCCCGCCGCCCTGCTCGAGCTGGAGGACCTGCTCTCGGAGCACCTGGACACCAAGGTCCAGATCTCCATGGGGGCCAAGCGAGGTCGCGTGGTGATCGATTTCGCCACGCTCGAAGACCTGGAACGCCTCTACCGGGTGATGGTCGAGGGTCGCGAGCCCTCCGACTGAGCACCCCTCAAGGCTCCACCAAAACCACCACTGGAGCGTTATCCCCAACCTGTGCGCAACCCTGTGGTCAACCTCCCGCACGGGTTCACCCCTCCCCTCCCCCCATCGTTGCTCGAGGCCCCGCGACCAACCCTCGACCCACGTCGGTGCGACGTCCTGCGGAGCCACGAGGTGGGTGACCGCGAGCCCCTGCGCCGTGCACCGACGCAGCACGGCACGCTCGGTTCGGTGAGAGGACCCGGGCCTGCGACGCCAGGGCGCCCTCCGGGAGCGATGCGTCCACGGCCCATGGCCGCCGAGCGCTGGGGTGAACAGTCGACGCGAAGAGGCCGCCCCGGAGGGCGGCCTCTCTGCGTGCAGTTGAGGAGGGGAGCGGCGGCTCCCCGGCGGGCTCAGAGGAACTGGCGCAGGTCCTCGAGCAGCTGCCCCTTGCCCTTGGCCCCGACGATGCGAGCCGCCTCCTGGCCGTCCTTGAAGACGATCATGGTGGGGATCGACATCACGCCGAAGCGGCGGGCCACGTCCGGGTTGTCGTCGACGTTGAGCTTGGCGACCTTGAGCTTGCCGGCCTGCTCCTCGGCGATCTCACCCAGGATGGGGGCGATCATCTTGCACGGCCCGCACCACTCGGCCCAGAAGTCGACGATGACGGGCTCGGTGGCCGAGCCGATCTGCTCGTCGAAGGTGCTGTCGGTCAGGGTGCTGATGTTGTCAGCCATGGCTCCTCGTTCGTCAGCCGGATGTCGTTCGGGAAGGGGGGAGTGCGGATGGTGTCAGTGCGTGCCCTGGCTCTCCAGCCAGCGCTCGCAGTCGATGGCGGCCATGCAGCCGGAGCCGGCGGCGGTGATCGCCTGGCGGTAGACGTGGTCCTGCACGTCGCCGCAGGCGAAGACGCCTTCGACGTCGGTGTGGGTGCCGTCGTGGGTCACCAGGTAGCCGTTGTCCTCGAGCTGGAGCTGGCCCTTGAACAGGTCGGTGTTGGGCTTGTGGCCGATGGCCACGAAGAGCCCGCTGACCGCGAGCTCGCGGCGCTCTCCGGTGACGGTGTCCTCGAGGGTGACCGCCTCGACCGTCTGCTCGCCGGTGATGCCGACGACCGTCGAGTTCCAGGCGAAGCGGATCTTCTCGTTGGCGAAGGCCCGGTCCTGCATGATCTTGGACGCCCGCAGCTCATCGCGCCGGTGGATGATCGTCACGGACTTGGCGAACTTGGTGAGGAAGAGCGCCTCCTCCAGGGCGGAATCGCCGCCGCCGACCACGGCGATGTCGTGGTCGCGGAAGAAGAAGCCGTCGCACGTGGCGCAGGTCGAGAGCCCGTGGCCGAGCAGCCTCGACTCCTCGGGGAGGCCGAGCATGAGCGACTGGGCGCCGGTGGAGACGATGACCGACCGGGCCCGGTAGGTGGGCTCCGGGGCGTCGGGGTCGCCGACCCACACACCGAAGGGGCGAGCGGAGAAGTCGACCTTGCTCACCTTGCGGGTGATGATCTCGGTACCGAAGCGCTCGGCCTGCTCGCGGAACCGGCCCATGAGCTCGGGGCCCATGATCCCGTCGGGCCACCCCGGGAAGTTCTCCACCTCGGTGGTGAGCATCAGCTGGCCACCGGGCTGGTCGCTGGTGGAGGAGGGCTCACCCTCGATCAGCAGTGGGGCCAGGTTGGCGCGGGCCGTGTAGATGGCCGCAGTCAGACCGGCAGGGCCGGATCCGATGATGATCACGTTGCGGACGTCGGTGGTCTCGGGCACGGTGGAGCTCCGGAGTGGGGGACATACCCCTAGGGGGTATAGGGGTCAACGGCTCAGGGCCGCGAGCTATTCCCGGCGGGTGCCGGTTGGTTGCGCTTGCGGAAGACAAGTGCGCCTGCGATCACGAAGAGGGCGCCCAGCACGAGGTAGGCGACCCAGACGCCCGACGGCAGCACCTGGTCGAGCAGGCGGATCGCTGCGATCAACAGCACGACGGCCACGGCTATGCCCAGCACGCCGGCGAACACGCCGAACACGAGGCCCCGGGCCACGGTGGTGATGGGGCCGGTGGTGCGGTCGCGCACGGCACCCACGACGTTGACGATGGCGTCGGCGGTGCGTGCCGGCCAGTCACCGTCGAGGCCGCCCTCGAAGATGTGCTCGACCTCGTCGAGGGCGCGATGGGGGCCGGAGGGGCCGTCGCCGCCGGTGGGAGCACCGGGGCCACCGCGACCAGCGCCCGGCGGTGTGGGCGGCGGGGTCGGCGGGGTGAACGGCCGGGCGGCGCCCACGGAGGCGGCCGTAGGCGGCACGGTGGGCGGTGGGGTCGGTGCCGTCGGAGCACCCTCGGCGGACGGGCCGGGACGATCGGTCGGGCTGGGCTCGTCGTTCCCCGGCGTCTCCATGGCGGGGGATCCTACCCCCGTGCCTGTCCCGCCTTCCCGGACGCCACCTCGGGAGAAGGTCGAGGTGGGGACGTCACCGGACGGTCTCGGCCAGGACCGTGCAGGTCGCGAGGTCCACCACCAGCAACCGGGTGCCCGGGCCACCTGCCGGGCCGGCCATCACCACGACGGGCCCGTCGGGGAGCTGGGCGGTGGCCACAACGGCCCACACCTCGCCGGGACCCGTCGTCAGCGGCGGCACGGGACAGGCGCCGGAGGCCTCGGCCCGGCTGTTCTCGGCAAAGGGGGGCTCGGGCGCCGCGGTCGTCGCCTCGACGCCGGCGTCCTCAGGTTGCGAGCTGAACGACGAGCGCTCCGCGTACCGGTCGAGCACGGCCCCCGCGTCGACCAGGGCCCCGAGGTCGGGCGGGTCGGGCGCGCTCGAGCCTCCTGCCACCCCGCTCGCATCGGCGGACTCGGCCGACACGGCGTCGTCAGCGGTGACCTGGCCACCACTGCCCTGGGCGGAGTCGGACGAGCTCGACCGGCCCTGGCCCGCCAGGCCCGCGACGGCCACGACCAGCACCACGATCGCGGCCGCCGCACCGACGGCCACCCCGAGCCGAGCCGGCCAGGCGCGCTCCTGCGCAGGTCGCGGCTCGGGGCGCCGCAACGGCACGGGCTCAGCGGGCCCGGTCGCGCGGTCAGCCTCGTCGAGCGCCCGGGCGACGAGGGCATCGGCCACCTCCGCCTCCAGCGGCGGCACCGGTGCCGACACCGCAGCGGACGCGGCGCTCAGCTGCTCGAGGCGGGCGAGGGCCTCGGGCGACGCCTGCACCCGGGCGCGCTCGTCGGGCGTGGCCGCGCCGTCGAGCACGGCGGAGAGGACCTCGTCGTCCACGGTGGAGTGGTCGTCGTTCATCGCGCTGTCGTCCCTTCGACGCCGGTGCCGTCCGTGCGGTTCCCGGCGCGGTCGGCGTCGGGCGCCAGCAGGTCGGCGAGCCGGGACCGGCCCCGGGCGATCCGCGACCGCACCGTGCCCGGGGGGAGGTCGAGCACCTCGGCGATCTCGGCGTAGTCGAGGCCCAGCTGGTCGCGCAGCACCACGGGCACCCGGAACTCCTCGGGGAGCGCGGCCAGGGCGGCGTCGATGGCGAGGCGCTCGGGCACCGAGTCGTCGACCCCCACGGCGCGGTCGACCGGGTCGAGGGCGGGGCCGGTGCCGTCGTTCGCCGGGGACGAGTCGAGGCGAGCCACGACGCGTGGCCGTCGGCCCCGCCGGCGCAGCTCGTCGAGGCACGCGTTCGTGGCCACGCGGTGGGCCCAGGTGGAGAAGGCGGCGCGGTGGTCGAACCGGGGGAGGCCCCTGACCAGGGCCAGCAGGGCCTCCTGGGTGGCGTCCTGGGCGTCGGCGTCGTTGCCGCAGAGCCGCCGGCTCAGGGCGTGCACGCGTGGCAGCTGCTCGCGCAGGAGCCGCTCGAGGGCGTCGTGGTCGCCGGCCTGGGCGGCGCGGACCAGGGCGTCGTCGTCGGGCTCGATGATGGGCGAGGCTAGTGCCGGGACCCTCGACGGCTCAGGCGGTGAGCGCCAGCTCGGCGATCTCGACCCGGTTGGTGGGCCCGTCGCCCAGGTCGGTGATCCACACGAGCACGGCGTCGCCCTCGGCGCCCCCGAGGTCGAGGGTGGTGCCGTCCTGCACCCCGCTGGCCGTCGTGACGGGCTCGCCCCACCCCTCGAGGGAGGTGGCCGAGCCGTCGCCGACGAAGACGGCCACCGCCCACCCGGTGGTGGGGGTGGAGATCGCCAGGTCCCCCAGCGGGGCGGGGGCCTGCAGCTCGATCACCAGCCCGACCCCCTGCTTGAGGTTCCCGAACGCCCGGCTGGCGTAGGTCTCCGTGCGCCATGTGGTCTCGCCCCGACCGTCGATGGCGTTGGCGGCGAGGTGCTCGTTCTCGTCGCCCCCGCCCTGGGGGTCGAACGACCGGGCGCGCGTGACCGTCACCGGTGGCAGCGGCGCGTTCGAGGTGGAGGTGGGGTCCTGCTCGAAGAGGTCCCGACCGATGTCGGTGCGGGCGAGGAGGAGCCCGACCAGCACGAGGGCGATCACCACGACGGCGCTGATCACCACGCCGGTGCCGACGCGGCGACGAGGGGGCGGAGGCGCGACGGCAGGCGTGCCCCAGCTGGGCGTGGTGCCGGTGCCCGGAGGTGGGGTGGGGGGCGGGCCACCGAGGGCGGTGATCATCACCGTCGGGTCGTCGAGGTGGTCGAGGCGGGTGGCGAGCAGGGCGGTGCGGAGGTCGTCGGCGGTCGCGTACCGGGCGTCGGGGTGTCGGGCCAGCGACCGCATCACGACGGACTCGAGGCTGGCGGGCACCCCGGCGACCACGTCGTGGGGCGGGGCCGGTGTGCGGTGGAGGCGGGCCAGGGCGATCCCTGCCTGGGTGTCGCCGGTGAACGGCGGTTGTCCGCAGAGGGCCTCGTAGAGCACGGCGCCGAGGGCGTAGACGTCGGTGCGGGCGTCGACGGGCCCGTTCTCGACCTGCTCGGGGGCCAGGTACTTCACCGTGCCGAGCAGCTCGGAGGTGCGCGTCATGTCGGGGGCGTCCCGCACCTTGGCGATGCCGAAGTCGGTGACCAGGACCCGGCCGTCGTCGGACAAGAGGATGTTCGCCGGCTTCACGTCACGGTGGACGATGCCGGCGCGGTGGGCGCAGGCCAGGGCATCGGCGACCTCGGCGCCGATGTGCACGACCTCCACCGGGTCGAGCCGGGTGCGTTCGTCGAGGAACTCCCTCAGGGTGCGGCCCCGCACCAGCTCCATCACGATCGCCTCGGCGCCGGGCTCGTCGCAGGTGTCGTAGATCGCCACGATGGCGTGGTGCACCAGGCGCGCCGCGGCGACCGCTTCGTGGTGGAACCGGGCGCGCAGCTTGGGATCGGCGGCGAGGTGGGGGTGGAGCAGCTTCACCGCCACGGGCCGGTCGAGCACGGTGTCGGTGGCCTCCCACACCTCGGCCATGCCTCCGCTGGCGATGGGCCGGTCGAGCCGGTAGCGGCCCGCGATCGTGCGACCACCCGGGTTGGTCGCGTCGGTCACGGTCGGGTCCCCGCGGAGATCACGCCTTGAGGTAGCACACGCCGATGACGCCGGGACCGCCGTGGGTGCCGATGACGGCACCGATCTTGCCGATGCGGAGCGACTCCCGCGGGTAGCGGGGGGCGATCATCTCGAGGAACTCGTCGATGTCGGGGGCCTCGCCGTGGAGCACGGAGAGCTTCTCGACGGTCGGCTCGGAGTAGAGCTGGTCGCGCAGCCACTCCAGGGCCCGCTTCCGCGTGCGCTGCTTGCCCGCTTCCTCGACCGCGCCGTCGGCGATGTGGATGATCGGCTTGACCGAGAGCATCGAGCCGAGCAGGGCTTTGGCGCTGCCGATGCGGCCGCCCTTCTTCAGGTTCTCGAGCGTGTCGAGGGCGCCGTAGATCTCCGTGCGGCCGATCATCGAGCGGACGAGGCCCTCGACCGCGTCGGCGTCGGCGCCACCCTCGGCCGCGGCGGCAGCCTCGAGCACCATGGTGCCCAGCCCGCCGGTGAGCGACAGGCTGTCGATCACCCGCACGTCGATCTCGCCCTCGAGGGCCTTGGCCGCGGTGCGGGCGGACTGGACGGTGGCGGACAGCTCACCGGAGAGGTTGACGCAGACCACGGCCGAGGCGCCGGCCTCGGCGGCGGCGCGGAACTCCTGCTCGAAGCGCCCGGGCGACGGCGCAGCCGTCTCGGGGAGGAGGCCGGTCGAGGCCATCTTGGCGTAGAAGGCCTCCACGCTCAGCTGCTCCCGGTCGACGAACTCCTCCGCGCCGAAGCGGATGCTGAGAGGCACCACCCCGATCTGGTGGGCGGCGATCTCCTCGTCGGTGAGGTCGCAGGAGCTGTCGGTGACGATGCGGACGCTGCTCATCGGCCCTCCATTGGGTCGGGGTCGAGCGCGGTTGGTGGTTCGGGGTCGAGCGCGGTTGGTGGTTCGGGGTCGAGCGCGGCGTCGGGGCGCGGCTCGGTGTGGGCGGGAGCGTAGCCAGCCGGTCCGCTCCCGGAGATGGCGGGGTGGGTCGAGGCGACGAGCTTCCGGGCTCGGCGCGCCGTGCGCCAGTGGCGGGCCCACCAGACGAGCAGGAACAGGCCGGCCCCCACGGAGAGCACGAGGCCGACTCCGGAGATGGCGGTGGAGCGCACGGTGTAGGTGGAGGTGGCCACGGGGAGGTCGCCGTCGGCGGAGCTGATGGTGACGGTGAGCGGGAAGGCGCCCGACGCCCGGGTCTCGACCGGGAGGTCGATGGTGGTGGTCTGCGCCGGGCTGAGGGTGGTCTCGATGACCTCGCCCTCCGGGAAGTCGAGCTTGGCGCTGTTCATCACGATGCGGACCCGCGCCTCCACCTGGAGGCGGTTCTCCAGGTTGAGCGGGATCCGGCCGGACGACGAGGTGAGGGTGACCACCTGCTCGGGGGAGACGACGATCTCGGAGGTGACGGCGCGGACGGCGCCGTCGGCGGCGGCGAGCATGTCCTGGCGCTCGTCGGGGTCGAGCTCCCGGGAGCCGGACGACAGGATGGTGGTGGCGATCGGCTCGACCAGCTGGGGTGAGGTGGGCACCAGGCTGCGGAGGCCGTCGAGCTCGTCCCGGCTGGCACGGAGCGACGTCGGGTAGGCGCCCATGCCTGCGGGCGGGTCGGAGCGGTACGCCCGCTCGAGGACGGTGGTGCGGCCGTTGCGGGTGACCTCGGCCTCGCCGGTGGCGGCGAAGAGATCGGTGAGCGTCACCGGGGCCACCATGGCGGCGCCCACCGAGCCCGACGAGGCGCCCGACGGGTCGGCGAGGGCGGCGAGGAAGGTCGACAGGGCCTGCGGATCGGTGTCGCGGGGCACCACGACCGCGGCGCCGCGGGCGGTGCCGGGACGGAGGACGTGGAGCATGGCGAGCTCGGCCAGCGCCCGATGGGCGGCGAGCACGGGGTCGTCGTCGTCGGCGAGCCGTCCGGAGGTGGCGTCGTCGCCGATCACCGCCCGGATCGACCGGTCCTCCCCGGCGGAGATCTGGAACTGCTGGGCGAAGGCGGCGTCTTCGGTGCGGTCGGTCAGCGGTTCGAGCTGGGCGGTCGGCACGACAGCCGCCTCGACCCCGAGGCCGGTGAGCCAGCCCAGCGCGTCGGAGGTGACGGTGGGGTCGAGCACCGCGATGGTGGGGTCGGGGCGGGAGCCGAGGAGGGCTTCGAGCGTGGCGGTGCCGGCGGCCCACTGGTCGGCCATCTCGGGGACGAGGCCCGCGGCCACCCACCCGCCGGTGTCGATCGGCGCGTACGGCCCGCCGAGGACCTGGCGGCCCGCCCGGCCCCGCAGGGCGGCGACCGCGGCCTCGCCGTCGGGGCCGCGTGTGCCGAGGAGGGCGAGCGACTCCGCCGACGGCACGAGGGTGAGGGCCACGTCGGGTCGGGCGGCGAGCTCGGTGACGGTGGCGTCGAGGTCGTCGGCGGCCTGGTCGTCGAGCGCGGGGGTCCCCTCGTCGGCCAGGGTGATCGTGGCGGCGACAGGGACGACCGTGCCGACGCTGAGGCGACCGGCGGTGCCCGCCTGCTCGGGACCGAGGCGGATGAGGGCGGTGGTCAGGTCGGCGAGGACGTCGCCCCCGGCGTCGTACACCCTCACCACGAACGGGTACACGCCGGGGCTGCTGTCGAGCTGGACCTCACCGGGCTCGGTGGGCGTCCCGCCGGTGACCGGGAACGAGATGACGATGGTGCCGTCGCCCAGGGGGGAGGCCTCGGTCACGGGCCGCATCGGGGTGCGGAAGATGGGGGCGCCGGTCCGGTCGTCGAAAGCGGTGGCCAGGGCGCTCCGGGAGCGCACGCGCGAGTGGATCTCGCCCTGCACGGTGGCGCCCGCGGGGAGGCCGTCGCCCCGGACGGCCACCTGGAAGGTGCCGTCGGGCCCCACCCAGGGGGTCTGCTGCACCAGGCGCAACGTGGCCTCCCCCGAGGTGGAGGTCTGGGCGGCCGCCTGACCGACGGGTGCGAGGGGCAGGGCCGCGACGGCGGCGAGGAGGAGCGCGGCCAGGGCGAGCAGCACCGGGCGGGCAGGGGTGGGACGCCGGTGCGGGTGGCGCCTCACCCCGCTGGTCCGTCGTCGAGGGCCAGCTCGAGCACGGCCAGTCCGCTCGGCTCGGGTCGGAAGCCGAGGTGCTCGTACAGCGACAGCGCCCGCCGGTTTCCCTCCTGGGTGTTCACCAGCACCGAGGCGCACCCCTTGCGGCGGCACCAGTCCAGCGAGTCACCCACCAGGGCGGTGCCGATGCCGCGACCGTGGTGGTCGGGGTGCACGGCCAGGCGCTGGAGGTAGCCGAGGGACCCGGCCCGCCCGGTGACGTGGTAGCCGACGATGCGCCCGCCGACGGTGGCCACCCGGAACCGGGCGTGGGGCGTGGCGGTGCGGGCGTCGGCGAGGCCGTCGGCGTCGAAGCGCCAGAACCGGTCGAACGCCAGCCCGTCGACCGCGAGCACGACGGGGATGTCGCGCGTGCGGCCCCGGCGGAGGCGGACGCCGGTGGCCTTGGGCTCGGGCACCCGGCGCAGATCGTGGCCGAGCAGGTGGAGGCGCTCGTGGACGGTGAACCCGGCGGCCGCGAAGGGGGGCTGCTCGATGGTGGTGAGCGCCGGGGTGAGCACCGAGCGGTAGCCGCGGGCGCGCAGCTCGTCGAGGGCGCGCGCCAACCCGGACGGCGACGGCGTCACCCCGGGCGTCGGGCTGAGGAGCGCGACGGAGGGGTCGCCGCGCCACGAGCCGAGCCGCAGCCGGTCGGCGCCGCCGGTGATGGTGTCGAGTCGTCGCATGGCCGTACCGCGAGCCTACGACCGATCGTGGCGCCGCTCCGGGCGTGGCACCGGCCGCCCCTGGTCCCCGGTCGAGGGGCCGGCGGTAGCGTGGCCGGGTGACGATCCTGCTCGCCGTCCACCCGCAGTTCCTGCTGCACGACACGGGCCCGGGACACCCGGAGCGCCCGGCGCGGCTCACCGCGGTGATGGAGGGCATCGACGCTGCCGGGTTGCGGGACGCCATCGTGCGCTTCGAGCCGGAGCCGGCGCCGTGGGACCTCATCGAGAAGGTGCATCCGGGCCGCTACCTGCTCGCCCTCGAGGAGTTCGCGGCCATGGGTGGCGGCCACCTCGACGCCGACACCGTGGTGTCGGAGGACTCGTTCGCGGCGCTGCTGCGGGCCGCGGGGGCGGGGCTCGACGCGGTGGCCCGCCTGGAGGCCGGGGAGGGCGACGTGGCGTTCTGCGCGGTGCGGCCGCCGGGCCACCACGCCACGCCGCGCCAGGCGATGGGCTTCTGTCTGGTGAACAACGTGGCGGTCACCGCCATGGCCTTGGCCGACCGGGGTGAGCGGGTGCTGATCGTCGACTACGACGCCCACCACGGCAACGGCACCCAGGACGCCTTCTTCCGCGACCCCCGGGTGCTGTACGTGTCGATGCACGAGTACCCGCTGTACCCGGGCACCGGTTCGCTGGAGGAGACCGGCTGGGGCGAGGGTGCCGGCACCACCATCAACTTCCCGTTCCCACGTGGCACCACCGGCGACGTCTACCGGTTCGCCGTCGACGAGGTGCTGCGCCCGGTGGTCGAGGACTGGAAGCCGACCTGGCTGCTGATCTCGGCCGGCTTCGACGCCCACCGCCGCGACCCGCTCACCGGCCTGGGCCTCACGTCGGGCGACTACGCCGACCTCACCCGGGAGCTGGTCGCCCTGGTGCCGCCGGGCCGGTGCGTGGCGTTCCTCGAGGGGGGCTACGACCTGGAGGCCCTGCGCGACAGCGCCGGGGCCGCCCTGGCCGCCCTGGCCGGTGTCGACCACCGCCCGGAGGCCGCCTCCAGCGGAGGGCCGGGCCGCACCATCGTCGACGCGGTCGCCCACCTCCGGGCCGCCGAGCCCCGCTGACCGCCGCGGGTGCCGTGCGGCGGCACCGGTAGCCTCGTCGCCCGTGATCCCCGACCGCCTGCGCCCCGTCCTGGAGCGGACGATCCCCCTCGCCGAGCGGTTCGCCGCGTCCGGGCACCGCCTCTACCTGGTGGGCGGGGTGGTCCGCGACCTGCTCCTCGGCCGGGACATGTCGGCGGGCCGCGACATCGACCTCACCACCGACGCGCTCCCGAAGGACACCAAGCGCCTGGTGAAGGGCTGGGCCGACGCGACCTGGGCCCAGGGCGAGCGGTTCGGCACGATCGGCTGCCGGCGCGACGGGTGGGACTTCGAGATCACCACGCACCGGGCGGAGGCGTACGACCCCGACTCCCGGAAGCCCCTGGTGGAGTTCTCCGACGCCATCGAGGCCGATCTCTCCCGACGGGACTTCACCGTGAACGCCATGGCGCTCGCGCTGCCCGAGCCGGTGCTCATCGACCCCTTCGGTGGCGCCGAGGACCTCGCCGCCGGTCGGCTGCGCACGCCGCTGTCGCCCGAGGCGTCGTTCTCCGACGACCCGCTGCGGATGCTGCGCGCCGCCCGCTTCATCGCCGGCTACGGCCTGGAGCCCACGCCCGAGCTGGTGGCGGCGGTGGAGGCGATGGCCGACCGGCTCGAGATCGTGTCGGCGGAGCGCATCCGCGACGAGTTCGACAAGCTCATGGTGGTCGACGACCCCAGCGCCGGGCTGTGGTTCCTGGTCGACACGGGCCTCATCGACCGGTTCCTGCCCGAGTTCTCCCGCATGCGGCTCGAGCAGGACCCCATCCACCGGCACAAGGACGTGCTGACCCACACCATCGCGGTGGTGGCCAAGACCTCACCCGACCGCCTGGTGCGCCTGGCGGCGCTCTACCACGACGTCGGCAAGCCCCGCACCCGGGCCATCGGCGACAACGGCGTGTCGTTCCACCACCACGAGGTGGTGGGGGCGCGCATGACGCGGGAGCGCATGAAGGCGCTGAAGTACTCCACCGACGACGTGGAGGCGGTGAGCCGCCTGGTGTTCCTCCACCTGCGGTTCCACACCTACAAGATGGGGTGGACCGACTCGGCGGTGCGCCGCTTCGTGCGCGACGCGGGCGACCTGCTGCCCGAGCTCATCGAGCTCACCCGTTGCGACTGCACCACCCGCAACGAGAAGAAGGCGCGGGCGCTGGCCCGGCGGATGGACGAGCTGGAGGAGCGCATCGCCGAGCTCCGCAGCCGCGAGGAGCTGGCCGCCATCCGTCCCGACCTCGACGGCAACCAGGTGATGACCCACCTCGGCCTCGCACCGGGCCGCGACGTGGGCCAGGCCCTCGACTTCCTCCTCGAGCTGCGCCTGGAGGAGGGCCCGCTCGGTGAGCAGGAGGCCTACCGCCGCCTCGACCGGTGGTGGCAGGAGCGCCAGGCCAGCGCAGATCAGTCCTAGATGCCGTCCTTGCGGCCCCGGACGACGAGGGTGGCGGGGACGAGGGTCATCGTCTCGGTCCAGAACGGGCTGGGCTCGTCGTGGTCGACGGGGGGCTCGAGCAGCGTGTCGACCCGGAAGTTGGCCCGGGCGAACGAGCTGGCCACGTCGGCGACGGTGCGGGGGAAGACCCGGATCCCGTCGACCGAGAGGGGACGCCGGTCGGCGTAGGCCCGCACGACGCGTGGCGGGCCGGGCTCGGATTCGTCGAGCACCAGGTGGGCGGGGTGGGGGAGCGAGCAGGTGAACGCCGCGCCCGTGCGCAGCACCCGGTTGACCTGGCGCAGCACCCGGTCGATGTCCTCGATCCGGCCGAGCTCGTGCACCGAGAGGGCGGCGTCGATGGTGTCGGCCCGGACGAAGGCCAGCTCGGCCAGGTCGCCGTGGTGGAGCTCGAGCTTCACCTCGTTGGCCTCGGCCAGGGCCCGAGCGGCGTCGAGGCGGTCGAGGTGGGCGTCGACCACGATCACGTGGGCCCCCTGGCCGGCGAGCGCCACCGCCGAGTGTCCGCGACCGGCGCCGAGCACCAGCAGCCGCTTGCCCTCGATCGGTCCGAGCAGGCGCAGGGCGGACTCGTCGGGGATGTCGGGCCCGTAGACGACCACGTGGAGGGGCAGCTCGGCGTCGGCCGGGAAGGCGGCCACGGGAAGCGGCGGGGACGTGTTGAACAGGGCCGGCTCGTTCACCGGCCCAGTCTCCCGCGGGGTCCGCCCCCACCGGTGGACCACCCGAGGGTCGGTGTCGGTGGCGCTCGTCACGGCCCGGGGCCGCGCGCGGTTCCTCTCCGGCGGGGTGTCGCTACCCTCGTGGACCGTGAGCTTCGGACCCGGATCGATGCGCGGGGCGCCCACCGGGGCACCTGGCGAGGTCGACTACCGGCTCGCGCGCCAGCACCTGATCTCGGAGTACCGCAAGGGCCGGCTGGCGCAGCACGAGGTCTGCGACGCCCACCCGGAGCTGGTGCGGGCGGCTCGGGAGGCGTCGCAGCCGTCCGACCGCGACTGCCCGATCTGCGAGGAGGAGAAGCTCGTCCTCGTCTCCTACGTGTTCGGGCCCCGCCTGCCCAGCCACGGACGCTGCATCACCACCGCCAAGGAGCTGAAGGCGCTGTCGCGCCGGCAGGGCGAGTACGCCTGCTACGTGGTGGAGGTCTGCCCGGGCTGCAGCTGGAACCACCTGGCCCGCACGTTCCTCCTCAACCCTGCTCGCTCGGCCTGATCCACCCCCGACGGAGCCCTGACGCCTGATGTCCTCCCGATCCCGTGGCGCGCGTGGCGCCGACAGCCGCCGCTCCAAGGCGAAGCCCCGCCAGGACCTCAAGCCCAACGGCAAGCGTCGCAGCATCGTCTGGCGGATGCGGCGGGTGTTCTACGCGGTGGGCCTGCTGTTCGTGCTGGCGATCGCGGGGGCGGGCTACCTGTTCACCCAGGTGCCGCTGCCCGACGAGGACCCGCCCCTCCTGCAGACCTCCTTCTTCTGCCCCGCAGAGGTCACCACGGGCTGCGACGCCGACAACGCCTTCGTGCAGCTCTCGGGCACCGAGGACCGCATCGCCCTCACCTACGACCAGTTCCCGCCGGTGCTGATCTCGGCGGTGCTGGCCGCCGAGGACCGCACGTTCTACGACCACGGCGGCGTCGACCCCGCCGGCATCGTGCGGGCCCTGTGGGCCAACCTGCAGAGCGATTCGGTGCAGCAGGGTGGCTCCACCATCACCCAGCAGTACGTGAAGAACGTCTACCTCACCCAGGAGCGCACCCTCACCCGCAAGGTGAAGGAGGCGGCGCTGGCGGTGAAGCTCGAGCGGGAGCTCCCGAAGCAGGAGATCCTCACCCGCTACCTGAACACCATCTACTTCGGGCGCGGCGCGTACGGGGTCGAGGCGGCGTCACGCGCCTACTTCGGCACGTCCGTCGGCAACCTCACCCTCCCGGAGGCGGCCTACCTGGCCGGGCTCATCCGCGCCCCCGAGACGGCCGACGCCCAGCTCCCCCCGGACGACCCGAAGGCCGGCACCAACCGGGCCACCGCCGTGCAGCGCCGCAACTCGGTGCTCCAGGCCATGGTCGAGACGGGGGCCATCACCCAGGCCGAGTACGACGAGGCCTCCCATGCCGGCTGGGACACCGTGAAGGTGCGGCCCGAGCGACCCACGTTCGGGCAGATCGCCCACCCGGAGTGGGGCACCGAGTACTTCCGCGACTACGTCCGCCGCTGGCTCATCACCCCGACCTCCCAGGGCGGGGGCGGGTTCACCGACGCCGAGGTGCTGGGCGGCGGCCTGCGGGTGTACACGACGCTCGACATGACCAAGCAGGAGGAGGCGATGGACGCCATCACCTCCACCCTCGACCGGCCGGACGACCCCGCGGCCGCGCTCGTGTCGATCGACGACACCGGGGCCGTGCGGGCGATGGTCGGCGGCCTCGGTTACGGCACCCAGTCCTCGTACGCCCAGCTGAACCTGGCGGCCGGCACGGCCGGCGGCGGCGGGGGCCGCCAGGCCGGTTCGTCGTTCAAGGTGTTCACCCTCGCCGAGGCCCTGAACCAGGGCATGTCGCTCTCGAAGACCTACAACGCGCCGTCGAAGATCACCATCGAGGTGCCCGGCGGCGAGGACTACGTGGTCGCCAACTACGCCGACGCCAGCCAGGGCACCCTCGACCTCGTGCAGGCCACGGCCAAGTCCTCCAACACCGCCTACGTGCAGCTCATGCAGGACGTGGGCCCCGAGAACGTGGTGTCGCTGGCCCGGCGCATGGGCATCACCTCCGAGCTCAACCCCGACCTCTCGCTGACGCTGGGCACCGCCGAGGTGTCGGTGCTGGACATGGCGGCCGCCTACTCGACGCTCGCCAACGGCGGTGAGCGGCGGCAGCCCTACGTGGTCTCCAAGGTCACCGACGCCTTCGGCAACGTGCTCTACGAGCACAAGCCCACGACCGACCGCGTGCTCTCGGAGGACGTCACCGCCGAGGTCAGCTACGCCCTCAGCCAGGTCGTGGAGAACGGCACCGGCACGGCGGCCAAGTTCGGCCAGCCGGCGGCGGGCAAGACGGGCACCACCGAGGAGTACCGCGACGCCTGGTTCGTGGGCTACACGTGCAAGCTCACCACCGCGGTGTGGATGGGCTACCCCGAGCCGGAGGAGGTGAGCCCCGGCGTCTTCCAGGCGAGGCTGATGAAGAACGTGCACGGCAAGTCCGTCACCGGCGGCTCGTTCCCCACCCAGATCTGGCAGCGGTACATGTCGCGGGCCACCGAGGGCCTCGAGTCGTGCCCGTTCCCGCGGCCCGCCGACCGGCCCTCGAGCCTCGACACGCCCACCAGCAGCCTGCTCACCGGGCCCACCACCACGGTCCGGCCTTCGACCACGACCACCACGGCGCCGCCCTCGTCGACCACCACGGCACCGCCCGCGACCACGACCACCACGGCTCCGACGACCACGAGCAGCACCACCTCGACGTCGACACCTGCCGGACCAGGCGGACCCCCCTAGCCGAGGTGCCTGGCGACCTCCGGTCGCGCCTTTGCCGTTCCCGCGAGGGCGCCGCTAGCGTTCTCCTCACCGCCGGCAGCCATGGGGCGCTGGACGGGAACAGGAGGCTCCGATGAGCGCACGCACCACCGTGCCCTCCGTCCGCGGCCGCAAGGTCCGCCGGGGGGACGTCCCACTGGTGATGGTCACCGCCTACGACGCGCCGGGTGCCCGCATGGCCGACGCGGCCGGTGTCGACATGATCCTGGTGGGCGACAGCCTCGCCATGGTCGTGCTGGGCTACGACGACACCCTGCAGGTGACCGTCGACGACATCGCCCACCACACCGCCGCAGTGGCCCGGGCCAAGCCCTCGTCGCTGGTGGTGGCCGACCTGCCGTGGCTCAGCTACCACGTGTCGGTCGAGGACACCGTCCGCAACGCCGCCCAGCTGGTGCGTGCCGGTGCCCAGGCGGTGAAGCTCGAGGGCGGCCGCAAGCGCCTCGGCATGGTCGAGGCCCTCGTCGACGCCGAGATCCCGGTCATGGGCCACATCGGGCTCACCCCGCAGTCGGTCAACACCATGGGCGGGTTCAAGGTCCAGGGCCGCAAGCACGACGCCGCCCTGGCCCTCACCGAGGACGCCAAGGCCCTCGAGCACGCCGGCTGCTTCGCGATCGTGGTCGAGGGCGTGCCCGACGAGGTCGGCCGCATGATCACCGAGGCCGTCGACGTGCCCACCATCGGCATCGGCGCCGGGCCCGGCACCGACGGGCAGGTGCTGGTCTTCCACGACGTGCTCGGCATCGAGGACCGCATCACCCCGAAGTTCGTGCGCCGCTACGCCACCCTCGGCGCCGACGGCGCCCGGGCCCTGAGCGCCTACGCCGACGACGTGCGCTCCGGGGACTTCCCGAACGCCGGCGAGAGCTACCACCTCTCCACCGACGAGGCCGAGGCCCTCGGCCTCTACGGCGCCCACCTGGCGTGAGCCGTGGGCCGGGGGGCGCCCTGCGGGTGGTGACGGCGGTGGCGTTCGCCGCCACCGTCGCGTTCGCGGGGTGCTCCTCCGGCTCCAGCTCGACCGCATCCCCCACCCCGGGGGTGACCGGCTCCTCCACCGCGACCACCGCCGTGGTGGGCGAGGTGGCGCCCGAGGGCTTCACCTCGGTCACCCTCGTGGTCACCGCGCCCGACGGGTCGGTGCGGGAGTTCTGCCTGTGGCTGGCCGACACCCCCGAACTGCGTCGCCAGGGCCTGATGGGGGTCACCGACCCGTCCCTCGGCGGCCGTGACGGCATGGTGTTCACCTGGCCCGCCGACCACCGCGGCGGCTTCTGGATGAAGGACACGCTCCTGCCGCTGTCGATCGCGTGGTTCGCCGCCGACGGCACGTTCGTGGCCGACGCCGACATGGACCCCTGCCCCGACGGCGTCGACCCCTGCCCGAGCTACGCCGCCGGGGCGGCCTACCGCTACGCCGTCGAGGTGCCCGAGGGCCGCCTCGCCGACCTGGGCCTCGTGAAGGGGTCCCGCGTGGCCCTCGGCGACGCCTGCGGCGCCTCTCCCACCACCGCGGCCTGAGGCGCCCCGGGGCGCGGTCGGCCTCGCGTCGCCGCCGTGCGCACGCGACCCGCGCTTGGGGAACGGACCGTCGGTCCGGTAGGGTCCACCGGTCCAACTGAAGCCCTGCCCCGTGCGTACGGGGCCCCGGATCCCCCAGGGACCGGGTCCAGAGGGAGGTGATGCGCTCCGATGCGAGCGTACGAACTCATGATCATCTTCGACGGCGACGTCGAGGACACCACCGTCAACGAGCACCTCGCGAACGTGAACCGCCTGGTCGAGGCCGGCGGTGGCACGGTGGCGAAGACCGACCGCTGGGGTCGGCGCCGGTTCGCCTACGAGATCAACCACAAGTGGGAGGGCATCTACGTCGTCCTCGAGATCTCGACCGAGGCGCGCGACCTCTCCGAGGTCGAGCGGGTGCTGCACCTCGCGGACGACGTCGTCCGCCACAAGACGATCCGCCTGCCCGAGGCGGAGGCCACGCGCCGTGGCCTCCTGGGCGAGGCGACCCCGGCGTAGCCGGGCAACCCAGGGAGATCCGACATGGCACCTGGCAACAGCGTCACCCTGGTCGGCAACTGCACGCGCGACCCGGAGCTGCGGTTCACCTCGAGCGGTCAGGCGGTGGCCACCTTCGGCCTCGCCGTGAACCGTCGCTGGCAGAACCGCCAGACCAACGAGTGGGAAGAAGCGGTCTCGTTCTTCGACGTCACCTGCTGGCAGCAGATGGCCGAGAACGTGGCCGAGTCGATCACCAAGGGCAGCCGCGTGGTGGTCACCGGCCGCCTCGACCAGCGGTCCTGGGAGACCCAGGACGGCGAGAAGCGGTCGAAGGTGGAGGTCGTCGCCGACGAGATCGGCCCCAGCCTCCGCTACGCCACCGCCCAGGTGGTTCGCAACGAGCGCCGCGACGGCTTCGACGGCGGTGGCAGCGGGGGCGGCAGTGCGCCCGCCTCGCGCCCCGTCCCGAACGAGCCGCCGGCCGGGTACGACATGGATGAGGAGCCGTTCTGATGGCCAAGGCAGCACCGAAGCGCGGCAAGAACAAGGACAACGCGCGTCGTAGCAAGAAGAAGATCAGCGTCCTGACCCAGGAGAAGGTCGAGTACGTCGACTACAAGGACGTGAACCTGCTCCGCCGGTTCATGTCCGACCGGGCCAAGATCCGCGCCCGGCGGGTCACCGGCAACGACTCGCAGCAGCAGAAGGAGATCGCCCGGGCGATCAAGAACGCCCGTGAGATGGCGCTGCTGCCCTACACCAACCGGGTCACCACCCAGCGGGGCGGCGGCCGGGATCGTGGCGATCGGGGTGACCGCGGCGATCGCGGCCCGCGTCGTGACGAGGCCGCCACCGAGGCGCCGACCACCGAGGCGCCCACCACCGAGGTCGAGGAGACCACGGAGGTCGAGGTCGTGGAGGTGGCCGAGTGAAGCTGCTCCTCCGCTCCGACGTCGACGGCGTGGGCAAGCGCGGCGACCTCGTCGAGGTCTCCGACGGCTTCGCCCGCAACTACCTGGTCCCCAAGGGCTTCGCCATCAAGGCCACCCCTGGTGTCGAGGCGCAGGCCGAGGCCATGCGCCGCTCCCGCGACCTCAAGGACGCCCAGGACCGGGCGGCCGCCGAGGAGATCGCCAAGACCCTGGTCCCCGCGGTCATCACCGTGACCTCCCGGGCCAGCGGCGAGGGCAAGCTCTTCGGTTCGGTCACCATGACCGAGGTGCTCGAGGCGGTGCAGGCCCAGACCGGCATCGAGCTCGACCGCAAGGCCCTGCACCTCGACGAGCCGATCAAGACCACCGGCACCCACCACGTGTCGGCCAAGCTGCACGCCGACGTGCAGTTCCAGATCACGGTGGAGGTCAGCCCCAGCTGACCCCGACCGGCTCCGGCCGGTCCACCTGCTGCTGTGCGAACGAGGGGCCGCTGCGGCGGCCCCTCGGCGCGTGTCGGACACATGTCGTTGCGGTGACAACCGTCACAACCGACCTGACCTGGGCGAACGCCGGACCCTGTGTGGGGCGCTGCTTGTCCACAGGTGGCCGAGCACGCACCGTCATACCCCCTGCGTACGGTCGTGGCCATGGCGCACAAGGGTTCGTCGGGGGTCTCGCACTCCACAGGCAGGGCGGTTCGTCCACACCCCGTCCACAGGGCTGTCCGCAGCAGAAACCGGGGTTGTTCCCCTTACGATCCCCAAGCTGTCCGGGCGAGAGTGGTCGGGTCATGAGCTTCCCCGACGACGACCCGCGCCCGTCCCGCCCGCAGGGCGGGGGACGGGTCCCGCCCCACAACCTCCAGGCCGAGGAGTCGCTCCTCGGGGCGATGCTCCTGTCCAAGGACGCCATCGCCGTGGCCTCGGAGGTCCTCGACGCCGAGAACTTCTACAAGCCGGCCCACGGGCACATCTTCGAGGCCATCACCTCGCTCTCCGCCGCCGGTGAGCCGGCCGACCCGGTCACCGTCGCCGAGGAGCTGCGCCGCGCCGGTCTCCTCGACGCCATCGGCGGCCCGGCCACCCTCGTCACCCTCCAGGCCAGCACCCCCGCCATCTCCAACGCGGCCCGCTACGCCCGCATCATCGAGGAGCACGCCCTGCTGCGTCGCCTCATCGGTGTGGCCGGCGAGATCGCCGAGATGAGCTACGACCTGCCGGAGGACGTCACCAAGACGGTCGACCAGGCCGAGTCCCTGGTGTTCGAGGTCGCCCAGCGCCGGGTCACCGACACCATGGCGCCGATCCACGACCTGCTGAACGACAACCTCGACCGCCTCGAGTCGCTCTACGACAAGGGTGACGCCATCACCGGCACCCCCACCGGCTACCTCGACCTCGACGAGCTGCTCTCGGGGCTGCAGCCCAACGCCCTCTACGTCCTCGGGGCACGGCCCTCGATGGGCAAGACCGCCCTGGCCCTCGGCATCGCCGGCAACGCGGCGATCGAGGCCCAGCGGCCGGTGCTGATCTTCTCCCTCGAGATGGGCCAGCTCGAGCTCACCCAGCGAATGCTGTGCTCCGAGGCCCGGGTCGACTCCAAGCGGGTGCGCAACGGCAACCTCAGCGAGGCCGACTGGGGGAAGATCGCCCACGCCACCGGCCGCCTGGCCGAGGCCCCCATCTGGATCGACGACAACCCGAACCTCACGATCATGGAGATCCGATCGAAGGCCCGCCGGCTGAAGAGCCGCCTCGGCGATCTCGGCCTGGTCGTGGTCGACTACCTCCAGCTGATGACCGGTCGCTCCTCGGCCGAGAACCGCCAGGTCGAGGTCTCGGAGATCTCCCGAGGCCTGAAGATCCTCGCCCGCGAGCTCGAGTGCCCGGTGCTGGCCCTCTCCCAGCTCTCCCGCCAGCTGGAGATGCGGGCCGACAAGCGCCCCATGCTCGCCGACCTGCGTGAGTCGGGCTCCATCGAGCAGGACGCCGACGTCGTGATGTTCATCTACCGCGACGACGTCTACAACCCGGACTCCCCCGATCGCGGCACCGCCGAGATCCTGGTGAGCAAGCACCGAAACGGCCCCACCGGCATGGTGCGCCTGGCCTTCCTCGACCACTACACCAAGTTCGCCAACATGGCCCGAGGGGCCTGACGGCCCTGGCGCCGCGCTCAGCCGAACTGGAGCAGCTCGAACGGGAGACCACCTGCGATCACCTCGGTGAGCTGCATGGGCCCGCCGTGCATGGTGGTGCTGGCCAGCGGCCCGCGCACGGTGAAGCCTTCGGCCGCGGCCCGGTCGGCGGCGCCGGCGGCGTCACGGGTGAGCACCGCGAGCAGGCGCAGTCCCGGTGTCACCTGGCCCTTCAGGTGCTCGGGGATCTGCAGCAGGTCGAGAGCACCGGGGCTCTCCCCGACGAAGGCGGCCCGCACCGGTCCATCGAGGCCGGTCCAGCCGAACAGCCGCTCGGCGATCTCGGGCGCCACGTCGTAGGGGGCCACCGGGCCGAGCCCGGCCACGTCGGTGCAGCAGCGGATCGCCTCGTCGATGTCGTCGGTCAGCACGACCGTGTGCGAGAGCGCCTTGGGCATCGGGACCTCCCCGGAGAGCGAGCGACGGCCACGCTGCCACACCAACGCAGACCGCACCGGGTGGTGGTCCAGGTGGACCACCACCCGGGCCGGCGGCAGGGGGGAGCTGCCGCGTCCTGGCAGGCGCTCTGGTGAGGTCCGTCGCCACGCGCGCGCTAACCGGTCCCCGGCTCCGGCTCCCCCAGCCGTCGGGCGGCCTCGAGCGGAGCATAGTGACGTTCGTCACATCATGGAAGGAACATCGCGAACGGGACCATCCCCGCCGGAGTAGGCCTGCGGCGGCCACAATCGCCGACGCCCCCACCCCCCTCCGAGGAACGAGTGATGCCCAGCGCCCACACCGCAGACCGGCCCTCGGCCGGGCACGAGCCGCTCGCCGAGACCCCCCGCTGATGGCCCCCACCGCGATGGAGGCGCTTCTCTGGCGCGTCCACGACACCGTCGCCGGTGACACCAGCGGGGAGCTGGCGGCGTACATCCCGGAGCTGGCCGAGGTCGATCCCGACCGCCTCGGACTCGCCGTGGCCACCGTCGACGGCCACGTCCACGGGGCGGGCGACGACGTGGTCGAGTTCACCATCCAGTCGATCTCGAAGCCGTTCGTCTACGGCCTCGCGCTCGACGACCACGGGGTCGACCACGTCCTGAGCCGGGTGGGGGTCGAGCCGTCGGGCGACGCCTTCAACTCGATCGTGATGGACGAGCGCAACAACCGGCCGCTCAACCCGATGGTGAACGCCGGCGCCATCGCCTGCGCCGCGATGGTCAGAGGCGAGGACCTGGCGGAGCGTCGCGCCCGGGTGCTGCGGACGTTCTCCCGCTACGCCGGCCGCCCGCTGACGATCGACCGGGCGGTGGCGGCCTCCGAGCGCCGCACCGGCCACCGCAACCGGGCCATCGCCTACCTCGAGCTCAGCACCGGCATGATCGAGGAGCCGGTGGAGGAGCACCTCGACCTCTACGTCGACCAGTGCTCGATCAGGGTGACCGCCCGGGACCTGGCGATGATGGCCGCCACCCTGGCCAACGGGGGCGTGAACCCGGCGACGGGCGAGCGGGCGCTGGAGGAGGAGAACGTCGCCCGCGTCCTCTCGGTGATGGCCACCTGCGGCATGTACGACTGGTCCGGCGAGTGGATGTTCAGGATCGGACTGCCGGCCAAGTCCGGGGTGGGCGGCGGGATCATCGCCGTGCTCCCCGGCCAGTTCGGCATGGGCACGTTCTCGCCCCGCCTCGACGAGTTCGGCAACAGCGTGCGCGGCGTGCGCGCGTGCGAAGAGCTCGTCGACCTGCTCAACCTGCACATGCTCGACGCGTCGGCCACCGCCGCCCCGGTGATCGCCCGCCGCTACACGGCGGCCGAGGTCTCGTCCCGGCGGGTGCGCAGGGCCAGCGACGCGGAGCTGCTCCGCCGCTCGGGCGCCGCGGTCACCGTGCTCCAGCTCCAGGGCGACCTCTTCTTCGCCACCGCCGAGCGGCTGGTGCGCACCATCGAGGAGGTGGGCCCCGACACCTCCGTCGTCGTGCTCGACGCCCGCCGGGCCGGGAGGGCGACCGCCGGTGCGGTGGCCCTCCTCGCCGAGCTGCACGAGCGACCCAGCGACGGTCCCACCCTGCTGCTGGCGGGTGCCGGGACCGAGTTGCTCGCCGCCCTTGCCGACGAGGGCGGCGCGTGGCCCGCCGCCGCCCACGTCTTCGCCGACGTCGACCTGGCCCTCGAGTGGGCGGAGGACCGCGTGCTCGAGCGGGTCGGGGCGGGCGCACCGACCGGTGTGGCGTGGGACGGGGTCGACCTGCTCGAGCGGCTCGACGCCGACGACCGGGCCGCCCTCGTCGAGCTGCTGGTGACGGAGCGCTACGAGGCGGGCCAGCTCATCTTCCGGGAGGGGGAGCCCGCCGACCGGCTGTGCCTGCTGGTGGAGGGCCGGGCCACCGCGCTGGTGGCGCTCGACCCGCAGCACCGCCGCACCCGGCGGCTGCGCACGTTCGGGCCGGGCACCCTGTTCGGGGAGGCCGCGGTGCTCGAGGGTGGCGTGCGGCCGGTGGACGTGGTGGCCGACGAGGACTGTGTCGCCCTCTCACTCTCCGCCGAGGCCATCGCCGGGCTCGAGGCCACCCGCCCCGAGGTCCACGCGCATCTCCTCGGCGGGCTGGCCCGGAACCTCTCCGAGCTCCTGCACCAGGCCGTCGACGAGATCCGCGTGTTGGGTGACTGACGCCGCCGAGGGTCGCCGGGCAGCGGCCCGGACCGGTGGTCAGGCCGCGTAGACGATGTAGGGGGGGCGGCGCGAGGCGCGGTCGGGGTCGGGGACCGCGCCGCCCGGCGGGAGCTGCTCGACCAGCTCCACCAGGTCGACGACGGGTGAGCGGGGCGGCGGGTCGGGGTCGGGGGCCGGTGCGGCGGTGCTGTGGAGCGCCAGGCGGGGTCGACGATCGGGTGGTGACCACCCCGTCGGGCGGGTGGTGAGCCGCTCGCCGGCGGGGGTGACGACGGTGTAGGTGCCGTCGGGCTCGAGCTCGTCGACGTAGCCCTTGGCGTGGTCGTCGAGGTGGTCGTGGTCGCACTTGTGCACCGCGTTGTCGAGGACGGTGCGGCCGCCGCACTCCCACGGCTCGACGTGGTGCAGCGAGGTCATGTGCAGGGGCTTGTCGCACCCGGCTCGCCGGCAGCCCTGGTCGCGGACGGCGGCGGCTCGGCGCTGGGCCTCGGTGAACGTGCGCACCGAGCGGCCCATGTCGAGGATGCGGCCCTCGACGGTGAGGAGCCGCTCGAGCACGCCACCGGAGGACACGCACGACAGGAGGGCGTCGGAGACGGGGTTGCCGTCGAGGGTGCGGGCGGTGCCCCCGCCGCCGTCGAAGGCGTCGAGGAAGAGACCCCGCTCGAGCGCACCCAGCTGGGGCCGTTCGGCCAGGAAGTCCTCCAGCTGGCGGGCGGTGCGCACACCGGCGCCCCGGAGCGCAGCCCGGTAGAGCGCCACCACGTCAGCCACCACGGTGAGGCGGGCCTGGCGGCGGTTGCGGGTGCCCGTCGCCTGGTTGTCGAGGTAGAAGCGGCAGATGTCGACCAGGGCGTCGGCCCGTCGCTCGGCGGGTGAGCGACCGACGCCGTCGACGTCGGGGGTCTCGGCCGTGCGCAGGGCATGCTCCACGACGGTGCAGCCGTCGGGATCGAGCAGACCACGGACATCGCCGACGTCGTCGAGGGTGCGGCTGACGAAGAGCTCGCGCTCGGGCTCGGGGACGGGTGGTTCGACACCGGCCTCGGCGGCCTCTCGTTCGGCGGCGGCATCGGCCCGCTGGGTCCAGTGGCGCAGCACTTGGCGGCTGTCGGAGAGGTTCAGGGGAGCGACGATGGCGGCGTTCTCGCCCGCTGTCTCGGCGAAGCGGGCGACGTGTCGGTCGGGCACGAGCGCGACCGCAGCGTCGACCTGGGCCCCGGTGACCGCACCGTCGAGCCACGCGTCGAGCACCTCGGGCCAGGCGGCCATGCGCTCGGCCCGACGGGCGATGCGGCGGCCCTCCGCGTCGGACACGCCGTAGCGGTGGCGGGCGAACGCCGCCATCGACCCGAAGCCGTCGACCTCCCACGACCCGTCCGACGCGTACGTGGACTCGGCGGCGACGACGATGGCGGTGAGGCGATCGAGCACCCTCCGCGCCTCGGCAGGACCGACGCGTGGACGGGCAGGTCGAGGCCCTCGATGGCCTCTCGCAACCCCTTGGAGCTGGTCTCCGCCGACCCCCTCACCCATACGCGCCGGCCTAGCAAACACCAGTTCGATCTTGCCTGAGAAAACCCAGAAAATTCCAGGCTTGTTCGACCGGTAACGCACCTGTCGCGACGTCATCTCACGGCCCGTCCCCGGCGGCGTTCACCCCCGCACCTCGGGTCGACGTCGTGACCCTGGTGATCCGGCGGCGTCGGTGACCGGGCACCGGTACCGTGCCGCGCCATGAAGATCGCCACCAACCGCAGGGTCGACCGGGACGAGCTCGAGGCGTTCGTGGCCCCCCGTCACCGGGGGGTGCTGCTCACGACCCGTCGGGACGGCCGGCCCCAGGCGTCGCTGGTCACCATGGGCCTGAGCGAGGGGGAGATCCTCGTGTCGAGCTACCCCGAGCGGGCCAAGGTGCACAACGTCGAACGCGAGCCCCGCGTCTCGGTCGTGGTGATGTCGGACGAGTTCAACGGCGAATGGGTGCAGGTCGACGGCACGGCCCGTGTCGTGCGCCTGCCCGAGGCGGTCGAGGAGCTGGTGGCCTACTTCCGCTGCATCAGCGGCGAGCACCCGGACTGGGACGAGTACCGCGAGGCCATGGTCCGGCAGGGGAAGTGCCTGATCCGGATCGCCATCGACGAGTGGGGCCCCATCGCGTCGGGCGGCTTCCCCGCCCGCCTCGCCACCGACTGAACGGCACGGCGCGAGGGCGGTCGCAGCGTGCCGCCCGCTCAGCCGTCGGCGGGCTCGGCGGTGGGCTCGGCGGTGGGGTGGTGGTCGCGGTGGAGGAGGAACGGCGTGCCGCACACGGCGATGACGCCGAGGACCATCGCCAGCACGTAGAGCACCGTGCCCTCCACGCCGAGGTGGCTGGCGGGCACGAAGCCGAGGATGAACGTGAACACCGACCCGGCGATCCCGATGCCGACGATGACGACCAGCCCGACGCGCCCGCCGGGGATGCGGAACGGCCGGGCCACGTCGGGCTGGGTGCGGCGCAGGTGGATCACCGCGGCGTACATCAGCAGGTACATCACCAGGAAGGTCTGGGCCACCAGCGCGGTGAGCATCCAGTAGTAGGTGTTGATGCTGTCGACGAACAGCAGCAGCAGGCTGAGCACGCTGCCGATCACGGCCTGGAGGAGGAGGACGGCCACCGGCGCTCCCCGGGTGTTGGTGCGGGCCCACCAGGGGGCGAGGCCGCCCTCGGCCCCCACCCGCTGCATGCCCATCGCCGGCCCGATCGCCCACGACACGAGCGAACCGATCACGCCCACGATCACCAGCACGCCCACCGGTCGGATGGCCCACGAGGTGCCGAGGTCCTCGAAGAACACGGTGAGGGCCTGCATCACGCCGCCGCTGAGGCTGATGTCCTTCTCGGGCACGACGACGGCGATGGCGAGGCTGCCGAGGATCGAGAGGGTGGCGACGACCAGGCCGGCCACCCCCACCGCGGCGGGGTAGACGCGGCGCTGGTTGCGCACCTGGCGGGCGTAGTAGCCACCGATCTCCATGCCGGCGAAGGCGACCACGATGCCGGCGACGTAGACGAGGCTGGTGAGCCCTTCCCATTCGGGGATCACCGACCCCTCCGACCACGGGATCTGCGACGGCTTGCCCGAGCCCATCCACCAGAGGCCGAGGACGATGATGATCACCGTGGGCACCGCGGTGCCGATCACCACCAGCCGGCCGATCCAGTGCGCCACCCGCGACGCCCCGGCGAGCGCGGCGATCGTCGTGCCCCAGAAGATGCCGAGCATGGTGACCACGAGGAACGCCCGGTTCGACGACAGGTCCGGGTCGATCACGTAGGCGACGGTGGTGGCGAGGAACAGCAGGACGGTGGGGAACCAGGCCAGGTTCTCCGACCAGTCGCACCACACGGCGAGGAAGCCCCACCGGCGGCCGAAGGCCTCGCGCACCCACGCGTAGATGCCGCCCTCCTCGGGCCACGCGGTGGCCAGCTCGGCGGAGGTGAACGCCACCGGCACCAGGTAGGTGACCACGGCGATCACGTAGAAGAAGATGCACGCCCAGCCGAACGTGGCGGTGCTGGGCAGGTTGCGGATGCTGTCCATGGCGGACAGCAGCACGAGGGCGAGGCCGACGACGCCGAGGGTGCGGCCCGCGCCGCGGGCGAGGCTCTCGGGTCCACCGGGCGCGCCGTCGTCCCCACCCCCCTCACCGGTGACGTCGCGACGGGCGCCCCGGAGCCGGGGGGCGAGGCTCACGCGGTCTGCTCGCCCGCTCCGACCAGGTCGTCGTCAGGCAGGGGGTGGGCCTGGGGCGGGGTGAGGAGGCGGCCGACGACCGGCACGTCGAGCACCGACTCGGCCCGGGCGATGGCGATGCCGGCCCGCGCCTTCTCGACCGCGGCGTCGGTGACGACGTACCGGGGCCGCCAGATCGGGTCGAACTTCTCGTTGAACTTCCAGAGCGACTCGATCTGCATCGAGTCGCTCAGCTTGTGCATCGTCTTCTGCTCGGCCCGGCGCCACGGGCCGTCGCCCATCTCGCCGGCGAGCACGGCGCGCATCACCGCGAAGTTGAGGCCGAGGCCGCGCTGGCCGCGGTCGCGCATCCACTGGATGGTCTCGATCACCACGTACTCGGTGAGGCCGTTCGGCGCCTCGGGGTCGGCGGTGCGGCGCATGAGGTCGAGCGACCAGCCACCGATCTCGGGCGACGGCACATACTGGTTGAACGCCACCGGGCGCCCCTCGGGGTCGACGCACACGGCGAGGAGCAGGCCCTTGTCGCGGGGGTCGAAGATGCGGCTGAGGGTCATCGAGAAGCCGCGCTCGGCCTCGCCCTGGCGGGTCTCGGTCATGAGCTCCAGCAGAGCCGCCTGCATGTCGGGCTCGAGCTCGGTCGGGTCGAGCATCTCCACCCGGTAGCCGAGCTTGTGCACCCGGTTCCACGTGCCCCGGAGGGACTTCATGGCCCGGCCCTCGAGGGTGAAGCCCTGGCACTGCACGATGGCCTCGTCCCCCATGTAGATCTCGTGCATCCCGAGGGCGTGGTAGATCGGCAGCCACGAGGCGTTGGCGGCGAGGACGGTGACGTTCCAGCCGTGGCGGTCGGCCAGCTCCACGGCGTCGGTCATCACCGCGGCGCGCTGCTCGGGCGGGCAGATCGGGTCCGGGGAGATGAGCATCGTGCGGTCGAGCACGGTGTAGGCGACCACGCCGTCGCCGCTGAACAGCAGCTCCTTGTCGTCGCGAAGGGCGAAGTAGTCGAGGGTGTCGCCGCCGTGGCGCTCGATGATCTCCCGAGCCCGGGCCACGGCCTGCGCCCGCTCCTCACCCTCGAGGGGCCGCCACTTGCCGGGGCGGGCGGCCAGCACACCGAGCGCCACCAGGGCGGCGCCGACCAGGGCGAGCGTGTTGCGGGTGAGCTGCTCGTCACGGTCGAAGGCGGCCATGAGGATCGACGCGAAGGCGACGGCGCCGAGGGCGAGGGTGAGGGCCCACACCCGCCAGCGGCTGCGACCGGCGGGCATCACCTCGAAGTGGCGGTGCTTGGAGAGCAGCCACAGCATCACGCCGATGCCCACCACCGCCTGGGCGATGTGGGCGGAGTGGGCCATCATCGACACGACGCTGACGCCGAGCACGGCGAGCGAGGCGAGGTACGCCGGGCGGTACCCCCGCAGCACGGGGAAGGCCAGGCCGATGAGCGCGACGCCGGCGAGGATGCCGAGCACGCCGGCCACATGGTGGGCGTGGAAGGGCACCAGCTTCTCGACCCGCTCGACGCGGTCCGAGAACGCGGGCAGGAAGGCACCGACGAGGTCGAGGACGCCGGCCAGCACCATGAGGCCGGCGGTGATGGAACGGGTGCGCCGACGGTGGCGCCAGGAGCCCAGCCGGGCCTCGTCGAGGGGCCAGGTGGGACCGGCCGGGAGGGCCGCCACCGGTGCGGGATGCACCGGCACGTCCCGACGGGGCTTGGCCGCCCACCGCTCGAGGCGGGTGCCCTCGTCGCTCGGGATCTCGCCGACCACGAGCTGCACCTGGAGCTCCTCCAGCCCGACCAGCTCCACGCGGGAGCAGCGGAGCACGCCCAGGTAGGGGCGGGGGAGGCCGACGTGGGCGGGACGGGGTCCGACGGACTCCACGCCGCACCCGCTGTTGGCGTAGAAGCCGCCGGCCACCACGCTGAGCTCGGGCTCGTGGGTGTGCCCGCTGATGAGCCCGGCGTAGCCCTCGGTGACGAGGGCGGCGGCCCGCTCCCGGTGCCGGGCGTTGTGGCCCTCGATCTCACCCTGCCCGGCGGTCGCCGTCGACATGATGGCGGAGTTGACCCGCAGCATGGTGAGCACGACCACCACGGCGACGATCACGGTGACGCCCACCACGGCGGCGCCGAGGCCGATGAGCCAGCCCTCGGCGTTGAGGCGCAGGAGCCGGCTGACCCCGGGGAGGAAGGCGGCGAAGCGCAGCACCAGCGCGGTCAGGAACGGGACGAGGAGCCACCACGCCCGCCACACGACCTTCCGGTAGAGGATCCGGGAGGCGAGCATCTCGCTGACGCCGCCGGGGTCGTCGAGCCAGCGCAGGCCTTCGAGGAGGCCGCCGGGCCGGTCGACCCGTTCCATCTGGGGCAGCACCTGCTGCACGACGTGGTGGCCGAGCGGCGTGTCGATGGGCGACCGGGGGTCGATGAACCGGTTGTAGGGGTCGTCCTGGTTGCCGTGGACGACGTGCACCTTCTCCTGGCCGGCGTCGGTCTCGACGAGCAGGTCGAGGGAGATCGCCACCTCGGTGGCCCCCGTGCGCTCGACGATGGCCATGACGACGTCGCGGTCCCACGCGATGGCGCCGTCGTGGTTGCCCGAGAGCACCACCAGGTGGCGGCCGTCCTCGGCGTCGACCCAGGTCCGCAGGGCGTCGCAGAGGTCGGCGTGGGTGTCGAGGATGGCCTCGATCTGGGGGTCGTCGCCGGCGAGGAGCTCGAAGCCGTCGCCCGCGATCACGACCGCGCCGCCACCCTTCCAGCCGGTGACCTGCTCGATGAGGGCGGAGGTGCAGGCGGTGGCGGCCTCCGTGCGGGTGGCGGAGAGGTGGAGGTCCGACACCACGATCACGCGGTCGCCGCGGGCCACCTCGATCTCGACCTTGTCGGGCACCAGGTGGTGGGTGGCCACCGGGGTCGGGGTGATCTCGTCGGCCGCGGCGGCCGCCTCGAGGGTGGCCCGGGTGGAGTGGCGGGGGCCGCGCTCGGGACGGAGGATCGGGAAGAAGATGACGTCGCGGATGGCGGGCGCGCCGGCGATGAGCATCACCAGGCGGTCGACGCCGATGCCGATGCCTCCGGTGGGCGGCAGCCCGAGCTCGAGGGCGGAGAGGAACTCCATGTCGGCGGGGTGGGCCTCGACGTCGCCGCGGGCGACCAGCTCGGCCTCGTGCTCGAAGCGCTGCCGCTGCTCGACGGCGTCGTTCAGCTCGCTGTAGCCGTTGGCCAGCTCCCGGCCGCCGATGAGCAGCTCGAACCGGTCGGCGAGCCAGGGGTCGTCGGGGCTGCGGCGGGCGAGCGGTGAGATCTCGGTCGGATAGCCGACGACGAACATCGGCCCGACGAGGGTGGCCTGGACGAGCTTGTCGTAGATCTCGAAGATGAGCCGGCCGCCGCCCCAGTCCTCCTCCCACTCGATGCCGAGGCCGTCGAGGATCGGCCGGATCTCGGCCACGTCCATCGACGGGTGGAGGCGCTGCCCGATGGCCTCCTCGATGAGGTCGAGCAGCTGCCGCCGGGGCCAGCCCGGGCTGAGGTCGATCGTCAGGTCGCCCTGGGTGAAGTCGTAGCGGCCGGCGGCGGCCATCGCCGCGGTGGTGATGAGCCGCTCGGTGAGGTCCATCCCGCCGTGGACGTCGGTGAAGGCCTGGTAGGCCTCCATGGCGGTGAACTCGGGGGAGTGGCGGGTGTCGATGCCCTCGTTGCGGAAGTCGCGGCCGAGCTCGAACACCTTCTCGTAGCCGCCGACGACGAGCCGCTTCAGGTAGAGCTCGGGGGCGATCCGCAGCGAGAGGTCGATGTCGAGGGCGTTGGAGTGGGTCTCGAACGGCCGGGCGATGGCGCCGCCGGCCTGGGCCTGGAGGATCGGCGTCTCGACCTCGACGAACCCCTCGTCCTGGAGCTGGCGGCGCAGCGACGCCACCACGGCGATGCGGGTGTCGAAGATCTTCTTGGTGGCCGGGTTGGCGACCAGGTCGAGCTCGCGGTGGCGGGCCCGCACGTCGGGGTCGGTGACCGCCTGGTGCGCACCGAGCGGGTACAGCGACTTGGTGAGGATCCACAGCTGGGTGACGTCGACGCTCAGCTCGCCCCGGCGGGTGGTGACGACCTCGCCCTCGGCGCCGACCCAGTCGCCGACGTCGAGGTTCTCCAGCACGGTGACGGCCTCGGGCACCAGGCGGTCGTGCTCGAAGAAGAGCTGGATGTCGCCGCTCTCGTCATGGAGGGTGGCGAACGAGAGGAAGCCCTGGGCCCGGATGGAGGCCATCCGACCGGCGACGCGGACGGTGCGGCCGGTGCGGGAGTCAGGCGCGAGGTCCGGGTAGTCGCCGTGGAGCTGCCCGGCCGTGGCCGTGCGGTCGAACGAGTACGGGTGGACGTCGATGCCCGCGGCGGTGAGCGCCTCGATCCTCGCCACCCGTTCGGCCCGCTGGGCCTCCAGGCCGTGGCCGACGTTCGCGGTGGGAGCAGCCTCGTCGGACGGAGCTCCGTCCGCGTGCGTGCCCTGCTCCTCGTCGCCGTCACCGGACATCCGGACGCTCCCTGTTCGGTCTCCTGGACCTCAAAGCGTGGCACGGCCAGGGCTCGCGACCGTCGATGTCGGCGACGTGCTTCCCGCTCCTCCGCCCGTTCTCGTGGAGGTCGTGGCACCTCCCAGGTCCGAAAACCTCCACTGGCACGGGAAGGCGCGGGGGAGTGGCGGGGCGGGGTCAGTAGTTGGCGGCGACGCGGAGAGCGAGGTAGTCGGCCGCCGTGATGGGCGGGTACGTGCCGCGGGGCGACTCGATCACCACGTCGCGGTCGGCCTGGGCGAGGAAGGCGATCGAGTACCGGTCGACGGCGGGCTCGTCGGGGCCGGGGCTGGCGACGCGGTGCAGGGTGGAGAGCAGCTCGTCGTCGCTCCAGCGCATGAGCATGTCGCCGATGTTGCAGGTGATCACCGCGGGGTCGGGGTCGACCAGCGTCCACGCCTGGCTGTCGCGCTCGTGCCCGGGGCACACCTCGAGGCCGGACTGGCCGGCCTGCTGGTAGAGCAGGGTGAGGCAGTCCCAGTCGGTGTGGGCGCCCGCCCGCCAGCCGGCAGGGGCACCGGGCCCGGGGGCGGGGTAGCGCAGCAGGCGGAGGGTCGACTGGTAGCCGGGCGAGACCGGGTCGTGGGCCCGGGCGAAGAAGTCCCGGTCGAAACCGAGGCGCTCACCCAGACAGGAGAGCACCCGCATGGCCACCTCACGGCTGGCGGCCTCGAGGGCCTCCATGGTCGAGCGGAAGCCGGGGAGCTCGTCCTCGGTCGGCCACAGCCCGTCCATCACCGAGCGGGTGACCTGGTACGACTCCTTCTCGTCGACGGCGCCGGTGGAGGGGCGTACCTGGCTGCGGCTCTCCCACCCGGCGTTGCGGCTGCGGTCGAGCGGCCAGGTCGCCTTCACCTCCGGCGCCAGGGCGAAGAACCGGGCGCTCGCAGCGAACCCCTCGGCGACCAGCTCCGGCGCCACCCCGTGCCCGGTGAGCTGGAAGAACCCGACGTCCCGGGCGGCCTCCCAGAGCTCGTCGGTGATCTCCTCCCGCCGGGCGTCGAAGTCCGACAGGTCGATGAGGGGGATCGCGCGGGTGGTGCGCTCGCCGAGCCCGCCCATGCGGGCCTCGCGGGCGATCTCGTCGAGCGGGTGGTCGGTCACGGGGGGGATGACCTCCTCGGGTCGGGGGTCGGCCCAGTGTGGCGTGCCGCGGCGCGCGGGGGAAGGGGTCGCGCCAGGTGTCTCAGGGCTCGTGGGTCCGGCCCTCAGGCCTGCCGGCGCCGCTGGGAGCGGGCCGAGCCGATCAGGCCCAGGTCGGCCAGCACGGCGAGGATCACGAAGACCCAACCCACCCCCTCCACCCCGCGCACCGGGGCGTAGGCCCACGTGTAGACGAGCGTCGTCCAGGGCAGGAAGAAGAAGCCGAGCACGGGCCACAGCCACGTGGTGAACGCCACCGCCAGCCGGTCGGTGAGCAGCCAGGTGAAGAACAGCGCCAGGCGGGGGGAGATGGCGGCGAACAGCACGATGAAGCAGCCCATCGGGGCAGTCTCCCCCCTCGACGGGCGGGTGGCCACCGGTCAGTCGTCGAGGGCCACCCACGCCGCCGTGCGGAAGTCCTCGCAGACGGCGGGCGGTGCCGGCGAGGTCCACGCCGCCTGGGTCATGAGCAGCGTCACCAGCTGCTCCGCGGGATCGTTGCGCCAGCAGGTGCCCAGGCCGCCGTCCCAGCCGTAGGCCCCGACCGACCCGGCCAGGTCCGTGCGCCGGGTCACGACCGACACGCCGAACCCCCACCCCAGACCGTGCCACTGGCCCTCGCTCAGGCTGTCGACCTTCTGGGCGGGGGTGAGCTGGTCGGAGGTCATGGCCGCCACCGCGGCGCGCGACAGGATCCGACCGGAGGGGCCGACCCCGCCGGCCAGCAGCATGCGGCCGAAGGCGAGGAGGTCGTCGACGGTGGACACCAGGCCGGCGGCGGCGGAGGGGAACGCCGGAGGCCGGCTCCACTGGCCGTCGGGCGGGTCGAGCTCGGTGAGGGCCCCGGAGGCCGGGTCGGTCGCGTACGCGGGCACGAAGCGGTCGAGCTTCTCCGGCGGCACCCAGAACGCGGTGTCGACCATGCCGAGGGGGTCGAGGACGCGCTCGCACAGCGCCTCGTCGAACGGTTGGCCCGTGGCCCGGGCGACGAGCACGCCGAGCACGTCGGCGCCGGTGTTGTACAGCCACCGGTCACCGGGCTGGTGGAGGAGGGGGAGGGTGCCGAGGCGACGGAGCCATTCGTCCGGGTCGGGCACCTCCGCCGGCGCGGGCGGTCCCTGCCCGAGCGCCAGCTCCTCCATGGCGTCGATGAGGGGCACCGCCCCGGGCGGCACGGCGAGGATCCCGAGGCCCATGGTGAAGGTGAGCAGGTCGCGCACCCGGATCGGGCGGCGGGCGGGCACCACCCATCCGAGGGGTGCGTCCTCGTGCTCGAGCACGGTGCGGTCGGCCAGCTCCGGGAGCAGGCGGTCGACGGGCTCGTCGAGGCGGAACAGCCCGTCCTCGACGCAGCTGAGGGCGCAGACGGCGGCGATCGGCTTGGTGATGGACGCGATCCGGAAGAGCGTGTCGCGCCGCACCTCGGTCGTGCGGCCGACGTCGGTGTGGCCGACCGCACCGGCGTGGACGTGATCGCCCCGGGCGACGAGCCAGACGGCGCCGGGCATCGCGCCGGACTCGACGTGGCGGGCCACGGCGCGCCCGATGCGCTCGACGCCGGCGGGGGTGAGCGGAGGGACGTTCATGTGGGGTCGGACCGGCACGACCAGCCGGACTCATCGCGGGCGGCCCTGTCACAGGGCCGGGTTACCCTCGTCGAGGTGCCGGCACGGCGGCTGGCGCACCGACCAGGGGAGTGCAGGAGTGGACGCGACAGCGGGGACAGCGGTGGAGACCGAGCGCAGCGCGGCCTCGTCCGGCTCCGACGCCACCATGGCGCGGCTCGAGCCGTTCCGACGGGAGCTCACCGCCTATTGCTACCGGATGCTCGGCTCCCCCTTCGAGGCCGAGGACGCGGTGCAGGAGGCCCTCACCCGGGCGTGGAAGGCCTACGACCGGTTCGAGGGGCGCTCCGCCCTGCGCTCGTGGCTCTACCGCATCGCCACCAACGTGTGCTTCGACCACCTCGACGGACGGAAGCGCCGGGCCCTACCGATGGACCTCGGTCCGGCCAACCGCTTCGACCAGGGCATCGGCACCCCGATGCCCGAGTCCTCGTGGGTCCTGCCGATGCCCGACGCCCGGGTGGTCCCCGCCGACGCCGACCCCGCCGAGGCGGCCCTCGTGCGCGACTCCATCCGCCTGGCCTTCGTCGCCGCCCTCCAGCACCTCCCGCCCCGCCAGCGGTCGGTGCTGGTGCTGCGCGAGGTGCTCCGGTGGGAGGCCACCGAGGTGGCCGCCCTCCTCGACACCACCGTCGCCGCGGTGAACAGCGCCCTGCAGCGGGCCCGGGCCACCCTCGCCGAGGCCGACCTCGAGCCGACGGCCGACCTGAGCGGCCTCGACGACGAGCACCGCGCGCTCCTGGACCGCTACGAGGACGCCTTCCTGCGCTACGACGTCGGCGCCCTCGTCACCCTCCTCCACGAGGACGCCACCCTGTCCATGCCCCCGTTCCCCTTCTGGCTGCAGGGGGCCGAGGAGGCCGGGCGGTTCTGGGCGTCGCCGGAGCCGTCCAAGTGCGCCGACTCGCGCCTGACACCGGTGGCGGTGAACGGCCTTCCCGGCTACGCCCAGTACAAGCCTTCGCCGGACGGCACGCGCCACGAGGCGTGGTGCCTCCAGGTGGTGGAGCCCGACGGCGACCGCATCCGGCGCATCGACTACTACCTCGACACGCCGTCGGTGTTCCCCCTGTTCGGGCTTCCGCTCGTCTGGCCGGGCGACTGACGCGGGCTGATCCTCCCGTCGACGGCAGCGCCGGTCAGGCGTCGGCGGTGCTGAGCTGGCGACGGGCGACGGCGGCCACGCGACCCATGCCGAGGGGCTCGGCGAGGGCAAGTGCGCGGCGCAGCTCCTCGGTCCGGGCGTCACCGTCGAGGGCGTCGGCCAGGTGGAGGCGCGCGTGGGCCTCGTAGGTGGGTGAGGCGAGGCGCTGGGCGAGCGCCACGGCATCGCCCAGGTGGTGGCGAGCGAGGGGGAGGTCGCCCAGGGTGAGGACGTTGACGCCCAGGTAGGTGTCGACGGGCCCGGTGCAGTTCAGGTCGCCGCAGGTGCACAGGCGCCCGGTGCGGGGCAGCAGGCGCTGGTAGAGGGTCGCTGCGGTGTCGCGGTCCCCGACGTGGCGCGCCACCAGGGTGGCGGCCATCGCTTCGCTGGTGAAGCGCCAGTCGTCCGCCGGGGGAGGGATGCCGCCCCAGTCGTCGAGCAGGGCCCGGCCCTCCTCGGGCCGGTCGTCCTCGAAGCGGATCAGCGCGGCGTAGCTGCGGGCCCCGAGGTCGGGCTCGACGGGCACGAGGGCGTCGACCAGCTCCTCGAGCTCACCGATGCGCCCCTCGAAGAAGCGGATGTCGAAGAGCTGGATGAGGTAGCGCTGCTGGCCCCAGAGCGACACGCGGCCGCACCGGGCCTCGACGGCCCGCGCCTCCCGGTCGGCCTCCGCGAAGCGGCCCTCGGCGACCAGCCGTACGACCGGGTGGTAGCTGAGCTGGAGGTCGACGAGGGGGGCGGGGCTGCGGGTGAGCAGGTCGCGGGCGGCCGCCGCGTCCTCGTCGGCCCCCTCGACGTCGGCCAGACCCCAGCGCGCCCGGACCCGCGCGACCAGGGCGACCGCCTCGAGGGCGGGCGAGCCGAGCCGGCGGGCGACGGTGACGAGCTCGCCGGCGTCGGCCTCGGTGACGCGGTCGTCGCCGTGGTGCACCGACAGCCGCTGGACGAGGCAGGCGGCGAGCACCTCGTCGTCGCCGACCCGCCGGGCGATGGCGACCGCCTCCTGGATGGCGCGCTCCGCCTCGGCGACGTCGCGGTAGTAGCCGACCGTGGCCCGCACGCTGAGGACCAGGGCCCGTTCGGCGCTGTCGTCGGGTCCGAGCACGGCGAGGATGCGGTCGAGCCGGGTGACGGCGGCGTCCTCGGGGTCGCGGAACTCCGCGCTGACCCAGGTCATCGTGTGCTCGGTCAGGCTCCGGGCGGCGCGGACGGCACCCGCCACGTCGTCGAGGGCGAGGGCGCGGTCGATGGCCTCCAGGCTGCGGTCGCGCCCCTCGCGGTCGCCCACCCGGGCGAGGGCGGAGGCCAGCTCGACGGTGATGTCGAGGACGAGCGCGGGGTCGGCCTCGTCGTCGCCGGTGACCACGTCGTGGGCGAGTCGCCAGAGGCGGGCGGCCTCCTCCAGGGCCGCGCGATCGTGGGCCTGC
>Ga0164243_10000638_pt1 | contig 62684 bp, 55 predicted proteins | sample OricompcompostOP_FD_108781 | JGI IMG/M metagenome (GOLD analysis project Ga0164243, IMG submission 108781) | Organic Plus compost microbial communities from Emeryville, California, USA - Original compost - Organic plus compost (OP) | ecosystem: Engineered > Solid waste > Mixed feedstock >... | reverse complement strand
TGACGCGCCTCGCGCTCGAGTACCGCATGATGTTCCACAAGGACGTCGTGATCGATCTCGTGTGCTACCGCCGCCGCGGCCACAACGAGGCGGACGAGCCGGCAGCGACCCAGCCGGTCATGTATCAGCAGATCCGGCAGCAGAAGACGACGCGTGCGCTGTATGCGGAGAAGCTCGTGCGCGACGGCGTGATCACCGCGGCCGACGCCGACGCGATGGTCGAGCAATATCGACGCGTGCTCGATGAGGGCAAGTCGACCGTGCAGCACTCGCTCGGCATGATCGGCAACAAGCACACGGTCGACTGGTCGAAGTTCCAGCACCCGGACATGTCCGAAGTGCCGGCTACGGGCGTGCGCATCGAGCAGCTGCGCGAGCTCGGCGCGAAGCTCGTTACGCTGCCGAGCAATTTCACGCTGCATCGTCAGGTGCAGATGGTCGTGCAGGCGCGCGAGAAGATGATCGCCGGGCAGCAGCCGCTCGACTGGGGCTTCGCCGAAACGCTCGCCTACGCGACGCTCCTCACCGAAGGCTACGAGGTCCGCATCGTCGGCCAGGACAGCGGCCGCGGCACCTTCTTCCATCGCCATGCGGTGTGGCACGACCAGAATCGCGGCGATTCCTATGTGCCGCTCGAGAATCTCGCGCCGAGCCAGCCGCGCTTCAACGTGATCGATTCGCTGCTCTCGGAGGAAGCCGTGATGGGCTTCGAGTACGGCTTCTCGACGACCGAACCGAACTGCCTGACGATCTGGGAAGGCCAGTTCGGCGATTTCGCGAACGGCGCGCAGGTCATCATCGATCAGTTCATCAGCTCGGGCGAAGCGAAGTGGGGCCGCTTGTGCGGGCTCACGCTGTTCCTGCCGCATGGTTACGAAGGGCAGGGCCCGGAACATTCCTCCGCGCGTCTCGAGCGCTTCCTGCAGCTCTGCGCCGAGCAGAACATGCAGGTGTGCGTGCCATCGACGCCCGCGCAGATGTTCCACATGCTGCGCCGGCAGATGAAGCAATCGTTCCGCAAGCCGCTCATCGTCATGACGCCGAAGAGCCTGCTGCGCCACAAGCTGTCCGTCTCGCCGCTCGAAGACCTCACGCGCGGCACGTTCCGCAACATCATCGACGAGATCGACGACATCCAGGCCCAGAACGTCACGCGCGTCGTGTTCTGCGCGGGCAAGGTGTATTTCGATCTGCTCGATTCGCGCCGCGGCGACGGTCTGCACAACGTCGCGATCGTGCGCATCGAGCAGCTCTATCCGTTCCCCATCGAGGAATACGCGGCGACCGTGCGCAAGTACGCGAACGCGCGCGAGATCGTGTGGTGTCAGGAAGAGCCTCAGAATCAGGGCGGCTGGTATCAGATCCGCCATCGTTTGCAGGAGCCGCTGTCGAAAGATCATCAGCTGCTCTATGCAGGGCGTGCGCCGGCAGCGGCGCCGGCAACGGGTATTCCGCAAATGCACGCCGAACAACAACAAGCTCTCGTCGACGCAGCGCTGCGCTCGACCAGTACCGAAGAATCGCTGCGTCAGACCACGCGTCTGAAAGCCGCGGGCAAGAAATAGGAAAACTTAATGAGTATCGAAGTCAAAGTTCCGCAACTTCCGGAGTCGGTGACCGACGCCACGCTCGTGTCGTGGCACAAGCAGCCCGGCGACACTGTCGGGCGCGATGAGAATCTCGTCGATCTCGAAACCGACAAGGTCGTGCTCGAGGTGCCCGCGCCGTCGGCCGGCGTGATCAAAGAGCTCAAGGTTCAAAACGGCGCGACGGTGACGAGCGGCCAAGTGCTCGCGATCCTCGAAGCCGGCGAAGGCGCCGTCGCCGCGAAGGCCGAGCCCGCGAAGCAGGAAGCGAAGGCTGCGCCGGCCGAAACGAAGACGGCGAACGCAGCTGCAACCGGCGGCAAGCTGGCCCCGGCGGCCAAGCGCATGGTCGAGGAGCACAAGCTCGATCCGAGCCAGATCGCAGGCAGCGGCCGCGACGGCCGCATCAGCAAGGGCGATGTGATTCAGCACATCGGCAGCGCGAAGGAGGCAGCAAGCGCGAAGCCTGCTCCCGCCAAGGCGCCACCGGTTTCGCTGCCGTCGGTCGCAGGCTCGCGCAACGAGCAGCGCATTCCGATGACGCGCCTGCGCGCCCGCATCGCCGAGCGCTTGATTCAGGCGCAATCCACGGCCGCGATGCTGACGACCTTCAACGAGGTCGATCTCACGGCCGTCAACGAAATCCGCGCGCGTTACAAGGACAAGTTCGAGAAGGCGCACGGCGTGAAGCTCGGCTACTCGTCGTTCTTCATCAAGGCGTCGATCGAAGCGCTGCGCAAGTTCCCGAGCGTCAATGCGTCGATCGACGGCAACGACATCGTGTATCACGAGTTCTATGACATCGGCGTCGCCGTCTCGACGGATCGCGGCCTCATGGTGCCGGTGATCCGCAACGCCGAAGCACTCGGCTTCGCCGAGCTCGAATCGGCGGTCGGCTCGTATGCGACGCGCGCCCGCGACGGCTCGATCACGCTCGATGAGCTGACCGGCGGCACGTTCACGATCACGAACGGCGGCGTATTCGGCTCGCTCATGTCGACGCCGATCTTGAATCCGCCGCAGGTCGCGATTCTCGGCATGCACAAGATCCAGGAGCGGCCGATGGTCGTCGACGGGCAGATCAAGGTGCGCCCGATGATGTATCTCGCGCTCACCTACGATCACCGCATCGTCGACGGCCGCGAGTCCGTGCAGTTCCTCGTCGCGATCAAGGAAGCGCTCGAGGATCCGGCGCGCCTCCTGTTGCAGCTCTAAAGTTCAAACGATCGCGGCGGATGCAATGCATCCGCCGCTTGCGTATTCCGCCCATTGTTTTCCTGAGCCTGCGTCGCTACATCGAAGTGACGCGCCTCGATTGGAGCATCCATGTCTGAATCATTCGACGTCATCGTCATCGGTGGTGGACCGGCCGGCTATCCCTGCGCGATTCGCGCGGCCCAGAACAAGTTGAAGGTCGCGTGCATCGATGAATGGCAGAACAAGGACGGCAGCTACGCCTTCGGCGGCACATGCACGAATGCAGGCTGCATTCCCTCGAAGGCGATGCTCGAGTCGACCGAGCTCGTGCATCGAGCGCAGCACGAATTCGCCGTCCACGGCATCAAGGTCGGCTCCGTGGATGTGGATCTCGCGACGATGCAGAAGCGCCGCGAGAAGATCGTGAAGGCATCCACCTCGGGCATCGCGAGCCTGCTCAAGTCCGCGGGCGTCACGGCGCTGCAGGGCCACGGCAAGCTGCTGAGCGGCAACCGCGTCGAATTCACGGACAAGGACGGCAAGAAGCAGGAATTCACGGCGAAGCACGTCGTGCTGGCCGCCGGCTCCGCGCCGATCGAGCTGCGCTCGCTGCCTTTCGATGGCGAGCGCGTGATCGATTCGTGGGGCGCGCTCGAACTGCCGTCCGTGCCGAAGCGCCTGGGCGTCATTGGCGCGGGCGTGATCGGCCTCGAGCTCGGCAGCGTGTGGCGCCGCCTGGGCGCCGAAGTCGTCGTCCTCGAAGCGCTCGACACCTTCCTGCCGATGGCCGACGGCGCGATCGGCAAGGAAGCGATGAAGCATTTCAAGAAGCTCGGGCTCGACATTCGCCTCGGCGCGAAGGTGAGCGGTGCGGACAAGACGGCCAGCGGACTCAACCTCAAATACACGGATGGCAAGGGCGAGCAGAGCGTCGAGGTCGACAAGGTCATCGTCGCGATCGGCCGCCGTCCGTACTCGAAGGACCTGCTCGGCGAGGGCACCGGCGTGCAGCTCGATGAGCGCGGCTTCGTCAAGGTCGATCACGACTGCCGCACCGACGCGCCGAACGTCTGGGCCGTCGGCGACCTCGTGCGCGGGCCGATGCTGGCGCACAAGGGCAAGGAAGAGGGCGTGATGGTCGCCGACCTGATCGCCGGCAAAGTGTCCGAGGTGAATTACAACGTCATCCCCTCCGTGATCTACACGGCGCCCGAGATCGCGTGGGTCGGCGCGACGGAAGAGGAAGTGAAGAAGAGCGGCCGTGGATACAAGGTCGGCTCGTTCCCGTTCATGGCGAGCGGCCGCGCGCGGGCGATGGAGCAAACCGCGGGCTTTTGCAAGGTCGTCGCCGCGGTCGATGACGATGAGATCCTGGGTGTACACATCATCGGTCCGATGGCGGGCGAGCTGATCGCCGAAGCCGTGCTCGCGATGGAGTACTCGGCGAGCGCCGAGGACCTGCAGCGGACGATGCATGCGCATCCGACGCTGGCCGAGGCGCTGCACGAGGCCTCGCTGGCGGCGGATAAGATCGCGATCGACTTTCCGAATCGTTAGGAATAAGGGCGACGGGCCACGCGCTACGGCTGGAAGGATCCTTCTGGCCGTAGCCCGTGGCCCGTAGGCCATCCCGTCTGCTAACGTGCGGCGCACCTTCGGATAAGAAGAGCTTGCCGCGCTCATGACCGACCATCGCGCTGTTGCCAATCCCGACGCCTTGCTGTCGCGCGAGCTGGGCGTGCGCCAGTTCGCGGCAAACATCTTCAACTACACGGTCGGCAGCGGCATTTTTCTGTTGCCGGCGACCGCCGTTCTCGCCCTGGGAACGGCCGCCCCGCTTGCCTATATCGCCTGCGCCGTCGTCATCGGCCTCGTCGTACTGTGTTTCGCCGAGAACGGCAGCCGGGTTGCCGCGACGGGCGGCTCCTATGCCTATGTCGAAACCGCGCTCGGGCCGATGGCCGGCTTCGTCGCCGGATGCCTCGTCTTCACGACGGGATTGTTCGCGGCCTCGGGCATCGTGAATGGGTTCGTGCAATCCCTGTTTGCGCTCTTCAATGCGGTCGCGCCGGGCTGGGTCGCAAAACCGCTCATCCTCATCCTCGTCGGCGGCCTTGTCGCCATCAACATGCGCGGCGTGCGCAAGGGCGCGCACGTTCTGGTGGCGATCACGGTCTTGAAGCTGCTGCCGTTGCTCTTGTTCGTTTGCATCGGTGCGTTCTTCGTGAAACCCGCGAACCTCACTTGGACGAGCGTTCCCGACATCAGCACGGTCCTCGGCTCGGCGGGCATCATGATCTTCGCGTTCTCCGGCATCGAAGGCGCGACGGTGCCGAGCGGCGAGGTGAAAAACATCTCGCGCACCGTGCCGCTCGCGATTCTGCTCGCGCTCGGCGGCGTCACGGTCCTGTATCTCGCGATCCAGTTCGTCGCGCTGGGCATCATGGGCATGGATCTCGCGAATACCGGCCGCACGCCGCTCGCCGCGGCAGCGGGCGTTGCGCTCGGGCCCACGGCGCGCACGATCATGATCGCGGCGGCGGTCGTATCGATGTTCGGTTATCTGACGGCCAACATGCTGTCCGAGCCGCGCGGCTTGTTCGCAATGAGCCGCGACGGGTTTCTGCCCAGGACGCTGACGACAGTGCATCCGATCTTTCGCACGCCGAACGTTGCGATCGGCACCTATGGCGTCATGGTGGCGATCCTGGCGCTGCTCGGCACGTTCGAGTGGCTGACGCGGTTTTCCAATCTTGCGGCGCTGTCTCTCTACTTCCTCTGCGCCATGTCGACGCTGCAGCTGCGGCGTCGGAACGTGCGCAGTGATGGTGCGCCGTTCGTGATTCCCGGCGGACCGACCGTGCCGGTGCTCGCTTGCATCGCCGTCGTCTGGCTTGCGTTCGAGACGATCCGCAATCAGAACGAGGGCGGCATCACGCAGCTTTACGCGATGCTGGTGACGCTCGCGATCATTTTCGCGCTCTACGGTATTCGCACCTTGCGATTGCGCGCCGCGACCACCTAGATGTCCGCCCGGCTGCTGCTCGAGGAGTGGAGGCTGTCGCGCAGCGCACGGCTGCGCCGCAGCGGTATTCATCCTGGTCTGCTCGCGTCAGCCTTGGTCGCGGCATGCGTCGCAATTGGTTTTGCGATGCGCGCGTTCGCCCGCTCGGGCACGGGTCAGCAATTCGCACAGGCGTGTGCGCAACATGCGCTGTTGGCCGGCCTGGCGGCATTCGTTTATGCGCTGCTATTCACGATCCGGCACAGCGCTCACCTGAAATCCAGCTACGCCCAGTCCTGGCTTCGTTCGACGCCCGTTCCACCGTCCTCGTATCGAGTCGCGATCGCGGCGAGGCTCGCCGTCAGCGCCGCAGCGACGCTCATTCCCGCTGTGGCCTCGATGGCGGTGTTGCTTGCGTCGTCCGGACACGCAGCCGACGCGCCGTCCGTGCTCGGCTGGCTCGCAGGTTCATTTTGCGTCGGCACTGTTGCTGGCGCGTGCTGGCGCGTGCCGGAGCATGAACGAGAGCAGGCGGAATCCCGTTATGTTCTGAGCCTGCGCCCGCGGGCGGCAGGCCCGTCGCTCGAAGGGCTTGCGCGCTGGCCGATCGCGAAAGCGCTGGCATGGCATCGGCCCGAACATGCGCGCGTCTTGTTCATCGTTGCAGCACTGAGTGTTCCGGCAGGCACATCGGCGCTGCTGGGCATGGCAATCCTGATGATCTGGTCGCTAGGTTCCTACTTGGCGGCAGTCGCGCGGGCGGTGCCCGCCGTCGCGCGCGAGGCGGCATCGTGGCTGCGCCCGACCATGGTGCCGTTCGGCGCCTTCGCGTGGGCAATCCTGCGGCGCGCGTTGGTTCACCAGCTGATCGGCACGACCGTGCTCTGCGCGATCGTGGTTGCGGCCGGTCTGAGGATGAGCGATGCGGTCTACATCGGGGCGCTCTGGCTGACGCTGAGCGCAATGATCGGCACGATCGGGCTGCGACAGAGTTTTCTCGCGCTTCCTTCGATAAGCCGCACGCTCGTCTCCATCGGCCTTGCGCTCGCGGCCGAGTCTCGTGCGCGCGGAGCGGGATGCGTGATTGCGTCCATCGTGACGCTCGCTCACTGTGGAGTATGGCGACGTGTACGCGCTTGAAATCATCGACGTGCATGCACGCTATGGGAAGCGCACGGTGCTTCAGAGCGTGAGCCTGCAGGTCGCGCCGGGCGGCTGGTTTTGTTTGCTCGGCCCGAACGGCGTCGGCAAGAGCACATTGCTGCAATGTCTCGCCGGACGCGTGACGCCGACACAAGGCGCGATTCGTATCGCAGGCCACGATTTCACGAGTCATGCCGACGACGCGAAGCGCGCGCTCGGTCATGCATGTGCCCCTGATCAGCTGCCGGGGCTGCTCACCGGCCGTCAGTGCCTCGACATCTATGCGTACGCGAAAGGGCTGCGTTCGATCGATGCCGATGTCCTGGCGTTCGCCGAAGCGCTGCGATTCACCCCATATCTCGATCACTACGTCGACACGTTCTCGTTGGGCACGCGTCAGAAGCTGTGTGTGCTGCTTGCATTGCTCGGACGTCCGAGGCTGATCGTTCTGGACGAGGCGTTCAACGGCCTCGATCCTCGCAGCGCACTGACGCTGAAGCGCGAGCTCAAGCAACGGCTGGAGGACGGAGCCGCCGTGCTGCTCGCGACGCATTCGCTCGACATCGTCGAGCATCACGCGAGCCATGCGGCGCTGATGATGTCCGGGCGGATCGTGCACGAGTGGACCGCGGCGGAGCTCGGCGAGCTGCGTCGCACGGGCGGGGATTTCGAAACGGCGCTGGCGGCGCTCAGCGAAGCCGGCGACTGAGCCTAGGCGCGCCGGCGCGCGCTCACGATGTTCGGCAAGCCTTGGATGCGCGCGAGCACGCGCGACAGCTCTTCCAGGTCCCGCACCGTGATCTTCAGATTCATGTCGGCGATGCCGTCGGACTCGTGGGTGATCGTGTTCATCGCGTGAATGTTGATCTTCGAATCCGCGAGCACGGCGCTGATGTCGCGCACGAGCCCGCGGCGGTCGAACGCGCGGATGTTCACGTCGACCGGGAACGCCTGGTCATCGCTCGTTCCCCATTCGACCGCGATCACGCGCTCCGGCGCGCTTTCGGCGAGGCGCCGGAAATTCAGGCACTCCTGTCGATGAATGCTCACCCCGCGCCCGAGCGTGATGTAACCGGCGACGGGTTCGGGCGGCACCGGGCCGCAGCAGCGCGCGAAATGCGACAGCAGATCGCCGACGCCTTCGATCGTGATGCCAGCCGTGTCCTTGGTCGCGATCGCCGGTTTGCGCACGACGGGCGAGGGCAGCTCCTGAGGCCGCGCCCGGCGCTGGATCGCGCCGGTGATCTGCGCGACCGTGATCTCGCCCTCGCCGACCGCGAGATACAGCTCCTCCGCGCTCGCGAGCTTGAATTCCTGCACCAGCTCTTCGAGCGTGACGCTGTGAATCGCGAGCCGCTGCAGCTCGCGCTCGATGAGCTGCTTGCCTTGCAGCCGGTTCTGCTCCTGATCCTGCTTGCGGAAAAAGGCGCGCACCTTGCTGCGGTTGCGCTGGGAAACCAGATAGCCGAGCGAGGGCACGAGCCAGTCGCGGCTCGGATTCAATTGCTTGCTCGTGACGATCTCGACCTGATCGCCGTTCGTGAGCGGCTGGTTGAGCGGCACCATGCGGCCGTTCACCTTCGCGCCGCGGCAGCGATGCCCGAGATCCGTGTGCACGTGATACGCGAAATCGAGCGGCGTCGCCCCGCGCGGCAGCTCGACGACTTCGCCGCGCGGCGTCAACGCATACACGCGGTCCTCGAAGATTTCCGAGCGTACGCGCTCGAGGAAGTCGCTCTCGGTTTCGCGATCGTCACGATCGCTCGGCTCGAGGATCTGGCGCAGCCAGACGATTTTCTGTTCGTAGGCCGGGTTCGCCTTGCCGCCTTCCTTGTAACGCCAGTGCGCCGCGACGCCGAGCTCCGCGTGCTCGTGCATCTCGCGCGTGCGGATCTGGATCTCGAGCGGCTGCTTGCCCGGGCCGATGACGGCGGTGTGCAGCGATCGATACATGTTGTCCTTCGGCGTCGCGATGTAATCGTCGAACTCGCCGGGAATGTACGGCCACAGGCTGTGCACGATGCCGAGCGCGGCATAGCAGTCGGCGATCGTGCCCACGATCACGCGCACGGCGCGAATGTCATAGAGCTGTTCGAAGGACAAGCCCTTGCGCTGCATCTTCCGCCAGATGCTGAAGATGTGCTTCGGGCGTCCGGCGACGTCCGCGGTGATGTTCGCCTTCGCGAGCTCGCGCGTGATCTGCTCGATGACCGATGCGATGTAACGCTCGCGATCGACCCGCTTGGATGCGAGCCAGCCGGCGACGCGCTTGTAGCTCTCAGGATCGAGATAGCGGAAGCTCAGGTCTTCGAGCTCCCATTTCAGCTGCCAGACGCCGAGCCGGTTCGCGAGCGGCGCATAGATCTCGCGGGTTTCGCGCGCAAGGCGCTCGCGTTCGGCCGGGGGCGCATCTTTGATCTCGCGCAGCAGATGCAATTGAGCCGCAAGCTTGATGAGCACGAGGCGCGGATCGGTCACGATCGCGAGCAGCATCTTGCGCAGGGCCTCGGCCTGATGCGCGGACAACTGCGAGCCGTCGGCGCGCGCACCGAGCGCGCCCACCGAGCCGAATCGCAACAGCTCGCTCGCGATCCGTGCCGGGGAGACGCCGAACCGGGCCTCCGCCGTTTCCTGATCGATGCAGCCGGCTTCCAGCAAGGGATACAGCGCGGCACCGCGCCGGATGTCATCGTCCTCGGTCAGCGCCGCGACGATGTTGACGATCGCCTGCGAGCGCTCGACGGCTTTGCGCTGCACCTCATCGCCGTGCGCGAGCTGCGCAAGCGCCGCGTCGATCTGCGCGGGCAGCGGGATCGCGCTCGTCGACGAAGGAGTGGTTTCGGACGTCGGCATATCGGCAGCTGGCAGGTGCTTTCACGTATCATACCGGCCCGAGAGCATCAGAATGAGCCGGCGCTTATGCGTTGGCGTTATGGGTCCAGATCGCGCCGAACACAAGCGCATGGAGTCGAGTCGTTGCGCCGAGCCAAACGTCCGCAAAGTCTGACTGCGCTGGTCGGCTACCGGCGCGAAGCGGCGCTTCCGGAGCACGTGCGCATTCTCGGGCTCGATCCAGGATCGATCCGCACCGGCTACGCCATCGTCGAAACGCAGGCCGGCAACGTCACGTACATCGTGAGCGGCGCCATCCGCACGCAAGGGGAGTCGTTCGCGGAACGCCTGCAAGAGATCTTCGCGGGCGTGGACGAGCTGACGAGCGAGTTCCGGCCCGATGAGGTCGCGATCGAGCGCGTCTTCATGCATCGGAACGCCGACAGCGCGCTCAAGCTCGGCCAGGCGCGCGGAGCGGCATTGAGCGCGACGTTCGCGCTCAAGCCGCGGGTGTTCGAATATGCGCCGCGCGAAGTCAAGCAAGCCGTCGTCGGCACCGGCGCGGCAGAGAAAGAGCAAGTGCAACTCATGGTGAAACGTCTGTTGAACATCGCCGGGCCGCTCGGGGCCGACGCCGCGGACGCGCTTGCGATCGCGCTGTGTCATGCGTACTCGCGCAAGCTTCGCGTGCTGGCCCGCACGCTGGGACGGTCGGCGCGATGATCGGCTTTCTCCGCGGACGCCTGACGGCGAAGCAGCCGCCGACGCTCGTGCTGGACGTGGGCGGCGTCGGCTACGAGGTCGAGGCGCCGATGTCGACGTTCTACGGCCTGCCGAGCGTCGGTACGGACATCCATCTCTACACGCATCTCGTCGTGCGCGAGGACGCGCACATCCTGTTCGGGTTCGCGTCCGAACGTGAGCGCCGCCTGTTTCGCGAATTGCTCAAGGTGTCGAACGTCGGCCCGAAGCTCGCGCTCGCGCTGCTGTCGGGCATGAGCGTCGACAATTTCCTGATGTGCATCGAGGCGCAGGACGCCGACATCCTCGTGCGCATCCCGGGCGTCGGCCGCAAGACCGCCGAACGCTTGCTGATCGAGATGAAGGATCGCATCAAGCATCTCGGTGCGCTGCCCGGCGTGACGGCGATTGCCGGGGGCGGCGCCGAGCCCCAGAGCGGGGCGCAGGCCGAAGCTTTCAGCGCGCTCATTGCGCTCGGCTACAAGCCGGCCGAAGTGACGCGGCTGTTGAAGTCCGTGGATGCGTCGGTGCAGACCACCGAGGAGATCATCCGGCGGGCGCTGCAGTCGGCAGCCCAGAAGTGACACAGCGCAAGCCGCCTCAGGTAGCATCGCGGCTTGTTTTGGCCGCGGTGCCCCGCTGATCCCATGCCCATCGAGCCCGATCGCATCGTCACAGCCGCCCCTCAAGGCGACGAGGAGGCGTTCGATCGTGCCGTGCGGCCGAAGCGCCTCGCCGATTACGTCGGCCAGCCCGCGGTCAAATCGCAGATGGAGATTTTCATCGAGGCGGCCCGCAAGCGGCGCGAGGCGCTCGATCACGTCCTGATTTTCGGACCGCCGGGCCTCGGCAAGACGACGCTCGCGAACATCATCGCGAACGAGCTCAACGTGAATCTGAAACAGACCTCCGGCCCGGTGATCGAGCGGGCGGGCGATCTGGCGGCGCTGCTCACCAATCTGCAGGCGAACGACGTGCTGTTCGTCGACGAAATCCATCGTCTGAGCCCCGTCGTCGAGGAGATCCTGTATCCGGCGATGGAGGACTTTCAGCTCGACATCATGATCGGCGAGGGCCCGGGGGCGCGCTCGATCAAGCTCGATCTGCCGCCCTTTACGCTCGTCGGTGCGACGACCCGCGCGGGCCTGCTGACCTCGCCGCTGCGCGACCGCTTCGGCATCGTGCAGCGGCTCGAGTTCTACAGCCTGCCGGAGCTCGAAAGCATCGTCGCACGCTCGGCGGCCATCCTGGGCGTGCCGACCGACCCGGGCGGCGCGACCCGCATCGCCCAGCGCTCCCGCGGAACCCCGCGTATCGCCAATCGATTGCTACGCCGCGTCCGCGACTACGCCGAAGTCAAAGCAGGTGGTCGAATCACGGACGAGGTGGCGCAGGCGGCGCTCGATCTGCTCGACGTGGATCGCAACGGCTTCGATCTGATGGATCGCAAGCTCCTGCTCGCGATCATCGAGAAGTTCGATGGGGGGCCGGTCGGGGTCGAGAGCCTCGCCGCCGCGCTCGGCGAGGAGCGCGGCACGATCGAAGACGTCATCGAGCCGTTTCTGATTCAGCAAGGATTCATGATGCGTACCGCACGAGGCCGCATCGCGACGCGTCAGTCGTATCTGCATTTCGGGTTGAAGGCGCCGGAGCGGCCCGGCACGGGAGAGTTGTTTTGAGTCGTAGCGGCGGGGCGCGGCAGTGACGTCGTTCGTCCATCCAGTGCGCGTCTACTGGGAAGACACAGACGCCGGCGGCATCGTCTACTACGCGAACTATCTGAAGTTCATGGAGCGCGCGCGCACCGAATGGCTGCGCGCGCTCGGCGTGGAGCAGGAGAGGCTCAAAGAGGAGCAGGGCCTGATGTTCGTGGTCGTGCACGCGGACGTGAGCTTTCGCAAGCCGGCGCGCTACGGCGACAGCTTGCAGGTGAGCTGCGCGCTCGAAGAGCGCAGCCGGGCGAGCATGACGTTCCGGCAGCAGGTCGTCCGCGACGGCACCGCCGAGCTGCTCGTCGAGGGGCTCGTGCGCATCGCGTGTCTCGATGCCGCGAAACTCAAGCCACGAGGCCTGCCCGAAGTTGTAATGCGTGAGAGCGGTGGAGGAGTGAGGTAATGGGCGAGCAATTTTCGCCGGTCGAGCTGGTGATGAATGCCAGCCTCATCGTGCAGATCGTGATGGCGTTGCTGCTGATCGCATCGGTGATCTCCTGGGCGATCATGTTGCGCAAGCGCGCTGAGCTGAAGCGAGCGCGCACCGATGCGGACCGCTTCGAGGAAGTGTTCTGGTCCGGCGGCGATCTGTCCTCGATGTTTCGCGCGATCGATCAGAGCCGGCGCGTCACGCGCGGCATGGAGGCGATTTTCGAATCGGGCTTCCGCGAGTTCACCCGGCTGCGCCAGCACGGTGCCGTCGCGGCAGCACAATTGATCGAAGGCTCGCGACGCGGCATGCGCGTGGCGACGCTGCGCGAAACGGACCGCCTGGAGCATGGCTTGTCGATGCTCGCGACGATCGGCTCGACGAGCCCGTACGTCGGCCTGTTCGGCACGGTATGGGGCATCATGGGTGCGTTCCATGGCCTGAGTAACGTGCAACAGGCGACCTTGCAGGTGGTCGCGATGCCGATCGCCGAGGCGCTGATCGCGACCGCGATGGGCCTCTTCGCCGCGATTCCCGCCGTCATCGCGTACAACCGCTACGCTGATCAGGTGAGCCGCATGGAGGTGCGTTACGACACCTTCGTCGAAGAGCTGTCGTCGATCCTGTCGCGGCACGGCACGCCGATGAAAGCGGCGCCCGGCGCGCCCGCGGTCGAGGCGCGCGCATGACCCCGAACAGCCGCAAAGGGCGGCGGCTCGTCGCCGAAATGAACGTCGTGCCCTATATCGACGTGATGCTCGTGCTGCTCATCATTTTCATGGTGACGGCGCCGCTGCTCACGCAGGGCATCAAGGTCGATCTGCCGAAAGCCGCCGCGGAGCCGCTGCCGCCCGAGCTGAACGACATTCAGCCGCTCATCCTGAGCGTGGACTCGGCCGGCAACTATTACCTGAACATCGGCTCGAACGATGAGTCCCCGATCAGCGAGGACGCCGTGGCGCAGCGCGTCTCGGCCGTGCTGAGCCGGGAACCGAAGACGCCGGTGCTGGTCAAGGCTGATCAGAGCGTCCCGTATGGCCGGGTCGTGCAGGGAATGGTCTTGCTGCAACAGTCGGGCGCGGAAAAAGTCGGGTTCATCACGGATCCCTCCACGGCGCGCCGCGCCCGCGAGAAACGCTGAGCTCGGCAGGTCGATGGCAGTCGCTTCGGAGCCCGGTTGGTTCAAGTCGCATTGGCCGTATGTGCTCGGCGCGATCGTGCTGCACGTCTTCGTCGCGGGCCTGTTCGCGCTCACGATGATTCAGATGCAGCGCAACGCACCGCCGCCGACGCTCGCGATCCAGGCAGTCGTCGTCGATCAGAATCAGCTTGCGCAGCCGCGCCGTCAGGCGCAGCAGGAGCGCGAGCGCGCTCGCAAGGAAGCCGAAGCCAAGGCCGCCGCCGAGGCGCAGCGACGTCAGGAGGAAGAAGAGGCGGCGAAGCGCGAGCAGGAACAGAAAGCGGAAGCGGAGCGGCAAGAGGCGCTCAAGCAGCAGGAGCAAGAACGCGAGCAAGAGCGCGTGCGCCAGGAACAGCTCGTTCGCGAGCGCGAGGAGCAGGAACGCGTCGCGAAGGAAAAGGAACGGGCGGCTGAGGCGCAGCGCAAGCAGCAGGAGGAAGCCGAACGGCAGCGCAAGGCGGAAGCGGAACGCAAAGCCGAGGCCGAACGCCAGGCGAAGCTCGAAGCCGAGCGCAAGCGCGTCGAGGAGATTCAGCGCAAGCAGCGCGAGCGCGAGGAAGCCGAGCGGCGGCGCGCGGCGGAAGAAACCGAGGCGCGCGAACGCGCGCTGAAAGAGCAATTGGCGGAAGAAGAAGGGCTGATGCAGGCGCGCACGTCGGGCGCAATGAATCAATACGTGGCGATGATTCAGCAGCACGTCGAGCGGCAATGGAACCGGCCGCCCTCGGCGCGCTCCGGGATCGCGTGCGAAGTGAACGTGACGCAGTCGCCGACGGGCACCGTGCTGCGCGTGCAGGTCGGCCAATGCAACGGCGATCAGGCGGTGCGGCAGTCGATCGAAAACGCGGTTCAGCGCGCCTCGCCGCTGCCGCTGCCGACGGACATGCGTTTGTTCGATCGCAATTTGCGCTTTATCTTCAAACCGGCCGATTGAGGGCCGACGGAGAGCGAATGATGAGCAAGGTGATGATGCGATGTGCGGCGTTGGCGCTGCTGCTGCTTCTGGGCACGGCCGCGCGGGCGCAGCTCGTGATCGAGATCACGCGCGGCCAGGAAAACGCGGTGCCGATCGCCATCGTGCCATTCGGTTGGGAATCGACGGGCGCGGCGCCGTTCGACGTCGCCGAAGTCATCGCCGCGGATCTGTATCGCACGGGCCGCTTCGCGCCGCTCGATCGCAAGACCATGATCGACCGTCCCACCGCGGGCGATCAGATCCGCTTTCAGGACTGGCGTTATCTCAAGAGCGATTTCATCACGGTCGGCAAGCTCATGCCCGATGGCGCCGATCGCTATGCCGCGCAATTCGAGCTCTACAACGTGCTGACCGGGCAGCGCCTCGCGGGTCAACGCTTGACGGCGAGCGCCGATTCGCTGCGCGCGATGTCGCATCGAATCGCGGACATCATTTTCGAGCAGCTCACCGGCATTCGCGGCGCGTTCTCGACGCGCATTGCGTTCATCGCGGTGGAAGGCACGCCGCCGAAGCAGCAATACAAGCTCATCGTGGCGGACGCCGACGGCGAGAACCAGCGCATCATCGCGAGCTCGAGCGAGCCGCTGATGTCGCCCGCGTGGTCGCCGGATGGACAGAGCCTCGCGTACGTTTCGTTCGAGAGCAAAGCATCGGCGATCTACGTGCAGACCTTGCGCACGGGCGAGCGGCGCCGCGTCTCGGCGCGGGCGGGCATCAATGGCGCTCCGGCATGGTCGCCCGACGGCTCGACGCTCGCGCTCACGCTCTCGCGCAAGGACGGCGATGTCGACGTCTATACGCTGAATCTCGCTTCGCAAATGCTGACGCGCATGACGTTCGATCCCGGCATCGATACGGAGCCGACGTGGTCCGCGGACGGCACGAAGCTCTATTTCAATTCCGATCGCGCCGGCGGCCCGCAGATCTATGAGGTCGACGTGAGCAATCCGAATCGCGCATCGCGAGTCACGTTCGAAGGCAGCTATAACGCGCGTCCGCGCCTGTCACCGGATGGCAAGCAGCTCGCTGTCGTGTATCTCGATCGCGGCAACTATCGCATCGCCACGGTGGATCTGGCCTCGAAGGCGGTGCAGGTGTTGTCGCAAGGCCGGCAGGACGAGAGCCCGAGCTTCGCGCCGAACGGCGCGACGCTGATCTACGCGACCCAGGATCGCGGCCGCGGCGTGCTCGCGACCGTCTCGACCGACGGCCGTGTGCAGCAAACGCTGGCGGCGACGAGCGGCGATGTTCGCGAGCCCGTGTGGTCGCCTTTCCCACCGAAGTGAGGAGCGGCGGTGCGCCGCTTTCACTCGCGTGGTGGCAGCGCAGCGCTTGTGGCAGAATTTCGCGCGATTTTTCCCGCGGTCCGACGTTTTTGGTCGCTGATCGCACACTTGTTTGCATCTGACGGGATAGCATCCCCCCGAGGAGACCGACGAATGCGTGTATTGCAGCGGTGGTTGACGATCTGCGGCGTACTGGCTGTGAGCGTGGCGCTCACGGGCTGTCCGAAGAAGCCACAGACCTTGCCCGATTCGGGCGCGACGCCGACGGATTCGAGCGCCAGCACCGGCACCACCTCCGGAACCGATGTGTCCGGCTCCGATCTCAGCGCCGATGCGCGCGCGATCGAGCAGCTGAAGCAGACCGGCATGATCGTCTACTTCGATTACGACCGCGCCGAGATCAAGGCCGAGTATGTGCCGGTCATCGGGGGCACGCGAAATTCCTGAACGGCAACGCCTCGCGCAAGGTGCGGCTCGAAGGCCATTCGGATGAGCGCGGTTCGCGCGAATACAACATCGGTCTCGGCGAGCGCCGTGCACAAGCCGTGCGCCGCGCGCTCATGCTCCAGGGCGTCACTGACCAGCAGATCACGACCGTGAGCTACGGCGAAGAGCGGCCCGCCGTCGCCGGCAGCGACGAAACGGCGTACGCCCGCAATCGCCGCGTCGAGCTCGTGTACGGCCGTTGATGAAGCCGATTTTAAGGATGACTCTCATGCGCGCAGTTCTGGGTCTTGCGGTATGTGTCGCTCTTGCGGGCTGCGCGACTGCGCCCGAGCAGGATCCAGTCGTGCAGCGGATGACCGAGCTCGACAGCCGCCTGTTGCGTATCGAGCGCGTGTTCTCGAATCAAAGCCTGCTCGATCTGTCGCAGCGGATCGAGGCCACGCAGAACGAGGTCCGCGAGCTGCGCGGCAAGCTGGACGAGCTGCAGCACAACGTCGATCGCACCCAGAATCAATTGCGCGAGCAATACGCGGACGTCGATCGGCGCGTCGCCGCGCTCGAGGGCGGCGGCGGTGCAGCCGCGCTCGGTTCGGCGGGGTCGGGTGCGGCCGGCGCATTGCCGATCCCGCAGGGCGATGACCGTGCGAATTACCAGGCGGCCTTCGATCTGCTCAAGGACGGCAAGTACGCGGAGGCGACTGCCGCGTTCAAGCAGTTCCTGACGACGTTCCCGGACAGCGCCTTGGCGGACAACGCCTGGTACTGGCTCGGCGAGTCGCACTACGTGACGCGTCAATACGGTGAGGCGCTGAAGAGCTTTCGCACGGTGGTCGACAAGTTCCCGGCATCACGCAAGATCCCTGATGCGCTGTTGAAGATCGGTTACTGCAACTACGAGCTCAAGAACTGGGCCGAAGCACGCACCGCCTTGAATCAGGTCGTGCAGCAATATGCCGATACGACGGCCGCTCGCCTCGCGAGCCAGCGCATCGCGAAGATGGAGGGCGAAGGGCGATAGGAGGGGAGGCTTCGTCGGCCTCGTGCCGGCGGTTCATCTCATCCTCTCGCAACGCACGGCTGATGAGTCTTTCCCTCGGCAGCCGCTCCGACGACGCGCTCAGCGCGGGGCCGCGCGTCAAGCTCACTGAGATTTTCCTCTCGATCCAGGGCGAAGCCGACAGCGTCGGTTGGCCCACCGTGTTCGTGCGCCTCACGGGGTGTCCGCTGCGCTGCCAATACTGCGACACGCAGTACGCGTTCCATGGCGGCGAATGGCATTCGCTCGACGACGTGCTCGCACGCGTGAAAGCGTTCAACGTCGAGCGCGTCTGCGTCACGGGCGGCGAGCCGCTCGCGCAGAAGCATTGTTTCGAGCTGCTCACCCGTCTCTGCGACGCCGGATTAAAAGTCTCTCTGGAAACGAGCGGCGCGATCGACGTGACGAACGTCGACGTTCGCGTTGCCCGCGTGATCGACATCAAGACGCCGGGCAGCGCGGAAGTTGCGCGCAATCGGCTGGAGAACCTCGCGACGCTGCGCGCGACGGATCAACTCAAGTTCGTGATCTGCAGCCGCGCGGACTTCGACTGGTCGCGCGACTTCGTTCGCTCGCACGATCTCGCAAGCCGCTGCGCGGTGCTGTTCAGCCCGAGCTTCGGCCAGGTCGAGGCGCGCGACCTGGCGCAATGGATTCTCGATGAGCGTCTGCCCGTGCGCCTGCAGATTCAGCTGCACAAGGTGCTGTGGGGCGATACGCCGGGACGGTGACGGCCATGTCCGAACGTGCTGTGGTTCTGGTATCGGGCGGGCTCGATTCCGCGACGGTCCTGGCGATCGCGCGGAGCAACGGGCTCGAGTGCTATGCGCTGAGCGTCGATTACGGCCAGCGGCATCACGCCGAGCTGCTCGCGGCGGATCGCGTCGCGAAGAGCCTCGGCGCGCGCGAGCATCGCACGATGCGCATCGATCTCGGCGGCATCGGCGGCTCCGCCTTGACGGATGCGAGCCTCGCCGTGCCGGAAGCGCCGCAGATCGGGATTCCGATCACCTACGTGCCGGCGCGCAACACCGTCATGCTGTCGCTCGCGCTCGGCTGGGCGGAAGTGCTCGGCGCCGGCCAGATTCACATCGGCGTCAATGCCGTCGATTATTCGGGCTATCCCGATTGTCGGCCCGCGTTCATTGCCGCCTTCGAGCGCGTCGCGAATCTCGCGACGAAGGCGGGCGTGGAGGGCACGACGGCGTTTCGCATCGTCGCGCCGCTCATGGATTTGACGAAAGCCGACATCATCCGCCGCGGGCTCGCGCTCGGCGTCGACTATGGCCTCACGGTGTCCTGCTATCAGGCCGATGAGGACGGGCGCGCCTGCGGACGCTGCGATTCGTGTCGGTTGCGGCGCGAGGGGTTCGCCGCCGCGGGAGCGCCGGACCCGACGCGATACTTTCGGTGAACTGTCCGGACACTTTGGGTATGATGCGCGCCCCTTCGGTCGGGTCGGTAGCTCAGTCGGTAGAGCATCGGACTTTTAATCCGCTGGTCGAGGGTTCGATTCCCTCCCGACCCACCAATCGAGCAAGCCTGCCTGCGTCGTGTTCGTCCCGGCCGACCGTAGCGGGGCGAGCAGCCCCATCCATCACCGCGCGGATTTGCTGCATATGCGTCGCTGTTTGTCGACTTGTGCGCGACCCGCCCACCGGCTTATTGTCCTTTTCAGTCAAAAGCTGAACCGTGCCGGCCGTCTGGCCTCAGCCGGCCAATCAGGGCAATCAGGGAGTTGACGGTTTCATTCGCGGCATCGCTTACGCTCGATGAGAGTGCCGGCGAGCCGCCGCTGTTGCTTGCGAGACATCGATTCCGTATTTGCGATGAGTTCAACTGCCCCCACCGAGACGATGTCGATCGCCGCGCCCTTCGGCCTCAAGGGCAATCCCTTTGGTCCCTGCGAGCACGACGCGACCTTCTTCCCGAGCGATCAGCATTTGCGTGCGCTCGAGTTCATGGGCCATTCGTTGTGGACCCGGGCGCGCCTGGGTGTCGTCACGGCGCAGCAAGGCTGCGGCAAGAGCTTGTTGATCTCGCGTTTCATCCGCGACCTGGACGATCGCATCATCGTGGCCTCGATCGGGCGCGAAACCATCACCGCCCGCGATTTCCTGCTCGAAGTGCTGGGACAGTTCGGCATCTCGCTCAGCGCCGATGACAAGACCGACCGGCGCCGGCTCGCCGAGCGCTTCCTCACGCATCAAGCAACGACCGGACGTTTGTGCGTACTCATCGTCGAGAACCCGCAGGGCATGCATCCCTTGGTGCTCGAAGAGCTGCGCAGCCTCGCTGCGATCCAGCACGACGGCGCCCGCATTCTCAAAATTCTCTTGCTAGGGCAAGCGAGCCTTGCGCATGTGCTCGAATCGCCGCGCATGGCGGAGCTCATGTCGAGCCCGGCGCCGCGCTTCACGCTCGATCCGTTGAGCGACGACCAGACGGCCGCGTATGTCGCGCACCGGCTGCGTGCTGCGGGTGCGCCGGATCCCGATGCGCTCATGCCGTATACCTTGATGCCGCAGATTTACGCTTGCACCGGCGGCGTACCGGCTCAGATCAACCGTCTCTGCGAACGCGCTTTGGCGATCGCCGCCGAAGAACAGGCCGCGAGCGTGGCGGCAAGCGCGCTCGAGCGCGCGATCGATCAGCTCGGCCTGCGCGACCGCGCGCTGCCTTCGATTCTCTTGCCCACGCATTCGGCCGCACCCGCCGCTCGGCCCGACACCAAGCTCGTCTTGAGCCTGCAAGGCGCTGCCGACCGCGAGGTCGCCCTCACGGGCGATCGCGTATTGATCGGCCGGGGCGATGAGGCCGACGTGCGTATCGATTCCGTGTTCGTCAGCCGCTATCACGCATTGATCCTGCGGGACGGCAAGCAGGACGTGCTGCTCGACCTCGGCAGCACGAACGGCCTGCTCGTGAACGGGCGCCGGATCGTGCGCCGCGCGCTGCGCGATCGCGACTTGATCCAGATCGGACCGACGCGCGTCACCTATGTCACGACATTGCCGGCCGCGGCGGCGACGAACCAACCAGACCCAGGCGAAACCGTGTGCTTCGCTCGGCCGGGATTCCCTCAAGAGGCGGACGGCGAGGGCTCGGTGCTTGCCTTCGGGCGCGACGGTGACGGGGGGCGTTGATCGAGAGCCGCGATTCCCAGCCTGCTGCGCAAGCGGGGGAGGAAGCTTTCGTTTGCAGCCGTTTCTTTCGGGCCATCTGCTTGCCGCCTGCCGGGCCTGTCAGTAGAGTGGCGACCTCCCAAAACTCGAGTGTTCTCGCCGTTTTCCGCCGCCTTTGAAAGCCAAGGCGGCGGACGGATGGCTGCGCACCTCGAAGTGCGGCAAACAAGCAGCAAGAGAAGCGTAGATCCCGTGGAGCGTTGGCGAGTACATAAGTTCGGCGGCTCGAGCGTCGCCGACGCGGTTTGCATGGAGCGGGTAGCCAAGATCCTCGAGGAGGATCCTGAGCCGCGCCTTGGCGTCGTATTGTCGGCCTGCCGCGGCGTGACGGATGCGTTGCTGAACCTGGTCACCGCCGCCGAGGCGCAAGCACAAGACCTGCAGGAGCGCATCGATCAGATCCAGACGCGGCATCAGGTAATCGCCGACACGCTGCTCAAGGGCGAGGCGCGCGAGCAATTCCTGACCACGCTCGCGCAGGACTGCCGCGACATCGTCGGCATCCTGCAAACCGTCCGGCTGATTCGCTCCGCCTCCCAGACCGTTCGCGATCTCATCGCCGGCTATGGCGAGATCTGGTCCACCCGCCTGTTCTCCGCCTACCTGCGCGCCCGCGGACGCCGGCCGGGCAAGGTCGAATGGATCGATGCCCGCGAAGTCGTCAGCGTCGAATGGGGCCCGCTCGGGCCTGCCGTGCGCTGGGATCAGTCGCGCGAGAACATCGCGAAGCTCGTGCCGCGCGATACGACGGCCACGCTCATCATCACCGGCTTCATCGCCCGCGACGCCAAAGGCCTGCAGACGACGCTCGGCCGTAATGGCAGCGATTTCTCGGGCGCCATTTTCGGCTCGCTGCTCGACGCCGAAGAGATTCACATCTGGACCGACGTCGACGGCGTCTTGAGCGCCGATCCGCGCCTCGTGCCCGATGCGAAGGTGATCGATTCGCTGTCCTACAACGAGGCGATGGAGCTCGCGTACTTCGGGGCCAAGGTGATTCATCCGCAAACGATGGCGCCCGCGGTCACGAAGAGCATCCCGATCTGGATTCGTAATACGTTCGCGCCCGAAAAGCCCGGCACGCTGATCTGCGAGAAGCCGACCTCGCAGATGCTCGTGAAGGGCATCACGAGCATCGACAAGGTCGCGCTCGTGAACGTCGAAGGCGCCGGCATGATCGGCGTTCCCGGCACGGCGCAGCGCTTGTTCGGCGCACTGCGCGACCACGGCATCTCCGTCATCCTGATCTCGCAAGGCAGCTCCGAGCATTCGATCTGCTTCGCGATTCCGGAAGGCGAGGCGGCGCGCGCCGAAACCGTCGTGCGCCAGGCGTTCGACAGCGAGCTGCGGCTCGGCCAGATCCAGAGCGTCGAAGTCACGAATGCCTGCAGCATCCTCGCCGTCGTCGGCGACGGCATGGCCGGATCGCACGGCGTCGCAGCAAAAGTCTTCGGCTCGCTCGGCAACGCCGCGGTGAGCGTGCGTGCGATTGCGCAGGGCGCCTCCGAGCGGAATATTTCCGTCGTGATCGATGCCAAGCAGGCCTCGCGCGCGCTGCGCTCCGTCCATTCGAGCTTCTATCTCTCGCCGCATACGATTTCAGTCGGCCTGATCGGCCCGGGCGTCGTCGGCAGCGTGCTGCTCGATCAGCTCGCGGCGCAGATCGGCCATCTGTCGCGTGAGATGAAGGTCGATCTGCGCGTGCGCGGCATCATGACCTCGCAGCGCATGCACCTTGCCGACGCGGAGATTCCACTGCATCGCTGGCGCGACGTGTTCAGCTCGGCCAATGTTGCCGCCGATCTGACCAAGTTCGCGGAGCACGTGCATGCGGATCACTTGCCGCACGCGATCATCATCGACTGCTCCTCGAGCGCCGATGTCGCGGCTCGCTATCCGGGCTGGCTCGGCAGCGGCATTCACATCGTGACGCCGAACAAGAAAGCGAACAGCGCCGATCTCGAGTTCTATGCCCGCATGCATGACGCACGCCGGCAGGGCGGAGCGCATTACCTGTACGAAGCGACCGTCGGCGCGGGCCTGCCGATCATCCAGACGCTGCGCGATCTGCGCGATACCGGCGATGAGATTCAGCGCATCGAAGGCATCCTTTCGGGCACGCTCGCGTATTTGTTCAATGTGTGGGACGGAACCGAGCCGTTCTCGTCGATCGTTCGCACGGCGAAGGCGAAAGGCTACACCGAGCCCGATCCGCGCGACGATCTGTCCGGCATCGACTTTGCCCGCAAGCTCATCATTCTGGGCCGCGAAATGGGCCTCAAGCTCGAAATGGCGGACGTGCAGCTCGAAGGCCTCGTGCCGCCAGCGTTGAAGTCGTGCCCTGCAGAGGAGTTCCTCGATCGGCTGCGCGAGTTCGATGGTCCGATGTCCGAGCGACTGAAGGGCGCACGCGCGCGCAATCGCGTGTTGCGCTACGTCGGCGCGCTGGACGCGGCGACGGGCCGCGCGTCGGTCGGTTTGATGGAGCTCGATCGTTCGCACACGTTTGCGAACATCAATCTCACCGACAATGTCGTGCGCTTCATGACACGCCGTTACAACGAGAACCCGCTGGTCGTGCAAGGTCCGGGCGCCGGTCCTGAAGTGACGGCCGGCGGCGTGTTCGCCGATCTGCTGCGCGTGTGTGCTTACCTGGGCGCCAAGCTGTGACGAAATCATCTGCAATCGCTTTTGCGCCCGCGAGCGTCGGCAACGTCGCCGTGGGCTTCGACGTGCTCGGACACAGCTTTCAGGCGATCGGCGATCGCGTGACGGCGAAGCGCATCGCCACGCCCGAGGTGCGCATCACGGCCATTCACGGCACCGTTTCCGATCTGCCGCTCGATCCCGAGAAGAACACCGCGGGCATGGCCGTGCTCAGCATGGTCCGCGAGCTGTCGCTCGATTTCGGCATCGAGCTCACGATCGAAAAGGGCATTCCCCTCGGCTCGGGCCTCGGCGGCTCCGCCGCATCCGCCGTGGCGGGCGTCGTGGCCGCGAACGCGTTGTTGCCGGCATCCCTCACCAAGCTGCAGCTGCTCAAGTTCGCGATGAAAGGCGAAGCCGTCGCGAGCGGCGCCGTGCATGTCGACAACATCGCGCCCTCGCTGTTCGGCGGGCTCGTGCTGACCGTCGGCATCGACAATCCGAACGTGAAGCAGATTCCGGTGCCGCACGGCGTGCGCTGCGTGCTCGTGCATCCGCACATGACGCTCTCGACGCGCGAGGCGCGCCAGATCCTGAATCGCTCCATCGATCTGTCGAACGTCATCTGGCAGTCCGCCCATCTCGCCGGATTCCTGACGGGCTGCTTCACGAGCGACATTCAATTGATTCGCGAATCGCTCGAAGACGTGATCATCGAGCCGCAGCGCAAAGTGCTCATCCCGGGCTTTCAGGCCGTGAAAGACGGCGCGATGGGCAATGGCGCGCTCGGCTGCTCGATCTCGGGCGCAGGCCCGACGGTGTTCGCGTGGTGTCTCGAGCAGGATGCGCAGCGCATCAGGGATGCGATGGTCGCCGGCTTCAAGGCGCATGGACTCGACAGCGACGCCTGGATCTCGACGCTCGAGCCGGTCGGCGCGCGCGTGGTCGACTGAGCTCGACGATACGATTACAACAACGATGCACTACATCAGCACCCGTAACGCCGATCATCGCGTGACGCTGAGCCAGGCGATCGCACAGGGCATTGCACCCGATGGCGGTCTGTACATTCCCGATCCTTTTCCGCATTTCGTCGCGCATCAGTTCGGCGATCTCACGGAGATGCCGGAGATCGGCACGCGGCTGATATCGGCCTTCGCGGCGGGCGATCCGCTGGAAGAGGAGATCGGCGCGATCTGTCGCGAAGCGTTCAATTTTCCCACGCCGGTCGTGCCGCTCGAGGGCGCGCCGTCGCCGGCGTCCGTGCTCGAGCTGTTTCACGGGCCGACCTCGGCATTCAAGGATTACGGCGCGCGCTTCCTCGCAGCCACGCTGGCGCGCATTCGGCGCGGCGCGCGCAAGAAGCTCACGATTCTCGTCGCGACGTCCGGCGACACGGGCGGGGCGGTCGCGGCGGCATTTCATCGACGACCCGAGTTCGATGTCGTCGTGCTCTATCCGCAAGGTCAAGTGTCGCCGCGACAGGCGCAGCAGCTCGCATGCTGGGGCGACAACGTGCGCACGTTCTGCGTGCGCGGAACGTTCGATGACTGTCAGCGCATGGTCAAAGAAGCGTTTCTCGATCCGGCGCTCGCCGAAACCCATCAGCTCTCGTCCGCGAACAGCATCAACATCGGCCGGCTGTTGCCGCAGATGGTGTACTACGCGAAGGCCGGCCTCGAGCTGTGGCGCGAGACCGGCAAGCGCGCGAACTTCATCATTCCCGCGGGCAACTTAGGCAATTCGCTCGCGTGCATCTGGGCGCGTCACATCGGCCTGCCGATCGGCGAGATCGTGCTCGCGACGAATGCGAATCAAACCGTCACCGAGTTCCTGCGCACGGGCGAATGGGTGCCGCAGCCGAGCGTGCAGACGCTCGCCTCGGCGATGGATGTGGGCAATCCGAGCAACATGGAGCGGCTGCGCTCGCTGCATCCGGATTTCGAGGAGCTGCAAGGGCAGCTCGGCGCATCGAGCGTCGATGACATCGAGATCCGTGCGACGATTCGCCGCGACTCACACGAGCTGCGGCAGGTCTGGTGCCCGCACACGGCGACGGCGGCGAAGGTGTATCGCCGGCTGCTGTCGCGCGGCGCGAAGGGGCATTGGGTGATCGTCTCGACCGCCCATCCTGCGAAGTTCAATGAAGTGGTCGAGCCGCAGATCGGCTATGAGGTCGAGGTCCCGCCGAGCCTCGCCGCGCTGCTCGCGCTGCCTCGCCAGGAGAAGGAGCTCGAGCCCACGCTCAACGCCTTGAGGGCCGAGTTGCAACGCTGATATGCAGATGCCGAATGAGATACCGTCGTGGGCGTGGCCAGCCGCTGCAGGCGTGCTCATCGCGGCCGCGCTCGTCTGGGGATATCTGCAATTCCGCGCGTACCGGGTACGCAAGGGCATCGATGCGGCGATCTCGGGCATCGCCTACGAGATGCTCAAGAACGTGCTCGTGCCGAACGGCAATGGCGGACAGATCCACATCCACTACTTGCTCTTGACGCAGCGCGGCCTGCTCGTCGTCGATCTGCTCGATCATGCGGGCGCCGTGTTCGGCGGCGATCAGATGATCGAATGGACCGTGATCGGCAAGAAGCGGCGCTTCACGTTCGCCAATCCGCAGCACGCCTTGTACGACCGGATGGCGGCCGTGCGCCTGTTGACGGGCGACGTGCCGGTCGACGGCCGCGTGCTCTTCACGACGCGCAGCGAATTCCCGAAAGGCAAGCCGCGCTATGTGATTCGTATCGATGAGCTCACGGAAGACTTCCCGCTCGTCGATACCGCCCGCGGCAACATCACCGCCGCGTTCGGCGATGTCTGGGCGAACGTGAAGAAGCACACGGAGCCGAATCCGCTCGCGAGCTAGACGCTCATTGTCGGCGGGCGTGCGCCGCAATCACGTGCGCCACACACCCGGTCACGCGCTTACCCGTCTCGATGTCCAGGAACTCGTTCGGTCCGTGCGCATTCGATTGCGGGCCGAGCACGCCCGTGACGACGAACTGAACCCCGGGGAATTTCTCGCTCAGCATCGCCATGAAGGGAATGCTGCCGCCCGTTCCCATGTACATCGCATCGCGGCCGAAGCAGGCCTTCGATGCCGTTTGCACCGCTGCCTCGAGCCACGGCGCGTTCGAAGGGGCATTCCATCCGCCCATGCTCGATTCGACCTCGAACGAAACTTTCGCGCCATACGGCGGATCGCGCTCCAGCGCCGTTTTCACGGCCGTCGCCGCACGCTCCGGATCGACGGTCGGCGGCAGCCGGAACGACAGCACGAGCGCTGTCATCGGCCGCAAGACGTTTCCGGCGCTGTCGACGTGGGGAATACCGTCGACACCCGTGACCGACAGCGTCGGCCGCCAGGTGCTGTTCAACGTGAGCTCGAGCGGGCTCGGATCCACCGGCTGCATGCCCGGCAGCAGCGGCACCTTGCCTTGCACGGCCGCGCCCAAGGTCTTCGCGACCGCCTGCGCCTGAGCGAGGCGGTCTTGGGGAATCTCGGCGTGAAGCTCGTTGACGAGAATGCGGCCCGTCGCGGCGTCTTCCACGCGCGCGAGCAATTGACGAATGATGCGGAAGCTCGAGGGCGCGATGCCGCTCGCCATCCCGGAATGCACGCCTTCCTTGAGCACGTTCACCTGCAGCGTGCCGACGAGATTGCCGCGCAATGAGGTGGTACACCAGAACTGATCGTAATTCCCGCATTCGGCATCGAGGCACACGACGAGACTCGGCCGGCCGATGCGATGGGCGAGGGCGTCGATGTAGGCCGGCAGGTCAGGACTGCTGCTTTCTTCGCCCGCTTCGATGATCACGACGCAGCGCGCATGCGGGATTCCTTGCTCGTGCAGCGCCCGCACGGCGAGCACGGAGCCGAAGATCGCGTAACCGTCGTCCGCGCCGCCCCGGCCGTACAGCCGGCCGTTGCGGATGACGGGGGTCCACGGAGAGAGTCCTTCCGCCCAGCCCGTGAATTCGGGCTGCTTGTCCATGTGGCCGTACATCAGGATGCAATCGTCGTCGCTGCCGCCGTGGGCCGCGGGAATCTCGACGAACAGGAGCGGCGTGCGGCCGGGAAGGCGCACGATCTCGGTCTTCATTCCGGGCAGCGCGTTGGCTTCACACCATGCGCGCATCAGCTCCGCGGCTTGATCCATGTAGCCGTGTTCCGCCCATTGCGGATCGAAGCTCTGTGATTTGTTCGGGATGCGAATGTAGTCGCTCAAGGCCGGCACGATGGATTCATCCCAGGTCCGGCCGATGGATTGCAGCAAGCGCGTGTTGTCGATCATGGCGGGCTCGATGACGAAAAGAAGCGAAGCCTAAGCCGGCGACGGCCAGCCGAACAATGCGTGCACATTGCGCGTCGTGATCGGCCCGAGCGTGTCGGCGGATTCGCCTCGGGCCTGCGCGATCACCTGGAGGATGTGCGGCAGATACATGGGCTCGTTGCGGCGGTTGCGCGGCATCGGCACGAGATCGCGCGGGAGGAGGTACGGCGCGTCCGTCTCGATCAGCAGGCGCTCGGCCGGGATGTAGCGAACGACGTCGCGCAAGTGCGCGCCGCGCCGCTCATCGCAGATCCAGCCGGTGATGCCGATGTAGAGATCGAGATCCAGATACGCCCGCGCCTCGGCGAGCCCCGCGGTGAAACAATGCGCCACGCCGCCCGCGATGCGCGGCCGGAAGTCGCGCAGGGTGGCGACGAAGTCCTCGTGCGCATCGCGCTGATGCAGGAACACCGGCTTGCCGACCAGGGCCGCGAGCTCGAGCTGGCGCTCGAAAGCCGCGCGCTGGGCGTCATGGGGCGAGAAATTGCGGAAGTAGTCGAGCCCGCATTCCCCGACGGCGACGACTTCGGGGGCTTTTGCGAGATCGGTGAGCGCGTCGACGGCGGCAGCGTCGAGATCCGTCGCATGATGCGGGTGGACGCCGGCGGTCGCGCGGTAGCGGCTCGGATGCGCCCGGACGAGATCGATCGCGGTGCGCGTGCTCGCGACGGAGCTCCCCGTGATCAAGAAATGACGGACGCCGGCGCGCTCCGCGCGCTCGATCATCGCCTCGCGGTCGGCATCGAAGCTGTCATGCGCGAGATTGATCCCGATGTCGACAAGCCCGTCCAAACGGTTCGATGAATGCGCTGTATCCAATGAAGGGTCCGAGTGTAATGAAGGCCCTGTAGTATGGGCGCGAAGGAACGATTGTAAGCACGCGCCGCAGAGGATTTGTATGAGAACGGCACGCCCCAGACCAAGATGCCCGAGCCTGCCCGTGACGCTACTCGCCGCGCTCGCTGCACCGCTCGCGGCGCATGCCGACGCGCTCAGCGAGCTGGACGACGCGGCCGCTCGAATTCAGTACGCATCCTATACGGCGGATGTTCGCGGCATCGAAGATGCGCTCGCGCTCGTGGCGCGGCTCGAGCTGCCCGAATCGCGCAAGGCGATGAAGGACTATTACGCAGCCTACGGCCAATGGAAGCTGGCGGAGCTGCAAGCCGACGAAGCGGCGGCCGGGCGCCGCGGCGCGCGTGCAAGCTCGATCAAGGCGGCAAAGGCATGCGAGGAGGCCGCAGAGTCCGCGACGAAGCTCGATGCGAGACTTGCCGAAGCCTATGCGATGAGCGCGATCTGCTCGGCGCTGGGACGGCGGGCGCCGGACGTCTTGTCTCTGGGCGGCTGCGAGCGCGACAAGGATCTGCGGCTCGCGCGTGAGCTCGATCCCACGAATCCGCGCATCCGCTTGATCGAGGCGCAATGCATGCGCGAGAGCGAAAAGATCCCGGGCGCGCTGCTCGCGCGCGTCAAGGCGATCGCGAAAGATTTCGATAGTGCACCGCCGGGCTCGCCTGGTCGTCCGGATTGGGGGCAACCGGAAACGCTGCTGCTGCTTGGCGAGCTTCAGCTGCAGCAAGGCGATCGCGCCGGCGCCCGCGATTCCCTCGAACGCGCGCTCATCATCGCGCCGGACTATCACAAGGCGCGGGAGCAGCTGCAGAGAGCGGCGAGCGCACCCTGAAGCGCCGCGTTCGACGCGATTGACTTACGGGCGCGAGACGGGTTCCATGCCTGTCAAGCATGTCCTCGCAGCTGCAGTTGTTCGAAAGCAGGGAAGCGACACCCGATTGGACCGTCCGCGTCAGCCGGCGCGCACGGCGGCTCTCGGTGCGGGTGTATCCAGGCGGACGCGTCGAGATCGTCGTGCCTCCGGGCGCCTCCGCCGCGACGGTGCAGCGGTTCGTGGGCTTGCATCGCGAGTGGATCGAGGAACGAGTGACGGACCTGTCGGCCGTCGCGGGCGTCACGATCGAAACCCGGCCGACGCAGATCGAGCTGCCGGCCATCCACCGCCGCTACGAGGTTCAATATCGCCCGACGCCATCGCGCACGACGACGGCGGCCGCGATCGGGGATTCGGTGCTCACGCTGTCCGGCGCGATGGACGACCGCTCGATCGGGGTCGCGCTGCGCAACTGGCTGTTCGATCTCGCCGAATACGAGCTTGCCCGCGAGCTCGCGAGAATCGCCGACGAGGGCGGCTTCAGCTACCGCCGCATGCAGGTGCGCTCGCAGCGCACGCGCTGGGGCAGCTGCTCGGCGACGGGCACGATCAGCCTGAACGTGTGCGTGCTGTTTCAGCCGGCGGACGTGATGCGTTATCTCCTGATTCATGAGCTGAGCCATACGCGCCACATGAATCATTCACGCAGGTTCTGGGCGCTCGTCGAGTCCCTGGAGCCTGACTATCGACGCCTCGACCGCGAGCTTCTGAGCGGTTGGCAGCGCGTCCCCGGATGGATGTTCAACTGATGTCGAAAGATCAAAAACCCTCTGTCGATCTCTCCGATGAGCAGGTTCATTGGGACCTCGGCGAATCGCAGAGCTACGGCCAGTATCTCGGGCTCGATCGCGTGCTGAGCGCGCAGCGGCCGGTGTCGTACGAGCACGATGAGATGCTGTTCATCATCATTCATCAGGCCTCCGAGCTGTGGATGAAGCTGTGCCTGCACGAGCTCAACGCCGCGCTCGATCACATCCGGCGCGATGATCTCGGGCCGTCCTTCAAGATGCTCTCGCGCGTCGCGCGCATTCAGGCGCAGCTCACGCAATCCTGGGACGTGCTCGCGACGCTCACGCCCGCGGAATACTCCGCGTTTCGCAATCATCTCGGCCGCGCGTCGGGATTTCAGTCCTATCAGTACCGCATGCTCGAGTTCGTGATCGGCAACAAGAGCGCGGACATGATTCAGGTTCACAAGCGCGATCCGGAGGTGTACGCGCAACTGGAGCGCGCGCTGCACAGCCCGAGCATCTACGACGAATCGCTGCGGCTCTTGAGTCGGCGCGGGTTCGAGATTCCCGAAAGTTATCTGGATCGCGACTGGTCGAAGCCTTACCAGCCGAGCAAGCAGGTCGCGGCTGCGTGGCTCGCGGTGTATCACAGCGTCGATGATCATTGGGATCTGTACGAGCTCGCGGAGAAGCTCGTGGATCTCGATCAGAAGTTCCAGCTCTGGCGCTTCAGCCACATGAAGACGGTGGAGCGCATCATCGGCTACAAGCGCGGCACGGGCGGAACGGGCGGCGTGTCTTATCTTGCGAAGGCGCTCGAACTGAAGTTCTTTCCGGAGTTGTGGTCGATCCGAACCTCGATGTGAGCGTTCCCTCTCCCGAAGGGAGAGGTGAGCTGTCCGCTCTTTATCCTTGTCTTCAGCGATCCTTGTCATCGAGCGCTGCGCTTTTCGAGCGCTTGCTGATTTCAGCGCACGGAGCAAGAAGGAGCCATGAGCTACGTCTACGGCGAGGCGAACCGCCGCCGCGCCTTCCACGCCCTCCACCCAAGCAACACCACCGTAATCGCCAGATAAAGCGCCGGCTCACGAATATCCGCCTTCACCTGCCACCAGAAATGCCACACCCCGAGCAGCGTGATCCCATAAACGAGCCGGTGCAGCGATTTCCAGCGCTTCCCGAGCCGCCGCATCATCCCGTTCGTCGACGTGACCGCGAGCGGGATCAACAGCAGCAGCGCCAGGAATCCGATCGTGATGAACGGCCGCTTCGCGATGTCTTCCCCGATCCCGGCCCAGTACAGCCCCTGATCGAGAAACAGCCACGTCAAAAAGTGCAGCAGCACATAGAAGAACGCGTAAAGCCCGAGCATGCGCCGCAACTGAATCAGCCAGGGCGCGTCGAACCAGTCACGCAGCGGCGTGATCGCGAGCGTGATGACCAGGAAACGCAGGCCCCAGTTGCCGGTCACGTCCTGAACGGTTTCGACTTCATTGGTGCCGAGACCGAAACCGGCGATGCCGAACGCGCCGAGCAACAGACGAACGAAAGGCAGCAGACAGACGACGAACAAGACCGGCTTGAGATAACGCCGGACGAGATGCGAGCGATTGGCGATGGCTGCCTGGCGATTCGCCAGCGTCGCGTCATTCATGATGGGCCGTCGATCCGCGATCCGCTTCAGTAGTACTTGCGCAGATCCATCCCGCGATACAGCGATGCGACTTCCTTTTCATAGCCATTGAACATCTGCGTCGGCACTTTCGCGCTGAAGAGCCCGCCGCCGATGCGGCGCTCGCGCGCCTGGCTCCAGCGCGGATGATCGACGTTCGGATTCACGTTCGCGTAGAAGCCGTATTCATGCGGCGCCGAGATGTTCCATGCCGTCGGCGGCTCGCGCTCGGTGAAACGGATCTCGACGATCGACTTGATGCCCTTGAAGCCGTATTTCCAGGGCGTCACGAGCCGCAGCGGCGCGCCGTTCTGATTCGGCAGCGTCTTGCCGTACAGCCCGACGGCGAGAAACGCGAGCGGATGCATGGCCTCGTCGATGCGCAAGCCTTCGACGTACGGCCATTCGAGCACCGGATAGCGCTGGCCCGGCATTTCAGCCGGGCGCAGCACGGTCGTGAACGCGACGTACTTCGCCTTCGAGGTTGGCTTGAAACGCTTGAGCACCGCACCGAGCGGAATGCCGACCCACGGGATCACCATCGACCATGCTTCGACGCAGCGCAGGCGATACACGCGCTCTTCGAGCGCATGCGGCTTGAGAATGTCTTCGAGCGCAAATTTGCCCTTGACCTCGGCTTCGCCGTCGATCGTGACGGTCCAGGGCGTGGGTCTGAAGTGGCCCGAGTTCTGCGCCGGCGCCGATTTGTCGATGCCGAACTCGTAGAAGTTGTTGTAGGTCGTGATGTCGAGATATTCGTTCGGACGCTCATTGAGGCTCAGCGCATCGTTGCGCGTGAACTTGAGATCCGCGCCTTCGGCTGCTGCGGGCTTCGTCCACGCCGAGCCGATGCCGACGACGCCGGCGGCGAGGGCGGCCTGCAGCAAGGTACGGCGGTTCAGATAGACCGACTCGGAAGTAATTTCGGAGGGCTGAATCTCGGCCGAGCTGCCGGGGGCGGGTCGTTTGATCAGCATGATTCCAACTCCAACCGTGCGCGAACGAGTGCAACGTTAGCACCGTCGGGAAACTCTTTCATACGGCTAGTACGTCTCAGGCGCGACACGGGATCCAGTGCCAGCGGGCACTATGGCAAATGCAACGCGCATCCGTGCATTTCAACGCCGCGATCGTGACGAAGCCGTAACGAACTGAAGAATTACGATGCGTGCGCCGCTCGATTCGAATCCCGAGGCCGCACTTCGAATGCAGCCGCTGCGGTTTTGTCGACATGCCGCGCTCGCTCATCCAGCGCCTCATTTGCCGGCGATCCGACCACGAACTTCCAGGTGCAACCGTACGTCTGCGCAGTGTAGGCTCTGCCGATGAGCGACGCTGAGAACGAACGACGCAGCCTTCGCGAGCAAGTGGAGAGCCTGCTGCCCAGCTGGCAGAGCTGGTATCCAAGCCTTTTCGATGCGGCCCAGGATCTGGGTCTGATCCGCGCGCGCGTGTGCGCGCCGTCGCTTCTGATGCTCTCGAATCGTCATGCGCACATCCAATCCGAGGCGCTGCAGGCGTTTAAAGAGCAATGGTGCGTCGAGGACGAGCCGGCGGTCGTCAGCGCGATTCCTCACGGCGTGCATCGGCATCTGCGCAATACCGCGAGGCAGTTCCAGCGCGGTCACGCGCCGCATGGCCACCCGCGCAACAACCCGAAGCGGCGCTAGGAAAAAAGAAGGAAAAAGATTTGTAGGCTCATCGGTTTTTGGTCTGCGCCTTTGACCAATCTTTGCAGCGCAGCGCGCAACGCTGCTCCGCGAGGTTTGGCTCAGCGAGCATAATCGCCGCCTGTTCCAGCAAGACGAGAATGTCCCGGACCGTGATGGCCAAGAGGGTGATGGCTCGAGCAATCTTCGTATGCGTCGCCGCGCTCATGAGCGCGCTCGCCGCATTCGCGGGCCCGGACGACACGAAGGAGATCAAGAGCGGGCTCGAGCCCGCCGATTGGGTCTACAAGCTTCCCGAGGGCGTCACGCGCCGCGAGTCCACGTACTACAGCGACGACGTGCCCTGTTACGCGATGCTGTTTTTCCCCAAGGGCTTTTCCACGACCGGCAAGACGCCGGCCGTCGTGCTCGGCCAGGGCTGGGCGAGCACGCATTTCTCGATCGAAAAATACGGCGCACGGCTCGCGGAGCGCGGCTTCGTCGCGATGGTCATCGACTATCGCAGCTGGGGCTACAGCGACGGCTTCGTGACGACGAAAAAGCTCGCCAAGGACAACGACGACAACGTGCGCTTCACGCGCACGAAAGCGGATGTCGTCATCAAGCGCACGCGCCTTATTCCGCTCAAGCAGGTCGAAGACGTGCGCAATGCAATCTCGTATTTGCAGGGCGAGCCCGGCGTCGATCCCGACCGCATCGGCCTGTGGGCATCGAGCTCGGCCGGCGGCAACTCGATCGTCGTCGCATCGCAGGATGCGCGCGTCAAGGCAATCGTGATGCAAGTGCCTGCGATCTCCGGACGCCGTTCACCCAAGGGCCCCTACGAGCTGCGCGGCCGCATGCTCGAGGACGCGATCCTGCGCGCGCGCACGGGGCAGGGCGGGGAGATGGAAGCGGGCTTTTCGCATCGTCGCAACGTGGATCTCGAAACCAGCCAGGCGACCGCGGAGTACCGGCCGTTTCGGTATCTGAAGCAAGTCGGGCCGCGCCCGGTGCTGTTCATCGTCGCGCAGCACGAGCAGCTGTTCAGCAACGAAGACAACGCCTACGCCGCGAGCAAGATTCTCGAGGGGCCGACGCAGGTGCTCGAGATTCCGAACATCACGCACTTCGACATTTTCGTCGGCCAGCCGTTCGAGATCAGCGCAAACGCCGCCGCGGATTGGTTCGCGCGTTACCTAGGCAAGGCTCGCTAGCTCGCGCTCGTAGCCCGCGTACGAATCTTTCAGATACGCCGAGTTCAACAGCATCGTCGCGAGGACCTGTTCGCTCCCCGGGCGGTACACGCGCGTGCGCACCCACATGCTTTCCGTGCGTCTGCTGCCGCTCAGTGCGACGACTTCACGCTGGATCTCATACTCTTCACCGACGAACAGCGGGCCGTGAAGCAGGCGGATCTCCTGATCCGCGAACAGCCCGACGACCGGCCCTTTCACCGGAAACTGCACCGACCAGGTCGAGTGATTCAGGAGGACGCTGATCATTTCGAACGGGATGATCGCGCGCTGCCAAGGCGAGTCACCCGCGCCGGCGTCCGAATACCACGGCGAACGCTCGGTGATGACTTTGAGCTTGTCCGCGAGCGAGAACGGATAGAGCGCGCCCATGTGCTGCTCAGGACCCATGCGCACGGATATGCGGGGCGAGCGCATCCCGACCTCGACGTCGCGCAAGATCACGCGCTGTTCCGGCGCACGCAGCTCCGCGAGGCGCCGATCGAGCGCCGTTTCCGAATGCTCGGGATCGATGGATGCCGTGCCCTTCAGAATCTCCGTGCCGTCCTCACGCTGCATCCAGATCGACGTGCAGCTCGCGCCTGGCGACGGTTTCGCGATGAAGGCACGAACGCGCTCGCCTTCGAAACAGGGATTGCGATAGTGCGCGGACAGGCAGCCGTGCTCGAGCCAGCGAACGCCCCAGACCGCAACGCACAGCGGCACGAATTGGCTGAAATGCGTCGGCCCCTCGATCGTGCCGCCCTTGAAGCCGAGCTTCTGTGCCGTCGCATCGTCGTGAATCGACGCGTGCGCATCGTATTCCTGCGTCGCGAGCATCTGTCGCGGCGCGCGCAGCGGGCCCTGCAGCGCATCGCCCGCGTCCTCGATCGGCGTGTCGAATGGGGCGCTCATATCAATTCTCGATTTTCGAAAAGTCCGGCGCACGGCGTTCGGCAAAGGCGCGCAACGCCTCCGCGGCTTCGGCGGTTTTCAGGCGCGCGCCGAAGATTTCTGCTTCCTGTGTCATGCGCGCCTGGATCGCTTGCGGATCGCGCATCAGGCGCTTCGTCGCCTTGAGCGCACCGAGCGGCCGTGTCGCGAGCATCTGCGCGCTCGCGAGTGCTCGCGCTCGCACTTGGTCCTTCGGCAAGGCTTCGTTCGCAAGCCCGATCGCCGCAGCAGTCTTGCCGTCCACGGCTTCGCCCAGCGCGAACATCGCAAACGCACGCGCGTGTCCGATACGCGCGGGCAGCAGCCAGCTGGACGCTGCTTCCGGCACGAGCGCGAGATTGACGAAGGGCGTCGTGAGCTTCGCGTCTTCGGCGATGTAGACGAGATCGAAATGCATCAGCATCGTCGTGCCGATGCCGACCGCGAGGCCTTGCACCGCGGCGACATACGGCTTCTGCGCGCGCGCCAATGCACTCAGGAATTTCGATGAGTTCATGTCCTCGCGAGCGAGCTTGCCCGCGGCGACCGCGGCGAAATCACCGAGGTCATTGCCCGCAGTGAACGCATCGCCTTCAGCGTCGAGCAGCACGACGCGGATCGCGGGATCCGCTTCCGCGCGATCGAGCTCGCGCGCGAGCGCTGCGTACATCTCGTTCGTGAGCGCGTTCTTCTTGTCCGGGCGGTCGAGCGTGATGCGCAGTACGCCGCCTTCGAGGCTGGTGCGGATGTGAGTCATGGAAGCTCCAGTGGATCCGGTGATTCGCTGCCACAAAAGAAAAGGGGAGCCGAGCTCCCCTTTTCAGTGCCGATCAGATCATCGCGTCATCATCGAGCGCGGCGACATCAAGCCGCCTTGCTCGAGGATGCGAGCTGCCGCAGCACGTAGTGCAGGATGCCGCCGTGCTGGTAGTACTCGCGCTCCTTCGGCGTGTCGATGCGCACACGAACCTCGAACTTGATCGGCGCGCCGCTCGCAGGCGTCGCGACGACGGTGACCATCTTCGCGGCGCCGCCGTTCAACCCGATGATCTCGAAGCTCTCCTTGCCGGTCAGGCCGAGCGACTGCGCGTTCTGGCCTTCCTTGAACTGCAGCGGCAGAACGCCCATGCCGATCAGGTTCGAGCGGTGAATGCGCTCGAAGCTTTCGGCGATCACGGCCTTCACGCCGAGCAGCATCGTGCCTTTCGCCGCCCAGTCGCGCGAGGAGCCCGTGCCGTATTCCTTGCCGGCAAGCACGACGAGCGGGGTGCCTTCCTGCTTGTAACGCATGGCGGCATCGAAAATGCTCATCTGTTCGCCGCTCGGCACATGCACCGTCACGCCGCCTTCGGTGCCGGGAGCGAGCTGGTTGCGCAGGCGGATGTTCGCGAACGTGCCGCGCATCATCACCTCGTGATTGCCGCGGCGCGCGCCGTACGAATTGAAATCGGCGGGCTGCACGCCGAGGGACATCAGGTACTTCGCCGCGGGGCTCGTCTTGGAGATGTCGCCGGCCGGGGAGATGTGATCGGTCGTGACCGAATCGCCGAGCAGCGCGAGCACGCGCGCATTGCGGATGTCCGCGACCGCGCCGGGCTTCATCGTCATGCCGACGAAATACGGCGGATTCTTCACGTACGTGGACTTGTCGTCCCAGGCGTAGATCTTGCCGGCAGGCACGCCGATCGCATTCCAGTTCTCATCGCCCGCGAACACGCTCGAATAGCTCTTGCGGAACATGGTCGAGTCGACGGACTTCGCGATGAATTCCTGAATCTCCGCCGGGGTCGGCCAGATGTCCTTCAGGTAGACCGGCTTGCCGTCGCTGCCCGTGCCGAGCGGCTCGGTCGTGAGGTCGAGATTCAGCGTGCCCGCGAGCGCGTAGGCGACGACGAGCGGCGGCGAGGCGAGATAATTCTGTTTCACCTCCGGATGCACGCGGCCTTCGAAATTGCGATTGCCCGAGAGCACGGAGCACGCGATCACATCGCCGGCCTTCACCGCATCGGAGATTTCCGGCTTGAGCGGGCCGGAGTTGCCGATGCACGTCGTGCAGCCGTAGCCGACCGTGTAGAAGCCGACCGCTTCCAGATCGGGCGTGAGGCCTGCCTTCGCCAGATAGTCGGTGACGACGCGCGAGCCGGGCGCGAGGCTCGTCTTGACCCACGGCTTCGCCGTGAGTCCGCGATTGCGCGCGTTGCGCGCGAGCAGGCCCGCTGCAATGAGCACCGCAGGGTTCGAGGTGTTCGTGCAGCTCGTGATCGCAGCGATCAGCACCGCGCCGTCCTTCACTTCGAACGACTTGCCGTCGACGGTGGCCGTACCGACGCCGGTCGCGCTCGGATTCTTTTTCGCGCGTTCTTCGGCCATCGTCTTCGCGGCTGCGGTGTACGTGTGCTTCGCGGTGCGCAGCGGCACCCGGTCCTGCGGGCGCTTCGGACCGGCGAGCGAAGGCTCGACGGTGCCGAGATCGAGCTCGAGCACATCGGTGTAATCCGCTTGCGGCGCGCCGTTCTCGCGCCACATGCCCTGATGCTGTGCGTAGGCCTTCACGAGCGCGATCTGCTCGGCCGTGCGGCCGGTGAGCTCGAGATACTTCAGCGTCTCTTCGTCGATCGGGAAGATGCCGCAGGTGCTGCCGAATTCCGGCGCCATGTTCGCGATCGTCGCGCGGTCCGCGAGCGGCAGGCCGGCAAGGCCGTCGCCGAAGAACTCGACGAACTTATCGACGACGCCCTTCTTGCGCAGCATCTCGGTGACCGTGAGTACGAGGTCCGTGGCCGTCGCGCCCGCGGGCAGCTTGCCGGTGAGCTTGAAGCCGATGACGTGCGGAATGAGCATCGTGACGGGCTGGCCGAGCATCGCCGCCTCGGCCTCGATGCCGCCGACGCCCCAGCCGAGCACGCCGAGGCCGTTGACCATCGTCGTGTGCGAGTCGGTGCCGACGAGCGTGTCCGGGTAGGCCCAGCGCACGCCGTCCTTCTCGGCATCGAACACGACGCGGGCGAGATGCTCGATGTTCACCTGGTGCACGATGCCGGTGTTCGGCGGCACGACTTTGAAATTGCGGAACGCCGTCTGGCCCCAACGCAGGAATGCATAGCGCTCGGTGTTGCGGTCGAATTCGATCTTCGTATTCTTCAACAGCGAATCGCGCGTGCCGTAAGCGTCGACCTGCACGGAGTGATCGATCACGAGCTCCGCGGGCGAGAGCGGATTGATCTCATCCGGATTGCCGCCGAGCTTCGTCATCGCCTCGCGCATCGCGGCGAGATCGACGATCGCCGGCACGCCGGTGAAGTCCTGCATGATCACGCGGCTCGGCGTGAAGGAGATTTCGTAGGAGGGCGCGGCCTTCGGATCCCAGTTGAGAAGCGCCTCGATATCGGCGCGGGTGACGTTGACGCCGTCTTCGAAGCGCAACAGGTTCTCGAGCAGGATCTTCAGGGAATAGGGCAGGCGGGCGACGTTGCGGTCTTTCAGCGCGGCAAGGCTTGCGATTTCGAAGTTGTTGCTACCGCAAGCGAGCGTCGTGCGCGCCTTGAACGAATCTTTCATGCGTCCTCCGGGAGGATTAAAGGGGCGGGAACTTACGCCGCGGAACGGGCGGTCCCGAACTCAAAGCGCGCGGATTATAGCGGCAGCGGGAGCCTCGAAAAACGCGCATTTGACGATCCCAGTGGACGCATTACACGAAACCCGGAAGCGAAACGCCCGCAGACGGCGGCTGCGCTTGCGCCCCGACGCTGTCGGCGGATTCGATGACGCCGCCGCCGAGACATTCGTCGCCGCTATAGAACACGGCGTATTGGCCGGGCGTGACCGCGCGCTGCGGCTGCTCGAACCGGACGTGACACGAGCCCGCCGCATCCAATGTCACTGTGCAGGCTTGATCGTGCTGTCGGTAGCGCACCTTCGCGCTGCACCGAAATTGCGCTTGCGGCGGCGCATTCGCGACCCACGTGAGCTGCGCGACCCGCATCTCGGTTGCAAACAGCGCCGGATGATCGTGCCCCTGGACGACGACGAGTACGTTCCGCTGCAAATCCTTGCCGGCGACGTACCACGGCTCGTCGCTCGCATCGTTGCGCCCGCCGATGCCGAGGCCCTGCCGCTGGCCGAGCGTGTAATACATGAGGCCCTGATGGCGCCCGAGCACCTGTCCGTCGATCGTTTCGATGCGGCCGGGCTGCGCGGGCAGATAGCGCGACAGGAATTCCGCGAACGGCCGCTCGCCGATGAAACAGATGCCCGTGCTGTCCTTCTTGTCGAACACCGGCAGCGTCAGCTCGCGCGCGATGCGGCGCACTTCGTCCTTGTGCAGCTCGCCGATCGGAAACAGCGTGTGCGCCAACGCGCCGCCCGGCATCGCGTGGAGGAAATAGCTCTGGTCCTTCTGCGGATCGAGGCCCTTCAACAAGCGCACCACAGGCTCGTGCGTGACGCGGGCGTAATGCCCGGTCGCGACGTAATCGGCGCCGAGCCGGCGCGCGTAATCGAAACAGACGCCGAACTTGATCTCGCGATTGCACAACACGTCCGGGTTCGGGGTGCGGCCCGCGCGATACTCGTCGAGGAAATAGGCGAACACGCGTTCGCGATAGTCGCCCGCAAAGCTCACCTTGTGCAGCTCGATTCCCAATTGCTCGCAGACGCGCCGCGCATCCTGATAGTCCTGCGCGGCGGTGCAGTAGCCGTCTTCGTCTTCGTCCCAGTTGCTCATGAAGAGGCCCTGCACGTCATAGCCCTGCTGCAAGAGGCGCCAGGCGGCGACGGAGGAATCGACGCCTCCGGACATGCCGACGATGACGAGCGGGCGAGAAGTCATGAGCGAGTGAGATGCGGGCGGAGATTCACAAAGCCAGCCCGCGGACGCAGATGCGAGCGGGTATCAGGATGGTAGAAGCTCGAATCAGGAGCGCGGCTCCGCCGCACGCAGCGGGCTCACGATCGTGCTGCTCGCCGGTGTTTGCAGGAACTCGCGAACGAGCTCGAGCGGATAGCGCTGGCCGCGCACGTAATCCTCGACACAGCGAAGCACCATCGGACTGCGCAGGCGCGGCCCGTAGGCGCGAATCTGATCCTGGGTGAGCCACACGGCGCGTTCGATGCCGCGATCGAGGCGGCGGCGCGCGTCGTGCGTGGAGACGTGTCCCGCGAAGGCGAAGCGCATGAAGCTGCGCTGCTTTTCAGGCTGATCCCAGAAGTAGACGCCGACGAGACTTTCCGGATGGAACGTCCAGGCCGTCTCTTCCAGCGTCTCGCGAATGACGGCAGTGACGAGTTGCTCGCCGCGCTCGACGTGTCCCGCGGGCTGGTTGAAGAGCATCCGCTGACCGATCCGTTCCTCGACGAGCAGGAACTGGCCATCGCGTTCGACGATGGCCGCGACGGTCAGATCGGGCCTTAAGGACATTTTCGATAGTATCCAGGGTGTTAGCGGCGCCTTGTGGCGCGAAGACTACCACGCCGGTCGGACGCGGACACCCTGGCATTTCGGGCGTCAGACGTCCCTGGCGAGCTTTTCGGCGAGCCCGATGTAGGTGGCTGGCGACAGTTTCAGCAAGGCGTCCTTCGCCTCGGCCGGAATCGCGAGCTCGCCGACGAACTGGCGCAGCGACGCGGCCGTGATTCGCTGACCGCGCGTCAGCGATTTCAGCTGCTCGTAGGCGTTTTCCACGCCGAACCGGCGCATCACCGTCTGGATGGGCTCGGCGAGCAGCTCCCAGTTCGATTCGAGGTCTTCGGCGAGCTTCGCGCGATCGACATCGACCCGGTCGAGGCCGCGCTCGATCGATTTCCAGGCGATCAACGAATGCGCCGCGCCGACGCCGATATTGCGCAGCACCGTCGAGTCGGTGAGGTCGCGCTGCCAGCGCGAGACGGGGAGCTTGTCGGAAAGAAACCTGAGCAGCGCATTCGCGATGCCGAGGTTGCCTTCGCCATTCTCGAAATCGATCGGGTTCACTTTGTGCGGCATCGTCGATGAGCCGACTTCGCCCGCGACGACGCGCTGCTTGAAATAGCCGATGGAGATGTAGCCCCACATGTCGCGGCACAGGTCGATGAGCACCGTATTGATGCGCGCGAGGGCATCGAAGTATTCGGCCGTCCAGTCGTGCGGCTCGATCTGCGTCGTGTAGGGATTCCAGATCAATCCCAGCGATTCGACGAAGCGCCGGCCGACACCGGCCCAATCGACGTTCGGGTAGGCAATCAGGTGCGCATTGAAGTTGCCGACGGCGCCGTTGATCTTGCCTTCGATCGCGACCGCGGCGAAGCGCGAGCGCTGGCGCTGCAGGCGATAGGCGAAGTTCGCAATTTCCTTGCCGAGCGTCGTCGGCGTCGCAGGCTGGCCGTGCGTGCGCGACATCATCGGCACCGCCGCATTCGCATGCGCGAGCGTGCGCAGCCGGGTGATCAGCGTGTCGAGGCGCGAGAGCAGCACTTGATCGCGCGCCTCTTTCAGCATCAGCGCGTAGCTCAGGTTGTTGATGTCCTCGGAGGTGCAGGCGAAATGCACGAACTCGCGGCGCGAGCGCCAGGCGGGAATGGCGTCGAGACGGCTCTTGACGAAGTATTCGACCGCCTTCACGTCATGGTTCGTTTCGCGCTCGGTGCGCTTCACCTCGGCGGCATCCGCATCCGTCAGGCCGGACGCAAGCGTATCGAGGACCGTGAGCGCCTCGGCAGGCAGCCCGCGCAGCTCGACGATGCCGCTTTCGGCGGCGAGGGCCTTGAGCCACAGCGCTTCGATGCGTACGCGCTGTCGGATGAGGCCGCGCTCGCTGAACAGCGGGCGCAGCTCGGCGGATTTGTCGGCATAACGGCCGTCGATCGGCGAGATCGCGTTGAGAGAGGTAGTCACGAAACGGTCGAAGTCCTGCGCGATAAGGTGAGATGGGCAGCCGGGCTTGCACTCCTGCCGCAAGCATGGGCGGCCGTGAAATGCGGCTAGAATCATACCGCACGCTCCGGGACGCGTGCGCGAGTGGAGCCTTGCACCGTGACAGACGATGGCTTTCGGATCGAGCACGACAGCTTCGGGGAGCTGAAAGTCCCCGCCGCGGCGCTGTGGGGCCCGCAGACACAGCGCGCGGTCGAGAACTTTCCGATCAGTGCGCTGCGCATGCCGCGCGATTTCATCCGTGCGCTCGGGCTCATCAAATGGGCAGCGGCGACGACGAATCATGAGCTGCAACTGCTCGATGCGAAGCGCGCCGCGGCGATTCAGAAGGCCTCGCTCGAAGTCGCGGACGGACGGCACGACAGCCAGTTCCCTGTCGATGTGTTCCAAACCGGCTCGGGCACGAGCAGCAACATGAACGCGAACGAGGTGATCGCACGCCTTGCTTCGCAGTACGCGAATCTCCCGGTCCATCCGAACGATCACGTCAACATGAGCCAGAGCTCGAATGACGTGATCCCGACGGCGATTCACGTGAGCGCCTTGCTCGGCATCGAGCAGCATCTGTTGCCGGCGCTCGCGTATCTGAGCGCGGTCATCGCGCGCCGGATCGGCGATCTCGGCCACATCGTCAAGACCGGCCGCACCCACCTCATGGACGCGATGCCCGTCACGTTCGGACAGGAATTGAGCGGCTGGCGCGTGCAGATCGACCATGGCAGCGCACGAGTGATGGAAAGCCGCGTGCGTCTGCAATCGATCGCGCTCGGCGGCACGGCCGTGGGCACCGGCATCAATGCACATCCGCGCTTCGCCGGGCGGGCCGCGAAATATCTATCGAGCAAGAGCGGGCTCGAGTTGCGGCCGAGTCAGAATTATTTCGAGTCGATGTCTTCGCAGGACGCCGCCGTCGAGCTGTCCGGTCAATTGAAGACCGTTGCCGTGTCGCTGCTGAAGATCGCGAATGATCTGCGCTGGATGAACAGCGGGCCGCTCGCGGGTCTGGGCGAGATCGCGCTGCCGGCGCTGCAGCCGGGCAGCAGCATCATGCCTGGGAAAGTGAATCCCGTGATTCCGGAGGCCGTCGCGATGGTCGCCGCGCAGGTGATCGGCAATGACACGACGATCACGATCGCAGGCCAGTCGGGAAATTTTCAGTTGAATGTGATGCTGCCGGTGATCGCCTACAACCTCGCGCAGAGCGTCGATCTGTTGTCGAACGCGGCGCGGGTGCTGGCCGATTCCGCGATCGCAGGGCTCACCGTGAACGAGGCGCGCGTGAGCGCGGCGCTCGAGCGCAATCCCATTCTGATCACCGCCTTGAATCCGGTGATCGGTTACGAGGCGGGCGCGAAGATCGCCAAGCAGGCCTACGCCGAAGGACGTCCGGTGCGCGAGGTCGCCGCGGAGCAGACGCAGCTCAGTGATGCGGAGCTGCAGCGCCTGCTCGATCCGAGCGAGCTCACGAAAGGCGGCATCAAAGCGGACGGCGGCGGTTAGTGGCCGATCCCGCGCGACTCAAACGCCTGATCGAGGAGCGTCTGCAGGATACGCGTCCTGCAGTCGACCCGCGCATGGCGTATCCAGCGGGGATTACTCCCGAGGCGGCGCAGGCGGATCACGCGATCCGCCAATATTTTCCGGCCTCGCCGATCGCCGCGGCCGTGCTCGTGCCGATCATCGATCATCCGGGCGGGCTCACGGTATTGCTGACGGAGCGCGCCACGCACTTGAAGCATCATCCGGGGCAGATCAGCTTTCCGGGCGGCCGCATCGAGTCGAGTGATGCGAGCCCGCTGGCGGCGGCGCTGCGCGAAACCGAAGAAGAGATCGGCCTGTCGCGCGAGCATGTGCGGCTCGTCGGCTATCTGGAGCCGCATCTCGTGCTCACCGGTTACTGGATCACGCCCGTCGTCGCGTTCGTCCAGCCGGGCTTCGAGCTTCGCCTGGATGCGCGCGAAGTGGCCAGCACGTTCGAAGTGCCGCTCGCGCACATTCTCGATCCTGCGAACCATCGCTCGCGCGAGCGCGTCGTCGGCACGGTATCCGTGCGCGTGTACGACATTCCGTTCGAAGGGCACAACATCTGGGGCGCGACTGCCGGAATTCTGATGGCGCTGTACCGCTTGCTGACCGCGAGCCGCTAGCGCTTCGTCGTACGAGGATCACCATGTCACCCATCGAGCGCCTGTTGCAGATCATGTCCCGGCTGCGCGATCCCAAGAGCGGCTGTCCCTGGGACCTCGAACAAACGTTCGCGACGATCGCGCCCTATACGATCGAGGAAGCCTACGAGGTCGCGGATGCGATCGAACGCCATGATCTGCACGCGCTGCGCGATGAGCTGGGCGATCTGTTGTTCCAGGTCGTATTTCATTCTCAGCTCGCGCGCGAGCAGGGCGCCTTCGATTTCGACGCCGTCGCGAACGCGATCTGCGACAAGATGGAGCGCCGTCATCCGCACGTTTTCGGCGATGCGTCCGTCGAATCCGCGCAGGCGCAGACCGCCGCCTGGGAAGCGCAAAAGCGCCGCGAGCGCGCGGCGAAGCATGCGAGCGTGCTGGCGGATGTGCCGGTTGCGCTGCCTGCGCTGACGCGCGCGAACAAGCTCGGCAAGCGCGCCGCACAAGTCGGATTCGAGTGGGCCGATGTCCACGGCGCACTCGCGAAGCTCGAGGAGGAAGTCATCGAGCTCAAGGAGGAGGTCGCACGGAATGCGGATCGCAAGGCGATTGCGGATGAGCTCGGGGATGTCTTGTTTTGCGTCGTCAACGTCTGCCGGTATCTCGACGTCGACCCGGAAACGGCGCTGCGTGCGACGAACGCCAAGTTCGAGCGTCGGTTCGGTTACGTCGAGGCGCGCCTCAAGGAGCAGGGACGGACGCCGGAAACGGCCTCCCTGGAGGAGATGGACAGGCTTTGGGATGAAGGCAAGGCCCGGGAAAACCGGTGATTTCAGCCCGCCGGCGCACCCGCGGCGGAGTTCAGTTTGCATTCAGAGCCCGGCGCCTAGCCTGTCCCCACGCTCGGTAAATCTCATACGCCGGGCGCTGGGAGAAAAAGATGCGTATCGCTCGAGCTTTGATCGTCCTGACCGGCCTCACTGCGACCACGGTGGCCCTCGCCGCGCCCCCGCCCTGGTCGAACTCGCGGCACAACCGCGACGACGGTTACGACTACGCTCGCGTCGTGCACGTCGAGCCCATCATCCGTGAGATCCGCACCGAGACGCCGCGTCGCGAATGCTGGGATGAGACGCGCGTCGTCGAATCCGAGCCGCACATCTCGGATCCGGCCGTCGGCGGCCGCACGTTGCTCGGCGGCATCATCGGCGGCGTGATCGGCCATCAGTTCGGCAGCGGACGCGGCAATGACGCCGCGACGATCGCGGGCGCCGTGATCGGCTCGGGCGTCGGCTACGACAGCGCGCGCCGCCGCGTGGGAACGACGACGGAAGAGCGTGTCGTACAGCGTTGCGCGACGCGCTATGAGCGCGACGTCGAAGAGCGCATCGACGGCTACCGCGTGACCTACGAATACAACGGCCGCGAGTTCACGACCCGCATGCCATACGACCCGGGCAAGACGATGCGCGTACGTGTCGCGGTTGCCCCGGCCGAGTAAGTTTCTTTCGCTCGATGGCAGGCGTCAGGGGCGTGACTTCGCCCCTGACGCACGTACACTAAGCTCCATGTGCTCACGCCTGATCGCCGTTCTGATCCTCATGCTCGCGCAGGCGGCGGTCTTCACGGATGTCTCTTCCGCGCAGAGTCTCGTCGATCCGCGCGGCCGCAATCGGGAGGAGCGCTCCCGGCATGCGGAGGGCATGTCCCTGGACGAGGCGGTGCGCATGGTCGAGAGCCGTTATCGCGCGCGGGCGGTGAAGGCGGAAACGGTGAACAACGGCGGCAAGCGCGTCCATGAAATCCGGCTGCTGAATGCAGACGGCAAAGTCTGGAAGGTGCGGGTTGACGCCGAAACAGGGCGGTCGTACTGATGCGTTTGCTCTTGGTCGAAGACGATACGGCGCTGCGTGAGACGCTCGTCGAGCAGCTCAAGCACGCAGGCTTCAATGTCGATGCCGCCGCCGACGGCGAAGAAGGCCTCTATTGCGGGCGCGAATACGCGCTCGATCTCGCCATCGTCGATCTGGGCCTGCCGAAGATCTCCGGGCTCGATCTCATCAAGAAGCTGCGCGCGGAAGCGAAGTCGTATCCCATCCTCATCCTCACGGCGCGCGATCGTTGGCAGGACAAGGTCGAGGGCTTGCAGGCGGGTGCGGACGATTACGTCGCGAAGCCGTTTCATTTCGAGGAGCTGATGGCCCGCGTGCAGGCGCTGCTGCGGCGCTCGGGCGGCTGGGCGCAGCCGGTGCTCAAATGCGGCCCCGTCGCGCTCGATCCGCGCACTCAGGAAGTCACCGTGAACGGCCGCCGCGTCGAGCTCACGAGCTTCGAATACCGCATCCTCGAATATCTGATCCATCGCGCCGGCGAGGTGATCTCGAAGACCGAGCTCACCGAGCGCCTGTATGCGCAGGACTTCGACCGCGACAGCAACACGATCGAAGTGTTCATCGGCCGTTTGCGCCGCAAGCTCGATCCCGACGACACGATCAAGCCGATCGAAACGTTGCGGGGCCGCGGTTACCGGTTTGCGCTACAGCGTGAGACGGCGGCCTGACCCCAACGCTGCGTGCAGCCTCATTCTCTAAGCACACGGCTGCTCGCCTCGATGAGCGTGCTGTTGATCCTGTTCTTCGGGATCACGATCGTCGCGCTCGACTACGTGTTCCGCGACCTCACGCACAATGCCATGCGCGAGCGCCTGGAAGTGCAGCTCATCGCCTTGATCACGGCGTCCGAGGAGGATTCGAGCGGCGGACTGCGCCCGTCCACTCAGCACGTCGAGGCGACCGTGCGATTCAACACGCCGGGCTCCGGTTTGTATGGCGAGATCATGCGCAGCGACGGCTATCCGAGCTGGCGCTCGATCTCGCTGACCGGCACGGGCCTCACGTTTCCGATGCCGGAAAAATATGGCGAGCCGCTGTTCGGGCAGCTGACGAACGCGGACGGCTCGAACGTGCTCGCGCTCAGCCGGCGGCTCGAATGGCAGTTCGACAACGGCGTCACGCGCTCATTCGTCTATAGCGTCGCCGAGGACCTCGGCCCGTATTACGCCCAGCTCAATGGATTTCGCGGCCAGCTGTTCGGCTGGTTCGGCGTCCTGGTGCTGCTGTTGATCGGCGCTATCGCGATGCTCGTGCGCCGTTTGCTGGCGCCCTTGCGGCGCATCGAAAAGGAGATCGCGGCGATCGAGGTGGGAGAGATCACCGAGCTCGGCGCCGGCTATCCGCGCGAGCTGCTCGGGGTCACGATGAACCTCAACACGCTGTTGCGCGGCGAGCGCGAACGGCTCGCCCGTTATCGCAACACCCTCGGCAATCTGGCGCACAGCTTCAAGACGCCGCTCGCCGTCATGCGCAATCTGTTGTCGAGCGAAGCCTTCCGGAATCTGCCGGCCGCGAAGCAGCTGGACGAGCAGGTCGATCGCATGAACGACATCGTCAAGTATCAACTGAAGCGCGCGGCGGCCTCCGGCAGCACGGGCCTCGGAATGGCGCCGGTGAATGTCGCCGAAGCATTGAGCGCGCTGCGGGGCGCGCTGCTGAAGGTATATGTCGAGCGCAATCTCACGTGCACGCTCGACGTCGCCGCGAACGCGGTGTTCTATGGCGATCGCGAGGACCTGCAGGAGATCGCCGGCAACCTGCTCGACAACGCATTCAAATGGGCGCGCAGTGAGATTCGGCTGACAGTCACGACATTGTCGGCGGCGAATGCGCGCCGAGACGGGCTCCTGATGGTCTTCGAAGACGACGGCCCCGGCATTCCCGAGGCGCGCCGCACGCACGTGCTCGAGCGCGGCGCGCGGCTCGACGAGCGGGTCAGCGGTCAAGGCATCGGCCTGTCCGTCGTTCGCGAGCTCGTCGGGCTGAACGGCGGCACGATTCAGATCGGCACTTCGACGCTCGGCGGCGCGCGGATCGAGGTGAAATTGCCGCCGACCTGAGGCCGGCTTGCCCGCCAGGCAGCGGCCCCCATATCGCTTGCGGTAATCTGCGCACCTTCAGCTGCGCTCCTGGGCGACACCCATAGCCGAATGTCCGTCTCCGTGAAATCCGCGAATGCGACGCTGCTCGCATTACGCGATCAGCTCCAATCCACGCGTTTCGCCGATCGTGCGAGGCTCGCGCGCGAGCTCGACCGCCTGTTCGCGCGCAAGTCGCATGGGCCGGAATTCGAGCCCGCGGTGGCCGCGCTCGCGAGTTCCATCGAAGCTTCCAAGGCGAACGTCGAGCGGCTGCGCGCGATGCCGCTCAAGCTCGAGTTCGATCCGGCGCTGCCGATCAGCGCGCATCGCGAGGAGATCGCGAAGGCGCTGGCCGACCATCAGCTGATCGTCGTTTGCGGCGCGACGGGCTCGGGCAAGACGACGCAGCTGCCGAAGATCTGCATCGAGGCGGGCCGCGGCACGTTCGGCCTGATCGGCCATACGCAGCCGCGGCGCATTGCCGCTCGCGCGCTCGCGAACCGCCTTGCGCAAGAGCTGGGCACGAACGTCGGCGGCGCCGTCGGCTATCAAGTGCGCTTCAACGACCGGACCGGCCCTGACACGCGCGTGAAGCTGATGACCGACGGCATCCTGCTCCGCGAGCTCGAGCACGATCGGCTCCTGCGGCGCTACGACACGTTGATCATCGACGAGGCGCACGAGCGCAGCCTCAACATCGACTTCCTGCTCGGCGTGTTGAAACGCATCCTGCCCGAGCGCCCCGAGCTGCGCGTCATCATCACCTCGGCGACGATCGATCCGCAGCGCTTCGCGGATTTCTATGGCGGCGCGCCGGTCATCGAAGTGTCGGGGCGCAGCTATCCGGTCGAGGTGCGTTACCGGCCGCTCGTCGGCGAGGAGGCCGAAGACGAACTGACGCTGGCGGAAGGCGTCGTCGCCGCGGTGCGCGAGCTCGACCATGAGGATCGCGGTGATGTGCTCGTGTTCCTGCCCGGCGAGAAGCACATTCGCGACGTCGATCAGGCGCTGTCGAAGGCGAAGCTGCATCACACCGAGGTCGTGCCGCTGTACGCGCGATTGTCGACGCGGGAGCAAGAGCGCGTGTTCGAAGGACACAGCGCGCGCCGGGTCGTGCTGGCGACGAACGTCGCGGAGACTTCGCTCACCGTGCCGGGCATTCGTCATGTGATCGACTCGGGTCTTGCACGCATCAGCCGCTACAGCGTGCGCGGCAAGGTGCAGCGGTTGCCGATCGAGCCGATCGCGCAAGCGAGCGCGGACCAGCGCAAGGGCCGCTGCGGACGCCAAAGCCCAGGGATCTGCATCCGGCTGTTCGAGGAGACGGAGTTTGCGAACCGGCCGGCGTTCACTCCGCCCGAAATCCTGCGCACGAATCTTGCGAGCGTCATCCTGCAAATGGCGACGCTCGGGCTCGGCGAGCCGGAGGATTTTCCTTTCGTCGATCCGCCCGATACGCGCCTCATCAACGACGGCTATCGACTGCTGCAGGAGCTGAAGGCTGTCGATGACTCGCGACGCGTGACGAGCCTCGGCCGGCAGATCGCGTCGATTCCCGTCGACCCGCGTCTCGCGCGCATGCTGATCGCGGCCGATCATCATCGCTGCACGAACGAGATGCTCGTGCTGGCAGCGTTTCTCGCTAGCCAGGACCCTCGCGAGCGGCCGTCCGATGCGCAGCAGCAGGCCGATCAGCGGCATGCGACGTACGCTGACCCGCGTTCGGACTTCGTGACGATTCTCAAGCTGTGGGCGATGTTCAACGAGCAGCAGGAAGCGCTCTCGGCCAGCCAGCTGCGCAAATGGTGCCGCGAGAACTTTCTCTCGTATGTGCGGCTGCGCGAATGGAAGGAGCTGCAGCGCCAGCTGAGCGACGTCGCTGCGGACCTCGAGCTCAAAGTGAATACCGCGCCCGCGGAATACGCGGATCTGCATCAGGCGATCCTGACCGGATTCCTGGGCGGCATCGGCAGCCTCGATGAGCGGCGCGAATACGAAGGCGCGCGCGGGACGCGCTTCGTCATCGCGCCCGGAACGCCGCTTGCGTCGCGGCCGCCCAAATGGGTCGTCGCGGCGAGCCTGATGGAGACGACGCGCTTGTATGCGCGCATGGTGGCGGCCGTCGAACCGCAATGGATCGAGGCGGCCGGTGCGCATTTGATCAAGCGCTCGTACAGCGAGCCGCATTGGGTGCGTGAGCGCGGCTTCGTCGCGGCGTTCGAATCGACGGCGCTCTACGGGCTCACCTTGACCGCGCGGCGTCGCGTCAATTTCGGCTCGGTCGAGCCGGAGCAGGCGCGGCAGATCTTCGTGCGCGAGGCGCTCGTCGAAGGCCAGACGGATTTTCGCGCGAAGTTTCTGGATGCGAATCGCGCGCTGCGCCGGGAAGTCGAAGCGCTGGAGGCGAAGATTCGCCGGCGTGACATCCTGGTCGACGAACAGACGATGGTCGACTTCTACGTGCAGCGATTGCCGCCCGATGTGAATTCGATTGCAACGCTGCAGCGCTGGCTGAAAACGCCGCAGGCGCGCCAAGGCGCGGCGCTCACCATGACGCTCGCGGATCTCATGCGGCGCGATGCACCTGATGCGGATGCAGCCAACTTTCCCGATGTATTGCGGGTCGCGGGTAATGCGCTGCCGCTCAGCTATCGCTTCGAGCCTGGGGCGGACGACGATGGCCTCACCTTGACGGTGCCGGAGCCGCTCGTGCCGGAGCTGTCCGCCGCGCAGCTCGCGTGGCTGGTGCCGGGCTGGCGTCTGGAAAAGATCACGGCCGTGCTGCGAGCGTTGCCGAAGCATTTGCGTAAGGCCGTCGTGCCGGTGCCGGAATTCGCGGCGCGTGCGCTTGCCGAAGTCGATGCGGAGCTCGATTTTCCGACGGCGATGGCGCGGTGGTTGACGCGCGTGATCGGCACTGCGGTCGAGCCGCAGACGATCGCGGATCTCGTCGTGCCCGAGCATCTGCGCATGAACATCCGCGTCGCCAATTTGCAGGGCGTGCAGATCGCGCAAGGGCGGGATCTGATCTCGGTGCGGCGCTGGGTCCGGGATCGATCGGCGAGCACAGCGCCGAGCCCCGCGTCAGTGAAAACACATCGCAGTTGGGACTTCGGAGCGTTGGCGGTCGAACAGGTGGTGGATCGGCGCGGTTTGCGATTCACGGTGTATCCGACGTTGCGTGACCGTGGCGATGGTGTCGAGCTGGCCGAAGCGAAGAGCAGGGCGGAAGCCGATGCGATGCTGCGCGACGGTGTCTTGCGTCTGGCGATCCTGGCGTTGCCCGAGCAGTTCAGATACGCGCGCAAGCGTTTCGCGGACACGCGTGAGCTCGTGCTGTTGGGGCAGGGGTTCAGTACCGAGAAGCCGTTGCCCGTCGGGCTCGCCGAGCGTGTGTTCGCGGATTGTTTCTTTTCGGCAGGCGGCGCATTGCCGCGCAACGCTACCGAATTCCAGACGATGCTGGATCGCTGTCGCGCCGAGTTCGGCACGATCGTCGATCGCGTGGTGGTGCAGGCGATCGACGTGCTCAAGGAAGCGCGCATGGCGCGCGAGAAGCTCGGAGCGCTGACGAATCCCGCGTTCAAGGCGCTGGTCGAAGATGTGCAGCGTCAGATGAGCGTGCTGCTGCCGAAGGAATTTCCGGCGCGCGTGCCGCAGTCGCTGTGGCCGCACGCGGTCAGGTATTTGAAGGCGCTGAATCGCAGGCTCGAGCGCGCGCCTGGGAACGCGAAGAAAGATGCCGAGGCGATGAGCAAGATCGCTCCGTTCGCCACGGCGCTGCAGCAGCTGCTTGCAAGTCAGAAGGGTGTCGAGCCGCGGCCGGAAGCCGAGCGTCTGCAATGGATGATCGAGGAGTTCCGGGTGTCGCTGTTCGCACAGGATTTGAAGACGGCGCTGCCGGTGTCGGAGAAGCGGCTCGGCGAGCAGCTCGAGCTCGCGCGTAAAGAAGCCAAAGCCGCGTAGCCTCCCTCTCCAGCTACGGCGCGACTTTGAAGTCGATGCCTTGAGCGAGCGGAAGCTCGCGGCTCCAGTTGATCGTATTCGTCTGCCGGCGCATGTACGCCTGCCAGGCGTCCGATCCTGACTCGCGGCCGCCGCCCGTGTCCTTCTCGCCGCCGAATGCACCGCCGATTTCGGCGCCCGACGTGCCGATATTCACGTTCGCAATCCCGCAGTCGCTGCCGAGCGCCGACAGAAAGCGCTCCGCGTGCTGCACGTTCGTCGTGAAGATGGCGGAGGACAAGCCGTGATCGACCGAGTTGTGCATCTCAATCGCCTGCTCGAGCGAGTCGTATTCGATCACGTACAGAATCGGTGCGAACGTCTCCGTGCGCACGATCTCCCAATCATGCCGTGCACGAATGATCGTCGGCGCAACGAAATGCCCCGGACCTTCGAGAACCTTGTCGCCGCAGAGCACGGTGCCGCCGGCACGCTTCGCCGCCTGGATCGCGCTGCTGTAGCGCTCGACCACCCATGCGTCGATGAGCGGCCCCATCAACGTCGTCGGCTCCATCGGATTGCCGATGCGGACCTGCGCATACGCGCGCACGAGCCGTTCTTCCAATTCGCGGGCACGCAAGCGATGTACGAGCACGCGGCGCGTCGTCGTGCAGCGCTGCCCCGCGGTGCCGACAGCGCCAAACACGATCGCCGGGACCGCGAGATCGAGATCCGCATGCTCATCGACGATGATTGCGTTGTTGCCGCCGAGCTCGAGCAGGCTCTTGCCGAGCCGCGCCGCAACGCGCTGGCCGACTTTTCTGCCGACCGCCGTGGAGCCGGTGAACGAGACGAGATCGACGCGCCGGTCATCGACGAATTTCTCCGCGAGCTCATTCCCCGCGCTGATGAACAACTGGAACACGCCCGGATGTCCCTGCGCTTCCAGCACGCGATTCACGAGCCGCTGCACGGCAATCGCGCAGAGCGGCGTCTTCGGCGAGGGCTTCCAGATGCACACGTCGCCGCAGACGGCGGCGAGCAAGGCATTCCACGACCACACGGCGACCGGGAAATTGAACGCGCTGATGATTCCGACGACCCCGAGCGGATGCCATTGCTCGTACATGCGATGCTGCGGCCGTTCCGAATGCATCGTCTTGCCATAGAGCATGCGCGATTGACCGACCGCGAAATCCGCGATGTCGATCATCTCCTGCACTTCGCCGTCGCCTTCGGCTTTGATCTTGCCCGTCTCCAGCGTCACGAGCGTTCCGAGCGCATCCTTGTGCGTGCGCAGCTCCTGTCCGATCAGCCGAACGATCTCGCCGCGCTTCGGCGCCGGAACCGCACGCCATTTCAGGAATGCTTCGCGAGCCGCGACGATGATGCGCTCGTAGTCGGCTGCGGTGGCCGTGCGTACGCGGCCGATCAGCTCGCCGGTGGCGGGATTGACCGATTCGATGATGGGCGCGCCCGAATCGTTCGACCACCCGCCGTTCGCGCACCACGATCCGGAATACAGCTCGCCGCTCTCGCCGAGGCCGAGCGCTGGTGCTGGTCTGCTCATGTGCTTCTCCGTGCGGCGCGCTGGTGGCCCGTGCGGCCGCTGACGACGACGCTCGCGGATATCTCCTTGCCGCCGCCCGCCGCGTAGTGCCGGCCGAAGCGATTCTCGAGGACATGCGTCAACGAGATGTCTTCCTGGCGCACGAATCCCTTGTAGCGTCCGGCGCCTTGCAGGACGAGATCGACGACGGCGCAGATGCCGGACGCAGTCGTCACCTGAATGGCCGACCACAAGCGTCCCGCGATCATTTGCGGGTACACCTTGTTCACGTAGTTCTCTTCGCGCAGCTCGCCGTCCTGGGTGCCCGTGACCGCGACGTAGATGACGACGACGTCCTGGAGCGTCTGCGGGACGGCGTTTTCGAGAATGCGCTTGAGCGTGCCGCGGTCGTGATTGAGCTTGAGGTCGTTCATGAGCAGGCGCATCTGCTCGCAATGCCCCGGATAGCGCATCGTCTTGTAGTCCATGTTCTTGACGCGCGTGCCGTAGGTTTCGGCGAGGGAGCCGAGGCCGCCCGAGGTATTGAATGCCTCGTACAACGTGCCGTCGATCTCGATCTCCTCGAGGCCTTCGAGCGGCGCGGCCTCGATGCGCCGGCCGTCCACGATCGCCTCGCAGGGATTGCCGTATTCATTGATCAGTCCTTCGGTCGACCAGGTCAATGAATACTTCAGGACGTTGTTGGGATGCTGGGGCAGGGCGCCGACGCGCAGCTTGACGGTGCGCAGCTCGTCGAAGTGGCCGATCAGCTCGTTCGCGGCGATGGAAATGAAGCCCGGCGCGAGGCCGCATTGAGGGACGAAGGCTTGCGCCGCCCCATCGGAAATCTTCCGCACCGCCCGCGTGACCTCGACGTCCTCCGTGAGATCGAAGTAGTGAATGCCTGCACGTCGCGCGGCTTCGGCGACGCCTACGTTGCAATAGAAGGGCAGACTCGAAATCACGGCGTCCACTGGGTAGTTCTTCAAGTGCGCATCCAGCGCCGCCCCGTTCGACGCATCGAGCGTGTGCGCCTGCAAGTGCTGCAGGCCGTGCGCGTTGACGACCGTCGTTGCCGCGGTGGGGCTGACATCGCCGAGATGAACTTCATAGGAACCGGACTCGGCGAGCAGTCCAGAGATCAACGCGCCGATCTTGCCGGCGCCGAGAATGAGCACTCTATGCATGCGATTGGCTCCGAGGGGATGGGGCATTTAAGACTTCTATCGCGGATGTGTAAATCAATGGCCGGTTCTGTATGCAATGCTTACAGGGCGAGTGTTACGATCCGCCGGCTATGACCCGCAATCCCACCCTCGTCGAATGGCATCCGGCCAGCTGGCAAAGCAGACCGGCGCAGCAGCAACCGACCTATACGGACAAGCCCGCATTGGATGCAGCCGTCGCGGCGCTCGCGCGGTTGCCGCCGCTCGTCGTGTCCTGGGAAGTCGAGGCGCTGAAGGAGCAGATCGCCGCCGCGCAACGCGGCGAGCGCTTCGTGCTCCAGGGCGGGGATTGCGCGGAGAGCTTCGAGGATTGCCAGTCCGACAACATCGCCAAGAAGCTCAAGATCCTGCTGCAGATGAGCCTCGTCCTGGTGCACGGGCTGAAAAAGCCGATCATCCGGATCGGGCGCATGGCGGGGCAGTATGCTAAGCCGCGCTCCGCTGAAACGGAGACGCGCGACGGCATCACGCTGCCGAGCTATCGCGGCGACATCGTCAATCGTCCGGGCTTCACGGTCGCCGATCGCGATCCCGATCCGCAATTATTGCTACGCGGCTACGAACGCGCGGCGCTCACGCTGAATTTCGTACGCGCCCTCATCGACGGCGGCTTCGCCGACCTGCATCACCCCGAATACTGGGATCTCGACTTCGTCCGCCACTCGCCGCTGAAGGATGCCTACGAAAAGATCGTGCACTCGATCTCCGATGCGCTCGATTTCTTCGAGGCGACGAGTGGCAGCGCGGTGCATGAAGCGAATCGCGTCGCGTTCTACGCGAGCCACGAGGGCCTGCATCTCCACTACGAGCAGGCGCAAACACGCTACATCGAGCGCCGCCAGCGTTGGTACAACCTTTCGACGCACATGCCGTGGATCGGCATGCGCACCGCCGCGCTCGACGGCGCGCACGTGGAGTTGTTCCGCGGCATCGCCAATCCGATGGGCATCAAGGTCGGCCCGTCGATGAGCACTGAATGGCTGCAGGGCCTGCTTGCCGTGCTGAATCCGAACAACGAGCAAGGACGCATCGTCCTGATCCATCGCATGGGCGTGAAGGACATCGACAAGCGCCTGCCACCGCTGATCCAGGCGGTGCGCGCGACGGGCAGCCCGGTGCTCTGGATCTGCGATCCCATGCACGGCAACACCGAGACGGCGACGTCCGGCCTCAAGACGCGCCGCTTCGACAACATCGTCGCGGAGGTGGAGGCGGCGTTTCGCATCCATCGCGAGCTCGGCTCCTGGCTCGGCGGCGTGCATTTCGAGCTGACCGGCGACGATGTCACCGAATGCACCGGCGGTGCGCGCGGACTGACCGATGCCGATCTCGCCCGCGCGTATCGGTCGCAGGTCGATCCGCGCTTGAATGCCGAGCAAGCGCTCGAGCTGGCGATGCGCATCGCCGGGCTGCATTCGAAGGCGCGCCGTTAACGGCGAGGCGAGCGACGCGCGGCTCGCTGCAGGAAGCGGGCGATCTCTTCGGGATTGGCGGCGCGCGATTCGCCCGGCGCCAAGCCCTCGATGGTCCAGGGACCGACGGACCAGCGGATCAAGCGCAAGGTCGGACTGCCGACCGCCGCGGTCATGCGCCGCACCTGGCGGTTGCGGCCTTCGCGGATCGTCAGTCGTATCCAGTGCGTCGGAATGGCTTTGCGAAACCGAATCGGCGGCGTGCGCGGCCATAGCCACTCGGGCTCAGCCACGATCTCCGCGTCGGCGGGCAGCGTGCGTCCATCGTTGAGTTGCACGCCGCTGCGCAAAGCCTCGATCGCCGCCTCGTTGAGCGCGCCTTCCACTTGCACGAAGTACGTTTTCGGCGCCTTCCATTTCGGATCTGAGATGCGCGTTTGCAGCGCCGGCCAGTCCGTCAGCAGCACGAGGCCTTCGCTGTCGTAATCGAGCCGTCCGGCAGGGTACATCCCTGGCGCCTCGACGAAGTCGCGCAGCGTCGCCTTGCCGTCCGTGCTCGTGAATTGCGTGAGGACCTGGAATGGCTTGTTGACGAGCAGGAGCGAGCCGGTCATCGCGCTTCGATCTCGGGAGCGCCGATGTGCTCGGCGCTGTGTTGCACGACATCGATGAAGCGCTGCACGGCCGCGGAGTTCTCGCCGCGTCGACACGCGAGGATCAAGGGCGCGGTGAGATGCGCATCGTCGGCAAGCTCGCGGTACACGACGCCGTCCATCTGCAGTCGGCGCAGCGATTCGGGAACGATCGAGACGCCGAGGCCGGCGGCGACGAGATTCAACGTCGACACGATGCGCGGCGCTTCCTGGCCGACGCGCGGGCTGAAGCCGGCGCCGCGGCATGCGGCGATGATCGAGTCGTACAAACCGGGCGCTCCCGGACGCTTGTAGAGAATGAACGTGTGATTTGCGAGCTCGGCCAGCGCGAGCGGGGCGTTCGCGCGGCTCGCGAGCGCATGACCCGTCGGCAGCGCGACGAGCATTCGTTCGTCGAGCAGCGGCTGGACGAGCAGGTCGACGACGTCGGCGACGGGCGAGCGAATGAAGGCGGCATCGATCATCTCGCTATGGAGTCCTTGCACGAGGTCGCTGCTGCCGCTCTCTTCGAGCACGAGCGACACATGCGGCGAGGCCTCGCGAAACATGCGGATCACGCGTGGCACGAAGGGATGGAAGGGCGCCGAGCTCGTGAACCCGACGACGACCCGGCCTTCTTCGCCGCGAGCGGTGCGCCGCGTGCTGGCAAACGCACGATCGACTTCCCCGAGGATGGCTCTCGCGCGTTCCAGAAAGGCGGTACCGGCATCCGTGAGCTCGACCCCACGGGGTTTGCGACGTAACAGTTGTACTCCAAGTTCATCCTCTAAAGCCTTGATTTGCTGGCTTAAAGGCGGCTGTTGAATGCCCAGTGACTCGGCGGCTCGAGTGACATGGCCGTGCTCCGCGACGGCAACGAAATAGCGCAGGTGACGTAACTCCATGTGCCATACGTACCATGTATGGATCGACGCTTCACCATATATTTTACGTCCGGCGATCGAAGGACTATCGTTCACACGTCGCTGGCCGGAATCATGTTCTGCGTATCGGGCATTCTGCCCGAACCGCGCATGTCGGCCGCATCGTTTCCTGGACACCCTTGATTTGGGATCAACACGAGGACATCGCTCATGACGAACCTGACCGCCGAACAGCTCCGCAAGGATTGGCAGACGAATCCGCGCTGGAAAGGCGTCGAACGCACCTACAAGCCCGAAGACGTCGTGCGTCTGCGCGGCTCGGTGCACATCGAATACTCGCTCGCGCGCCTCGGCGCCGAGAAGCTCTGGAAGTACGTCAACAAAAAGCCGTTCGTGAACGCGCTCGGCGCGCTGACCGGCAATCAAGCCATGCAGCAGGTCAAGGCCGGGCTCGATGCGATTTATCTTTCGGGCTGGCAGGTCGCGGGCGATGCGAACCTCGCGGGCGAGATGTATCCGGACCAGTCGCTGTATCCCGCGAACTCCGTGCCCGCGGTCGTCAAGCGCATCAACAACACGCTGTTGCGCGCCGATCAGATCTACACGGCCGAGGGCAACACGTCCGTCGATTGGCTGAAGCCGATCGTCGCTGACGCCGAAGCCGGTTTCGGCGGCGTGCTCAATGCGTTCGAGCTGATGAAGGGCATGATCGAGGCGGGCGCCGCCGGCGTGCATTTCGAAGATCAGCTCTCATCGGCGAAGAAATGCGGTCACATGGGCGGCAAGGTGCTCGTGCCGACGTCCGAAGCGATCAGCAAGCTGGCCGCCGCGCGTCTCGCAGCGGACACCTGCGGCGTACCGACGGTCCTCGTCGCGCGCACCGATGCTGAATCCGCGAATCTGCTCACCTCCGATGTCGACGAGCGCGATCGTCCGTTCATCAAGTCCAAGGAGCGCACGAGCGAAGGCTTCTTCTACGTCAACGCCGGCCTCGAGCAGGCGATCGCGCGCGGCCTCGCGTATGCGCCGTACTGCGACATGATCTGGTGCGAAACCGGCAAGCCGGACCTGACCGAGGCGAAGCACTTCGCCGAAGCGATCCACAAGCAATTCCCGGGCAAGCTGCTCGCGTACAACTGCTCGCCGTCCTTCAACTGGAAGGCGAAGCTCGACGACGCGACGATCGCGAAGTTCCAGCGCGAGCTCGGCGCGATGGGCTACAAATTCCAGTTCATCACGCTCGCGGGCTTCCATGCGCTGAACTACTCGATGTTCGAGCTGGCGCGCGGCTACAAGGAATCGCAGATGAGCGCGTACGTCGCGTTGCAAACGCAGGAGTTCGCGGCGGAGAAGCTCGGCTACACGGCGACGAAGCATCAGCGCGAAGTGGGCGCCGGCTATTTCGACGACGTGACCCAGACGGTGACGGGCGGTCAGTCGTCCGTGACGGCGATGAAGGGCTCGACGGAAGAAGAGCAGTTCCACGCCGCCCACGGCTGAAGCGGCGCATCTGTAGGACGGCGGCCCGGCGAGAAATCGCCGGGCCGTTTTTTTTTTCCCGTCGTCCCGACGCAAGTCGGGACCGCCGCCGGCACGGGTGCCAAACGAGGTCCCGACTTGCGTCGGGACGACAGTGACAATGAGGTCCCGACGTGCGCCGGGACGAAGGCGCCTGCCGCCGCTAAACTTGCGGCATGCCGACGCCAGTCTCGAAGAAGCGCACGACGCCCCGTCGTACGCTCGCCCAGATCTCTGTACGCAAACCGACCGCAACCTCTGAGGGCCTGTGGCCTTCCGACGGCGTGATCTTCGATCGCACCTGCACGTTGTGTCCGCGGCTCGCCAGGTTCCTGGCGCAGGCGCGGATCGAGGAGCCGGAGTACTACAACGCGCCCGTCGCGGGTTTCGGAGACCCTCAGGCGCGGTTCGTGATCGTCGGGCTCGCGCCCGGATTTCATGGCGCGAATGCGAGCGGTCGGCCCTTCACCGGCGATCACGCCGGCGTGCTCCTATATCGCACGCTGCATCGCTACGGTTTCGCGAACAAGCCGGTGTCGATCGCCCGCGACGACGGCCTGCAGCTGCTCGACTGCCGCATCACGAACTCCGTGAAATGCGTGCCGCCCGAGAACAAGCCGCTGCCGATCGAGATCCAGACCTGCAATCGCTACTTGAAAGCCGAAACCCGCACCTTCAAACAAGGGTCGGTATTGCTCGCACTGGGCTCCATCGGACACAACGCGCTCTTGCGCGCGCTCGGACTCAAACCCGCGTTGTTCAAGTTCGCCCATGGCGCGGAGCACCGCTTGCCGACGGGCCAGACGCTGATCGATTCCTATCACTGCAGCCGCTACAACACGCAGACGGGCCGCTTGACCGAGGCCATGTTCGAAGCGGTGTTCGCACGCGCGCGTGAGCTGCTTGACGCCTCGCGCGCCTGATCCATCCCGAAACACGATGTCCTTCGATTCGAAATTATTCCTCGCCAACGTCAGCCAGCGGCCGGGCGTGTATCGCATGATCGCCGCGGACGGCGAGGTGCTGTACGTCGGCAAGGCGCGCAATCTCAAGAACCGCCTGACGACGTATTTCGTCGGTAAGGCGCAGGCCGCGAAGACGATGGCGATGGTCGCGCAAGTGGCGAACGTCGAGGTGACCGTCACCGCGTCCGAAACCGAAGCGCTGCTGCTCGAATACAACTTGATCAAGCGCCACAAGCCGCGCTTCAACGTCGCCCTGCGCGACGACAAGAGCTTTCCTTATCTGTATATCTCGACGGACCAGGACTATCCGCGCATCAGCTTCTATCGCGGGGCGCGCAAGATGCCGGGCCGGTTCTTCGGTCCGTATCCCAATGCGCGCGCCACGCGCGAGACGTCGCTGTTGCTGCAGAAGCTGTTCCTGATCCGGCCGTGCACCGATACGTTCTTCGCGAATCGTTCGCGGCCGTGCCTGCAGCATCAGATCAAGCGCTGCTCGGCGCCGTGCGTCGGCTTGATCTCGAAGGAGGACTACGCCCAGGACATTGCGGACGCGATCAAGGTGCTGGAAGGGCGGGGCGCGGAGCTGCTCGACGATCTCGGTGCGCGCATGGAACAGGCCGCGTCCGAACTGCAGTTCGAGCGCGCGGCGCGGCTGCGCGACCAGATTCACGGCATCAAGGCGATCCATTCGACGCAATCCGTGACGCGCAACACCGAGCACGACATCGATGCGGTCGCGCTCGCCTCCGACGGCAGCGATCACTGCGTGTCGATCGTGTTCGTGCGCGGCGGACGCAATCTCGGCAGCAACAACTTCTTCCCGAAGGCCGGCCTGGCCGAGGCGGGCGAGCTGTTGTCCGGATTCCTGAGCCAGTACTACCTGGGCCGCGAAGCGCCCTCCGAGATCCTCATCAGCGAGGACATCGAAGACGCCGATCTGCTCGAAGCGACGTTGAGCCAAAAGATGGAGCGCAGCGTGCGCATCAGAAGCGCCGTGCGAGGCGTGCGCGCGCGCTGGCTCGAGATGGCGCGAACGAATGCGCAAGTGGGCCTCAAGATGCGCCGCGCGACGGAGGCGACGACGCAGGAGCAGCTGCAGGGCATCGCCGATGTCTTCAAGCTGCCGGCGCCGCCCGCGCGCATCGAATGCTTCGACATCAGCCACACGATGGGCGAGCGCACCGTCGCATCATGCGTCGTCTTCGGGCCGGAAGGCGCGCTCAAGTCCGACTATCGCCGCTTCAATATCGAAGGCGTGACGCCGGGCGATGATTACGGCGCGATGCGCCAGGCGCTCACACGGCGCTATGCGCGCATCAAGAAGGGCGAGGTGCCGATGCCCGATCTGCTCCTGATCGACGGCGGCCCCGCGCAGCTCGCCGAAGCAGTGCGCGTTTTGCACGAGCTCGAGATCGAAGGACTCACCGTCGCCGGCGTGGCGAAAGGCGCCGATCGGCGGCCGGGCCAGGAGCGGTTGTTCTTGGTCGGCCAGGACCTGCCCTCTATACTGCCGCCCGATTCTCCCGCCTTGCATCTGATTCAAAGAATCCGCGACGAGGCGCATCGATTTGCAATCGCAGGTCACCGGCATCGCCGCGCCAAGGCGCGCCGCGAATCCGTGTTGGAGACGGTTCCCGGCCTTGGACCCCGCAAACGCCGCGAGCTGCTCAAACAGTTCGGCGGCTTGCAGGGCGTGACGCGCGCGGGCGTCGAGGATCTGGAGAAAGTTCGTGGCATCAGCCGGAAGTTGGCGCAATCGATCTACGACACGCTGCACGCGGGTGGTTAGCCTCCCGTGACGTATCCGATCGCGAACGTTCTGACGCTGGCGCGAATCGTGATGATTCCGCTCGTCGTGATTCTGTTCTA
>Ga0164243_10000637_pt1 | contig 62734 bp, 53 predicted proteins | sample OricompcompostOP_FD_108781 | JGI IMG/M metagenome (GOLD analysis project Ga0164243, IMG submission 108781) | Organic Plus compost microbial communities from Emeryville, California, USA - Original compost - Organic plus compost (OP) | ecosystem: Engineered > Solid waste > Mixed feedstock >... | reverse complement strand
GCCGCCCACCGGCGGGCTCGGGCTGGGCGTGGACCGGCTGCTGATGATGCTCACCGGCGCGTCGATCCGGCAGACGGTGCTGTTCCCGTTCGTGCGCCCCGAACGCTGAGGCCCGGAAGAACACTGAACTCCGGAAGAACGCTGAGGCCCGGAAGAACGCTGAGGCCCCGACCGGCCCCGGACAACAACGGCCCCGACATGACAGAAGACCAGGCCGAACCCGACCTGGTCTCTCGTGGTGGAGACGAGGGGAATCGAACCCCTAACCCCCGCCTTGCAAAGGCGGTGCTCTGCCAATTGAGCTACGTCCCCGCGCGGTGCCGCGGCACCGGGGTTCTCGGTCCGGCCTCGGCCGACCGATCGCGATCTTAGGCCAAGAGGGGACCTAATGAACAGCGACCACGGTCGAGCTCGCCGCGGTGGCGAGCAGCTCGACGTGGTCGCCGGATGGATCGATCGGAGCCGACCGGTGAACCGGAGTGCGGCTCACACCTCGCCGGCGGTGGCCTCGCGCCAGAGGTCGGCCTCCGCCTTGGCGGCCTTGTTGCGACGGACGACGAACAGCACGGCACCGGCAACAACGGCGAGTGCGAGCAGCTTCTTCATTTCCGGTCGCCTCCTAGCACGGTGGCCCGCGACTGCGGGCTGAGGAAGATCCACAAGGGAGAGTGGGCCTAGAAGGACTTGAACCTTCGACCTCTTCGTTATCAGCGAAGCGCTCTAACCGCCTGAGCTATAGGCCCCTGTGCTGCTGTGCCTCAAAGATTACATGACGCGGAACGAGCTTCGAACGGGGGGTCCCCGCCGGAGGGGGTGGCGACCCGCCGGCCGCCACCCCCGGCAGGTCACTCCCGCTCGGACAGCGTGACCTCCACGCCGCCGGCGAAGTCCGCGGCCACGTTGTAGATGAACGCGCTGACCGTGGCCAGCGCGGTGAACAGCACGATGTTGATCGCCCCGATGATGGAGGCGACGCCGAACACGCGGCCCGCGCTGATCAGCTCCTCAGCGGCGTTCTCCGGCTGGGTCAGCTCGGTGAAGGTGCCGTTGAGCGAGTCCCACACGCCCATGCCGTCGAGCACGCCGTACAGCACCGCGACGGCGATCATCCACACGAAGAACATCGCGATGCTCAGCACCAGCGCCAGCTTCAGCACCGACCACGGGTCCAGCCGCTTGATCTGCAGGCTGGCCCGCCGCGGTCCGCGGCTGGGCCGCCGCGCGCTCGGACCCGCCTGGGCCGAGGGCCGCGCGGAGGCGCCGAACGACATCGAGGTCCGGCCCGAGCCGTCCGGTCCCTGCGACGGGATCTCGGTGCGCACGGTGTCCGGCTCGTCGGACGGCTTCGGGATCGACTGGGCCGAGCTGAAGCCCGGCACGTCGGCCCCGTCCCCGTCGCCGTTGGCGGACGTCGCCGCGGCGCGCTGCCACGGCGGCGGCGCGTCGGTGCCGTCGAAGGACTCCCCGCCGGTGGTCGCGGTCGCCACAGCGCCCGCCTCCTCGGTCCCGGACTCGACCTCGGTGGCCGCGCCCGCACCGTCCTCCCCGGTCATGACCGAGGTGTTCGGGGAGTTCTGGCTGGTGTTCCGGTCGGCGTCCGGCTGCCCCGACTGCCCGTCCGGACGCTCCGGCTTGTCGGAAGGTGTCACGAGAGATCCTTCATGATCGTGGTCGGCCTGTCGCTACTTCGTCGGCTCGGGCCCGGCGGCGTCCGGGTCGGCGGCCTCGTCGGCGTTGCGCGCGATGGCCACGACCGAGGTCCCGTCACCGAGGTTCATCAGACGGACCCCCTTCGTCTGCCTGCCCGCCTTGCGGACCTCCTTGGCGGTGGTGCGGATGACCCCGCCCGTGGAGGTGATCGCGTAGAGCTCATCGTCCAGGTCGACGATGAGCGCCCCGACAAGCCTCCCACGTTTGCTGTCGTACTGAACGGTGAGCACGCCCTTGCCGCCGCGGCCCTGGACCGGATAGTCGTCGATCGGGGTCCGCTTGGCGTAACCGCCGTCGGTGGCGACCAGGACGTACCGGTCCGGCCGCACGACGCCCATCGCCAGCAGCTCGTCACCCGAGTTGAACCGCATCCCGAGCACGCCCGACGTGGCCCGGCCCATCGGCCGCAGCGCCTCGTCGGTGGCGTGGAAGCGGATCGACTGGCCCTCCGCGGAGACCAGCAGCAGGTCGTCGTCGGCGGAGCACAGCACCGCGCCGACCAGCTCGTCCTCGTCCTTCAGATTCACCCCGATGAGGCCACCCGAGCGGTTCGAGTCGAAGTCGGTGAGCTTCGACTTCTTCACCAGCCCGTTCTTGGTCGCCAGCACCAGGTACGGCGCCGCGTTGTAGTCCTTGATCTGCATGACCTGGGCGATCTGCTCGTCCGGCTGGAACGCCAGCAGGTTCGCCACGTGCTGCCCGCGGGCGGTGCGGTTGGCCTCCGGCAGGTCGTAGGCCTTCGCGCGGTAGACCCGGCCCTTGTTGGTGAAGAACAGGATCCAGTCGTGCGTGGAGCACACGAAGAAGTGGGAGACGATGTCGTCCTGCTTCAGCTGCGCGCCCTGCACGCCCTTGCCGCCGCGCTTCTGCGCCCGGTACAGCTCGGTCCGGGTGCGCTTGGCGTAGCCGGTGCGGGTGATCGTGACGACGACGTCCTCGGTGGCGATGAGGTCCTCCATGGACACCTCGCCCTCGTACGGGACGATCTTGGTGCGCCGGTCGTCGCCGTGCTTGTCGACGATCTCCATGAGCTCGTCGCGGACGATCTGCCGCTGCCGCTCCGGCTTGTCCAGGATGTCCTTGTAGTCCTCGATCTCCCGCTCCAGCTCGGCGAGCCGGTCGGTGATCTTCTGCCGCTCCAGCGCGGACAGCCGGCGCAGCTGCATCTCCAGGATCGCGTCGGCCTGGACCTCGTCGACGTCGAGCAGCCCGATCAGGCCGGTGCGCGCCTCGTCCACCGTCGGCGAGCGGCGGATCAGCGCGATCACCTCGTCCAGCGCGTCCAGCGCCTTGACCAGGCCGCGCAGCACGTGGGCGCGTTCCTCGGCCTTGCGCAGCCGGTACCGGGTGCGCCGGACGATGACCTCGATCTGGTGCTTGACGTAGTACCGGATCACCTGGTCCAGCCGCAGCGTGCGGGGCACGCCCTCGACCAGCGCCAGCATGTTCATGCCGAAGGTCGTCTGCAGCTGGGTGTGCTTGTAGAGGTTGTTCAGCACCACCTTCGGGATCGCATCCCGCTTCAAGGTGATGACGATGCGCATGCCGCGCCGGCTGTTGGACTCGTCGGCGATGTCCGAGATCCCGGAGATCTTGCCGTCCCGGTGCATCGCGGCGATGCTCTCGATCAGGTTGTCCGGGTTGACCTGGTACGGCAGCTCGGTGACGACCAGCGAGGTCCGGCCCTTGGCGTCCTCCTCGACGGAGACGACCGAGCGCATCTTGATCGAGCCGCGGCCGGTCCGGTAGGCGTCCGCGATCGAGTTCGCGCCGAGGATCAGCCCGCGGGTCGGGAAGTCCGGCCCCTTGATCCGCTTGATCAGCTCCTCGAGCAGCGTCTCGTCGTCGACGTCCGGATTCTCCAGCAGGTAGACGACGCCGTCGGCGACCTCCCGCAGGTTGTGCGGCGGGATGTTCGTGGCCATCCCGACGGCGATCCCGCCACCACCGTTGACCAGCAGGTTCGGGAACCGCGAGGGCAGCACGTCCGGTTCCTGGGTGCGCCCGTCGTAGTTGTCCGAGAAGTCGACGGTGTCCTCTTCGATGTCGGCGAGCATGTGCATCGCCAACGGGTTCAGCCGCGACTCGGTGTACCGCATCGCCGCGGCCGGGTCGTTGCCCGGCGAACCGAAGTTGCCCTGGCCGTCGATCAGCGGGTGGCGCATCGCCCACGGCTGCGCCAGGCGGACCAGGGTGTCGTAGATCGCCGAGTCGCCGTGCGGGTGGTAGTTACCCATCACCTCGCCGACGACGCGGGAGCACTTCACGTACCCGCGGTCCGGGCGGAAGCCGGAGTCGTACATCGCGTACAGCACGCGGCGGTGCACCGGCTTGAGGCCGTCGCGGACGTCGGGCAGCGCCCGCGCCACGATGACGCTCATCGCGTAGTTGATGTAGGAGTTCTGCATCTCCTGCTGGATGTCGACCGGTTCGATCCGGCCTTGGTCCGGCGGCAGGATGTCCGTCACTGGGGAGGATTCCTTTCAGGCTGGTCAGCGTGGTCGGGGCCGCCGCGGCGCGGGCGGGAGCCGGTCGGCTCCCCCGCCGCTCGCCGGCGGCCGTGGTGCGGGATCAGACGTCGAGCAGGCCGGCGTCCTTCGCGTTGCGCGTGATGTACGAGCGGCGGGCCTCGACGTCCTCGCCCATCAGCACGCTGAACAGCTCGTCGGCGGTGGCCGCGTCGTCCAGCGAGACCTGCATCAGCAGCCGGGTCTCCGGGTCCATCGTGGTCTCCCACAGCTCCTGCGGGTTCATCTCGCCGAGACCCTTGTAGCGCTGGATGCCGTCGTCCTTCGGCAGCTTGCGGCCGGCCGCCGCACCCGCCTCCAGCAGGCCGTCCCGCTCCCGGTCGGAGTAGGCGAACTCGGCCTCCGCGCGCGGCCACTTGATCTTGTAGAGCGGCGGGCGGGCCAGGTAGACGTGCCCGTTCTCGATCAGCGGCCGCATGAACCGGAACAGCAGCGTCAGCAGCAGCGTGCGGATGTGCTGGCCGTCCACGTCGGCGTCGGCCATCAGCACGATCTTGTGGTACCGCAGCTTGCTGAGGTCGAACTCGTCGTGGATGCCGGTGCCCAGCGCGGTGATGATGGACTGGACCTCGTTGTTCTTGAGGACCTTGTCGATCCGCGCCTTCTCCACGTTGATGATCTTGCCGCGGATCGGCAGGATCGCCTGGAACCGGGACTCGCGGCCGTCCTTGGCCGAGCCGCCCGCGGAGTCGCCCTCCACGATGTAGAGCTCGCACTCGTCGGGCTGGTTGGACTGGCAGTCCTTGAGCTTGCCGGGCAGCCCGCCGATGTCCATCGCGCTCTTGCGCCGCACCAGCTCCTTGGCCCGCCGGGCCGCGAGCCGCGCCTGCGCCGAGCCGACCGCCTTGTTGATGATCGTCTTGGCGTCCGCGGGGTTGCGGTCGAACCAGTCGTTGAGCCACTCGAACGCCGCGGTCTGCACGAAGGACTTGACCTCGGTGTTGCCGAGCTTGGTCTTGGTCTGGCCCTCGAACTGCGGCTCGCCGACCTTGACCGACACGATCGCCGCCAGGCCCTCGCGGACGTCGTCGCCGGTGAGGCTGCCGTCCTTGTCCTTGAGGAGCTTCTTCTCCTTCGCGTAGGCGTTGACCACGCGGGTCAGCGCGGCGCGGAAGCCCTCCTCGTGGGTGCCGCCCTCGTGCGTGTTGATCGTGTTCGCGAAGGTGTAGACCGACTGGTTGTAGCCGGAGTTCCACTGCATCGCGACCTCGACCTCCAGCCCCTCGCCGGAGGCGCTGAACGAGACCGCCTTCTTGTGGATCGGCTCCTTCGTCGCGTTGATGTGCTTGACGAAGTCCTCCAGCCCGCCCGGGTAGTGGAAGACCCGCTCCTGCTCGCGGGCGGCCGAGCCGTCGGCGTCCTCGCCGGACTCGTCCTCCTCGCTCGCGCGCTCGTCGCGCAGCACGATGCTCAGGCCCTTGTTCAGGAAGGCCATCTCCTGCAGGCGGCGGGCCACCGTCTCGGCGTTGTAGCGGGTGGTCTCGAAGACCTTCGGGTCCGCCCAGAACGTGATCGAGGTGCCGGTCTTCTTCGTCGTCTCCCCGCGCTGCACCTCGGTGACCGGCTTGGAGTCCTCGTAGCGCTGCCGCCAGACGTAGCCGTCGCGGTAGATCTCCGCCTCCAGCGCGACCGACAGCGCGTTCACCACGGAGACGCCGACGCCGTGCAGACCACCCGAGACCGCGTACGAGTCGCCGCCGAACTTGCCGCCCGCGTGCAGCACCGTGAGCACGACCTCCAAGGTCGGCTTCTTCTCCACGGGGTGCATGTCCACCGGGATGCCGCGGCCGTCGTCGGTGACCCGGACGCCGCCGTCGGCCAGCAGCGTGACCTCGACCTTGCTGGCGTGGCCCGCCATCGCCTCGTCGACCGAGTTGTCCACGACCTCCCACACCAGGTGGTGCAGGCCGCGCTCCCCGGTGGAGCCGATGTACATGCCGGGACGCTTGCGGACGGCCTCCAGGCCCTCAAGAACGGTGATGGACGACGCGCTGTATTCGTTCTTCTTCGATGCCACGGGCCTCGGTGTCTCCTCGAACCGGCTGTGTGTCGGGTGATCGGGCGTACGAGGGCCGCTGCTCGAGGGGCTCGCTCGGACGCCGATCCGGTGGGCGCGGCGGGATCCCGGTGGTTCCGGGCACACGGCCTGACCGGCGGAGTAGCGGCGGTTGGTGGCGCGATGACCGGGAACGCGGCGGCGGGGTGCGCCGTGCCCACCCGGACCATTCTACTGGTCTTCGCCCACAGGAGTGCGGCAAGGACACCCCTGAATTCCTCACAGAGCCAATAAATCGGATGCGGACACCATCCGACGGCCGCGAGCGGGTCCGCGAGCCTCCTGCGCGGCCTCGCGGAAGCGCGGTCAGCCGTAGGTGTCCCGCGGGCCGCGACCCGGCACGTGCCGGGGGCCGTGCCGCCAGCTCGGCGCCGCCGGACCCTGCACCTTGATCCGCTTGACCACGCCGTCGCCCACGCCGTCGGCGATGCGCTTCAGGATCTGCCGCTGCAGCAGGCGCAGCTGGGTGGCCCAGGCCGTGGACTCGGCCTGCACGGTGAGCTCGCCGTCGTTGAGCGCCACCGGTTTGGTGTGCTCGGCGATGTCCCCGCCGACCAGCTGGGTCCAGCGGGCGAACACCTGGCCGCCGGAGAGCCGGTCGCTCCAGCCCCGGTCGGTGGCGATCCGGGAGGCCAGCCGCCCCAGCGGCTGCGGGTCGCGGTCGTCCGGCCCGGCGGCCGACCAGCTGCGACGGCGGCGGGCGCCGCCCTTGCCCGCCGTCTTCTTCGGGCGGCGGCGCTGCGACTTCGAGCGCTCCTTCGCGGCCGCGAGCGCGGCCCGCGCCAGGTCGGATCCGTGCAGCTCAGCGCCGTCCGAACCGGCCGGAGACGCGCTGCGCTCGCCGGACGTCACGGAGTTATCCACACCATCCACAGCGTTATCCCCAGTTGTGGGTAGACCTGGGGACAGCCCCTGCACGGTGTGTGTCGCGGTCGCCCGCGGGCCCTCCGGGCCTTCACTCGACACGGCTGACCTCCCCGTCGCGCACTTCGTACCGGGTGCCCGCCAGCTCCTCCGGCACGTCCTCGGCCACCGCCGCGGTCACCAGCACCTGCTCGGCCCCGGCGACCAGCTCGGCCAGCCGCGCCCGGCGCCTGCGGTCCAGCTCGGCGAACACGTCGTCGAGGACCAGCACCGGTTCCGCGCCATCCTCGGTGAGCAGGTAGTAGGAAGCCAGGCGCAACGCCAGGGCGAACGACCACGATTCGCCGTGGCTCGCGTAGCCCTTCGCCGGCAGCTCGCCGAGCACCAGCTCCAGGTCGTCGCGGTGCGGCCCGACCAGCGAGACCCCGCGCTCCAGCTCCTGCGAGCGCACCCGCTCCAGCTCCGCGAGCAGCGCCGACTCCAGCGCGGCCGGGTCCGCGCGCTCGCCCAGCGGCACCCCGTAGCCCTCCGGAAGCGCCTCCCCGAGGCTGCTGCGGTAGCGCACGTCGGCCACCCGGCCCGCCGGAGCGCTGTCCCCGCCGGTCGCCGCGACGTTGGCATAAGCGCTGGTCACATGCGGTGCGAGGTCGGCGACGAGGTCCAGGCGCCCGGCCAGCAGGTCCGCGCCGTGCCGCGCCAGGTGCCCGTCCCAGACCTCCAAGGTCCGCAGGTCCGCGCCCGAGCCGCCGCCCTTGCGCGCCGCGCCCGCCGACTTCAGCAGCGCGCTGCGCTGGCGCAGCACCCGCTCGTAGTCCGAGCGCACCCCGGCGAACCGCGGCGACCGCGCCACCAGCAGGTCGTCCAGGAACCGGCGCCGCTCCCCCGGATCGCCCCGCACCACCGCCAGGTCCTCCGGCGCGAACAGCACCGTGCGCAGGATCCCCAGCACGTCGCGCGGCTTGCCCGGCGCACCCCGGTTGATCCGCGCCCGGTTCGCCTTGCCCGGCGTGATCTCCAGGTCGACCAGCAGCTCGCGGCCGCCGTTGACCACCGCCGCGCGCACGAACGCCCGCTGCGCCCCGTCGCGCACCAGCGGCGCGTCGGTGGACACGCGGTGCGAGCCGAGGGTGGCGACGTACCCCAGCGCTTCGACCAGGTTCGTCTTGCCCTGGCCGTTCGCGCCGACCAGCACGGTCGGCCCCGGCTGGAGCACCAGCTCGGCGCTCGGCCAGGAGCGGAAGTCGGTCACTTGCAGGTGGCGGACGTACAAGGCGTTCCCGAGGGGAGTCGGTAACCGGAGCGCGCGGTGCGCGGGAGGCGCGGCGTCCGCGGGGACGCCGACGGCCGGCGTGGTGGCCCGAGCCGGAAGGCGCGGATCACCACGCCGACATGTCACTGTGTCGACATGGGGACCGGTCGGCGTGCCGACCGGCGGGCCTCAGCCCTCGTTGGTCTCCACGGCGTGCCCGCCGAACTGGTTGCGCAGCGCCGCCACCGCCTTCATCGCCGGCGAGTCGTCCTGCCGGGAGGCGAACCGGGCGAACAGCGCGGCCGTCATGACCGGGGCCGGCACCTCGTTGCGCACCGACTCCTCCACGGTCCAGCGGCCTTCGCCGGAGTCCGAGACGTAGCCGCGCAGCCGCTCCAGCGACGGATCGTCCTCCAGCGCCCGCACCAGCAGGTCGAGCAGCCAGGACCGGACCACGGTGCCGCGGCTCCAAGCCTTGATCGTGGCCGGCACGTCGGTGACCACCTCGGAGGCGGCCAGCAGCTCGAAGCCCTCGGCGTAGGCCTGCATCAGCCCGTACTCGATGCCGTTGTGCACCATCTTCGCGTAGTGCCCGGCACCGACCGGCCCGGCGTGGGCGAAGCCCTCCTCGCGCGGGCCCTCCGGCCGCAGCGCGTCGAAGATCGGCATCGCGCGCTCGATGTCCGAGGCGTCGCCGCCGGCCATGAGCCCGTAGCCGTTCTTCGCGCCCCAGACCCCGCCGGACACGCCGACGTCGACGTACTTGATCCCGTGCTCGGCCAGCAGCGCCGCGTTCTCCTGGTCATCGGTGAACCGGGAGTTGCCGCCCTCGATCACCAGGTCCCCTTCGGAGAGGGCGCCGGCGAGCTCCTCGATCGTCTGCCGGGTCGGGTCGCCGTGCGGGACCATGACCCACACGATCCGCGGCCCGGCCAGCTTCGCCGCCATCTCGGCGATCGAGGGGACATCGCTGACGTCCTGGTTGCGGTCGTAGCCGACGACCTCGTGCCCGGCGGCGCGCAGCCGCTCGCGCATGTTGAACCCCATACGGCCCAGACCGACAAGTCCCAGTTGCACCGGATCTTCCCTTCGAAACGGATGTGCACCCGGACCGCTGGATCCGCAGCGGTCCGGCAGCTGGTGTGAGCACCGCTCGCTCGAACCGGGCGGGCGGTGGGCGGCCTCAGCCGGGCAGGCGCACCGGCATCAGCAGGTAGAGGTAGCCCGGGACCACTTCACCATCCTCCCCGACCGGCTTGAGCAGGGCGGGGCGGTTGGATGTGGTGAACAACATCTGGGCCCGGTCGGACTTCAGCGCGCCGAGGCCGTCCTGCAGGTAGGTCGGGTTGAACGCGATGGTCAGGCCCTCGCCGGACAGCTCGGCGGGCAGCTCCTCCTCGGCGCTGCCCTCGTCGTCGCCACCGGCGGTCAGCCGCAGGCCCTCGTCGGAGAACTCCAGCCGGACCTGGGTGCCGCGCTCGGCGACCAGCGACACGCGCTTGATCGCCTCGACCAGCGGCGCCACGTCGACGATCGCGGTGGTCGCGGTCTCCGAGGGCAGCAGCTGGCGGTACTTCGGGAACTCCGCGTCGAGCAGCCGGGTGGTGTTGCGGCGGGTGGCGCCGGACAGCCCGAGCAGCCCGTCGCCGGAGGCCAGCGAGATCTCGACCTTGGTGCCGGAGCCGCCGAGGGTCTTGGCGGACTCGGCGAGCGTCTTGGCCGGCACCAGCACCGCGGTGTCCTCGATGGACTCGTCGGGCTCCCAGGTGAACTCGCGCATGGCCAGCCGGAACCGGTCGGTGGCCACCATCGTCAGCCGGTCGGAGTTGATCTCCATCCGGACGCCGGTGAGCATCGGCAGCGTGTCGTCCTTGCCCGCCGCGACCGCGACCTGCGAGACGGCCTCGGACAGCAGGTCCCCGGCGACCGCGCCGGCGCGGTGCGGCATCGCGGGCAGCTCCGGGTAGTCCTCGACCGGCATCGTCGGGAGGCTGAACCGGGAGCTGCCGCAGGTGATCGTGGCGCGCGGGCCGTCGACGGTGAGCTCCACCGGGCGGTTCGGCAGCGCCTTGGTGATGTCGGCCAGCAGCCGCCCGGAGACCAGCGTCTTGCCCGCCGCGTCGATCGACGCCTCGGTGGTGACCTGCGCGGAGACCTCGTAGTCGAACCCGGAGATGGTCAGCGCCTCGCCGGAACTGGCGTCCAGCAGCACGCCGCCGAGGACCGGAACCGGCGGCCGCGAGGGCAGGCTGCGAGCCACCCAGGCGACGGCGTCGGCGAGACCGTCACGTTCCACGCGGATCTTCATCGATGTCCCTTTCGGTTAAGGCCGAGGCTGCCGGGAGAACGCTGCTGGCGCCGGGAAGGGCGGTCAGCTCCGGGGGTTGCTGCTGGTCGGGGCTAGCGGGGTTCGGGGTGCGAGCAGCGGCGCGCCGCCTGGTGCTGGGGCCGCGCGGATCGCGGGCCGCCGAAGTCGTCGGGCGGGCGGTCGGAGCCCACCCCGGGCGCTTCGCCACTCGTCCCGCACGACCGCCGCGAGCGCGGAGCCCGGCTTGGTGGTCATCGCGGGAGTTCCACCGTAGAGCGTTCGTCTCGATCGCCGCATCCGGGTCCGGGGGTGCGAACCGGCCTCGGCGGCGGGCTCCGAGCGGAGTTGTCCACTTGCCCACAGCCCCCTCTCTTCTTTTGTTCTTCATTTCAAGAAAAGAAAAGGACCGCAGTAGTAGTAAGGGCTGTGGGTTGTGGGGACAACCGGTGTCCGCGCAGCTCATCGGCCGTGGACGACTGTGGAGGAGCACGGGGTGTGATCGGTGGATGGGCTGAACGGGTCGTGGACAACTCGTGGCCTGCTCGAGCTTGTCCACAGTTCGCCCACCTTGTCCACACTGCCGTCCACAGTTGTCCCCGGAGTTGTACCCAGACCTTGCGGAAGAAGCCCTCTCCACCGATCGGGGTGTGGGCAGATCTGTGTGCTTCCTGTGTTCAACCCCGGTTCGGTCTGTGGGCAGCTCGGGGATGGTTGTGCACAGGCTGTGGGTGGATTGGGGAAAACTCCAGCTCATCCCTGGGGATGCCGGAACTGTGGACAGCTGGGGACAACGGCCCGGATTTCTGCTGACCGGTGCGGCCGACGCCACCCCGGTCCACAGAAAAGTTCCGCTCGCGAGACGGCGAGAACTCGCCACCGACCACGCTCGGCCGCCCGATCGGCACGCTTTGTCGGGCTCTACCCGCCCTGGATCGGCGCCTCGCGGCTCCGTCGACGCCCGCCGAGGCGCCTCCGAGCCGCCTGGGGATGGCCGAATCTTTCTGCTGAGGCGCGCAGATCACGCCCACCCGGGCGAACAGAAACCTCCCGAGTCGAGCCCGAGCGGTGTGGACACCCCCTCGTCGGTCCGACCTCGCTCGCCCGAACCCCGATCCGGCCGCCACCCCGATCCGGCCGAGCCCGCCGCCGGCTGAGCGTCCACGTGCCCGCTCCCCATGTCCGCGCGTGCGAGCACCCGGGCGACGAGCGCGCGAGCTTTCTGCTCGACCGGCCCGCTCGCCCCACCCCTCCCCAACAGAAAGCTCCGGCCCGCGGGGGTCGACCGATCACCCGCCCGAACACCCGCCGCTGCCGATCCCCAACCGCCCCCCAGAGCCCGGTCCCGGCAAGACTCCACCCGGCCCGGAGCCCCGGCCGGCGCCTTCACCTGTCGATCTCCGACGGCGATCTCGCGGAAGCTGCGATGTCCCGACCGTCGACGCCCGCCCTCCCCTGAGCTGTCTCGGCGCGCTCGCCGTGCAACTCCGCCGGGAGCTCCGGCCAGTCCGCCCGGACCGGCCATCGGCGGCGCCCGCCGATGTGCTTCCGGAGCGCGGTGGAACCCGGCCTCGGTGGCGCCGCGCCCGGGCCCTCAAAGCCATCCGGCGACGCGACTCAAGATCCTCCAGAGCCGAGTTGGAGGGGCGGGCGCAGAGCGCGACCCGGGCGGGCGGGAATGCGGGGACCCAGGATGTCGGCCGCCGCGGAGCGGCAGGACGGACCTCTCACCGGTCGCACTGAGCACTCACCGCTCAGTAATACGACTCAGCAATGCCCGAACACTGGGACTAGGAATCAACCAGAGGAGGATCAGTGCAGGTCACGGGCCTGTGGACAACCTGCGGTCGGCCGCTGGACCGCAGTCCGCCCAGCCTCAACCCCGGGACTGCTGCTTGATCCGGGAGGTCAGCTCCTGCACCTGGTCGTACACGCGCCGCCGCTCCGCCATCTCCTTGCGGATCTTCTTGTCCGCGTGCATGACGGTCGTGTGGTCGCGGCCGCCGAAGCTCTGCCCGATCTTCGGCAGCGAGGAGTCGGTGAGCTCCCGGCACAGGTACATCGCGATCTGCCGCGCCTGCGCGAGCGCCTTCGTCTTGCCCGGCCCGCACAGGTCGTCGATCGTCACGCCGAAGAACTCCGCGGTGACGCCCATGATCGTCGGGGCGGTGATCTCCGGGGTCTGCTGGTCCGGGATCAGGTCGCGCAGCACGATCTCGGCGAGCTGCACGTCGACCGGCTGCCGGTTCAGCGAGGCGAACGCGGTGACCCGGATCAGCGCGCCCTCCAGTTCGCGGATGTTGCGCTCGATGCGGGCGGCGATGAACTCCAGGACCTCGGCCGGCGCGGCCATCCGGTCCTGGGCGGCCTTCTTGCGCAGGATCGCGATCCGGGTCTCCAGCTCGGGCGGCTGGATGTCGGTGATCAGTCCCCACTCGAACCGGGTGCGCAGCCGGTCCTCCAGCGTGCGCAGGCCCTTCGGCGGCCGGTCCGAGGACACGACGATCTGCTTGTTCGAGTTGTGCAGCGTGTTGAAGGTGTGGAAGAACTCCTCCTGAGTCCCTTCCTTGCCCTCCAGGAACTGGATGTCGTCGACCAGCAGCACGTCGACGTCCCGGTACCGCCGCTGGAACGCGACCTGCCGGTCGTCCCGCAGCGAGTTGATGAAGTCGTTGGTGAACTCCTCGGTGGAGACGTACCGGACCCGCATCCCCGGGAATAGCCGCTGCGTGTAGTGCCCCACCGCGTGCAGCAGGTGCGTCTTGCCCAGCCCGGACTCGCCCCAGATGAACAGGGGGTTGTAGGCGCGGGCGGGGGCCTCGGCGGCGGCGACCGCGGCGGCGTGCGCGAAGCGGTTCGAGGCGCCGATCACGAAGGTGTCGAAGGTGTACTTCGCGTTGAGCCTGGTCTGCGAGGTGGGCGGGCCGTTCTTCGGCGCGGTGAACGGCTGGCCCTGCCCGCCCTGCTGGCCCTGCGGCTCGTGCTGCTGGCCGCGGCCGTAGGTCGGCCAGATGTCCTCGCCGGAGCCGGGCTGGGCCTGGCCGCCGCCCTGCTCCTCGTGCTCGGTGTCCTCGTCCGCGTTCGGCTCGGCCGCCGGCTGGGAGCTCTCGGTCGCGGTGGGCCACGGGGTGGCGTAGCTGTCGGTCTCCGCACCGGTCGACTCGTGCTCGGAGTGGTGCGCGGGTTCGGAGTAGTGCGTGCGCGACCCGTTGGCCGGGGCGGACTCGGGCAGCGAACCGCTGATCGTCCCGGTGGTGCCGGTCTGCGCGCCGCCGAAGGTCTCCGGTGCGCGGGGCGCGGAGTACTGGGGCTGCGCCGAGTACTGGCTTTGCGCCGAGTACTGGGTCTGGGTGGTCAGGTACGCGGCGGACTCGTAGGAGAGGCCGTACCCGCTCGGCTGCTCGGCCGGTTCCTGCTGCGGCTGGGGTTGCGGCTGCGGTTCGGGAGCGCTCTCCGGCGCGGCCGCCGGGGTCTCCGGGTTCGCCTCGGGCGCGGCCAGCGGCCGGGTCGGCGCGGGCACCGCGGTGTCCACCTTCACCGCCAGCGAGACCTCGCGGCCCAGCCGGCGCGACAGCGCCTCGGTGATCGGATCGCGCAGCGCCCGCTCGATCGCCTCCTTGGCGAAGTCGCTCGGGGCGGCCAGCAGCGCCGTGCCGTCCAGCAGGCCGATCGGCCGGGTGACCCGCATCCAGGCGCGTTGCTGGGGTGAGAGCGTGCCCGAGGACAGCTCGTGCACCACCTCGTCCCACACCCGACCAAGCTCGGATTGGTGGTCGGACACCGCTGCGCTCCCCTCCCCTCGCAGGCACGATCCCGCGTCGCTGACACCCACACCCACTCTGTCCAGGACTGCCGGGGCGGCGTGCCGGCGCGGGGTTGCGGCGGACACTCCGCGGGCGCCCGGGACTAGGTGTCCACAGAGTTGTCCACAACTGTGCATGAAGGTACGGCAGAGGACCTCGGCCCTACCCCCTGGGTCCCCGCCGGTGCCTGCGATCCAGGTCGGAGCACCGCTCAGCCCTCGGCTCCCACACCGGGGCGCATCGCAGGATCGCTAACCTAACAAGGCCATGATCGGCCCACAAGCCGGGTGGTCCCGGGCCCGCCCGGAACCCGTTGACACCCCCGGTGACCGGCGGCCGGAGCCGACGGCGTAGCCTCGTGCAGTCCCCCGCCGCACGAGCGGGCACGTCGCCGCGCTCGATTTTCGCGAAGATGATCGAGCACGGGGCGCGGGTGCACCGGTCCGGTCGCCTCGCGCGCAGACTCCCCTCGCCGCTTCGGGGGTGAGCTCGACACGATGACCGCCTCGGCGGGCGGGGACATCTTGACCGAGCCATCGGGCCGAGCACACGCCTGTGAACGAACGGGCCTGAAGTAACGGGGAGATCCACCGTGAGCAAGGGCAAGCGCACCTTCCAGCCGAACAACCGTCGACGCGCCCGCAAGCACGGGTTCCGGCTGCGCATGCGTACCCGCGCGGGTCGCGCCATCGTGGCCGCGCGTCGTCGCCGGGGTCGCAACAGCCTGACCGCCTGATCGCAGGCCGTGCTTCCAGCGGCCGCCCGGCTGACCAAGAGCCAGGAGTTCCGCCTGGTGGTCCGTCGCGGCCGCCGCGCGGGACGAGCGCGGCTGGTCGTGCACCTGCTGCCTCCGGAGTCAGCGGCCCGTGCCGGGATCGGCGCGGGCCGATCGGCGTCGGAGCCGCAGGACACCGCTCGTGCCTCCGCGGCCGACGGGTCGGCGGAGCAGCACCCGGCGCAGGCGGATTCCTCGGCTGACAGCACCGCGTCGCCATCCGGCGCGGACACCGGACCCACGCGGGAGACCGGTCCACCGGCCCGCGTGGGTTTCGTCGTGAGCAAGGCCGTCGGCAACGCCGTCGTCCGGCACCGGGTGACGCGTCGGCTGCGCCACCTGGCGCGAGACCGTCTCAGCGCGTTGCCCGCTGGCACACTGGTGGTGGTCCGCGCGCTTCCCGCCGCCGCCACCGCCTCCAGCCGTGATCTCGGCGCGGACCTCGACGCGGCGCTGCGCAAGCTGCGAAAGCCGCGCGGAGGCGGCCCAGCGGCGAATCCCAGGTGACCGTGGAGGTCCGGATGTCGGACGTGCGACCTCCCGCTGAACCGGCTCCGGACGAGCCCGCAGCCGGTGCGCAGCGACCGCGCCCGACCGCGGCCGCGTGGCTCCTGCTCGGGCCGGTCCACGTCTACCGCAAGGTCATCTCCCCGCTGCTGCCACCGGTCTGCCGCTTCTACCCCAGCTGCAGCGCTTACGCGGTCGAGGCGTTGACCGTGCACGGCGCGCTGCGCGGCGGTTGGCTGACGGCGCGCCGGTTGCTGCGGTGCGGCCCGTGGCACCCGGGCGGGATCGACCCGGTCCCGCCCCGGCGGGGCGCCGCCACCGAGGTGCCGCCGGCCGGCACCACCCCCCGATCTCCCGCGGAGGAGTAGTGCTCGACTTCATCAACTACCCGGTCTCGGCGATCCTGTGGTTCTGGCACGAGGTCTTCGGCTTCGTGCTGGACCCGGCCAGCGGTGCCGCGTGGGCCCTGTCGGTCGTGTTCCTGGTGTTCACTCTCCGCGCGCTGCTGTTCAAGCCGTTCGTGCACCAGGTGCGGTCGATGAAGAAGATGCAGGAGTTCGCGCCGCAGGTGCGCGCCCTGCAGGAGAAGTACGGGCACGACCGGCAGCGGCTCGCCCAGGAGCTGCAGAAGCTGCAGACCGAGCAGGGCTTCAACCCGCTCGGCGGCTGCCTGCCGATGCTGGTGCAGGTCCCGGTGTTCATCGGCCTGTTCCAGGTGCTGCACGGCTTCCACCCCGGCGCCCCGTCGAACTTCGTGTTCAACGCCGAGGACGTGTCCTCCTTCGTGGCCGCCGACCTGTTCGGCGCGAAGCTGTCGAACACCATCGGCCAGCCGCCCGAGGTGCTGGCGATGTTCGGCACCGACCGCCCCTCGATGCTCGCGGTGGGCGTGCCGCTGGTGATCGTGGCCGCGGTCGCGACGCACTTCACCTCGCGCCACTCGGTGCAGCGCCAGTCCGCGGACGCGGCGGCCAACCCGCAGACCGCGGTGATGAACCGGATGGTGCTGTGGGTCTTCCCGATGTTCGCGATCATCGGTGGTCCGTTCCTGCCGCTGGCGATCCTGCTCTACTGGCTGGCGAACAACTGCTGGACGCTCGTGCAGCAGCGCGTGGTCTACAGCCGGATCGACCGCGAGGAGTCGCGGTCCGCCGAATCGGCGGTTGTGGTCGACGGCGCGACAGCAGAGGCTTCGACGACGGCCTCCCCTGCCGTCGTGGATGCGGGCGAGCCCGCGCGCTCCGCGGACGCCGAGCGCTCCGCGGACGCCGAGCGCTCCGCGGACGCAGCCGACACCCCCGCCCGCTCCGCTGAACAACCCGGTGATGCCCCCGGGGTGATCGAAGACCGTTCCGTCGACGGGCAGTCGGGCGAGTCCCGCTGAGCGTCGCGTACCCCTGGAGAGGAGACGTCCAGTGTCTGAAACCGTGCAGGAACACGCGGAGACCCCCGACAAGTCCGCGGAGACCGCCTCGGACGGCCCCGAGCGGAGCAACACCGAGGCCCTGCTCGTGCAGGAGGGCGATGTTGCCGGGGACTACCTGGAGCGGCTGCTGGACCTGCTGGACTACGACGGGGACATCGATCTCGACGTCGAGGCGGGCCGCGCGGTGGTGAGCATCGACGGCGGCACCGATCTGGAGAAGCTGGTCGGTTCGCGCGGCCAGGTGCTGGAGGCGCTGCAGGAGCTGACCCGGCTGGCCGTCCAGCAGGACACCGGCGTGCGCAGCCGCCTGATGCTGGACATCTCGGGCTGGCGCGCGGGCCGGCGCGACGAGCTGAGCTCGCTCGGCAAGAAGACGGCGCAGGAGGTCCTGGAGACCGGCAAGGAGACCCGCCTCCGCCCGATGACGCCGTTCGAGCGGAAGATCATCCACGACGCGGTCGCCAGCGTCTCCGGCGTTCACAGCGAGAGCGAGGGCGAGGAGCCGAGCCGGAAGGTCGTCGTCTACAAGACCAACTGACTCCCCTCACCGACTGAGCCCCGCGGTCCACTCCGGATCGCGGGGCTTTTTCGTCTTTCACGTGAAACCGGATGCCCGGAGCGGCGCCCGCGGCGAGTTGAGATGATGAAGGTGGTTCCGCGCGCCGGGAGCGCCGACCGCGCTGTGTTTCACGTGAAACCGGCCCCGATCCCCCATCGCGGCTCGCTGGCGTGAAACAACTCCGTACCGGTTCGAGTCCAGCGGGCCGTTTCACGTGAAACGACGACAACAGGGTGGAAGACTGTGACCGCAGCAGAAGGTGATCCGACTCCGGTTCCGGAATCCGCGCGGGCGGTGTTCGGTGATCGTCTGCCGTTGGCGGAGCGCTTCACCGCGATGCTCGTGGAGCAAGGTGTGCGCCGCGGACTCATCGGTCCTCGCGAGGTGGACCGGATCTGGGAACGCCATCTGCTGAACTCTGCGGTACTCGCGGAGTTGCTGACACCGGAATCCCGGGTGGTCGACGTAGGCTCAGGAGCAGGGTTGCCGGGAATCCCGCTGGCGATCGCTCGCCCTGATGTCGAGCTGGTTCTGCTGGAGCCGATGGCTCGACGCGTGGCGTGGTTGCAGGAAGTCGTCGAAGAGCTGGACCTCGGTGTGGAGGTCGTCCGCGGTCGTGCCGAGGAGGCCGCCGTGCGCGACCGGCTCGCCGGGCAGGACGCGGTCACCGCGCGAGCGGTGGCACCGATGGAACGGCTCGCGGCGTGGTGCCTTCCGCTGCTGCGCCAGGGCGGGCGGCTGCTCGCGCTGAAGGGTTCCACCGCTGCGGAAGAACTCGACCGCGATGCGGCGGCGATCCGAGCGGCCGGTGGCGGCCGCGGTGAAGTGTTGTCCTGTGGTGTTGAAGTGCTCGATGTGCCGACGACGGTCGTGGCCGTGGATCGGGTGACCGAGCCCCAGGCTCGGAGGACGCCCGGTCGGCGTCGTGACGGCGGTCGTCGCGCGAGGAAGGATCGTGGACGGTGACGGAGTCGAACGGAGAGCGTGTTTCACGTGAAACCAGGGGACGCGGCATGGGCTCGATGAGGTTCCCGGCCGGCTCGGAAAGCGGCGAGCAGTCGAGCAACTCGGCGTTCTCCGCGGACGGCGTGGGTTGGACTCCGATCATGGAGGAAGCGGAGCGGGCGACCCGGGTGCTGCACCCCGAGACCATGCAGCTCCCCCGCCCCGACCGCCGCCGCGTGCTGACGATCGCGAACCAGAAGGGCGGGGTCGGCAAGACGACGAGCACGGTGAACCTCGCGGCCGCGCTGGCGCTGCAGGGGCTGAAGGTGCTCGTGATCGACCTCGACCCGCAGGGGAACGCGAGCACCGCGCTGGGCGTGGACCACCGCTCCGGCGTCCCCTCGGTGTACGAGGTGCTCCTCGGTGAGATCAGCATCGCCGACGCCGCGGCGCAGAGCACCGAGTCCCCCAACCTGTACTGCGTGCCCGCGACGATCGACCTGGCCGGCTCGGAGATCGAGCTCGTCACGATGGTCGCGCGCGAGGGACGCCTGAAGGAGGCGCTGAAGTCGGACGCGGTGGAGCAGCTCGCGCCGGACTACGTGCTCGTGGACTGCCCGCCGTCGCTGGGCCTGCTCACGGTGAACGCGATGGTGGCCGCGCACGAGGTGCTGATCCCGATCCAGTGCGAGTACTACGCGCTGGAGGGGCTCGGCCAGCTGCTCCGCAACATCGAGCTGGTGCAGGCGCACCTGAACCCGGCGCTGTGGGTCTCGACGATCCTGCTCACCATGTACGACGGCCGGACCAAGCTGGCCGACCAGGTGACCAACGAGGTGCGGGGCCACTTCGGCGATCTGACGCTGCGGACGGTCATCCCGCGCAGCGTGAAGATCTCGGAAGCGCCCGGGTTCGGCAAGACGGTGCTGACCTACGATCCCGGTTCGCGGGGGTCGATGAGTTACCTGGACGCGGCGAAGGAGATCGCCGAGCGGGGTGTGGAGAGGAAGACGGCATGACCGAGCGCAAGGGTGGACTGGGCCGGGGGCTGGCCGCGCTGATTCCGAGCGGCCCGCCCGCAGAAGGCGGCTCTCCGGAGACGTCCGAGGTGTCGGTGCGCGGCGCCGGGTTCAGTACACCCCCCTCCCCCGCTCCGGCTCCGGAGCCGACCGCGGGGGACGGTGCGGAGGCCCCGGTTTCACGTGAAACCGGCGGTGGCTCGGTCGCCGGCGCGGTGTACCGCGAGGTGCCGACGGACGCGATCACGCCGAATCCGCGGCAGCCGCGCCAGGTCTTCGACGAGGAGGCGCTGGCGGAGCTGCAGCACTCCATCCGCGAGTTCGGCCTGATGCAGCCGATCGTCGTGCGCGACCTCGGCGGCGAGCAGTACGAGCTCATCATGGGCGAGCGCCGGTGGCGTGCCTCCCAGCGGGCCGGGCTGGAGGTCATCCCGGCGATCGTGCGGCAGACGCAGGACGACGAGCTGCTGCGCGACGCGCTGCTGGAGAACATCCACCGGGTTCAGCTCAACCCGCTGGAGGAGGCGTCGGCGTACCAGCAGCTGCTGGAGGAGTTCGGCGTGACGCACGACCAGCTCGCCGATCGCATCGGGCGGAGCCGCCCCGTCATCACGAACACGATCCGCCTGCTCCGCCTGCCCATGCCGGTCCAGCGCCGGGTGGCGGCCGGGGTGCTGTCCGCCGGGCACGCGCGGGCGCTGCTGACGCTGGACGATCCGGATGGTCAGGAGGAGCTGGCGTCGCGGATCGTGGCGGAGGGCCTGTCGGTCCGCGCGACCGAGGAGCAGGTGACGCTGAAGAAGGCCGAGGGCCCGGCGAAGGAGAAGTCCTCCCCCGCTCGCAAGCCGCAGATGGAGGCGCCGGGTCTCGACCGGTTCGCGGACCGCCTGTCGGATCACTTGGACACCAAGGTCAAGGTCGACCTCGGCAAGCGGAAGGGGCGGATCGTCGTCGAGTTCGGCTCGGTCGATGATCTGCAGCGGCTGGCCGAGTTGATGTTGCCGAACGGGGCCGATATGGCCTCGGAGATCGACAAGGAATGACACCGGGGTTTTCCGTCACGGTGACGAACCCCGAAATGGCCGTTGTGTTCGGATCGGGTGTAGCGGTCCGGACTCGGCGCGAGGAGCGGTGACGGCACCGCATCGACGCGGTGCCGTCGCGAGCGCAGGGCCGAAGATCGGAAGCAGAACGGCGGCAGCCCGCGGGTGCGGACTGCCGCCGAGTTGATGTTTCACGTGAAACGGATCAGCGGGAGATCGCCTTCTCGACGAGACCGGAGAACAGCTCCCCGAGCGAGCGGCCCGCGGCCTCGATCGCCATCGGCAGCAGCGAGGTCTCCGTCAGCCCCGGCGAGACGTTCACTTCGAGGAAGTGGACAGTGCCGTCCGCGTCGATGATCGCGTCGGTGCGCGAGACGTCCCGCAGCCCGAGGAGCTTGTGCGCGGCGACCGCCAGCTCCCCCGCTCGCTCGGCGACCTCCGGGCTCAGATCCGCGGGAGCCTCGTAGCTCGCGAGTCCGGCGGTGTAGCGAGCGGTGTAGTCGTAGACGCCGTTGGCGGCCTCGATCCGCACGGCCGGCAGCGCCTCCGGGCCGTCGGCGGTGTCGACCACGCCGATCGCGACCTCCACGCCCTCGACGTAGCGCTCCACCAGCACCGTGTCGCCGTAGGACAGGGCACCGACCATCGCCGACGGCAGCTCGGCGGCCTCGCGGACCACCCGGGCGCCGAGAGCAGAACCGCCCTGGTCCGGCTTGAGCATCAGCGGCAGGCCGAGCTTGGCCACCAGCGCGTCCAGCACCGACTGCGCCCCGAGCTCGCGGAACGTCGCGTGCGGCAGGACGACCCAGTCCGGCGTGTTCAGCCCCGCACGGGCCAGCTCAGCCTTCGCAGTCGGCTTGTCCCACGCCCGCCGGCAGGCGCGCGGATCGGTTCCCACGTACGGCACGCCGAGCATGTCCAGCACGGACTGCACGGCACCGTTCTCGCCCTCTCCCCCGTGCAGCGCGATCACCACGGCGTCCGGCCGCTCGTCCTGGACCCGGGCGACGAGCTGCGAGTCGGCGTCCCACTCCGCGACGGTCAAGCCCGCCGAGCGCAGCGCCGTGGACAGGCGCCGGCCGGAACGCAGCGACACCTCGCGCTCGTGCGACAGCCCGCCGGAGAGCACGGCGACCCAACGATCGGTCACTTCTCGAAACACCCCTGAAAGTAAGAGTCCACTGCGCAGCGGGTGCGCAGTGGACCGTTCGAATCGTGCGGCCGGGACGAGATTACGCGGTGTCCGGAGACGGAGCCTCGGGCCCGGAGACCTCGCGCTGCGGCACGCTGCCGAACGTGCGCACCAGCTCCATCTCGTCGGTGAGCGTGTTGGCCAGCCGGCGCACGCCCTCCCGGATCCGCTCCGGCGTCGGGTAGCAGTACGACAGCCGCATCTGCCTGCTGCCCAGGGAATCCGCGTAGAAACCGGTCCCGGAGGCGTAGGCGACCCGCTGGGTCACCGCGCGCGGCAGCATCGCCTTGGTGTCCACGCCCTCCGGCGCGGTCAGCCAGACGTAGAAGCCGCCGTCGGGCTTGGTCCACGAGCAGCCCTCCGGCATGTGCTGCTCCAGGGCGCTGAGCATCGCGTCCCGGCGCTCCCGGTACTGCTCGCGGAACTTCTTGATCTGGCCCTCCCAGTCGTGCGTGGTCAGGTATCGGGAGACGATCATCTGGTTGAGCGTGGGCGGGCACAGCGTCGCCGACTCCGCGGCCAGCACCAGCTTCTCCCGCACTGCGTGCGGAGCCAGCACCCAGCCGACCCGCAGCCCGGAGGCGAAGGTCTTGGAGAACGAGCCCAGGTAGACCACGTTCTCCGGATCCATGCTGCGCAGCGACGGGTAGGTCTGGCCGTCGAAGCCGAGCAGGCCGTACGGGTTGTCCTCCAGCACCAGGATCCCGTGCTGGCGGCAGATCTCCAGCACCTCGGCCCGGCGCTCGACGGCCAGCGTCACGCCGCCCGGGTTGTGGAAGTTCGGGATGGTGTAGAGGAACTTGATCCGCTGACCGCGGGCGGTGACCGAGGCGATCGCCTCCCGCAGCGCCTCCGGCTGCAGGCCGTTGTCGTCCATCGCGACGTGCACGACCTGCGCCTCGTAGGCGGCGAACGAGCCGAGCGCGCCGACGTACGACGGGCCCTCGGCGAGCACCACGTCGCCCGGGTCGCAGAACAGGCGCGTGACCATGTCCAGCGCCATCTGGGAGCCGACGGTGACCATGACGTCGTCGGGGTGGCCCTCGATGCCCTCCAGGGCCATGATCTCGCAGATCTGCTCGCGCAGTTCCGGCACGCCGTGCGCCGAGCCGTACTGCAGCGCGGCCTGCCCGTCGGTGGCGATCAGCCGGCCGATCTCGGTGGCCAGCGAGTCCAGCGGTAGCGCGGCCAGGTTCGGCATCCCACCGGCCAGCGAGACGACCTCCGGCCGGCTGGCGACGGCGAACAGGGCGCGGATCTCGGATGCCGTCATCCCCGCGGTGCGCGCGGCGTACCGGTCGAGGTGGGCGTCGAGGTTGCGTGCCGAGCCCGCCGCCTGCGGCGCTGCGGCGTCCGCGCGCTGCGGTCGGGGGTCGGTGGGATTGCTGCCGTGGTCGGACATTCCGCGCTCCGGGACTAGGGGGTGCGCTGCGGTCGGCGTCTCCTGGGTACCGCTAGGTGACGTTCGCGCGATTCTATCTCTGCTATCGCAGCAGCATATGGCCGTGTAACGGCCGCCTCGCGACAGCGACTCGACGGTAACCCATCTCACCTGGACGGGTGGCGGCGGGAACGCGGGGAACCTTCCGGCGGGCCGCGGGCGCGGCTTATGCTGATCGGGTCCCACCTGCCACAGCGCGGGTTCTCGCGGGTTCGCAGGGAGGTCCGGGTGTCGCGACGTGTCGTGGGCGTCACGTTGGACAACCTCGGCGATCTGCCGCCGAAGTGCCGCCGCTGCGTGTTCTGGGAACTCGCGCCGCACATCCGCGAGCAGGCGGAGGAGTTCGGCGAGACCGCCCTGGAGAAGGAGGCGTGGGTCTCCAACGTGCTGCTGGACTGGGGCTCCTGCGGCCGCATCCTGCACGTCGACAACGTTCCGGCCGGCTACGCGTTCTACGCCCCGCCTGCGGTGGTGCCCGGGGCGGCGGCCTTCCCCAGCGGCCCGGTCAGCGCCGACGCGGTGCTGCTGACCGCGCTGCGGGTGGTGTCCGACTTCGAGCACGGCGGGCTCGGTCGCGTGCTGGTGCAGAACGTCGCCAAGGACCTCACGCGGCGCGGGGTGCGCGCGATCGAAGCGTTCGGCGACCTGCACGAGGACGCCGGCGGCTGCGTCATCCCGGCCGGGTTCCTGCAGAAGGTCGGCTTCAAGACCGTCCGGGAGCACCCGAAGTGGCCGCGGCTGCGGCTGGAGCTGCGCACCGCGATCTCCTGGAAGGAGGACGTCGAGGCCGCCCTCGAACGCCTCCTGAGCACGGTGTCGGTCACGACCGCCGAACCGGCGCTCGGCTGAGCGGGCAGGGCAGCAGCGGGCGCCGGCACGGCAGCCGGGCGCGAGCTAGGCGCCCTCCGCGCGGGCCAGTTCGTGGCGCAGCAGGTCGTCGAAGGTGAACGTGCCGGTGGGCTGGTCGTCCTTGCCCAGCAGGTACAGCCGCTTCACCGCCACCAGCAGGCCCTCGGCCACGATGTCCCGGAACGACGGGTCCAGCAGCCGGCGCCGGTCCTGCGGGTTGGTGAGGTAGCCGATCTCGGTGCGCACCGCCGGCATCCGGGTCAGCCGCAGCACCTCCCAGGTCTTCGGGTGGATGCGGCAGTCGACCATGCCGGTGCGGGCCACGATCTCCCGCTGGATGAAACCGGCCAGCGCCTCCCCCACCGTCGAGGTGGTGCCGTTGCCGGTGCCGAAGTGGAACCCGGCCACGCCCTGCGCGGCGGCCGAGGAGTTCGCGTCCACGTGCAGCGACAGGAACAGGTCCGCCCCCGCCTCGTTGGCGAACCCCGCGCGGTCGGCGTCCGGCGGGCAGGCGTGCGGGCCGCGGGAGATCAGCGCCTCCATGCCGGTGGCGACCATCCGGCCCTCCAACCGGCGGACCAGGTCCCAGGCCAGGTCGGCCTCGCTGACCCCGCCGACGGTCGCGCCGCGGTCGGCGCCGCCGTGGCCCGGGTCCAGCACGATCCGCTTGCCGCGCAGCAGCGGGCCGGCGCGGCGCACCTTCTCCTGCTCGCGCAGGTAGACGGGGCGTCCGCCGCGGACCTTCGGGGCCAGCTGCTTCAGCGCGCGCAGCGTGCTCGGGCCGCAGATGCCGTCGGCGTTGAGCCCGTAGTCGCGCTGGAAGCTGCGCAGCGCGTGCTCGGTCTGCCAGCCGAAGATGCCGTCCGGACGCCCGGCGTCGAACCCGAGCTCCAGCAGCCGCTCCTGCAGCGCGAACACGTCGTCCCCGCTGACCGGCTTCGACACCAGGTAGGCCAGGGAACGGTCGCCCAGCTGCCACCGGGCGTCCGTCAGGGCGCGGTAGGTGGCCGGACCGACCACGCCGTCGGTGATGAGACCGCGACGCTGCTGGAAGACGCGCACCGCGTGTTCCACCGCTGCGTCGAAAGTCGCGGGACCGGGGGTGGATCCGGCCTGGGCGGCCGGTAGGAGACCCAGCGCAGCAAGGGTGTTCCTGATCTCGGCAACGGCCGGACCGACGTCACCGCGGTGGAGCAGCTGCATGCACTCCTCGCTCGATTCAGGCGCCGGTCGCGGGGCCGGCGCGAAGGACGGTGGTACTCCCCCGATGCCCACTATTGGGTGGATGGGTCCGCACTCAAACCCATCAATTCATTGTGCCTTGCCCACCGCGCAGGGGCGCTGCGGGCCGCTGCCCGCCCGCGCAGGGCGGGTGACCAGGTGCGCGGCACGAACGACGAAACCCCGCCCACTCCGCGCGGCGGCGGAGGTGGCGGGGTTCCGGCTGCGGGCGGAGCCGCTTCAGCGGCCGTTCACAGGTAGTCCTGCAGGTCCGACAGCAGCGCGGCCTTCGGCTTGGCGCCGACGATCTGCTTGACCGGCTCGCCGTCCTTGAACAGCAGCAGGGTGGGCACGCTCATGACCTGGTAGTCGCGCGCCACAGACGGGTTCTGGTCGATGTCCAGCTTGGCGACGGTGATCTTGTCCGGGTTCTCGTCGGCGATCTCCTCGAGCACCGGGGCGACCATCTTGCAGGGGCCGCACCAGGTCGCCCAGAAGTCGACCAGGACGGGCTTGTCGCTGCTGAGGACCTCGTCCTTGAACGAGTTGGCATCGACGGTCACGGTGTTGCCGGCCATGTTCATCTCCCTCGTGAGTGAGTGTGTTCGGTCGTCGTGCGCCGGTCAGCGCGCGGCGGCGGTTCCGGTGGTCTCGGCGCTCGGGGCGTAGCCGCCGCCGACGTGCTCGGCCGCGATGTGCGCCTCGCCGGAGACCTCCTGCTCGGCCAGCCACCGCTCGGCGTCCATGGCCGCCGAGCAGCCGGAGCCGGCGGCGGTGATGGCCTGCCGGTAGGTGTGGTCGACCAGGTCGCCCGCGGCGAACACGCCGGGGATGGCGGTGCGCGTGGAGGGCTGCTGGACCACGACGTAGCCGGACTCGTCCACCTCGACCTGGTCCCGGACCAGCTCGCTGCGCGGGTCGTGACCGATGGCCACGAACATGCCGGTGACGTCGAGCTGCGATTCCTCGCCGGTGACGGTGTCGCGCAGCTTCAGGCCGCTGACCGCGTTGTCGCCGAGCACCTCGGCGACCTCGGCGTTGGTGCGCCAGCGGATCTTCTCGTTGGCCTTGGCCCGCTCCAGCATGATCTTGGAGGCGCGGAACTCGTCGCGGCGGTGGATGATCGTCACGGAGTCGGCGAACCTGGTCAGGAACGTGGCCTCCTCCATCGCGGAGTCGCCACCGCCGACCACGGCGATGTGCTGCTCGCGGAAGAAGAACCCGTCGCAGGTCGCGCAGGACGACACCCCGTGCCCGAGCAGCTTCTCCTCACCCGGGACGCCGAGGTAGCGGGCGGCCGCGCCCATCGCCAGCACCACGGCCTTGGCCCGGTACTCGACGCCGTTGGCGGTGACCGTCTTGACCTCCCCATCGAGGTCGATGCGCTCCACGTCCTCCGGCCGCAGGTCGGCGCCGAAGCGCTTGGCCTGCTCGCGCATCTGCTCCATGAGCTCCGGGCCCATGATCCCGTCCCGGAAACCCGGGTAGTTCTCCACCTCGGTGGTGGTCATGAGCGCCCCGCCGAACTGGGAACCCTCGAAGACCAGTGGCTGCAGCTCGGCCCGAGCCGCATACACCGCGGCGGTGTACCCAGCGGGGCCGGAGCCCACGATGATGAGGTTGCGGACGTCGCCAGTCACCGCGCCCCTTCCGTTGTCGCCTGCTGCCCGCTCACGTCGACCGCGCGAGCGCTGTCCGGGTCAACGCGATCCTATTCGCGTCTGTTCCCGGCCCCGGCGCGCGCGGGCGGGCTGTCGGCGCTCAGCCTCCCAGGGTGCTGTCGGAGATCGTCGCGGGGTTTCCGGGGCCGCAGTCCGGGCCCACCACCAGCAGCCGGAACCGGCCGAGGCCGCCGCCGGGCAGCACCAGCAGCCGGGCGGGCTCGCCGTTGATCGTGACCTCCCGTGCGCCGAGCGGGTTTCCGCTGGTCACGCCGTTGGCCTGGAGGCAGCCGAGGAGTCGTTCGGGGTCGGACAAGGTGCCGTACTGGCGGCTGCCGAGGACCTCGGCCAGCTGCGCCGGTTCGAGCGTCGACTGCCCGCGCAGCGCCAGCGGCGGCGGGTCCTGCGGGAGCGTCGCGGAGGGCAGCTCACCGGCCTGCTGCACCGGCCTGCCGCCGAGCAGCGTCGTGGTGAGCACCAGCACACCCGTGACCGCGGCCGCGACCCCGAGCAGACCGGCGGTCCACCCCCACCGGCTGCGCCGCCGGCCGCCGCGCTGCCGCGCGGCCTCGATCGGCACCACGGGGGCGGGCGGGGCCCAGGACTGGATCTCGGCGTCCAGCGCCGCGTCGAGCCGGGAAGCCACCGCGTCCGGCATCCGCGGGGAGGGCAGTCCGGCGAGGTCCTCGCGGGTGGCCTCCAGCGCGGCGAGCAGGTCGCGGGCCTCCGGGTCGTCGGCCGCGCGGGAACGCACCTCGTCGGCGGTGTCCGGGTCGAGCGCTCCGGCGTGCAGCTCGGCGACCAGGTCGAGGGACCAGGCTGGGCCACTCCGCGGCGCGTCGGGGCGCCGTTGTTCGCCGCTCATCGTCCCTCCCGTCGACGCTTGGCGTGGGCGTCATCTGGGACGTTCGCATCCGCACTCGGGTTCCGGAGGTGCCCCAGAAGTTTCGCCAGCCGGACCCGGCCGCGGGCGCACCGGCTCTTCACCGTGCCCTCGGCGACGCCGAGCACGGCCGCCGTCTCGGTCACCGAGTAGCCCTCCACGTCGACCAGCACGATCGCGGTCCGCTGCTCGTCGGGCAACTCCCCCAGCGCGTCCTGCACGGCCATCCGGGTGTCCTGCTCGGCGATCGCGTCGCGCGGCACCGCCGGTTCCGCCGGGCCGGCCTCCGGGAGGGGGACGGTCGGCCGGGCCTGCCTGCGCCGCATCCGGTCCAGGCAGGCGTTCACCACGATGCGGTGCAGCCACGTGGTGACCTGGGATTCCGCGCGGAACGAGGCCGCGTTGCGGAAGGCCGAGATCATCGCGTCCTGCAGCGCGTCCGCGGCGTCCTCCTGGTCCCGCATGGTGCGCAGCGCGACCGCCCACAGCCGGTCCCGGTGCCGGCGGAACAGCTCGGCGAACGCGTGCGGATCGCCGCGGGTGTGCGCCGTGATGAGGTCGGCGTCCGATCTGGCGGGGGCAGACACAGGCCCGCACTCTACTGATGGTGATCTCGGCCACTACCGTGGCTGCCGACCTGCGAAGACGGGTCAGGGGGAGACGCCGGTGACGGTGATCTCCCCGATCTCCGACTCGTAGTGGCCGCCGCTGCCCGGCGCCAGCGACTTCAGCACGACGATCAGGTACTGCGTCGGCTGCGCCGCGTTGATCGGGATGCGCGCCGGCCCGGAGGTGACGGTGCCGGTGCCGACGACCTGGCTCTGGTCGATCCCGGCGCCCGGGCCCGGCGCCGCGCGGACCTCGATCTGGGTGCCGGCGCTCGGCGAGGTGACCGTCACCTCGCGCACCTTCGTCGGCGCGGCCAGCGCGATCAGCGGGCCGGTGCCCGCGGAGATGCCGGACGGGCCGAGCTGCTGGAAGTAGTCGCCGGTGCGCCAGGAGCTGGACGGGTCGCCGTCGAAGACCTTGGAGATCGAGTTCGGGTTGTCCGGCTTGCCGTTGGTGTTCACCGAGGTCGCGCTGGTGATCTGCACCGGGGCGGCGGGCGCCGGGCGGGACTGGGACTCCTGGTCCTGCAGCGTCTTGGTGGGGCCCTCGGCCTCGCCGCCGCCGGCGAACAGGCCGATCAGGTTCGCCGCGATCCAGCCGACGACCAGCAGCGTGGCCACCGCCAGCGCGCCGACGCTGATCGCGAGCTTCTTGCGCTTGACCTTGTCCGGCTTCGGGTCCTGGGTGCTCCAGACCTCGTTGTTGTCCGCGGGCACGGCGGGCATCTGCGCGGTGCCGCCGGAGGACTCGTAGGTGGCGTGCTGCTCGAGCACCCGCAGCACCGCGGCACCGGTCCGGACCCCGCCGGTGGTGCCGTTCGAGTCCGGGTTGCCGAGCGCGCGCAGCGCGACGGTGGACAGCTCCAGCGGCACCGTCGGGCGCAGCGTGCGCGGGGCGACGAGCGTGCCGTCCGGGCCGACGGGCGCGGTGGCGGCGCCCTCCGGCGCGGCGGTCAGCGGCCAGCGGCCGGTCAGCAGCAGGTACAGCGCGGCACCGAGACCGCGCACGTCGTCGGTCGTGTTCGCCGCCGACATCGGGCCGGGGAAGGCCATCCGCACCTCGCCCTCCGGCGTCACGCGGATGCGCTGCGGGTGGTCGGCGCCGAGCACCAGACCCGCGTGGTGGGCCGCCTCCACGGCCGCGGCCAGCGGCTGCAGCAGCCGCGCCGCCGTGCCGGGCGGCAGCGGCCCCTCGGCGACCAGTTCCACCAGGTCGGTGCCGTGCGTCCACTCGGCGATGACCACGCCGAGCACGCCGGCCGGATCACCGGGAGCCGGGGTCACCACGTCCAGCACGCGCGCGACGCCGACGTGGTTGAAGGTGCTCGCGTGCATCGCGCGCTCCAGCGTGCGGCGCGCGTTCGCCGCGGCTTCGGAGTCCGAGCGGTCCCCCGTGAGGATCGTGAGCGCGACGTCGCGCCCGAGCACGCCGTCCTTGGCCCGCCACAGCTGCGCGTCGCACCGGGGGTCGGAACCGACCTGCGCCAGCAAGCGGTACCGCCCGTGGTCGAGCACCGCGCCGGGGGTCAGCCCCTGCTCGGCGGACTCCGTCGAGCCTTCCTGTTCCGGCATAGCCTGCCTGGTGGGTTCGCTGCTCACCTTCCCTCTCCCGCTCCTCCCGCTCCAGCTGGGGGGCACTGGCCACCCCCTCCCCACGGGAGAAGACTTCCCGACCGAGGGTACGTGACGCCGGTGGCGCGGACGACGCAGCAGATCGGTGCGCCGCCGATTGCACTTCGGCTCTCCTGCGCGCGGAGCAGCGCCGCGCCCGCGCGCCCGGCCGATATCAGGGATCAGGTCGCTGTGCTGGGGATTTCGCCGGAATGTCGCGGGTTCAACAGTCCTCCGGAACGTGTTGCAGGCGAATCTTCTATGGGCGGATCGTCCTGATCGGCATGAGGGGACATGCCACGTTTCGATATTGAGGAGTGATCGTCTCTTGTTATCGATCAAGCGCGCCGGCATAGCCGTCGCCCTGGGGAGCGCGTTCGCCATCCTGCCGATCAGCGGTGCCGGTGCGGCACCCGACCCGGCGGACGCGGGCGCGGCGGCCGCGCCCTGCGGCCAGTCGACCAAGGTCAAGCGGGGCCCCACCGGTGAGGTCACCGAGACCGACTACTACTGGCGGAACTGCAGCAAGACCGGCGACAACGTCGGCGCGGACCTGCAGTTCTCGCCGGACAAGTACAAGTGCGTCCCGGCGGGCACAACCCGGTTCGTGATCGCCAACGCGCCGGGATCGGTGGTCGGCAAGGTCCGCGGCCTCTACAAGGACAGCAACTGCTGAAGCGGTGCCTGATCGGGGCGGGGAGCCGGACCGGTTCCCCGCCCTCCGGGGGCTCCTCCGGGTCAGCGCCGGAGCATCCCGGTGACGCGGGCGAACGCCGGCTCCAGCTCCCGGACCCGCAGCAGCGCCATCAGCCCGAAGGTCGCCGCCAGTCCGAGCAGACCGCCGAGCACCAGCTGCACCCAGCCGGTGCCGATGCCCGCAGCGCCCGGAGTCACCGCGTCCACGCCGAGCACCACCAGCCAGGTCGCCAGCCCGCCCAGCACCGAGGCCAGCAGCGTCTTGCCGAAGGTGACCGCGAACCGCCGCCCGTCCAGCGGACCGAGCCGGTGCCGCAGCCAGAACTCCCCCACGACCCAGCCGACGACGAAGCTGAACGAGTTGACGAACACCAGCCCGTACAGCACCAGGTTCGGGTCCTGCAGCAAGCCGCACAGCAGCGCCGCGCCCACCTTGAACACGGTCATCACGACCATGATCAGCGTCGGTGTGCGGGCGTCCTTCAGCGCGTAGAACACGCGCATCTGCATCATCGTGATCGCGTACGGCAGCACGCCGAACGCCGAAGCGGCCAGCGCGATGCCGATCTGCCCCGCGTCACCGCTGCTCTTGCCGACGGAGAACAGCGCCAGCGCCAGCGGCACGCCGACCGCGCTCATCACCCCGCTGATCGGCAGCAGCGCGACCGTGGACAGCCGGTTGCCCAGCGACAGGTCCGCGACCACGCGCGGGTAGTCGTGGTCGGCGGCCGCCGAGCTCATCCGCGGCAGGATCGCCGTCATCACCGAGAAGCCGATGACCCCGTACGGCAGCTGCAGCAGCATCCAGACGTAGTTGTACATCGACCAGACGACCGCTCGGGTGCCGACGCCGCTCATCACCATCAGTCCGATCTGGCTGACGCCGACGTAGGCCAGCATCCACAGCGTGAGCCCGCCGAACTCGTTCAGCCGCGGGTCCCAGCCCCACCGCCAGCGGAATCGGAAACCGGTGCGCCGCAGCGCCGGGACCTGGATGAACGCCTGCGCGACCACGCCGAGCGTCACGCCGATGCCCAGCGTCAGCAGGTGCGCGTCGGACATCCGGACCGGGTTGATCGTCAGCTCTCCCGGCAGCGTGTAGTACACGCAGATCGTGCCGATGACGACCAGGTTGTTGACCACCGGAGCCCAGGCCGGCGGGCTGAAGATCTGCTTGGCCTGCAGGATCGCGCTGACCAGGGCGCTGATCCCGTAGAACAGGATCTGGGGCAGCAGCAGGTAGGCGAACGCCGTCGCCAGCTGCGGGCTGGCCTTGCCACCGTCCCGCACGTACAGCCACACCAGGCCCGGCGCCGCCGCCACCGCGATCGCGGTGCCGATCAGCAGCACCACCGCCGACAGCGTCAGCAGCCGCTGGATGTAGGCCTCGCCGCCGTCCGGGTCCGACTTCTGCGCGCGCACCAGCACCGGGACGATCACGCTGGTCAGCACGCCGCCGATGAGCAGCTCGAAGACGCTGTTCGGAAGGTTGTTGGCCACGGTGAACGAGTCGTTGGCGACGCTGAAGCCGATCACCAGCGCCAGCATCACCTTCCAGCCGAAGCCGGTGATGCGGCTGATGAGGGTGGCGATGGCCATCGAGCCGCTGGCGCGCAGCAGGGACTTGCCGCCGGTGCCGCTGCCGGAGCCGGAGCCCGAGGTCGGGCTCAGCACGCGGGTCTGCTCCTCGGCCTGCTCGGCGGCCTGGTTCAGCCCGGGTTCCGGCAGCACCGCCGGGATCGGCTGGGTCTCGGCGACGTGCCACCCGCGCCCCTGCCCGGCGGCAGCGGCCGGATCGCCGGGGCCGCTGCGCGGGATCGGCCGGGTCGTCTCGGCGTCGAGCCCGCCGGGAGCTCCCGGCCCGCCGGCGGGTCGCTGCCCGGGGCCTGCCGGGTAGTGCCGCCGCGTCTCGGCGTCGCTGTCTCGGTTCACCTCTCGCGCCCTTCACTCACCGCCTGCGCGGAAGCCGGGTATCACTCCCGCGTGTGGCCGGACCAGGATGTCAGCTCTGGCCGCGGTCACTTTCGGTGGTGCTCCCGGTGGGCGCGGACACCTCCCGGGCAGCACCGGGGTGGTCCCGGACCACCGGGTTCGGGGCCGTCGACTCCGGGTCGGTGTTGGTGGCCGCGATCCGGGCGCGGCGGGCCCGCAACCGGCGCAGGATGCGGCGGGCGGACAGCACGATCAGCAGCGCGCTGGCGATCGAGGTGAGCCCGACGGTGAACGGGTCGTAGGTGTAGGACTGCAGCTGCAGCCGCTTCGGCGCGCCGAGCTTGGTGCCCTCCTTGGTGGTCACGTCCACGTCGACGGTGAACTGGCCGGCCCGGTGCACCTCGGTCTCCAGGCGGAAGTGCCGCCGCCCCTGCGCGGGCACGCGGATCACGCCGAGGTCCTTGGTCTCTATCCCGGCGGTGGCCGGCATCCGCAGCACCACCGAGATCGTCACCGGCAGGTCGTTGGTGACCGTCAGCGGGATCGGCGCGTTCGAGGCGGTCAGCGTGATCTTGCCGGAGAACTCGTCGAGCCGGACCCGGGACAGCACCTCGCCCAGCGTGTCCGAGGCGACGTGCGTCCAGTGCCAGGCGGTCTCCGGGTTGCCGCGCCACGCGCTGGAGGCGCCGCGCAGCAGCCCGTCCCGCAGCGGGGTGGTCAGCGCCCGCGGGTCCAGGTCGGCGGCGGGGTCGCGGCTGCTGGAGCGGAACAGGTCGCCGACCTTGTAGTTCTGCCGCGCGATCTCGTCGAGCACCGGCTGCGGGATCTCCTCGGCGGCGTGCGCCTGCGGGTAGCTCAGCCGCGCCGGGGGCAGCGGCGGTGCGCTCTGCTCGGCGGAGCCGCCGGGTTCGGGCAGGCCCTCGGGGGTGATGTAGCCGGCGTCGGTGAGCCGGCGCATCCCGTCCAGCAGGGTGCTCATGTCCTCACCGGTGATGTTCCAGCGCCGCGGCGGGGCGAGCACCGAGGTGGCCCCGGGCTGGGTTCCCGCGTTCGCCCGGAACGCCAGCGCGCCGAGCGCGTTGTGCGCGGTCAGGGCGCCGTTGGCGGGCGGGGACAGCGCGGTCGTCTCCTGCGGGGTGCCGTGCAGCGGGTCGAGGGCTTCGGACAGCAGCGGGTCGATCGGGATGCCGGTCGGGTCGCCCTTGGCGCGCAGCCGCACCGGTTCCAGCGAGCCGTTGGGCGCGGCCATCGCCGACGGCTCCAGCAGCATCGACTGGACGCCGTACCCGGCCAGCTCCCCGGCCGTGCGCTCGTCCAGCGCGCCCTCGATCGGCCAGAGCACGTTGCGCGGGGTCATGTGCAGCGTGTGCTGCACGATCAGCGAGCCGTCCAGCGCGCCGTCGATGAGGTCCGGCAGGTCGGCGCGCCCCAGCGCCACCACGTCCGAGTCGGCGTAGGGCAGCGAGATCACGCAGCGGCCCGCGGTGGCCTGCCGCAGCTTGTTCAGCCACAGCTGCGCCGAGGCGGCCCCGGTGCCGTTGATCAGCCCGCCGTCCGGCTGGCGCACCTGGTAGCCGTTCTGCATGGCGTTCACCGTCGCCAGCAGGTCCGGGTCGATCGCGAAGCACAGGCCGTTGCCCAGCGGCGATCCGTTCCCGGCCTGGTCGTTGACCGCCTCGACGATGTCGAACAGCCGCCCGCCGGGGGTCAGCGAGGCGGCCAGCGAGTCGTCGGAGAGCACGGGCCGCTGCGGCTGCGCGCCCTGCTGCTCCATGCGCGGGTAGTCGACGATCGGGACGAGCAGGGTGGTCGGGGTGGGCCGCGGCGGCTTCGCCGGCGGGCGGCCGGGCGGGGCGGCGACGGGGAGCAGGAAGCGGGCCTCACCGATGCGTTCGCTCTCGCCGTCCCCGGGCGAGCCGTTGACGTCGAGCATCATCGGGAAGGTCCCGGCCCGGTCGATCTGCAGCGCGGCGAGCGGGACGCGCACCTGGAAGGGCGCCTGCTGGCCGGGCGCCAGGCGCGGGATCGCCGGGGCGAAGTCGCTGCCGGTGGCGCTGCCGGCGTTGCCGCGCAGCGCGTCCTGCACGGCGGGCATCCCGGCGGTGGGCTGCCCGCGCTGGAGGCGGGCCTGGACGTCGTTGATGGTGGAGCCGCTGTTGTTGGTGATGCGGCCGGTGATCGTCACCTCGCCCGGCGAGGTCGGGGTGACGACCGAGGGGGTGATCTTGGTCACCTCCAGCGTGGCCGGTGTCGATCCCTGCGCGTGCGCCGGGCGCGCCGCGGTGATCGGGACCCCGCTGATCAGCAGGACCGCGACCACGGCGGCCAGCAGACACCTCACCCCGGCTCCGTTCCCGTGCTCCGGGGGCGCTCCCCCGGGCCCGCGCCCGCGGCACCGCGCGGTCCCGCCCCGTCGAGCAGGGCGACCGCGTGCCGCACCAGCCGCCGCTCGTCGGCGTAGGCCAGCACCTCGTCCAGTTCACCTAGCGGCACCCAAGCCACCTCGGTGACCTCCACGTCCTCGTCGGATAGCTCTCCGCCGACCGCGTCCAGCAGGAAGTGGTGCACCGTCTTGTGCACCCGCCGGTTCCCGGCGACGAACCAGTAGTCGATCGTGCCGATCGCCACCGTCACCCGTCCGATGATCCCGGTCTCCTCCGCGACCTCGCGCACCGCGGTCTGCTCCGGGGTCTCACCAGCTTCGATGTGGCCCTTCGGCAACGACCACAGCAGTCGCCCCCTGCGGTCGGCCCTCCCGATGATCGCAGCGAGCCGTTCGGCGCCGTCGACCACCAGGCCCCCGGCCGAGGTCTCGTCCACCGTCCGCAGCCGCCTGCGGCGTCGCCGGTTGCGGCGTCCCGGCTGGGTACCGCCGGAACGGTGCGGGGACGGAGGCATGCGGCCGATGGTAATGCGATCAGCGCCACATCCGGTGTTCGAACATCCGGCCGCGCCGCCGCCTGGAGATCGGCCGGTGCGCAGCCGATACCCTCGGGGCGTGGCCCCTCCTACCCGTGATGCACCTGAGCAGCCCGACCTGCGCGCCCGCGAGCGCGAGGCGCAGCAGAACGCCGTCGTCGAGCTGGTGAAGGTCGCCCCGGTCGCCGAGGAGCTGGCGCAGCGGTTCGCCGCCGCGGGCCACCGGCTGTACCTGGTGGGCGGCAGCGTGCGGGACGCGCTGCTGGGCAGGCTGGGCACCGACCTGGACTTCACCACCGAGGCCCGTCCCGAGCGGGTGCGCGAGCTGCTGGACGGCTGGGCGGAGACGGTCTGGGACACCGGCATCGAGTTCGGCACGCTCGGCGCCTACAAGCGCGGTACCACGGTGGAGATCACGACGTTCCGCGCGGACAGCTACGACGGGGTGACCCGCAACCCGCAGGTCGCCTTCGGCGACAGCATCGAGGGCGACGTGCTGCGCCGGGACTTCACGGTCAACGCGATGGCCATCGAGCTGGGCGCGCGCGAGTTCGTCGACCTGCACGGCGGCCTGGAGGACGTGGCCCGCCGCCGGCTGGACACCCCGGCCACCCCGCAGGAGTCGTTCTCCGACGACCCGCTGCGGATGCTGCGCGCGGCCCGGTTCGCCGCCCAGCTCGGCTTCGAACCGGCCCCGCGGGTGGTCGAGGCGATGCGCGAGATGTCCGCGGAGATCGCCCGCATCACCCCGGAGCGGGTGCAGGCGGAGCTGTCGAAGCTGCTGTGCGGCGCGCACCCGCGCGCGGGCGTGGAGCTGCTGGTCGACACCGGCCTGGCCGAGCACGTGCTGCCGGAGGTCCCGGCGATGCGCCTGGAGATCGACGAGCACCACCAGCACAAGGACGTCTACCAGCACTCCCTGGTGGTGCTGGAGCAGGCGATCGACCTGGAGCGCAAGGACGACCCGGACGCCGAGCCGGACCTGGTGCTGCGGCTGGCCGCGCTGCTGCACGACATCGGCAAGCCGCCGACCCGCCGGTTCGAGCCGGGCGGCGGGGTGAGCTTCCACCACCACGAGGTCGTCGGGGCGAAGATGGCGCGCAAGCGGCTGCGCGCGCTGCGCTACTCGAAGGAGATCGTCACCGACGTCTGCGACCTGGTGTACCTGCACCTGCGGTTCCACGGCTACGGCGAGGGGAACTGGACGGACTCGGCGGTGCGCCGCTACGTCACCGACGCCGGGCACCTGCTGCCGCGGCTGCACAAGCTGGTGCGCGCGGACTGCACGACCCGCAACCGGCGGAAGGCCAACGCGCTGCAGCGCGCCTACGACGACCTCGAGGCGCGGATCGCGCGCATCGCCGCCGAGGAGGACCTGGCGAAGGTCCGGCCGGACCTGGACGGCAACGAGATCATGGAGCTGCTCGGGGTCTCCCCGGGCCCGGTGGTCGGCAAGGCGTGGAAGCACCTCAAGGACGTGCGCCTGGACCGCGGTCCGATGGCGCGCGAGGAGGCCGTCGCGGAGCTGTACCGCTGGGCGGCCGAGCAGGGCATCGAGGTGCCGGGACGCGGCTGAGCGGGTGGGCGTGCGGCACCGCCGGCGCGCTCCCCCGCGCATCCGGGATCTTGAGCGTTCCGCGAAACCCCAGCTCAGCGGTTCGTAATATTACTGAGCGGCAATCACGTGCTGGTTCCGCGTGTTCGTCCCCGCTCAGCGGCGACCAGTGGGCAGTCCGCAGCCGATCGGGAAGCGGATGGCCGCGCCACGAACGGCCCGGCTCTGCGATCATGCGGGGGTGGACTCAGACGCGGAGGTGGAACCGGGGACGCTGCTGGTGGCTGCTCCGCAGCTGCTCGACGAGAACTTCCGCCGGTCGGTGGTCTACGTCATCCACCACCGCGAGGAAGGGACCCTCGGCGTCATCCTGAACCGGCCCAGCGAAGTCGCGGTCAGCGACGTGCTGCCGCAGTGGGCGCCGCACGCCAGCGACCCGCAGTCGCTGTTCGTCGGCGGGCCGGTGGAGCAGCGCACCGCGATCTGCCTGGCCGCGCTGCGCACCGGGGAGGACGTGCGGGCCGTCGACGGCATGGTCGGCGTGCGCGGGCCGATCGGGCTGGTCGACCTGGACCGCGATCCGGCCGCGCTGGTGCCGCGCACCCGCGGGCTGCGGTTCTTCGCCGGCTACGCCGGGTGGGAGGCGCGGCAGCTCGCCGGGGAGATCGAGCGCGGCGACTGGATCGTGGTGCCCGCGCTGCCGGACGACGTGCTCGCCGAACCGGGCTCGGACCTGTGGGGGCGGGTGCTGCGCAGGCAGCGCACCCCGCTGGCGTTCCTGGCCACGCACCCCGGTGATGTGAAGCTGAACTGACCGCGCTCGCGCTGAGCCGCAGGGCTCAGCCGCAGCAGCCGCCCGCGCACCCGGCGCAGCCGACCGGCTCGGGCAGCGCCTCGGCGGCCCGGTTGCCGAGCACCCCGCCGACGACCATCAGCGCGAACGCGCCGACGATGCCGAGCACGGCCACCAGCACGGCGCTGAACGCGGTGTTCAGCAGCGGCTCGGAGACCCCGGCGAGGATCGCCACCGCTCCCCCGGCCAGCATCGCCGGACCGGCGACCCGGTTGCCGAGCTCGAACGCCGCCTCGCTGCGCAGCGTCGCGGGGGTGCGGACGCCGACGTAGCGGTTCGGCGGCAGCTGGCCGCGCAGTCCGCGCCAGCCGATGAACACCAGCGCCGCCCCGGCCACGACGAGCAGCGCGCTCAAGATCACCTGCACAGCCATCACCGGGCCAGCCTACGGACGGCACTTCCCGGTCATCCGCGCGCTACCCGGCTGGGGTTCACTGGGTCACATGATCTCGTCCCGCGTTCCGGCGGCTCTGGTGGCCGCCGCGCTCACCGCCGGCCTGTCCCCCGCGACCGCCTGCGCGGCCGAGGAGCCGCCGCCCGCGCACGGCGGCCCGCCGACGGGCGTGCGGCTGCTGGGCGAGCAGCACGTGCCGTGGGGCACCTCGTTCCGGGGCACGACGGTCGGCGGCCTGTCCGGGCTGGACTTCGACCCGCGCACCGGCGGGTGGCTGTTCATCAGCGACGACCGCTCCCAGCAGCAGCCGGCGCGCGCCTACACCGCCGACGTGGAGGTGCGGCCGGACGGCATCGGCCCGCTCCGGTTCACCGGCACGCGCCCGCTGCAGCGCCCGGACGGCAGCACCTACCCGGAGGGCTCGGTCGACCCGGAGGAGATCCGGTTCGACCCGCTGTCGCCGGCGGAGTGGTGGACCGACGAGGGCGACCGCGGGGACCGGCTGGTCGATACGGCGATCCGCGCGGCCCGCCCGGACGGCGGTTTCGCCGGGCAGCTGCCGCTCGCACCGAACCTGGCGATGCGCCCGGACAGCGGGCCGCGGGGCAACGAGGCGCTGGAGGCGCTGACCTTCGCCGCCGGCGGCTCGCGGGTGATCAGCGCGGTCGAGTCGAGCCTGCTGCAGGACGGCCCCGCCCCCACCGCCGAGCACGGCGCGCTCGGGCGGATCACGGTGCAGGACCGCGGCGGGCGGGTGCTGGCCCAGCACGCCTACCCGATCGACCCGGTGTTCGCGCCGGGCGAGGACGGCAACAACGGGGTCGCCTCGATCGTGGCCGACCAGCGGGCCCCGGAGCGGCTGCTGGTGCTGGAGCGCTCGTACGTCTCCGGGGTCGGCAACTCGATCCGGATCTACGAGGCGGACCTGCGCGGCGCCACCGACGTGCAGCACGTGCCCGCGCTGCCCGGTCAGCAGGTCCGGCCGGTGCGCAAGCGGCTGCTGGCGGACCTGTCCGACTTCGGGCTGCAGACCGTGGACAACGTCGAAGGCATCACCTGGGGCCCGCGCCTGCCCACCGGCGAGCGCACCCTGTTCCTGGTCAGCGACAACAACTTCTCCCCGTCGCAGACCACCCAGCTGCTCGGCCTCGCGGTGCGCTGATCCGGGCCGGACCGGAGCCTGCGAGGGCCTGCGGACGGCGCGCTGGAGCGGCGCGGCACACTGGTGGGGTGCGATCCGCGCGTTGAGCAGGGAAGGGAACGCAGGCGATGAGCGGCCAGGAGGCAGGCGTGACGAGCGAGCCGGCGGGCGACGGCGCCCCGGCGACCGGGAGTGAGGAGACGCCGCGGTTCCGCTACTCGGCGGAGATCGCGGCCGAGATCGAACAGCGCTGGCAGCGGCGCTGGGAGGAGCTCGGCACCTTCCACACCCCCAACCCGGTCGGCGAGCTGCGCGGGGACGCCGGGCAGGGGGACGCCGAGCAGCCGCCCGCCGAGAAGCTGTTCATCCAGGACATGTTCCCGTACCCGTCGGGCTCCGGGCTGCACGTCGGCCACCCGCTGGGCTTCATCGGCACCGACGTCTACGCCCGCTTCCACCGGATGCTGGGCCGCAACGTGCTGCACACGATGGGTTTCGACGCGTTCGGCCTGCCCGCCGAGCAGTACGCCGCGCAGACCGGCACCCACCCGCGGACCACCACCGAGCAGAACATCGAGCGGTACCTGCGCCAGATCCGCCGCCTGGGCCTGGGCCACGACGAGCGCCGCCGGATCGCCACCACCGACATCGAGTTCTACAAGTGGACGCAGTGGATCTTCCTGCAGATCTTCAACGCCTGGTACGACTCCGAGGCCGACCGGGCGCGCCCGATCGCCGAGCTGGAGAAGCAGTTCGCCGCCGGTGAGCGCGCCACCCCGGACGGGCGCCCGTGGACCGAGCTGTCCCGCGCCGAGCAGCGCGAGCTGATCGACTCCTACCGCCTGGCCTACCTGTCCGAGGCCCCGGTGAACTGGGCGCCCGGCCTGGGCACCGTGGTCGCCAACGAGGAGGTCACCGCCGAGGGCCTGACCGAGCGCGGCAACTTCCCGGTGTTCCGCCGCAACCTCAAGCAGTGGATGATGCGGATCACCGCCTACGCCGACCGGCTGGTCGACGACCTGGACCGGCTGGACTGGCCGGAGAAGGTCAAGTCGATGCAGCGGAACTGGATCGGCCGCTCGCAGGGCGCGAACGTGACGTTCCGGCTGGACGGCTCCGCCGGCGAGATCGAGGTCTTCACCACCCGCCCGGACACGCTGTTCGGCGCCACCTACATGGTGCTGGCCCCGGAGCACCCGCTGGTCGACGAGCTGACCGCCGCCGAGTGGCCGGCGGGCACCGACGAGCGCTGGACCGGCGGGGCGGCCACCCCGGCCGAGGCGGTGGCCGAGTACCGCCGCGCCGCGTCGATGAAGTCCGACCTGGACCGCCAGGAGAACAAGGACAAGACCGGCGTGTTCACCGGCGCGCACGCCACGAACCCGGTCAACGGCGCGCAGATCCCGGTGTTCATCGCCGACTACGTGCTGATGGGCTACGGCACCGGCGCGATCATGGCGGTGCCCGGGCAGGACCAGCGCGACTGGGACTTCGCGACGGTGCTGGGGCTGCCGATCGTGCGCACCGTGCAGCCGCCGGAGGACTTCGACGGGCAGGCCTACACCGGGGACGGCCCGGCGGTGAACTCCTCGTCGGCCGCGACCGGGCTGAGCCTGGACGGCATGGACGTGACCACCGCCAAGAGCACGGTCATCTCCTGGCTGGAGGAGCACGGCCACGGCCGCGGGACGGTGGAGTACAAGCTGCGGGACTGGCTGTTCGCGCGGCAGCGCTACTGGGGCGAGCCGTTCCCGATCGTCTACGACTCCGATGGCACCCCGCTGGGCCTGCCGGAGAGCGAGCTGCCGGTGGAGCTGCCGGAGGTCGCCGACTACTCGCCGCGCACCTTCGACCCGGAGGACGCCGACAGCCGCCCCGAGCCGCCGCTGGCGAAGGCGACCGACTGGGCGCACGTGGAGCTGGACCTGGGCGACGGGCTCAAGCACTACGAGCGGGACACCAACGTGATGCCGCAGTGGGCCGGTTCCTGCTGGTACCAGCTGCGCTACATCGACCCGGTCAACACCGAGCGGTTCGTCGACCCGGAGAACGAGAAGTACTGGATGGGCCCGCGCCCGGAGCAGCACGGCGCGAACGACCCGGGCGGGCTGGACCTGTACGTGGGCGGCGTGGAGCACGCGGTGCTGCACCTGCTGTACTCCCGCTTCTGGCACAAGGTGCTGTACGACCTGGGCTGGGTGAGCTCGGAGGAGCCGTACCGGCGGCTGTACAACCAGGGCTACATCCAGGCGTTCGCCTACACCGACTCCCGCGGCGTGTACGTGCCGGCCGAGGAGGTCGTCGAGCGCGACGGCCGGTACTTCTACGGCGACCAGGAGGTGCGCCGGGAGTACGGCAAGATGGGCAAGAGCCTGAAGAACTCGGTCTCGCCGGACGAGATGGCCGACGCCTACGGCGCGGACACGCTGCGGCTGTACGAGATGGCGATGGGCCCGCTGGACACCTCCCGGCCGTGGGCGACCAAGGACGTCGTGGGCTCGCACCGGTTCCTGCAGCGGCTGTGGCGCAACGTCATCGACGAGCAGACCGGGCAGCCGCGGGTCTCCGACGAGCGCCCGGACGAGGAGATGCTGCGGGCGCTGCACAAGACGATCGAGGGCGTGCGGGAGGACTTCGACGCGCTGCGGTTCAACACCGCGGTCGCGAAGCTGATCGAGCTGAACAACCGGGTCACCAAGGAGTACTCCGGGCAGCCGAGCACCCCGCGCGAGGTCGTCGAGCCGCTGGTGCTGATGGTGGCGCCGCTGACCCCGCACCTGGCCGAGGAGCTGTGGTCCCGGTTGGGCCACGGCACCAGCCTGGCGAAGGGCCCGTTCCCGGTGGCCGACCCGCAGTACCTGGTGGAGGACACCGCCGAGTACCCGATCCAGATCAACGGCAAGGTGCGCTCGCGCGTCGTGGTCCCGGCCGCGGCCGGGCAGGACGAGGTGCGCGCCGCCGCCCTGGCCGACGAGAAGGTCTCCGCCGCGCTGGAGGGCAAGGAGCCGCGCAAGGTGATCGTCGTGCCGGGCCGGCTGGTCAACGTCGTGGCCTGAGCCGCTGCCCGGCCACGACCGGGCGTTCCGGCCCGTCCGCTGCGCCGCGGGCGGGCCGAGTGCGGCGGGCTGTCCGATTCGCCAGGTTCCGGCGAGCGAGGTCACATGGCCCGCCTACTGGCGAGTAACTACGCTCGGTCCCGTTCCCCGACGAACAAGCGCGGAGGCTGGCATGGACATCCCCAGGACCCCGGCCGGGTTCGACACCGCGGAGCTGGCGGCGCTGCTCGACGGGCGGTGGGCCGATGTCCGGGCCCGCGTCCGCGAGGCGCTGGCCGGCACCGACCTGCCCCCGGGCGACCACCTGGACACCGAGTCCCACCGGGCCCTGGTGCTCGACCAGCTGCACCAGCTGGTCAAGAGCGGCATCCCGGAGATCGGGTTCCCGGCCGCGCAGGGCGGTGGCGGCGACACCGGCGGCTCGGTGGTCTCGCTGGAGATGCTGGCCGGGAACCTGTCGCTGATGGTCAAGGCCGGGGTGCAGTGGGGCCTGTTCGGCGGCGCGGTGCAGGCGCTGGGCACCGAGCGGCACCACGAGCGCTACCTGCCGGCGATCATGAGCCTGGAGCTGCCGGGCTGCTTCGCGATGACCGAGACCGGCCACGGCTCGGACGTGCAGCACCTGCGCACCACCGCGGTCTACGACCCGGACTCCGAGGAGTTCGTGGTGCACACCCCGCACGAGTCGGCGCGCAAGGAGTACATCGGCAACGCCGCCCGCGACGGCCGCATGGCCGTGGTCTTCGCCCAGCTCATCACCGCAGGTGAGGGGCACGGGGTGCACGCGCTGATGGTGCCGATCCGGGACGAGTCCGGGGCGCCGCTGCCGGGCGTGCGCATCGAGGACTGCGGCCGCAAGGCCGGGCTGAACGGGGTGGACAACGGGCGGCTGACCTTCGACCGGGTGCGGGTGCCGCGGGAGAACCTGCTCAACCGCTACGGCGACGTGGCCGCGGACGGCACCTACTCCAGCCCGATCGGCAGCAGCGGCAAGCGGTTCTTCACCATGCTCGGCACGCTGATCCGCGGCCGCGTCTCGGTGGCCGGCACCGCGGGCAGCGCGGCGAAGCTGGCCCTGGAGATCGCGCTGCGCTACGGCTCGGCGCGCAGGCAGTTCGACCGGCCCGGCACCGACGAGGAGACCGTGGTGCTGGACTACCTGGGCCACCAGCGCAAGCTGCTGCCGAAGCTGGCCCGGGCGTACGCGCTGCACTTCGCCCAGGAGCAGCTGGTCGCGACGCTGCACGAGGTGCAGGGTTCCGGTGACGAGCGCGCCCAGCGGGAGCTGGAGTCGCGCGCGGCCGGGCTGAAGGCGCTCACCACCTGGCACGCCACCAGCACCATCCAGGCCGCCCGGGAGGCGTGCGGCGGCGCCGGCTACCTGGCGGAGAACCAGCTGCCGCAGCTGAAGGCGGACACCGACGTGTTCACGACCTTCGAGGGCGACAACACGGTGCTGCTGCAGCTGGTCGCCAAGGGCCTGCTGACGAACTACAAGGACCAGTTCGACGAGCTCGGCACGGTCGGCATGGCCCGGTTCGTCGCCGACCAGTTCGTCGGCGCGGTCATCGAGCGCACGGCGGCGAAGTCGCTGGTCCAGCGCCTGGTGGACGCGGTGGACCGGGACGACGAGGAGTCCGTGTTCGACCGCGGCTGGCAGGTGCGGCTGTTCGACGAGCGCGAGCGGCACGTGCTGGACGGGCTGGCCCGGCGGCTGCGCCGCGCCACCGGGGACGACGCCGATCCGTTCGAGGTGTTCAACAACGCCCAGGACCACGTGCTGCGCGCGGCCCGGGTGCACGTCGAGCGGGTGGTCCTGGAGGCGTTCGTCGAGGGGATCGAGCGCTGCCGGGACCGCGACACCGCGCTGGTGCTGGAGCGGCTGTGCGACCTGTTCGTGCTCTCGGCGATCGAGGAGGACCGCGGCTGGTTCCTGGAGCACGAGCGGATCACCCCGCGCCGCGCGAAGGCGGTGACCGAGGCGGTCAACGGGCTGTGCCAGGCCCTGCGGCCGCACGCGGTGGATCTGGTGGCGGCGTTCGGGATTCCGCGCCAGTGGCTGACCGCGCCGATCGCGACGGGCGCGGAGGACGAGCGGCAGCGGGTGCAGCGCGAGCACGACCGCTCGCAGCGCTGAGCTCCCCGGCGGCCCGCTCGCCGGAGGGTTCCGGCGGGTGGGCCGTTCGCGTCTCCGCGGGCGTGCGCCGGGAGCAGCGCTCGACCCGGGATTTGAGTACGGACAGTCGCTTTTGCTGTGCCGCAGATCACTAGCACGGGGCAATACCACTCGATCTGAGTAGCTTGCCGCGGCATGGCACGCAGCAACTGCACACGCTCAGTGATCGCATCGGCTCTGGTGGCGCTGGCCGCCACCGCCGGCCTCGCGCTGCCCGCGCAGGCCGCCGCGGCCGACCTCGGCCAGCAGAACCGGGTCGTGGAGCTGGTCAACCAGGCCCGCGCCCAGGCCGGCTGCCGGCCGCTGGAGGTCGACGACCGGCTGGTGGCGGCGGCGAACGGGCACAGCTCGGACATGGCCGCGCGGCACTACTTCGCGCACACCACGCCGGAGGGCGTGACCTTCGACGAGCGGATCGAGCAGGCCGGCTACCCGCAGCCGGGAGCGGAGAACATCGCCCAGGGCCAGCAGGACGCCGACGCGGTCATGCGCAGCTGGATGGACTCCGAGGGCCACCGGGACAACATCCTCAACTGCGACCTGGCGAAGATCGGCGTGGGCGTGGAGACCGGCAGCCGCACCTGGACCCAGGACTTCGGCTACTGATCCGCGGCCCCGGCCTGCTCGGTGATCCCGAGCTCGGCGGCGAGCTCGTCGAGCAGCGACTCGTACAGCCGCTCGGAGTCGGCCAGGGTGAACGGGAACCGCCCGAACACCTCCAGCGCCACGTGCCCGTACAGCCGCACCCACCAGCGCAGCAGGAAGTACACCGCGCCGTCGTCCATGGCCTGCTCGGGCATGTCGATGCCCTCGTGCGCGAAGGCTTCGGCGAGGGCGACGCGGTTCGGCGCGAGCTGCGGCTGCAGCTCCTCCGGGGCGGGTTCGCGCTCGATCACCTCGGTGGCCTCGGCCATCAGCGGGCCGATGATCCGCAGGAACACGCTGGCGAACTGGTCGCCGGGGCGCTGCGGACCGCCGTCCTCGCCGGGTTCCCCGGTCTCGTCCGCGCGGGTGGCGAAGACCAGCGCGAACTCCTTGGGGTGGGCCAGCGCCCAGTGCCGGAAACCGCGGCAGACGGTGCCCAGCTTGGCGCGGAAGTCGGCCTGCTCGATCCGCCGCAGCTGCTCGGCCAGCTCGTCGACGAGGTCGGTGCACACGTCGTCGCCGAGCTGGCGCAGCAGGTCCTCGCGCGAGTCGTAGTAGCGGTACAGCGCGGGCGCGGTGATGCCGAGCTCCCGGGCGATCGCGCGCAGCGTGACCGCGTCGCGCCCCTGGTCGACGAGCAGGGCGCGGGCGCGCTGACGGATCTCCATCTCGGTGGCCGCGCGGATGCGGTCGCGCCGAGTTCCCTCGCTCATCAGATCGGCTCCAGGTGCTCCGTGCGGTTCGCGGGCCGGGTGGCTGCGCGATGCACGCTATCGGCCGCCGGAGCCGAGATCGTCAGGCGCGTCCGGTTCGCGCCCCGCGCCGCGGGACCGGCCGGACGGAGCCGCCGGAAACCGCAGCTCGCGGCTCCCTGGCCCACCCTTTCGGGCGTAGTTGGAAACGAAGATGCATCCCTGCGGGGCCGCGTCGCGTCAAACTGGACGAGTTGCTGCTCGCCGGTCTCGCGCCACCGGCGATCGCAACTCCCAGGAGCCGGTCGCAACGCCCCCCGTGCGGCCGGCCCTGGCTTTTCCGGGGGGCGTGCCGGCGTCAGTCCTTGCCCAGGCCGAGGGCGTTGAGGGTGCCGCGCACCGCTCCGGGCCTGGACTCCGGCAGCTGCTCGGGCGCGTGCTCCTGCAACGCCGCGACGACGGTGGAGGCGGCCGGGTTGACCGCGCTCCACTCGCCGAGCACGACGGTCGGCACGGTCTCGTTGCCGTCGGCGATGGAGCGCACGACGGCGGCGGCCTCGGGGTCCTGCCAGATGTCGACCTCCCGGAAGCCGATGCCCTCGCGCCGCAGGCCCGCGCGCAGCGAGGTGCAGAACGGGCAGCCGGGCCGGGTGTAGACGACGAGTTCGGGGGTGGGTTCGGTTGCCATCGTCAGCGGCACCTCCTGTTCGCGGCCGGGCGGTTCCGGCTTCCGAACGGCGAACAGCGCGGTGCGCGGAGATATTCCGATCGCCGCAGGCCGGTGCAACGAGCGGCGGCGTCGTGCAGTGGTGCTCGCAAGGGCGGTCACGGCTGCGCCGGGCGCAGCGCGCGGAAGGCGGCGCCGAGCCGGGCCAGCGCGGGCAGGCCGGTGGCGAGCCGAGCGATCCCGGCCGCTGCCCCGTCGAGCCGCCGGAACTCCGCTTCCTCGGCGGGCTCGTCCGGCTCGTCCTGCTCCGGATGCGGGGCGACCCCGGCCGCGCGGGCGGCCGGGGTCTGCGCCGGTTCGGCGAAGCTGGTGTCCAGTGGCTCGCCGGGCACCGCGGCGGGCGTGCTCGCCGCGTTCGGCGGGTGCCGGTCGGTCTGCCGGCGCCCCGGTGGCCCGGGCTCGTCGGTGCGGGCGGACGGTCGGTTGCGCTGATCCCCAGTCATCTCCTCGCCTTCCCCAGAACTGGCCGCCACCAGGAAGGCGGCGGCGCGATCCCCAGCACGTGCTGCGCGATGCGCGCGGTGGCCGAGCCGTCCCCGGCACGCGAGCCCGCGGCCGATCATCGCGGCGAGCGCGCGGGCGGCGCGCCCGCCGGGTCCCGGAGCGGAACCCGCGATCGCCATCCGTGCTGTCCGCTGTGTTGCCATGGGCACAACTCTGTCCGGAGCCGGGGGCCGCGGGGATCCGTACGGCTACTCAACGGCTACTCATCGGCCCGCCGCGCGGGTGCTCCGTACAGGTACGCACCGAACGCTCGGAGTAGGTGTCGTGCCTGGTCGGAGGCCTCTGGTCCGGGCCGAACGGGGGACCGGTGCCTACGATCGAGGTGAGGCCGCAAGAGAAGGGTATGGTCTAGACCATGTCGCTGTTCACTGGTGTCGGAGTGAGCTCCGGCCGAGCATCCGGTCCGGTCGCCAGGGTCGCCGAAGCCCTCCCCGAGCCCGCGGCCGCGCCCGCCCCCGCCGACCCGTCCGGAGAGGCGCGCCGCATCCGCCCGGCCGCCGAAACCGTCGCCAACCGGCTCTTCGCCCGCGCCGGCTCGGTCGGCGGCGAGGGCAAGGCGGTGCTGGAGACCACCGCGGCGATGGCGCTGGACCCGGCGCTGCTGTCGCAGGCCGAACAACTCGTCACCGGGAACTCGCTGCCCGCCCCGCGCGCGGTGCACGAGGCCGCGAACGGCTTCGCCGACGCGCTGCGCAGCGCCGGCGGCTACCTGGCCGAGCGGGTCCGGGACATCCACGACGTGCGGGACCGGATCATCGCCGAGCTGCTCGGCGAGACCCCGCCCGGCGTGCCGCACCTGGACCGGCCGAGCGTGCTGCTGGCCCGCGACCTCGCCCCCGCCGACACCGCCGACCTCGATCCCGAGCTGGTGCTCGCACTGGTCACCGAGGAGGGCGGGCCGACCAGCCACACCGCGATCCTGGCCCGCTCGCTGGGCATCCCGGCGGTGGTCGCGGTCCGCGGGGTGCTCGCGGCGGCGCCGGTGGTCGGCGCGGTCGTGGACGGCGACACCGGCGAAGTGGAGACCTCCGCCGAACCCGTGCGCACCCAGGCCGCCGAGCGGCACGCGGAGGCCGACTGGACCGGCACCGGCGGCACCTCGGACGGGCACCGCGTCTCGATCACCGCCAACGTCGGCTCCGTCGCCGATGCGCACCTGGCCGCCGAGGCCGGGGCGCAGGGCGTGGGCCTGTTCCGCACCGAGTTCTGCTACCTGGCCACCGACGACGAGCCGGACGTGGCCACCCAGCGCACCGCCTACGCCGGGGTGCTCACGCCGTTCGCGGGCAAGCCGGTCGTGGTGCGCACGCTGGACGCCGGGGCGGACAAGCCCCTCGGGTTCCTGGACATGGGCGCCGAGCCGAACCCGGCGCTGGGCGTGCGCGGGCTGCGCGTGTGCTTCGAGCGGCCGGGGGTGCTGGACCGGCAGCTGGAGGCGATCGTCGGCGCGGCCGCCGACTCCGGCGCGGAGGTCTCGGTGATGGCCCCGATGGTCGCCACCGCCGACGAGGCCGCGTGGTTCGCCGACCGGGTGCGCGCGGCCGGGCTGCCGCGGGCCGGGGTGATGATCGAGGTGCCGGCGGCGGCGCTGAGCGCGGCCGAGATCCTGGAGGCGGTGGACTTCGTCAGCATCGGCACCAACGACCTCGCGCAGTACGTCTTCGCCGCCGACCGCATGTCGGGCGCGCTGGCCGGGCTCAACGACCCGTGGCAGCCGGCGCTGCTGCGGCTGATCGCGCTGGTCGGGCAGGCGGGCCGGCGGACCGGCAAGCCGGTCGGGGTGTGCGGCGAGGCCGCTTCGGACCCGCTGCTGGCGGGCGTGCTGACCGGGCTCGGCGTGAGCAGCCTGTCGATGGCCGCGGCCGCGGTGCCCGCGGTGGGGTCGGCGCTGGCGGGGCACTCGCTGGCTGACTGCGAGCGGGCCGCGGAGGCCGCCCAGCATTCGCCGAGCGCGGCGCGCGCCCGCGAGGCCGCCCTGGCGAACCTGAAGTGACGCCCCAGCCCTGATCCGCTGGAGGAGGGGTGGATCGTCCGCAGACCCCCGACCGGTCTGCGGACGACCACCTTGCGCGGCGCCGGCGCGGTGGCACCGCGCCACGACCGAGGTGAGGTTCGTGGCGGCTCCCCACCTCGGCCACCGGCCGCGTCCCGGCGGGGCAGTACCGAGGCGCGGCCGGCGGACGGCACCGGCCCCATCCCCAGCGGGGCCAGTGGACTACCCGGGCCGCCCCGAGATCAGTCGCGGACGACCTCCCCCAGCCGTCCGCGGCCGCCCGGGAGCGACCCGTCACCGGTGCCGTCGGGATGACCACGGCGTGCCGTTACACGATTACTCGCAGTGATGTTCCGCAGGTCGCGGGCCTGCCGCGGGCGGGCTCAGCCCTCCGCGGCCGCGTCGTCCTCGGCGTCCAGCCCGTGCTCGATGGCGTAGCGGGCGAGCTCCACGCGGTTGTGCAGCTGCAGCTTGCGCAGCGTCGACTGCACGTGGTTCTCCACCGTGCGGTGCGAGATGACCAGCTTGTTCGCGATCTGCCGGGCGGTGAGCCCCTTGGCGACCTCGCGCAGCACCTCGGTCTCCCGCTCGGTCAGCTGCGGGGTCTGCGCGTCGCCGCCCGGGGTGATCGCCATCCGCCGGTATTCGCCGAGCACCAGCCCGGCCAGCCCGGCGTTGAACACCGCGTCCCCGGCGGCGGTGCGCCGGACCGCGTCCACCAGCTCCTCCACCGAGGCGGACTTGACCAGGTAGCCGGAGGCGCCGGCCTTGACCGCCTCCAGCACGTCGCTGTGCTCCCCGCTGGCCGACAGCACCAGCACCCGGGTGCCGGGGATCTCCTGGGTGATCTGCCGGGACGCCTCGACCCCGGAGGTGTCGCCGAGGTTGATGTCCATCAGCACCACGTCCGGGCGCACGGTGCGCGCGATGCGCAGCGCGGACACGGCGTCGCCGGTGGTGGCGCGCACGTCGAACCCGCGCTCGGTGAGGTCCCGGGAGACCCCGTCGCGCCAGATGGGGTGGTCGTCGACCACCATCACCGAGATGCTCGGCTCGGTCATCACTGTCCTCCTCCGGCCGATGCCGACCCGGTAGCGGAATCGCGTTCGGTGTCCGATGTGGATCCGGTGCCCCGCGCGGTCCCGGAGTCCGATGTGGACCGGGTGCGCGGTTCGGTGTCCGATGTGGACTCGGGGGTGGTCGCGGTCGGCTCGCCGCGCCGCCGGTCCCCGGAGCGCCGACCCAGGAGCTTCCTCGCCGCGGCCTTCGCCCGGCCACCCCCGGCCGCCTCCGCTTCGGGCGGCTGCGGGCGCGGCAGCCGCAGCTCCCACTCGGTGCCGTCGCCGGGCGCGGTGGTCAGCGAGGCGGTGCCGCCGAGCAGCTCCATGCGGCCGCGGATCGACTGCGCCACGCCCATGCGGCCCTCGGCGGCGGCCTCCGGCAGCCGGCCCTCGGGGATGCCGGGGCCGTCGTCGCGGACGCTGATCACGATCTCGTCGGGCAGCTCCTCCAGCAGCACCCACGCGCGGGCCTGCGCGCCCGCGTGCCGGTCGACGTTCTCCAGCGCCTCGCGCACCACCGAGAACAGGTCGGTGGCCAGCTGCTCGGGCAGCAGCACGCCCGTCGCGGGAACCGAGACCTGCACCCGGCCGGTGCGCAGCACCTGCAGCCGGGCGACCAGGTCGGTCTCGCCGTCCTCGGTCGGTTCCACCGGCGCAGTGGCCACCAGCGAGCGCAGCGCGATCTCCTGCTCGCCGGCCAGCTGCGCCAGCTCCGCGGCCTCCCCGCCGAGCTCGACGCCGCGGCGGCGCACCCGGGCCAGCACCTGCAGCACGCTGTCGTGGATGGACCGGGCCAGCCGCTCCCGCTCCGCGGTGGCGGCCTCGGCGCGCAGGGCCTGGCTGAGGCGTTCGGTGGAGCGGCGGGCGGTGTCGGCGGCCAGCCCGAACAGCAGGCCCACACCGACCAGCAGCACCCCGTCCTGCAGCATCGCGTAGCCGACCGACTCGCGGATCAGGAAGTTGATCGACGCCGAGACCACCCCGGAGATCCCGCCGCCGAGCCAGCCCCACTGCACCGCGGCCAGCGTCACCGTCGACGGCTCCCACATGGTCACCACCGACGGCTTCATCGCGCTCATCTGCTCCGGCGAGAGGATCAGCTCGCTGCTCAGGAACAGCCCGGCGACCAGCACCTGGTCGACCAGCACCAGCCGGTTCGTGCGGTGCGCGCGGACGCGGAAGCGCCAGATGGTGAACACCGTCCAGGCGGTCATCACCACCAGCTCCGCCGCGGCCGCCAGCGGGTAGCGGTACTCGTCGACCTGCGCGGCGAAGCACAGCATCGCGTAGACGAGCCCGACGCAGCGGAAGAAGTTGTGCGCCCGCCACAGCGGAGACCGCCCGTCGGCGATGCGCGGTCGAGCTGCTGCCGGACCGGTGTGCGGTGTGGCCACGATTGCTCCTTCCCGGCCGACCATCCTGCCGCACGGTCGCGATCACGTAACCCGACGATCGGTGAACACGCTGGGTGTTTGTGATCACCGGCGGGATCAACCCGATCGGAAGAAGGCGGCGGGTTTCTCGGCATGATCGGCTTGTGCCAGAGTTTGGAGCAGTAACTCGTCCGGTGGTCGGTGGCCGGAAGGCACCGCCATTCGTGCGGATCCGAATCCGCGGGTGGACCAATCTCCGCTAGTCCGCCCGAACGGCCAAGAACGTGAGGACCCATTGGCGCCGTGGCCATTCCGGCGGTTCCGGGCCGCCGCCTCGGTCTACGCGCTGCTCGTCCAGTCGGCGGCGGCGCTGCTGCTGATCGCGGTGCTGCGCGCGGCCGAGCCGCCGACCGCCGCGGAGTGGGTGCGCTTCGCGATGCTCGCCGGCACGGCCGGGGTCGTGGTCGTCGCGACCTCGGTGTCGATCCGGCTGCGCCGGGAGATCCGGCGCGACCCGTGGACGGTGCACATCGCCTACCTGGTCGCGGGTGGGCTGGTGCTTCCGGTGGAGCTGCTGGCGGTGCTGCTGGCCGGTCCGGTGGTGCACCGCAGGCTGGAGGGGCGGACCGCGCCGCGGCAGTGGCTGCTGGTCACCTCCGCGACCTGCCTGGCGATCTTCGCCGGGCGCTGGGTCGTCGGCTGGCAGTCGCCGGAGTGGAACCTGCTGCGCGCGATCGCGGCCGGCACGGTGCTGCTGGTGGTGCGGGCTGCGCTGGTGGCGATCGGGCTCCGGCTGCAGGAACCGGGTGCGCTGTGGGCGGACGTGCTCGGCGAGTCGGCGGACGCGCTGCTGGGGATCGTGGCGGTCTGCTTCGGCGGGGTGCTCGGAGTCGCGCTGCTGCGGGAGCCGACGGTGGCGCCGCTGGCCGCGCCGCTGCTGGCGCTGCTGGACATGGCCTCGCAGCTGCCGCACTGGCGGCGCTCGGCGCAGCGGGACGGCAAGACCGGCTTGGCGAACGCGCTGCACTGGGACCGGCTCGCGCGCGAGGAGCTGCGCCGGGCGTGCGCGCGGGGGCAGTGCACGGCGGTGCTGCTGCTGGACCTGGACCACTTCAAGCGCGTCAACGACGAGGTCGGGCACATGGCCGGGGACGCGGTGCTGGCCGCGATGGCGCTGACGCTGCGCGGCGCGGTGCGCAAGGACGACCTCGTGGGCCGCTTCGGCGGTGAGGAGTTCGTGGTGCTGCTGCCGGACTCGTGCCCGGAGATGGCCTACGCGGTCGCCGACCGGATCCGGCTGGAGATCGCGCGGATGTCCGTGCCGACCCGGGACACCCTCGGGGTGCAGCGCGAGCTGGACGGGCTGACGGTCAGCGCGGGCGTGGCGACGACCGAGCGGTTCGGCTACGAGCTGCCGGAGCTGCTGGCCGCCGCGGACGCCGCGCTTCTGTCGGCGAAGGCGTCCGGGCGCAACGCGGTGACGGTCGCCTGACCGGAGCCGCTCGTCACCGCGCGGAACTGCCGCCGAGCGGCTCCGCCGAGGCCGGGTTCGTCGGGTCGATCAGCGCCGCGTCCGTCTCGCCCTCCACCAGCGAGCGGATCGCCGAGTTCAGCACCGCCACCATCGGCACCGCCAGCAGCGCGCCCACGATCCCGGCCAGCACCACCCCGGCGCTGATCGCCAGCACCACCGCCAGCGCGTGGATGCGCACCGCGCGGCCGAGCAGCATCGGCTGCAGCACGTTGCCCTCGATCTGCTGCACCGCGAGCACGACCGCCAGCACCAGCAGCGCGTCCACCGGCCCGTTGGTCACCAGCGCCACCAGCACCGCCACCGCGCCGGAGGCCACCGCGCCCACGATCGGCACGAACCCGCCGAGGAACACCAGCGCCGCCAGCGGCAGCGACAGCGGTACCCCGATCACGGTCAGCCCGATCCAGATGCCGATCGCGTCGGCGACCGCGACCAGCGCCGTGGCCCGCACGTAGCCGACGAGCGAGGCGAACCCCCGCACCCCGGCCACGTCCACTCGCGGCCGCACGTGCCGCGGCACCAGCAGCAGCAGGAACGACCACACCTGGCGCCCGTCGTGCAGGAAGAAGATCAGCGTGAACAGCGCCAGCACCAGCCCGGTGAGCAGGTTCCCGAACGTCGAGGCGGTGGACAGCGCCCCGCTGGTCAGCGCGGCCTGGTTCTGCTCCAGCCACTGCGCGGCCTGCCCGAGGTACTGGTCGATCTGCTCCTCGCGCAGGTGCAGCGGGCCCTGCAGCAGCCAGCTGCGGATCTGCCCGAAGCTGCGCAGGATCTGCGCCTGCAGCTGCGGGAACCCGGCGATGAACTGGTTGATCACGAACGAGAGCACCCCGCCGACGATCGCCAGCCCGCCGACGAGCACCACCGCCGTGGACAGCGCGCGCGGCACCCGCAGCCGGGCCAGCCACGGCACCCGCGAGGTCGCCGCCTGCGGCAGCCGCAGGTTCGACAGCCACGACACCGCCGGGGCCAGCAGCGCGGCCAGCAGCAGCGCGATCGCCACCGGGATCACCACGACGTACAGCCGGCCCACGGCCACCGACAGCACGTAGAGCAGGCCGAACACGACGAGCACGCGCCAGGACACCGCGGCTGCGACGCGCAGCCCGCGCGGGACGTCGGTGGCCGCGTCGGCCGGGGCGTCGGCGCTGCCGCGCTCGGGGATCTTCGCGTCGCTCACCCCGCCACCGTATCGGCGCGGCGACGTTCGGTGGACCGTCCCGGCGCGGATCACCGCCACCGATTTCCGGTAACTCGATCCGGCGATGTTGGGGCGGGACGGGTACCCCGACGCCGATCTCGCTGCCAGAGTTCCGTCGGCAGAAGATCAAGCCCCCGGATGGAGCAACCGCCGCGCGCGGTCGCCGGGGTCGCGGACGAGACGGCGACGGACCGGGAAGGCACATGTCGGACTCTCCCCGGAGAACGGGCGGCGGGTGGCGCCTGCTGGCCCGCGCGCTGGTGGTCGCGGGAGCGGCGGCCGCCGGCGGATCGGTGGGGTGGGTGGCCCACGCCGATGCCGATCCGGCGCCGGACCTCGGAATCCCGGGGCTGGGCGGGGAATCCGCCGAGCGGGCCGCTCCGGCCGAGCACGCCGAACCCGCCGAACCCGGCCCGCTGCCGCACGTGGTCTCCTCCGTCGCCGGCACCGCCCGGAAGCTGACCGCTCCACCGTCCGAATCGGACGGACCGGAGCGCCCGGGCGAGTTCGCGCTGCACGACCTGGCCCCGACCCGGCTGGTCGGCCACGTCGCCCGCGCCGAGCCGGTGGTGACCGTGGTGCGGGGAGCCGATTCCGCGCTGCGCCCCGTTCTCGGCCGCACTGCGCCGGATCCGGGGCCCCGGCCGGTGCTGGAGCACGTGGCCGAGCCGGTCGCCGGCGGGCTGCACCAGCTGACGAGTCCACTTCGGACTCCCGAGCTGCGCCCGGAGCCCCCGGCCGCGCGGCCTCCGGTTCCGGACCCGGCCGCGCCGGCTCCGGAACCCGTTGCGGCGCAGGCTGATCCCGCGCTGAGCGCGCACTCCCGCCCAGCACCGGCGACCCGCCTCGCTCCGAGCGCGCTCACCGACACCGCCCCGAGCCCGCGGGCGGACCCGGACGGCGCACCCGACCGCGTCCCGCCGAAGCCACCGGCGCACCCCGCCGCTCTGCCCGCACCGGCCCCGGCGCACGGCAGCGCCACCTCGACCGACGGACTCCCCGGCGGAGTCGGCCTGCACTGCGACCCGCCGTCGGCCGCGCCCGCGAACACCGCCCTGCGCGCGGCCGAACTCGACGCCGCACGCGCCCTGCGCGGCACCTGCGCGCCCGCGCCCGGAACCACCCCGGATTAGCGCGCCCTCCGACCTCGCACTCCCCACCGACCTCCTGCGCCGCCGGAGCCGACTCCGCTGACGGCGCGCCTGCCAACCATTGCTTTCCCCGCCCGCGCGGGGAAATATCTCGAAGGAGACCCCATGCAGACTTGGGCGAAGCGCGGCGTGCGCGCCGCGCTGGTCACCGGCGGCGTGCTGGCCGTGGGCACCACCATGGCCGCAGCCGAAGGCGCGAGCCCCGCCGAGCGCACGAGCGATCGGCCGGCCGGCAGCCCCGGTGCCGGAGACCACTGGTCCGCGGAACGAGGAGAACGCGCGTTGCCCGCGCTCGACGTCGACGACGCCCGTGCGTCGGACCCGGTGCGCTCCCACGAGCGCTACCGGGCGATGGTGCTCACCGGTCGGCTCGACCCGATGCACGACCTGCTGCCGATGATCGAGCACGACACGACGCAGGAGATCCCGGCGCTGCGCGAGCAGGGCTGGCTGTCGCCGCGCGCGCACCGCGCCGCCGAGCTGCAGCTGGCCGGCTGGGTCGCCGACCCGGCCACCGCCCGCCCGGCGCCCGGCCCGGACGCCCCGCAGCCCGGCGAGCGGCGGCACGGCCTGCGCACCCCCTCCGAGGGCTTCCACCGGTCGCTGAGCTGGGCCGGGGCGATCGGCGACATCGTCAGCGCCCCGCAGCGCGCGCTCGACCCGGCCGCCGAGGCGGCCACCGAGGTGCTGCCGGCGGTCGGGTCCGACCAGGACAACGGCCTGCTCGCCCCGGCCGCGGGCGAGTCCCTGATCGAGCCGGGCCTGCTGAACCCGGACGCGGTCGACCTCACCTCCGGTTCGCTGGCCCCGGACATCCGCCTGCACACGCTGCCGCGGAACCTGCTGCAGATGGCGCTGGCCGAGCGCCCGCACGAGGTGGTGCGGCCCGAGTCGGTGCCGCTGGAGGTCCCGGGCGAGCGGCAGCTGGCCGCGGACGAGCCGCCGACGCTGCGCGAGCCGATGACGGTGGGCGAACCGACGGCGGCGGGCGAGCCGCGCGACGGGCAGCCGGGTCTGCAGGCGCCGCTGCCGGCGCTGGGCGAGCTCAACGCGTTCGGCGACTCGCACGTCTCCGGCCCGACCTTGGGCCGGCTCACCGACGCGGTCGGCCAGGCCCTGCCCGCCCTCTCCCCGGAGCAGCGCGGTGAGCCCGTCGAGCAGCGCGCGGGCGGCCCGGCGACGGTCCCGTTCTCGCCGCTGCGCTTCGCCCGCGAGCCGCACCGCCTGCCGGTGCAGGTCACCGAGCCCGACCCGCTGCAGCGCCTGGTCCCGGAGCGGGACCTGGTGGCCGGCAACCCGTTCCCGCAGCCGCGTGCCGCCGAGGCGGGCGGCATGGAGCTGCCGGTGCTCGGCGTCCCGATCCCCTCGCTGAGCGCAGTGCAGGGGCACACGGTCCCGGTGCCGGGCCTGACCGCCGACCACGGCGCGCGCAGCGCGGACGACACCGTGGAGTTCCAGCGGATCTGATCCGCCCCGCAACGCAGAACGGCCGCCGGATTCCGATCCGGCGGCCGTTCTCGTCTTCGCGCGCGGGTCAGGAGGCGGCGGTCACGGCCTCCTGCGCCTCGTCGCCCTCAGCGGGCCGGTCCTGCTTCGCGCCCCGGGCCCGCCACCAGGCCAGCGCCCCGTAGGCCAGCAGCGCGAGTCCGAAGTAGACGTAGGCGTTGCCCACCAGGTGCTCGAAGATGTTCCAGTGCAGCTCGCGACCCTTGCCCTGCGGGACCTTCCACTGCGGCCCGAGGGTGAAGAAGGACGCGGCGATCGAGGTGATCACCAGCAGCGGCCAGTCCCGCCGCATCAGCGCCGCCCCGGCCAGCAGCACGATCCCCGGGATCGCCCAGACCCAGTGGTGCGACCAGGAGATCGGCGAGACCAGCAGCGACAGCACCCCGTTGAGCACCATCGCCATCGGCAGGTCCCGCTGCCGCATCGCGTGCACCATCGCCACCACGGCCAGCACCAGCACCATCACCGCCGCCAGCGCGAACGCGATCGACACGTGCTGGATGCCGAACTTCACGATGGACGAGCGCAGCGACTGGTTGCCGGCGTAGACCGAGGCGTCGCCGGTGAACTTCGGCCCGAACGAGACGTTGCCGGTGGCCATGACCTGGTGCAGCCAGAAGTTCTTCGCGTCGGAGAACGCCAGCGCGGCCCCCACCGCGACGGTGGCCAGGAAGCCCAGCGCGGTCCACACCATCGCCCGGACGTCCTTGCGCAGCAGCAGGAACAGCAGGAACGCCAGCGGCGTGAGCTTGATCCCACCGGCGATGCCGATCAGCAGCCCGCGCGGCCACGGCAGCTTCTCGCCCGGCTTGGTCCGCCACAGGCAGTCGAGGGCCACCATCGCCATCAGCACGAGGTTGATCTGCGCGTAGGTGAGCGTCTCCATCACCGGCTCGGACAGCGTGGCCAGCGGCAGCGCCACCGCGGTCCACAGCAGCACGCGCTCGCGCTGCCCGCGCAGGAAGTTCGCGGCGTTGAACACCACGTACAGCGTGATCAGCAGCGCCGCGTGGGACACCAGCATGATCACCGCGACCGCGACGGACTTCGGCACCAGCCCGAGCGGGCTGAACAGGATCGCCGCGAACGGCGGGTAGATGAACGGCAGCCGCAGCCCGGATTCGGTGGCCGGCAGCGGGCCGTACATGTCCTGGCCCGCCAGCCAGGCGCGGGCGCCGAGCCGGTAGACCTCTCCGTCGATGTGGTCGTGCGGGCTGATCGTGGAGACCATGAGCACCGCGATCAGCTCGGCGATGCCGAGTGCGATCACGAGTCCGCGGTTCTCGCGCGCGAAGTCGCGCAGTGTTCTGGTGGTCGCCTCGGGTCCGCTCAGCGCCACGGTTCACCGTCCCGGTCGTAGTCGGTTGCCGTCGCTCGCAGCGACGGGCCAAGCCTAGAGGCCGCTCCGGAACGGCTTCGTGCCGCGTCGGCACAGGTGAGCTCCTCGGGCGCAGCGAAGCCGGAGATCATCCACCTTCCGGGCGGCTGGATTCCCGCATCGTGTGGTGACAGAGGTGCAGGTGAGGCGCTCGCTGACGGAGCGTCATTCGCGCTCGGTGAATACCACCATTACGGGTGGTAGTGATGCTCTTGAATTCCCACCTGCTCGCGGAGGAGAGTCCAACAGGACTGCTCCGTTTGGTGGGGAGGAGGGGCCGAATGAGTGTCCTCGATGTGACCGCACCGTCCCAGCTGCCGCCGATCTGGGACGAGCTGATCACCGGGCTGACCGTGGGGGTGCTGCTCACCGACGAGCGCGGTCAGGTGCTCGCCACCAACGACGTCGCCGCGGACCTCATGCAGCTGACCAAGTCCGACCTGCTCACCGGCGCCCGGCCGAGCGGCTGGGCCGTCCGCGACGACACCGGCGCCGCGATGCCGGACTGGTCCGAGCTCGCCGGCCAGGTGCTGCGCTCCGGCTCCCCGCTGTCCACCCCGATGGTCGTCGAGCGCGGTGGGCACCCGACGCGGCTGTGGGCTGACTACCACGCGGTGAAAGCGCAGGGCAAGCGCCGGGTGCTGATCCTGCTGCAGGCGGTGCAGACCGACGTCGCGCACAGCCGCGGCCTGCTCGACCCGCTGACCGGGCTGCCCGGTCGCGCGCTGCTGCTGGACCGGCTGGAGCAGTCGCTGGTCCGGGCGCGCACCCGCGGGATGCTCACCAGCCTGGTGCTCATCGACGTGCACAAGCTCGCGGCGTTCAACACCGAGCACGGCTTCGACCGCGGCGACGAGCTGCTCAAGACCCTGGCCGGGCGGCTGCGCCAGGGCCTGTCCGACGAGCACACGGTGGCCCGCTACGGCGGCGACGAGTTCGCGGTGGTCGCCGACCACCCGCGTGGCACCGGCGAGGCGATCGCCCAGCAGGCCCGCCGGATGGCGACCTGGCCGATGCGGATCGGGCACAACCGGGTGCGGCCGGGGCTGCGGGTGTCGTGGGTGACCACGAACGGCAACGCCTCCGCGCACGCCGTGCTCTCCCGCGCCGAGCAGCAGCTGCAGCAGTGACCTCCGCGGCCGGCCCGCACCGCGCGGACCGGCCGCACCACCTCGCCGCCGGGCGGAACTCCTCCGCAGCGCGGGTCAGCGGCCGGAGATGAAGTTCTCCACCGCCTGGTACGCCGCGGAGTCCGAGTACTGCTCCGGCGGCGACTTCATGAAGTAGGACGAGGCCGACAGCACCGGCCCGCCGATCCCCCGGTCCTTGGCGATCTTGGCCGCGCGCAGCGCGTCGATGATGATCCCCGCGGAGTTCGGCGAGTCCCAGACCTCCAGCTTGTACTCCAGGTTCAGCGGCACGTCGCCGAACGCCCGGCCCTCCAGGCGGATGTAGGCCCACTTGCGGTCGTCCAGCCACGGCACGTAGTCCGACGGGCCGATGTGCACGTTCCGCTTCCCCAGGTCGCGGTCGACCTGGGAGGTCACCGACTGGGTCTTGGAGGTCTTCTTCGACTCCAGCCGCTCCTGCTCCTTCATGTTCAGGAAGTCCATGTTGCCGCCGACGTTGAGCTGCATCGTGCGGTCCAGGTGCACGCCCCGGTCCTCGAACAGCTTCGCCAGCACGCGGTGCGTGATCGTGGCGCCGACCTGCGACTTGATGTCGTCGCCGACGATCGGGACGCCGGCGTCGGTGAACTTCTGCGCCCACTCCGGGTCGGAGGCGATGAACACCGGCAGCGCGTTGACGAACGCCACACCGGCGTCCAGCGCGGCCTGCGCGTAGAACCGGTCGGCGTCCTCGGAGCCCACCGGCAGGTAGGAGATCAGCACGTCGACCTCGGCGTCGCGCAGCGCCTGGGCCACGTCGACCGGCTGCTCCTCGGACTCGGTGATCGACTCGAGATAGTACCGGCCGAGCCCGTCGAGGGTGCGCCCGCGCTGCACCGGCACCCCCAGCGGCGGCACGTCGGCGATCTTGATGGTGTTGTTCTCGCTGGCCACGATGGCCTCGGAGAGGTCCCTGCCGACCTTCTTGGCGTCCACGTCGAACGCGGCGACGAACTGCACGTCCTTGACGTGGTAGTCGCCGAACTGGACGTGCATCAGACCGGGGACGCGAGCGTCCGGATCGGCGTCGGCGTAGTAGTGCACGCCCTGCACGAGCGACGCGGCGCAGTTGCCCACACCGGCGATCGCGACTCGAACCGCGCCCTCGCGGCGGTCTGTGCTCATGGCAGGGCCCTCCTTGTTGGTCATGTGGTTCCTCGTCTGGTGGTCAACCGGACAACCGCGCCGGTGCACGAGCTTGTTCCCGCGCGCGAGCGGGATCACCCGCGCGCGAGGAGCAAGCGGAGGCTGTCGCTCAAGATCAACCCGGTCGGCGGTGCTGTCGATCGGGTCCGGTACAACGTTGCGCGGCAGGACGTGCGGCAGCGGACGTCGAGCCGGTCGCGGAAACAGCCGGAACGGTCTCGCGCACCGCACCTCCCGCACCCGAGACCAGGCACTGGTCAGCCGAGAAAGGAGTATATCTGCGCCGAGATCGCGCAAGCGCAGGTCGAGCGCTGTCGGACCAGCCGGACTCCCAGGTCATCCCGCCGAAACCGGTCCTGCCCTGAACGGCGCATGGAGCGTCGGCGCGGGACACGTACCCTGTCCCTCGTGCGGACCCAACGGCAAGTAGTGGACTACGCGTTGCAGCGCCGAGCGCTGCTCGCGCAGGTCCACGCGGGCCGAGTCGGGGTGATGGAGGTCTGCGACGCCAACCCGTACCTGCTGAACGCCGCGAAGTACCACGGCCAGCCGAGCGAGGTGACCTGCCCGGTCTGCCGCAAGGAACCGCTCACGCTGGTCTCGTGGATCTTCGGTGAGCAGCTCAAGCACGCGTCCGGCTCCGCGCGCAGCCCGGAGGAGCTGGAGCGGTTGGCGACCTTGTTCGAGGAATTCACCGTTCACGTCGTCGAGGTGTGCCGCACATGCAGCTGGAACCACCTGGTGCAGTCCTACGTGCTCGGTACCGGTGACTTGAACAATCGCCGCCCCCGGCGCAAGACTGCGGCGGAGTGAATCTAGGTCGTGACAGCCGGCAGCACCGCCCCGCGGGCAGCGGGGGACCCCGACGTGAATGCATCACCTGGCGTCGAACGACGCCTGTCCTGGAGGCCAACTCGTGAACGACGAGCGTGACGACCCGGCTCGTGGCCGCCACTCCCGGCAGCCCGAAGGTCGCAACCCCGGTCCCCCCGAAGACCGGGGCACGCCCCCGACGTCCCGGCAGCAGGGGCAGCGCCCGCAAGGGCCGCCGCCCGGCGGTGCGCCGGCAGCCGGTCCGCAGAACTCGAACCAGCAGCAGCCGCCGCCCGGTGGCCCGCCGCCCGGGCAGCAGCGCCCGCCGCAGGGCCCGCCCCCGGGGCAGGGCCAGCAGCGCCCCGGCCAGCAGCCGGGGCGTCCTGCCGGTCCGCCGCCCGGGCAGGGTGGTGCCGGTCAGGGTGGTGCCCCTGGGCAGGGTGGCGCTGCCGGGCAGCAGCCCGGGCGCGGCCGCCAGGGCGAGCAGCCGAACTGGCCCGGCGAAGGCCAGCAGTCCGGTCGCCCGCCGGCGGAGTCCGCGGAGGAGCAGACCGGCGCCTGGACGCCGTCGTTCGACGACGATGACGACGACACGTCGTCCCGCGGTGAGGGCCGCAAGCACGACGCGCCCACCTCGTTCACCCAGCAGCCGCCGCCGCCCGGGCCCGGTGGCCCGCGCGCGCAGGGCGGCGGCCGCCAGCAGGGCGCGGGTCAGCAGGGTGGTCCCGGCCAGCCGAACCAGCAGGGCGGTGCCCAGCAGGGCGGCCCGAACCAGCCCGGCCAGCCCTCGACCCGCCAGGTCCCGCCTCCGCCGCCCGGCCAGCAGCCGGGCCGGCAGGCTCCCGGCCGCCCGCCGCAGGGCGG
>Ga0164243_10000635_pt1 | contig 62805 bp, 56 predicted proteins | sample OricompcompostOP_FD_108781 | JGI IMG/M metagenome (GOLD analysis project Ga0164243, IMG submission 108781) | Organic Plus compost microbial communities from Emeryville, California, USA - Original compost - Organic plus compost (OP) | ecosystem: Engineered > Solid waste > Mixed feedstock >... | reverse complement strand
CGCGCCGCTTACATCGGCTGCGCACCTAGCCCAGGTGGCGGAATTGGTAGACGCGCACGGTTCAGGTCCGTGTGCCGCGAGGCGTGGAGGTTCGAGTCCTCTCCTGGGCACCACACCATCACCGTTGTTCAGGTTTCCCGTTCGGTTGAGGCGAGCCCCAACGGCAGGTGATGCCGTGCTTGCGAATCATTAGGGTCAAGAAGGCCTCGCGGCGAGTGTTCAGGTGCCGGTTCGACGGCCTTGCGGCGCTTCCCGTCACCGTTCGACAAACAGCTGCCAAAGACAACCTCCAGGAAAGCCGGCGGCAGCGTGCTGCAATGTCAAGTACCCAAATAGTATGGGTGCTTCTACCCAATTTGGCTAGTTGGTCCGAGGGCTTCGCTCCTCCTAGATTGGCGAGGAATTGGAGCGATCAGCATGATCATTGTCGTGACCGGCAATATGGGCTACGTCGGTCCTGCCGTCGTATCCCACATTCGCAGACGGATTCCCGGATCTTTTATTGTCGGTATCGACAGCGGATTGTTCGGCCACTGCATCAGCCAGAATGAATTGCCGGAGTGCCAGGTCGATATTCAGATTTTCCGCGACGTGCGGGATCTGACGGCGGATCTTCTCACCGGTGTCAATGCGGTCATTCACCTCGCGGCTGTATCCAACGACCCGATGGGCTCCCGTTTCGAAGAGGTCACCCGCGAGATCAACGAACGGGCAACCATTCGAACCGCGGAGCTTGCGGCAGCCAGTGGCGTAAAGCACTTCGCATTCGCTTCGAGCTGTTCGATCTACGGCCAGGCAGAGGGAAATGCGCGCAAGGAAGATGACGATCTTGCACCCCTGACCGCCTATGCCCGCTCAAAGGTCGGAGCCGAGGAGGGGCTCAGAAAGATCGCCGGCAGCAGCGACATGACGGTAACGGCGCTTCGCTTTGCGACCGCATGCGGTTTTTCCGGCCGCATGCGCCTCGATCTCGTCCTCAACGATCTGGTCGCATCCGCGCTTGTGAGCGGCCGCATCTCCGTGCTGAGCGATGGAACCCCATGGAGGCCGCTCATCCATGTCAATGACATGGCGCGCGCCATCGAATGGGCGATCACCCGGCGCACAGCCGACGGCGGCAATTTCCTTTCCGTCAATGTCGGTTCCGATCAATGGAACTACCAAGTGGCAGAGCTCGCGGAAGCCGTGCGCGCGGCGATTCCTGGAACCGTGATCGACATCAACCCGCACGCAGCGCCGGACAAACGGTCCTACCGTGTCGATTTCAGCCTTTACCGGTCCCTCGCTCCCGACCACCAGCCGCAGATCTCTCTGGATGAGGCGATCCAGGATATTCGTGACGGCCTCACGCGCATCAGTTTTAACGATCCGGACTACCGCGCATCCAGATTCATCCGTCTCAACGTCCTGTCCACCGCCATAGAGGAGGGGCGGCTGGAACCCGACTTGCGCAGAGCCCGCTCTGGAACGGACGGGTTCGCGCTGCCGATACACTTCGAGACGCGTGCCGAGGCTGTCGGCGTGACGGGAACCTGACAGCGGAGGCGGATCCGGCACATCGCCCGACAGATGGAACGGGGGGCTCATGGAGTTTCGTGAAACGCCACTGAAGGACGCGTTCCTGGTCGACCTTACGGCATTCCGCGACGAGCGCGGTTTCTTCGCCCGGCTTTTTTGCGCGGACGAGTTTCGTTCGGCTGGCCTTGAACCGGAATTCGTACAGATCAACAATTCCATGAGCTCGAAGGCAGGCACGTTGCGGGGCCTGCACTACCAGCTTCCGCCCATGGCGGAGGTGAAGGTGATCCGCTGCATCCATGGCGCCTTGTGGGATTGCATCATTGACCTGCGGCCTGATTCCCCCACCTTCGGCCGCTGGTTCGGCACCACTCTCTCCGCAGAGAACCGCACGATGCTCTATGTGCCCCGCGGTTTCGCGCACGGCTTCATCACGCTGACCGACGACGCTGAGGCGCTTTACCTCGTCAGTGCCCGCTATGCGCCCGAAAGGGAACGCGGCCTTCGATGGAACGATCCCCGTTTCGCCATCGAGTGGCCACGGCAACCGACCGAGATATCCGACAAGGACAGATCCTGGCCTTCCTTCGATCCCGAATATCACGGGGTCGAAGCCTTTCGTGGAAGGAAACCATCATGATCATCGTTGACCGGGCGATCGAACAACGGATGGAGAGCGGGCGCCCGATCATGGTCGGCATGTATGGCTGCGGCTTCATGGCGCGCGGCGCTTTGATCAACATAGAGCGGTACATGAAGGTGCTGCGGATCGTGGCGATCTGCAACCGCAACGTCGAACGCGCCATCAAGGCATTCCTGGACGCGGATATCGCCCGCGGGGATATCCTGGAAGTGACGAACCCGGCGGCAATGGACCGGGCCCTCGCTCTCGGAAAGCGTGTGGTGACCAGCGATCCGTCGCTGATCGCCCGATCGCCTGTAATCGAGGTCGCCTTCGAGGCCACGGGGCACGTGGAATACGGTGCAGGCGTCACCGTGGAGTGTATCAACAACGGCAAGGACATCGTCTCGCTCAATGTCGAGCTCGAAGCCACGGTCGGGCCGGTGCTGCAAGCGCGGGCTGCGGCGGCGGGCGTGATACTCTCCGGCGCCGATGGAGACCAGCCGGGCGTGACGATGAATCTCGTGCGCCACGTCCGGGCGATGGGTCTGAGGCCCCTCGTGTGCGGAAACATCAAAGGATTGCAGGACCGCTATCGCAATCCGACGACGCAAGAAGGCTTCGCCCGGCAATGGGGCCAGACGCCGAGCATGGTAGCGAGCTTCGCGGACGGCACGAAAATGTCTGCCGAACAGGCGGTCGTCGCAAACGCACTCGGACTCAAGGTATCGCAGCGCGGCATGATCGGCCGGGAGCATAACGGCCATGTGGATGATCTTGTCTCGCTGTACGATATCGACGAGCTGCGTGAACTCGGCGGGATCGTCGACTATGTGGTTGGCGCCCGACCCAGTCCCGGGATCTATGTGCTCGCCGAAGCGAGGGACGAGAACCAGGCCTTCTTCCTCAATCTCGGCAAGCTCGGCAACGGCCCGCTTTACAGCTTCTACACTGCCTGGCACCTCACCACGCTTGAATTCGGCATCTCCATCGCCCGGGTGGTCCTCTGCCGCGACGTCGTGATCGGAAGCAGAGGCGCGCCCTCGGTCGATGTCGTCGCCGCAGCAAAGCGACCGCTACGGCAAGGCGAAACGATCGACGGGCTCGGCGGATACATGACCTATGGCCTCGCCGAGAATTACGAGACGGTGCGCCGGGAAAATCTTCTGCCGATCGGGCTCGCGGAAGGATGCCGCCTCAAGCACGATGTGCCGATCGACCAGGTGCTTTCCTATGATGACGTGACGGTGCCGCAGGAAAGCGTTTCTCACGCATTGAGGCGGGAACAGGACAAGCTGTTCCCCATCAAAGCCCACCGGCAGGACTCTCCGGGAATGGGACAGCGGATGGTCTAAGGGAGGTGCACGCCATGAAAGTGGTCATTTTAGCGGGTGGCTACGGCAGCAGGCTCAGCGAGGAAACGACGATGCGCCCGAAGCCAATGGTGGAAATCGGCAATCGCCCGATCATCTGGCACATCATGAAGATCTACTCACACTACGGCTTCAACGAGTTCCTCGTCCTCGCCGGCTACAAAGCCGAGATGATCAAGTCCTACTTCCTCGACTTTGCCAGGCTCAACAGCGACTTCACCGCCGATCTCGCGACGGGGGAGATCATCTGGAAGCGGAGATATGTGGAGGACTGGAAGGTGACCGTCATGGATACCGGCATCGATACCATGACGGGCGGCCGCCTCAAGCGCGCGCGATCGGTGATCGGGCAGGACCGATTCCTGCTCACCTACGGGGATGGACTTGCCAACGTCGATATCCCCAAGGCCATTCAGACGCATGAAGAGAGCCGGAACTGGGTCACTTTGACAGCGGTGACGCAGCCCGGGCGATACGGCGCCCTGTCGCTGTCGGATGACATGTCCAAGGTCCGCGCTTTCCGGGAGAAGGCGGCCGGAGACGGCGGCCTAATCAATGGCGGCTTTTTCGTCTGCGAACCCGAGGTCCTTGACCTCATCGACGGGGACGCAACCGTCTGGGAAGAAGAGCCCATGGAACGGTTGGTCGAGAAAGGCAAGCTCGGCGTCTACTGGCACCGGGGCTACTGGCAAAGCATGGATTCGCTGCGAGACAAGATCGTCCTGGAAAAGGAGTGGGAAAGCGGCAATCCGCCTTGGAAGATCTGGTCCTGAGCGGACCGGCGACCGATCGTTTAGCCTTCGAAAGTCGAGGTGGGAGCACAGCGCGCTGGCCACCCCATTTAGCTCTCTTTGCCCCCAGGTGGGTAATCGAAAGCTAGTTGGCTTCTCACCTGCCCAGGAGATCAGAAAACGGGCCGCGGCGGAGATGACCCGCCCGCCGGCGGCGTGAACGTCTCAGCGGTCTTCCGCCCGCACCACGCCCATGCTCCGCCGATAGAACACCAAGACGAACGGATTCCATCTGAAACAGCAACGCGGCTTGCATCCGTTATTGCACGGCCGTGTTGCCGTAAATCAAGTCAGGCAGCCACAGCGACAACTGCGGCACGGCGCTGAGCAACACCAGGAGGAATGCCATCATCGCCAGATAGGGCAGCACCTCACGCGCATAGGCCATCATCGGCACCCGCATCACCATTGAGGAGATATACATCAGCCCGCCGACCGGAGGCGTAATGCCGGCAATGGTAAGGTTGGTGATGAAGACCACTCCGAAATGAACGCGGTCGATGCCGACGCCGTCGATGATCGGCAGCAGCATGGGCGTCAGGATAATCAGCGCAGCCGACCCTTCGATGGCGGTGCCTATGACGATGAGCACAACGTTGATCAGCAACAACATCAGGAGCGGATTGTCGGTCGCGCCGCCCAACCAGCCGGACATTGCCTGCGGTACCTGCTCCCAGGCGAGATAGAAGCCGAAGGCAGCGGCGGCACAGATCATGATCATCACCGTTGCCGAATCGCGTACCGCCTCAGCAAGAACTTCCGGGATCTGCCGGATGGTGAATTCTCGATAGCCGAACACGGCGACGAACAGCACATAGAGCACCACGACCGCGCCTGCTTCGGTGGTGGTGAAGAGGCCATAGCGCGTCCCCGCGAAGATCACGACGGGGATGGAGAGCGCCCACAGGCCGTCAACCAGGGCCTTCCACCCTTCCGCTCGCGTCGCCCGCTTCTCTCGCAGCGGCTTGTAACCGCGCTTTCTTGCGATGACGTATGTCGTCACCATCAGACCAGCCGCCAGCAGCAGCCCTGGCAGGACGCCGGCGGCGAACAGCCGGCCGATCGAGGTCTCCGCCAGGAAGCCATAGACGATCAGGCCAATGGACGGCGGAATGAGGCTGGTGATGATCGCCGCCGAGGAGGTGATCACTGCGCCAAAGGCGCGGCTGTAGCCTCGCTCGGCCATCTGAAGGCCAATCGTCTTTGCCAGCATCGCAGCATCGGCGTTTGCGGAGGCCGTGAGCCCACCCAGCAAGGTGCCAAGAACGGTGCACATCTGTGCCAGCGCGCCGGTCATGTGGCCAACCAGCACGTCGGCGAGGTTAAGCAGCCGCCGGGTTATGCCGGACGCGTTCATGATGCAGCCGGCAAGCACGAAAAGCGGCAGGGCAAGCAGCGAGATGGACTGGCTGCCTTCCGCGAATTCCTGCGCGAAGTTGGACAATGGGATCATGTCCATGTTCAACAGGAAAAAGGAGAGCGCCCCAATCGCCATCGCCCAGGTGATAGGCGTCGACAGCAGGAAAAGAATGACGACGAGAGCCGATGGCCCAGCCAGATGCATCCAGGTCATATCAGCGAATCCGAATGCTGAGCCACCTGCGGCGCCCACGGCCTGGCGACGATGAGTTGTTGCATCAACATGCCGACCGAAGCCACGGCCAACGGGGCGTAGATCAACGTGCGCGGCAGATCGAGTGCGACGGTGTGGACATTACGGGCGATCCATGCCTGCCAGGCGAACAGCACCGCCATCGCCGCGAAGAACAAGGCCAAGAGCAGATAGTTGAACCAGCCGATCACCGACTGCCATGCTTTCGGCAGCGCCGCGACCAGCAAGTCTATCGCCGCGTGTGTACCCAACCGTACGCCCGCCATGGCGCCGAAGAACACCAAATAGGCGAAGGCGATCACCGCCACCTCGTAGGTCCAGGCGGCAGGCTGTGGGAAGATGTAGCGGCTGATGACGCCCCAGAGTATGGCGCCGACGATTGCCAGGAGGGCGAGCACACCGACTGCCTCGTCTGCACGTTCCAGACTGAACAGGGATGCCCGTTGATGATCGTTCTCAAGGCTCATGGGCTGCCTCTTTGATCGGCATCGGCCCGGATGGTCGATGCCATGTCTACAGGTAGTGCCGGCGTAAATTATTCCGCCATAGCCTTTTGCACCCGGTCATACATACCGGGGGTCAGGTTCGGCACCGAATCGTAAGCTGCCCGCGAAGCCTCCATGAAGGCCGGCACGTCGACATCCTCAATGATCTCGACCCCTGCATCCGCCAGCTGCTTGGCGTAGTCAGCGTCGGTGTCCAGCGTCATCTGGGTCAGCTCGCCCGCGATCTTCTCGCCTTCCTCGATCAGGACGGTCTGCAAGTCCTCCGGTAGGCTGTTGAAGAAGGTTGTTGAGGTCACCCAAGCGGTGAACATCACCTGATGCTCCGTTTTGGAGATAACCTTACGAACCTCGTTCAATTTGGAACCGACGATGGAGCCGAACGGCGCCTCGGCCGCATCGACAACGCCCGTCTGCAGCGCATTGTACACGTCGCCCCAGGGCAGTTCCGTCGGTCGAGCGCCAAAGGCACGGAAGGTCGCAAGCATAATGGGCGAGGACGGCACCCGGATGGTGACACCTTCAAGGTCGGCCGGCTTGCGCACCGGTTTGCTACCGATGACGTGGCGATAGCCGAACAAGCCGTTCGGCATCAGGATCTTAATACCCTGGGCCTCAAGTTTTCCGGCAAGTTCCTTGTACACGTCCGAAGCAAACAGCCGATTGCTGGCTTCCAGGCTCGGATAGACATACGGGCCAGCAAGGATCGACAGATCAGGCACGAACTGTCCGAGCTGCCCATAGTCGGTGGCGCTGAGCAGGCTGGCGCCGCTCATCACCATTTCGTTCACCTTCTTCTGGGGGCCGAGCTGGTCGCCCGTCATGACCGTTATTGCGATACGGCCACCGGAGCGTTCCTGTACCCGTTGGGCGAAGGTGTTCATTGCACGGACGATCGGCTCGTCCGGGTTCACCTGCGACGTCGAGAAGCGCAGGCTGTATTCCTGCGCGGACGCGGCGCCGCAAAGTGCAAGGGCGGCCGTCAGTGCGGCCGTTATGATTTTCAGCATGCGGATTCCTCCCGTTTCGGATCGGTGATGGCGCGCCATTCAAATATGAATGCTATGCTCATATAGGAACATTCCGCGTCTCACAGTCAAGGGTTTTGGGCGGTTTTGAACCGTTCCGTTGCGGCCTTTTGGCCGTCCCCCGCTTAGCTAGCTTCAAAGACGGCCGAAATGTAGGACGATTGAACCCCTCGTCAGCCCAGCCGCGGTTGATGAAAGATGTAGCCTTCTCTGGCGGTTCTGCGTCGCCTGCTGCAATTTCGATGACATCATCGATGTCATCAGCTTTCACCCGACGCATCGCGAGACCGAACTGCTGGTTCCCCTACCAAGGTAATCGGGAGTTTGGCGCGCTGCAGCACTTCCGCCTTCTGTGACTAGACCGGACCACCGACAACGCTTCCTTAATTCACGTGTGACCAAGGGAAGTTACGACCTCCCGCTTTCCCTGGTATGTTACGGCCAAGGAATTCGAGGTGAAGATAGACACCACGGCCACCGTTCTTGTCGACCGCGCCAATAAATTGCGCGCGGATATCGCGAGGGGGCCGCCCGCCACTTCGGCCCATAGGGGTCTGGCGTGGAACGGAAGAAGCAAATCCTATTGCCGTCAAGCGGGACGACGCCCATGGTTTGCCGCATGTGCAACCTGCACACCGTCCAAACGAGCGCGAGGTCGTCATTGCCCTCACGGAAGGCACTCTAGGTGTGAGCGGGCGACACGACATCTACTGATCCGCGCTCGCAGCGCATCCGGGAAAGTCGCGAGGGGCGGCCATGTAACGAGCTCGGGCTCTCAGCCCAGGGTCTAAGACGGCCTGCCCGCACCTATGTGCTCCCGGTGCCCCACGGCGCGGCTGCGCATCCACATGTTCGACCGCACCTGCATCGACAACGGCATCGACCATCGCTTGACCAGGCCCAACCATCCCTGGACCAACGGCCAGGTCGAACGCATGAATCGCACCATCAAGGAGGCGACCGTCAAGCGCTTCCACTATGACAGCCACGACCAGCTGCGCCGGCATCTCCAGGACTTCATCGACGCCTACAACTTCGGCCGCCGCTTGAAGACCCTCAAGGGCCTGACCCCCTACGAATACATCTGCAAATGCTGGACTTCTCAACCGGATCGTTTCATCCTCGATCCAATCCATCAAATGCCGGAACTGAACAACTAGTCCGTGAGCGGGTGGGGCGCCATCTCCAGATGGAGATGTGCGCCTTCCCACGGATGGGCCTCTGCGACGGCTTCATCAAGCTCTACACCGAGCCCCGGTTCATCCGGCGGAATGACGTACCCATCCTGCCAATTGATCTTCTTTTTCAGTAGCTTTGCGTGAAAACCGTCCCATGTCTTGATCGACTCCAGGATCAGGAAATTGGGGAGCGTCGCAGCCAGCTGTATGTTGGCAGCCGCCACGATTGGCCCGCAATAACAATGCGGCGCGACTTGTATGTGATAAACCTCGGCCATTGCCGCGATCTTCTTCGTCTCCAGAATACCTCCGGAGCGCCCGAGGTCGGGCTGGAGAATCGATGCGGCGCGCAGCTCAATGAGCCTGGCGAACTCCCATTTGGTGGTAAGGCGCTCCCCGGTAGCAATGGGGATCGACGTGCCCCGTGCGACCTCCGCCATTACTTCAGGCATGTCAGGCGGCACCGGCTCCTCGAACCATAGCGGGTCGTAGGCCTCGATGGCCCGTGCCATCCGCAGCGCGCCGCCTGCGGTGAACTGTCCATGCGTGCCGAAAAGGATATCAGCTGAGTGTCCGACGGCCTCCCGCACAGCTTCTACCATGCGGGCCGAGAGGTCGATGTCCTGGAGCCGAGGCTGATGACCATCGAACGCGGTATAAGGCCCAGCCGGATCGAATTTGACTGCGGTAAATCCCTGACGAACACAGGCGGCAGCCGCTTCTGCAGCAAGGTCGGGATCGTTGTAGACATTTCGATCGGGGTTTTCTGCTTCGCCGGGGTAGACGCTGCCCGCTTCGGGATAGAGATAAGTGTAGGAGCGCAGCGCATCGTGCACGCGTCCGCCAAGCAACTTATAAATCGGTTTGCCTGCTTCCTTACCGATGATGTCCCAACAAGCGATTTCGAGTGCCGACACGCAGCCCATCATCGTTACATCCGGCCGTTGCGTGAAACCGGAGGAATATGCCCGCCGGAAGAAGGTCTCTATATCGTGGGGATCGCGGTTCACGAGATAGCGCGCGGCGACGTCCTCTATCATCTTGGCGGTTACGTGAGGTCCGAAGCTGGCGTTGTACGCTTCGCCGTATCCCACCACACCGCTATCCGTCGTGAGTTTTACGAAGATGAAGTAGCGTCCCCCGATCTGCGGCGGCGGATTTCCAACGACGAAGGTTTTGACGTCGATAATTTTCATGCAGTCCCTCCCGCGCTGGCGATCGGCTCAAGGTGCTACAGGAAGGCGGTCATCAACCAAAGATGATGACGTTCCGCAGGGTTCTTCCCTCTTTCACTTCGGCAATAGCCTCATTGATCTGGGCCAGAGGGTAGCGGCCTGTGATAAGCTCGTCCAGCTTGAGGCGCCCGGCATGATAGTGCTCAACGAGCGCCGGTATGTCGGTCGCGACCGTGGCCTCTCCCATCTTGGAGCCCAGTATCCTTTGGTTCCACGCCGCAAGTGTTCCCGGATCATACTCGGCGAACACTCCCGTTGGCGGCATTCCAACCACCACCACAGCACCATTTCTGGTGATGTAGTTGAAAGCCTGGTCGAGGGGGCGCTTTGCTCCCACGGTAACGAATACGAAATCGACACCCCGCCCCTCCGTCAGCGCCTTTACAGTCTCCGGCGCGTTCAAATGTGCCGGATTGAGTGCATGCGTGGCACCAAAGCGGAGAGCAGCCTCAAGCTTGAAGTCGCTAAGGTCAATGGCGATGATGGGGTTTGCGCCCGCAAGTGCAGCCCCCTGAACGCTGTTCAGCCCCACTCCCCCGCAGCCTACAATTGCTACACTTTGGCCTGGCGCGACCCTGGCCGTATGGATGACGGCACCAACACCAGTGATCACGCCACAGGCGAGCAAGCTAGCCGATGCGAACGGGATTTCCCGGGGGATGCTGCAGATCTGGCTCTCGTGCACCAGCACCTTTTCTGCAAAGGCACCGGTACGCATAGCTTGGACGTATTCAGAGCCCTCATCATCGCGGATGGGACTTTGCCGATCTAGCGGAAATACCTCCTCGCACATAACACGGCTACCGCGACTGCAGTAGTGGCAGCTGCCACACGAGCGGATCAAGGTGACCACAACGTGATCACCAGGCCGGACGCCCTCAACACCTGCTCCGATTTCCTGCACGACGCCGGCGGCTTCGTGCCCGTAGACTGCCGGCAACTGGCCACCCCATGCACCCTCGGCATAGGCAATATCGGAGTGACAGATCGCACATGCCCTCACATCGACTAGCACCTCCCCCGGACCAGGGCGGTTGATGGTGACCTCTTCAATGGAAAGTGGCTGGCCGAACGCGCGGCAAATGGCGGCCTTGATGATGGGCAAAGGCGCTCCCTCCGGTTGCTAGCCGAGTTTAGGCCGAAGATTGTAGATGAAAGCGGGAAATAGCGACCTGTTACGTCGTCCATTCGTCATCGACAAGGTCCAAACCCGACGCTTGTTTGGTGCTGTTACGCCGCCTGCTCCATCGGCCGGATCGCCCGGCCGGCCTTGTCGAATACGTGAAGGTGCTCCCGCGCGATCCCCAGCCCTACCTCTTGACCGACCTCGGGCACGACCGGCCCGTTTGCGATCACCAGCGCCGTTCCGGCTTCCTCGAGTTCGACATGAAGAAGGGTCGCGGCACCGGTGTATTCGCTGAGCGCCACCCGGCCGCGAAGAAGGCCCGCTTCCGGAGCGGTGAGTGAGATGTGCTCGGGGCGCATGCCGACGCCTTCGGCAAGGCGGACATTAAGCCCGCGTGCGGCAAGACGCCCCGCCACGGCAGTTGCAGGCAGTACGTTCATGCGCGGGCTGCCGATGAATTGCGCAACAAAGAGATTGGCCGGGCTTTCGTAGAGTTCGCGCGGGGTTCCCACCTGCTCGATCAGGCCTTCGCGCAACACGACAATCCTGTCCGCCAACGTCATCGCCTCGATCTGGTCATGCGTGACATAGATCATCGTGTTTTCGAGCCGCTGGTGCAGTGCTGCGATTTCGGAACGCATGTGCACCCGCAATTCGGCGTCGAGATTCGACAGAGGCTCGTCGAACAGAAACACCTGCGGATTGCCGACGATCGCGCGGCCGATCGCCACGCGCTGGCGCTGGCCGCCGGAGAGCTCGCGCGGATAGCGGTCAAGAAGCGCCTCGAGCTTGAGCGAGGCAGCCGCCTCAAGGACGCGTCGCTCGCGCTCGCCGGTGGGCACCTTGCGCACCTTCAGGCCGAAGGCCATGTTGTCCCTCACCGTCAGATGCGGATAGAGCGCATAGGACTGGAAGACCATGGCGACCCCGCGCTGCGCGGCCTGCACGTCATTGACCTTCCGCTCACCGATATAGAGCTCACCCTCGGTGATATCCTCCAGGCCCGCAATCATTCGCAGCAGGGTGGATTTTCCGCAGCCCGACGGCCCGACGAAGACGACGAATTCGCCGTCCGCGATCTTGAGGTCCACGCCCTTGATCACCTGCGTCGCGCCAAAGCTTTTCTTGAGATTGCGGAGTGTAAGGCTGGTCATAATCTATCCCTTGACGCCCGAAAGGGCGAAGCTCTCGATGATCTGCCGCTGCGCGATCAGGTAGACGATGAGGATCGGCACCACGGCCAAGCTGGTTGCTGCCAGCTGCAGGTGCCAGAGCGGCAGACCGTAAGAATCGGTGAAGTTGCTGAGCGCAAGCGGCAAGGTGAACTTTTCGAGCGAGCTGATGAAGACCAGCGGCTCGAGGAACAGGTTCCAGGAAAAGAGAAAGGTGACGATGGAGACAGCAGCAAGTGCCGGCCGCGACATGGGCAGTGCGATACGCCACCAGATGCCGAAGCGCGATAGCCCGTCCATCTTGCCGGCCTCCTCCAGTTCCCGGGGGATGGCGAGGAAATACTGCCGCATCAGAAACGTGGCCATGACGCCGTGCGAGCCGAACACCGGCAACAGGATCAGCGGCGCATGTGTATCCGTAAGGCCCATCCAGCGGATCAGGAAGAAGTTCGGAATGATGGTTACTTCCTCCGGAACCATCAGGGCAGAAAGCAGGAAGATCATCAGAAGCCCTGCACCGGCAAAGCGTATGCGGGCGAGCGCGTAGCCGGCAAGAGATGAGATCGCCAGCGTCAACACGGTGACAGTGACGGCGATATAGAGCGAATTGAAATACTGCCGCGCGAAAGGCTGGTATTCGAAGACATCGACATAGTTCTGCCAGCGCCACACGCGCGGGATGAGCGAGGGCTGCCCGAAGATCTCCGTTGCGCTCTTGAAGCCCGAGGAAACCATCCACAGGAAGGGGAAGACGAAGGGCACCGCAACGATAAGCAGCGCGAGCGTCCAGCAGATGCGGGAGATGAGCCTGGTCTGGCGAACGGTCAGCGTCATTGCATGTCCCTCCGCCTCAGGGTCATCTGCACGACGGTCAGAACGAGCACGATGACGAACATGATCATGGCTAACGCGGAAGCGTAGCCGACATTGAAGAACTTGAAGCCCTGCTCATAGATGTAGAAGGCCAGCACCAGGGTTCCATTCTCCGGGCCTCCGCCCGTCATCAGGTAGATGTGGTCGAAGACCTTGAACGAGCCGATCATGGTGATGACGAAGATCACCAGCGTCGTGGGCGCAAGCAGCGGCCAGATGACCATGCGGAAGATCTGCCAGTTCGATGCGCCTTCCAGCCGCGCGGCCGCCTCATAATCGCGCGGAATCGCCTGAAGAGCGGCGATGTACAGGATCATGTTGAGCCCGACCATCTTGATCACACGGGTGACAATGACAGCGACCATTGCCCAATCTGGCTCGCGCAGCCAGTTCGGGCCGTCGATCCCGATCAGCGCCAGCATCTGGTTGACGGCCCCACCCTCCCCCTGAAGCAGGAAGCGCCAGACGATCGCCCAGGCGACGGCAGAGGTTACAACCGGCGCGAAGAACACCGTGCGGAAGAAGACGACGCCGCGGAAAGGCCGAGAAAGGGCAAGCGCCAGGGTAAGCGCAAGCGCCATGTTGAGCGGCACGAGCCCCATTGCGAACACGAAAGAATTGCGCAGCACATGCCAGAAGTCGGGATTGTGCGACAGCGCATCCACATAGTTCTGGATCCCGACGAAGGTAGCCTCCTGCGTGAGCAGGTTCCACTCCGTCAGGCTGAAATAGACAACGGCGACGAGCGGCCCCAGGAAGAAAAGGAGAAACCCGACAACGGTCGGGCTAACAAAAAGCCACGCCTCGATGGCCTCCCGCTGCCGGAGCGTCAACCTCGGCGCGCGCCATGAGCGCGCCGAGCTCTTTTCTCTGAGGGCCTCTGCCATCGCCGTAGTGCTTAAAGGAGGGGCTCGATGGCCGCGCAGACGCCGGCGAGTGCCTGCTTCACATCTGCGTCCGCCTTCCACAGAGCGTCAACCCGGGGTGCCATGGCGGCAAGGATCTGCGGGCTCCTTTCATGGCTTGGAAGCACCTTGCCCTTTTCGATCGCTTCGCTGACATAGGCCATCTGATCCGCAGGGATGAGGGCGTTGGCGGCCGTGAAGGCCTCGCTTTCCAGCACCGATTTACGCGCGGGCGGGAAGAACTGCGCCATCTTGGCGACATTCTCCTTGTTGGTCATGTGAGCGACGAATTCGGCGGCAAGTTCCTTCTGCTCCCCCCGCTCGAAGACCACGATCGCCGCCTGGCCGATCACCGGCGACTCGCCCGCAGGGCCCGAAGGCAGCGGCGCGATGCCCCAGTCGAAGCCCGCTTCCGGCATCTTCGAAGCGCGCGAGATCTGGTTGATGGTCATCGCCGAGGAACCGGAGAAATAGTCACCCTGCTCGCCCGGCGGCACGATGGACTTGTCCTTGAAGACCATCTCGTGAAGCTGCTGGACGGCGGCAATCGCCTCCGGCTTGTCGAAACCGCATTCGCCGTTGGCCCACACATCGCCGCCATAGGCCCGGATCGGCGGCATCAAGGCATGCATGATGCGCGACTCGTAACCCTGTCCGTCCTTGAACTCAAAGCCCCACTTGCCGGTTTTTTCCTTGATCGTCTTAGCGACATCCTGGAACGTGTCCATGTTCCATTTGCCGGCAGCCGCAAGCTGCAGCGGATCTTCCAGCCCCGCCTCGTCGAACAGCGTCTTGTTGTAGTAGATCATGAACGGCGACGTGGAGAACGGTACGCCGTAGACGGCCTCACCATCGACCCACAGGCCGAGCGCCGGCTCCGAATAATCGGCAAAGTCGTATCCTTCGGCTTCGCGAAGGGTGGGCCCCAGGTCCATCAGGACGCCGGCCGCCGCAAAGGTGGGCGCTGCGTCTTCCATCATCCAGCCGAGGTCAGGTGGGTTGCCGCCGGCAAGCTGAAAAGTGAGCTTCTGTGTGTAGTCGGCTGCGGGAATGGTCTCGAAGCGGACGGTGACGTCCGGATGCGTAGCCTTGAAGCTCTCGGCGATCTCATTGAGCATTTTCAGATGCGCTTCGCTGCCGGTCCAGACCGTGAAGCGCAGTTCCTCGGCCATGGCCTGGCCGGAAACAAGGCCGAGCGCAAGGACCGTCGATGCTGAAAGGGTTTTCAGGCGCAGTTTCATGGCATTTCCTCCCTAAACGTTCAGTTGTTGATGGGCGCATCGCCGATGGACCAGCCGCCATCGACGGGTAGGTCGGCGCCAGTGATGTAGGCTCCGGCTTCGCTGCACAGAAGAAGAACGGGGCCGACGCAATCTTCCGGCCGGCCGGCGCGGCCCACCGGGATCTTGGCTTCGACGGCCCGCCTGAATGCGGCATCCGCGTAACGGTCCGCATTGCGTTCGGTCTCGATCGCGCCAGGCGAGACGACATTCATAGTAACACCGCGCGCCGCCACGTCGCGGGCCAGCGCGCGGATCGCGGTCAGTTGTGCAGATTTCAGGGAAGCGTAGATAACTGTCTCGGCGCGCGGCCTCTTGGCCAACACGCTGCCGATCGCCACCACCCTGCCCCAGCCGCGCTCAGCCATGGGCGGCACGAGCGCCTTCGAAATCTGGAAAAGCGAGGTGAAGTTGACAGACAGGTGAGCCTCGATGTCGGACGGCTCGATCTCCGGCCACGGCCGGCGCCGCTCGATCGCGGCATTGGCGATGAGAATGTCTACCGGGCCGCTCTGCAGAGCCGCCTCAGCCAGCGCCTCCGCGTTTCCGGGCATTGAGAAATCCGCTTCCAGAAGAACCGCGGAGCGGCCCATCTTCTCCACCGCGCTGCGGACCGCACGGGCGCCCTCCTCGTCCCCGAAATGGTGCAGAACGATATCGGCGCCGCTTTCGGCCAGCGCCAGGGCGATCGCCCGCCCGATCCCGGAATTGCCGCCGGTCACCAGCGCCTTCCGTCCGAGAAGGGAAAAGCGACCGGCCGTCATTGCCTGTCGCCCGCTTCTTCTTCGCCGCCCGCCACCTCAAAGGAAGCGATGTCGGCCGCCTCATAATGCTTCACGATTGCGGCCACGGCGCGCTCTTCATCGCCGGCCTCGATTGCCGCCATGATTTCCCGATGCCGCTCGACAGTAGCTGCCCAGTCGGCCTCTGTGCGGTTGCTGCGACTGGAGAACAGTTCGGAGACCTCGCGCTGAACCGAACGAAGCCCCTCAACCTGCACCCGGATCATCGTGTTGCCGGTTGCGAGCGCAAGGCCGTGATGGAAGGCAATGTCAGCCTTGGTGAAGGCGTCAGGCTTGAGAAGCGAGCGATCCATGTCGCCGACGGCATCCTTCATCACCTTCAGCCCCTCCGCAGCGCGCCGTCGGGCAGCTAGTCGGGCAATGCCCGTCTCGACCACGAGACGCATCTCGTTCGCCTCACGCAGCCGCCGCAGGCTGGAGCGCACCGCGAAACCATAGAACCGCTCCAGCGGCTCGCCATTGAGCGCCTTGACCCGAGCCACCTTGCCCTGCTGCGTGTGGACGAGGCCCGCGCTGGCGAGCTGCCGGAGCGCTTCCCTCGCGATCGGTTTGCTCACGCCGAACTCGCGCGCGATCTCCCCTTCCGAAGGCAGAGGATCGCCCGGAACGAGCCGGCCCTCGAAAACGGCCGCGGCGATTGCCTCGAAGACTGCGTCCGCCAGCCGCGAAGGCACGGCCAGCTTGGCGGCAAAAAGCGGAGAATCGTTCGTTGCAGCGTTCATGAAAACCCTCAATCAGGCTTGCTTCTAACACGCACTTCCCAACATAGCAACTAAGTTTGATAGTTGCAGAGCAACCGAGTCTTCTCTATGGATGGAAATGAACGCGGGCAGAAAAGAGACGGAGGCCTCGGCAAATGCAGACGCCACGCAACGACAATCAGGAGCATAAGGACAGTGATGCGACGTCCTCTGTCCCTGACCTGCGGATCACGGACGTCATCGCTCATCCGCTGACCCAGCGGCTGCCGAAATCCACCGTCACGTCCTGGGGCGCGTACAGCGATGTCTCCATCGTTCTCGTCGAGGTGCGCACAGATGCCGGCATTACCGGCGTGGGCGAGTCGCTGGCACGCTTTTCGCCGAAGGCCTATGCGGAGCTGATCGAGAGCTCGCTGAAGCCGCGCCTCATAGGCAAGGATCCGCGTGACATCGGCGCTCATTGGCTCTCCATGCGCCGCGCCCTCTCCGGCCGCCCGGGCGGCATGCTGATCGAGGCGATTGCCGGCGTCGACATCGCGCTGTGGGATATTCTCGGCAAGGCGGCGGGCTTGCCCGTTTACAAATTGCTCGGCGGCGTCGGCCGCAAGGAAGTCGCCGTTTACGCCGCCTCCGTGAACTGGGTCGACGATGCCGAGGCCGACCGCGAGCTTGCGGACTATATCGAACGCGGCTTCAACCGCATCAAGGTCAAGATTGGCCAGCCGGTGAAGGACGCCTGCCGCCGTATCGAGCGGCTGCGCAAGCGTGCCGGCGACGATATCGAGCTCTATGTCGATGCGAATTGGGCCTACAAGCTCGACGAGGCGGTTGAGGTGGGCCGCGCACTTTCCGCCAATGGCTATGGCTGGTTCGAGGAGCCGCTCGCGCCGGAGAACGAACAGGGCTACGAGGAGTTGCGCCGGCTCTGCGACGTGCCGCTTGCGGCGGGCGAGAGCAACTACACCGTCGATCAGGCAATGCGGTTGGTGATGAACCGCACTCTTTCCGTGCTCCAGCCCGATGTCGCCCGCTCCGGCGGCATCAGTGAGACCCGGCGCATGGCGGAACTCGCGCGCAACCACGACGTCGCCTACGCGCCGCATATCGGCATGTCAGGCATCGTCTGCGAGACAGCAAGCGTGCATCTCGCGGCGGCCATGCCGAATTTTCGCGTCATGGAAAGCGAGACCGACGCCAGCCCCTTCAAGACGCAGCTCGCCGATCTGGCGCCCGGCTCCATCCGCCAGAAGAACGGCATGCTTGACGTTCCAGAGCGCCCCGGACTCGGCCTTGAGATCAACTGGGATGCTGTTCGCAGCCTGCGCAGCCAGTGAGTTTTGTGATCGGAGACGATGTTGACCAGAAATGACGCCAATGGCGACCTTGCAGAAGCGATTCGACAGGCCATGAACCTGTCGAACCCGGTCCTTAGCCGGTTCGATCCGCTGCCGCGCATCATCAGCCTGGACGAGTTCTCGCGCGGCCATTGCGGCTGGTCGCAGCTCGTGGGCAATTACGAGGACACGCTCGATTCCATGCTGCCGGGCTATGCACAGCACACGAGCGCGATGCTCTCCACACTTCCCCATTGGGATGCGGGCTCCCATGGCGGCATGGGTTCTTCCTATGCCCTCAAGATCGCCACGCGCCCCCGGCCCGGCGCGCAGAACGTTGCCATCAAGAGGCTGACCTTCCGCAAACGTGGCCCGATCCGCTTCGAGGCCTATTTCACCTTCAAGCCGGAAGCGACGGAACTGAAGCTGGGCGAAACGGACGTGCGCTCGGTCGGTTTCCTGTTCGACCTGCAGGGCGGCGACCGAGACAATGGGGCTGAGCGCGTGATGCCGCATCTCAGGTTCTTCAATGCCGAGGGGGGCCGGCACCTGCAGAAATGGCAGTTCAAGAACGAGACGACCCGTTTCCATCCGGTCGGCAGCGGCGAGAAGACACTCAGCCACTACCATCTCGCGCCCGAGGGCTGGCAGGACCTGCCTGATGGCAGCCAGCGCCTCTGCTACAACGAGATCGCCACCAAGGTGAACTGGAGCTATCTCCGTTTCGATTTCGACCTTGCCGAGATGAAGGCGCTGTCTTTCCAGTGCAATGACCGCGTCTTCGATATGTCGGGCTTCGAGTCCATCCGCATGCCAGCGATGAAAAACCTCTGGTGCATGCTCAATTTCTGCTTCTTTGCCGAAACGGACGTTGCCAAGCGTGCCTTCCTCTATGTCGATTCCGTCTGCATTTCAGGGGATTTCTGATGCTTCCGGAGAACATCACAGCTATTCTTGCCCGCAATGAGGAATGGACTGGCGAGGCCACTACGGAACCCTACGAAGCCGGCTGGGCGCGTGAGGCGGTCATCTTTGTGCGGGCGCTGAAGCAGCCTGTGGGCCCTGCTCCCCTCGCCCGCATCGAAATCTCGCCGGACGGCATGCACTGGATTCCCGAAGGCACTCAAATGCAGATGCCGACGGAAAAGGATGGCATCGCCGTCGCCCGCATTGCCCATTTCGGCAACTGGCTGCGCGTCTCGACCTCCTTCGAGGACGGCGCCTCATGCACGGTGCTCGTGACTGCCCATCTGAAGGCTTGAATTCACTTAGCCGGCGGCGGCGAGGTTAGTTGCGACTATCGAGTTTTCGACAGCTGCTGCTATGGGCAGTGTTCAATAAGAGAAGAGCTAAATTCAAGCACCGGAAGAAATGGTACAATGATCAATTACCATTGATGGAGACCGTGATGGTTTTGCGTCGGCAACTGACAGATCTGTGCGATGCCTTCAACGCGCATGATCTCGATCGTATCATGAGCCACTTCGCGGAGGACTGCGTACTGGAGATGCCAAGAGGACCCGACCCGTGGGGCTCCCGTTTTGAAGGCAAGACCAGGGTGCGAGAAGCGCTGGCAATGCGTTTCCAGGGCCTGCCGGATGTCACCTACAAGAACGCCGAGCACTTTGTTGATGAGGCATCTGGAACGGGGATATCGAAATGGACCCTCACCGGCACCCCGCCAAACGGAGCCAGAATAGAAGTGCAAGGCTGTGACTTCTATACGTTTCGCGACGGCCAGGTGATACGAAAGGATTCGTACTGGAAGATCGTCCAGTGACATGGACGCCTGCCCGCCGCGGCTGAGCTGCATTCGGCGCCGCAAGTAGCACAAGAAACGGGGGAGACTCAATGTTCGTTGCTGCCGGGAGCTACCCCGCAGCCACCGGATTGATGAGGCAGCCCACAATGCCTATTTCGACCTCCACGACGGCAGCAAAATCTCCGAGCCGCAAAAGCCAGGGTAGCTATAGCATTTCGAGCGGCACCTTGCGCATTGGCGCGGCAAATGCGCGGTCGAGCGCTGCGAGCTGCCCGGTCGAGAGCTTGAGATCGGCAGCTTTCCGGTTTTCGCGGAGGTGAATGGGGTTGCTTGATTTCGGAATGGCAATGACGCCTTCGTGGCTCAGCACCCAAGCAAGCGCTACCGCGGCGGGCGCGCTGTCGCATTCCGTTGCAATATCAGCTAACACTTTGTTCCCGAGCAGCCTCCCCTGTTCTATCGGTGAATAGGCCATGATGGGGATACTCCGCTCCCGACACCAGGGCATCAGATCGTACTCGGGTCCGCGGCGGGTTAGATTGTACAGAATCTGGTTCGAGGCAACACGACCGCCATCTGCAACGCGAACGAGTTCCTCCATATCATCGGTATCAAAATTGCTGACACCCCAATCTCTGATCTTCCCCGCCTGCTTAAGGTCTTCAAACGCGGCGACAGTTTCCGCCAAGGGATAAGCACCGCGCCAATGAAGCAGGTAAAGATCGATGGTGTCGCATCTCAAGCGTTTGAGGCTGTTTTCACAGGCCCGGATGGTGCCCCGCCGAGACGCATTCGATGGGAGCACTTTGCTTACCAGGAACACCTCGTCACGCCGTCCCCTGATCGCATTGCCCACGACTGACTCTGCTCTTCCGTCGGCATACATTTCGGCCGTGTCGATCAGCGTCATTCCAAGATCGATGCCGAGTCTTAATGCATCGGCCTCCTGATCATGCTGGCGCTCGTCCTCACCCATGAACCAGGTGCCCTGCCCCAGTACGGGAACGAGCTTTCCAGAGGGCAACGCTGTCACAGGGATGTCAACCGTCATTCTGCCTCCTATGGCTCATCTGAACCTCATCAACCGGGCATTTGACACCTGCTTGCGATAATCGCGCAAAACATCTTTCCTGTCGAACTTGGAGCTGAGACCAAGGAGACTTTCTCCTTCTCGTACTTCATTGAAAACGAAGGACACAGCGAAAGCCGACATGCGATGTTGACGTATCGACGGCCTGCGCCTGGCGTGCCGCAGGGCGGTATCGCCGACAGTAGTTCGGTGCGCACAGATGTGACCCGCCCTTTACAACCCGGCGTGGAATACGGATATCCGGCTGGGACGGATCAAAGCTCTCATCACTTAAGACCCGGCACGGGTTACGAGGGATGCAGCATGCCTTCTGGGCGTCTGCATCATGCCGGGGTGCGTAGAAATCGACTGTCCACTCCCAAACATTGCCGATCATGTCCACAAGGCCGTACCCATTGGGAGGGAACGAACCGACGGGTGACGTTCTGTCGAAGCCGTCCGCTTTCGTGTTGAGATGTGGAAACGTACCGTGCCAGGTATTGGCCATCGGCTTTCCCCCAGGCATGAATTCGTCACCCCAGGCATAGTCGGCATCGGCAAGGCCACCGCGCGCGGCAAACTCCCACTCCGCCTCGGTTGGCAGTGCCTTGCCGGCCCATCTGGCGTACGCCTCGGCATCTTCAAAGGCGACATGAACGACCGGATGATCGAGCAGTCCTCGCAACGAGGACCCCGGACCGTAGGGATGCCGCCAGTTTGCGCCGAGGCAGAAAGTCCACCACTGGCTCCAGTCATTTGTGCTGATCGGATGGTCGGGCGGCGTGAAGATGGACGATCCCGGTTGCAGGAGATCCGGCCGCGCGCCGGGGTAATCGCGCGGATCGGGTGACCGCTCTGCGAGCGTCACGTAGCCTGTGGCCCTTACGAACTCGCGGAACTGTCGATTTGTGATGGGCGCACGGTCCATCCAGAACGGATCGACCGTTACCCTGTGCACGGGTGCTTCCTCAGGATAAAAGCGCTCCGATCCCATGCGGAACGTACCGCCCGGGACATGGATCATGTCGTTTGGAGCGCCCGCGCCCGCCGAAACGGTGCGGCGTTGCGACAAGGGACGTTTCAATTCACGCCGTCCTGATCATGCTTCCTGGCATCCTCGTCCACTTGGCGGTCCCGTCAATCCAGATCATCCCTTATGCATGCCTTCGCATGGTTGGGCGAAACTTCACGCAGAGCCGGTACTGATTCTGCACAGGCACCGACGGCAAAGGGGCAGCGGGTCCTGAAAACACACCCCGAAGGTGGGTTCGCTGGACTCGGGATATCGCCCGTAAGGATCTGCCGTCTCTTGCGGCGTGCAGGGTCAGGAGACGGCACCGCCGACAGCAGCGCGCGCGTGTAGGGATGGCGGGGTCTGGAATAGAGCTCACGGCTGGGGCCCATCTCCACGATTCGCCCGAGATAAAGCACGATGACGGTGTCGGCGATGTATTCGACAACAGCCAGATCGTGGGCGATGAAGAGCATCGTCAAGCCAAGACGCAACTGCAGATCGCGCAGAAGGTTAATGATCTGAGCCTGTATGGAGACGTCGAGCGCGGACACAGGCTCGTCGGCGACAATCAGTTCCGGTTCGAGCACTAACGCACGCGCGATGCCGATCCGTTGACGCTGACCACCGGAAAACTCGTGGGGATACCTGCTGATTGCGTCGGGCGGCAGATCGACGGCGGCCAACGCTTTCATCGCCTTTTCGACGCGCTCTGCCCTGGTTCCTATACGCTGGATCTTCAGTCCCTCGGTGAGAATTTCGCCAACGGTCATACGAGGCGACAAGCTCGAGAACGGGTCCTGGAAGATGTATTGCACGCGTGCGTGGAACAGGCGCAGCTCTTTCGCCGAAAGTTGCGTGGTTTCGATCCCGTTGAAACGCACACTACCCGACGTCGGCTTGATGAGATGCGCCACCATGCGGCCGATCGTGGTTTTGCCGCTGCCCGATTCTCCCACCAAGCCGACCACTTTCCCGCGCGGCACCTCGAATGAGACGTCCTCAACGGCCCGCACCACGGGGCCGCGTCCAAATGCGACAGGTGCAAAATGCTTTGTCAGCCCGCTGATCTGGAGCAGGAGTTCCTCCGTCATGGTCAGATTTCCTGCCAGCGGATGCAGCGGCTCGAATGGCCGTCGCCCGTATCGACGAGTTTCGGAAACTTGGCCGTGCATGCCTCAATGGCATAGGGGCACCGCTGTGCGAAAGCGCAGCCGGGCGGCAGGTCGACCAGACTGGGGACGGAACCGATGATCGTCGGCAGCGGAGCGCCGGCATCCTTGAGCTTCGTCGCTTCCCCAAGTTGCGGCACCGATCGCATCAATCCCTTAGTATAGGGATGGCGAGGGTGGGAAAAGACACTGTGTACGCTTCCCGACTCGACGATCGAGCCGGCATACATCACGGCGACCTGGTCTGCGATCTCGGCCACGACGCCGAGATTGTGAGTCACGAACAGCATCGCCATGCCCCGTTCCGCCTGAAGCTTAGCGAGAAGATCGAGTATCTGAGCCTGGATGGTGACATCAAGTGCGGTGGTCGGCTCATCGGCAATAAGCAAGGCGGGGTTGCAGGCAAGCGCCATGGCTATGGTGGCGCGCTGGCGCATGCCCCCCGACAATTCATGGGGATATTGCTCAGCACGCCGCTGTGGGTCCGGTATCCCGACATCCTCCAGCAGCCGTACGGCGTCGGCAGCGGCTTCTCGGCGCGACTTGCCCAGATGGATCCGGATCGGCTCAGCGATCTGCTCGCCGATCGTGTATACCGGGTTAAGGCTGGTCAGCGGCTCCTGAAACACCATGCCGATGTCATTGCCCCTGATGTGGCGGAGTGTTTCGCCGTCAAGCGCCTGGAGCTCGACGGTCTCACCCGACTTGCGGCGCAGCTCCAACCTTCCGGACGCAATGCGGCCGATGCCCTTGGGCAGAAGACCCACGATTGAGAGGCTAGTTACGGACTTGCCCGAGCCGGATTCGCCCACCAGCGCCAGTGTTTCTCCCGTGGCAATGGTAAGATCAAGGTCCCGCACCGCAGCCACCTCGCGGCCGCCGATGCGAAACGTCGTCGTCAGCCCCGTGATCTTGATGATGGGCGTACCGGCCATGACTACTCCAGAAGGCCGGTCGCGCGGAGGATTTCGTCTACACGCGCCGCTTCCTGTTCATTGAGTGACCGCTGCGGCCGGGCCATAACGTTCATATCGATGATGCCGAGGCTCCGCATCGCGGTCTTGAAAGACCCGACACCGGCGGAACCAAGGCTGGTACGCGGCAAACTTACCCGGACGATCTCGAAAAGGCGGCATAGCCGTTCCTGCTCGGCGCGCGCGGCGGCAAAATCTCCCGCCTGGCAAAGATTCCACAATCGCACATATCCGTGAGGATCGACATTGCCGAGGCCGGGCACGACGCCGTGTGCCCCCATAGAAAGCGCACCGTCGACCAGGAGCTCCGAACCCGTCATGGCGAAGAAATCGGGATGCCCCGCCATATCGGAAAGCACGTAGCGGAAGGTGGCATCGTCGCCACTTGAATCTTTCAAACCCGCAATCGTACCCTCCTGCGCCAGGGTGACAGTGGTGCTGCGCTCGAGCTTCGAGCCCACGCAGACAGGAATGTCATAGGCGATCACCGGGATATCCAGCGCCTCACGCACATAGCGGAAGTGATCGATGATCTCTGGCTGGCTGGTGCGTGTGTAAAAAGGCGCCGTGACCACGACAGCGTCAACTCCTGCCGCCTGGGCCGCGCGTGCGTGCCCGATGACCCGCTCCGTCGCCGGATCGATAACCCCGGCCAGGATTGGCACCTTTCCTCCGGTTTGCCGGATCGCATGCTCGATGATCTTCACCCTTGTGGCTTCGTCATGAAAGACGACTTCGCTGGTCGAGCCCAATACGAACAAGCCGTGTACGCCGGCGTTCAAGAGATGGTCGATGACCCTGGAGAACGAGCTGTAATCGACTTCGAAACGCTCACTTAGCGGAGTGACAACCGGCGGAATGACACCTTTGAACAGAGGCATTTTGAACCTTCTTCTGGACAATTATTTGAGATCGGCACGCGGATTGAAGGCATCGCGCAGGCCATCACCGACAAAGTTGATGGCAAGGACAGTCAGGAACATTGCCGCACCCGGAACCATCCATTGCCAAGGATAGCTTTCCAGGACGAGCGTCGAGCGCGCGGAATTGAGCATGTTGCCCCAGCTTGCTTCGGGAGGCGGGATACCCATGCCCAGGAACGACAGACCCGCTTCAAGCAGGATCCCGTCGGCGACCTGCAGGGTCGCGAACACGACCAGAATATCGATGCAGTTGGGCAGACCGTGCCGCAGCAACAGATGCGGCATCCCTGCCCCCATGCCGCGCGCGGCAACCACGAAATCACGCTCGCGCAATTCCAGAAGCCGGGCCCTTACCATGCGCGCAAGCACCGGCCAGGAAAGAAGCGAGATGACAATGATGGTTGGAACGATGCCCGTGCCCGCGATCGATGCGAGCACCAGCAGAAATATTACCGGAGGCAAGGTCATCGCCAAATCGACCAGCCGCATCGACATGCCGTCGACAAAGCGCCCGCCGAAAGCGGAAACAGCGCCGATGACAAAGCCGACGACCGTCGCAATCATCATCGAGGACACCGCGACCAACAGCGAGATGCGCCCGCCCTGCAGGAGCCGCGCCATCACATCGCGGCCCACCCCGTCGCTGCCAAGCCAATGTGCCGCCGAAGGCCCCTTGTTCATCGCCACTAGGTCGATGTCATTGGGGGCATAGGGCCACCAGAGGTGATAGCTGAGGATCGCCGCCACGATCGGGATGAGGATTGCCACGCCGGCCACGGCCGCCCTGTTGATCAGGAATCGGTGGACAGCGCGGCGCGCGGGGCCTCTCGGGCGCTCGGAAGACGCAAGGGTGTTCTCAACCGCAGCCATCTAGCTCACCTTGATCCGCGGATCGACGGCTGCGTAGATGATGTCGGTCAGAAGATTGACGAGGATCACGCACGCTCCGGTCAAAAGCGTCGCGCACATGATCACAGGGTAATCCCTTCTCGTCACGGCGTTGACCATCAAAAGGCCCATGCCGGGCCAATTAAAGACGCTCTCGATGAAAATGGCGCCGCCGATTGCAATACCGATGGTCGAGCCGATAAGCGTGATGACCGGCAGCAGTGCGTTCCGAACCGCGTGCTTGACGATCACCCAGAATTCGCGAACGCCTTTGGCACGAGCGGTGCGCACGTAATCCTGAGAGAGAACCTCCAGCAGTGACGCACGCATGTATCGCATGATCATTGCGCTGTGGGCGATCGAAAGCAGGCACGCGGGCAAGATGAGATGACTTAGCAAGTCGCCGATTGAGAACGGCTCGCCCGGCGTCAGCATGCCGCCCGAGGGCGCCCAGTCGAGCATGACAGAAAAGCCATAGAGGCCGAGCAGCGCAGTCAGAAATGCCGGACTTGAAACACCGATGAAGGAAAGCACCGACAGCGAAACGTCCGTGGTAGTGTTCCGGCGTACAGCACTCAGGATACCGGTGCCTATACCCACAACGATAGCAATCGCCAAGCCGGAGAACATGAGAAGGATCGTCGGCCCGATGCGGTCAAGGACGAGAGGGAGGACGGGTGTGCCGCCCCTCTGGATGGAGTAGCCGAAATCACCCTCAAGCGCCGCCCGCAGCCAGGCCAGATATTGCACTGGAAGCGGTTGATCGAGGCCGAGCCGGACCCGCAAGGCTTCAAGGTCCGACGCTGACATCGGTACCTGTGGGTTGATATAGGCATCGATTGGGTCGCCCGGCGTCAGGCGCAGCAAGAGGAATATGAGCACCGTCAGGGCCAAAAGCATGAGGAGGCCGACAGCGACGCGCCGTATGATGTATTGCCACATAGCGAGCGATCCTCAGCGCCGCGGCGGACCGTCGTCCGCCGCGGCGACTGTCAGGTTAAGGCGCAATATCCCACTTTTCCGGATACGCCTGGTACGGCCCGCCGGCTGGAGCCGGCGTCCAGAAGAAGTCCTTGAGTTTGGCTGAGGTGACTCCGTAGCGGCTCGCAACCCACATGGATCCCCACGGCAGTTGCTCGTTCATGACCGAGCAGACCTTTTGCCACAGCGCGTTCGCCTTGGCAGTGTCGGTTTCGGCCATGGCTTTTTCTATGGCCTCGGTCAGCTCCGGCATATCGATGCGCATGATGTTGTTGCCCGCTGGCGGTATTTGCGCCGGATTCAGATTGACGTTCAAGGAAGCCGGGTTGGGGCCATTCTGCGCGCCGGCATAGACCAGTGGGAACTGATCAAAGTCGGAGCTTTGAACGATGCCGTTATAGGTCGGCACGTCCACCGCCCGCGGCGAAACGTTGATGCCTACCTGGGCCAGCATCGCCTGAATCGCCGCCATCACATTGCCGACCTGCGGGCTGTTGTAATAGGTCAGCCAGGGAATCGTCTGGCCGCCGCCGATCTGATCCCAGCCTGCCTCTGCCAGCAGAGCCTTGGCCTTTTCCGGATCGTAGGCATAGTCGTTTAGGCCTTCCGGCACGATCTGAGGAGCCACATAGCCGCAGCTGGCCAGTTTTGCAGCGCCGCCATACAGGCTTTCGATGATCTGCTTGCGATCGATCGCGTGCATCACCGCCTGGCGTACGCGCAAGTCCTTCCACAAATCGACCTTGTGGTTGAAGCCGATATAATTGATGACGTAGGAGTCGCCTTCGATCACGCGGAAGTCGTTGTTGCCTTCGAATGTTTTGGCGTCGTCCGGCTCTACATAGGTGAACTGGATCTCACCGGCTTTCAGCGCTGCAACTGCCGCTGCCGCATTGGCAAAGTACCGGTTGATCAAGCGGTCGACCTTCGGCCGGCCGTTACGGTAATCGTCGAAGGCGGCCAGTTCGACATACTGGTCGCTGACATAGCGAACGAACTTGAATGGCCCGGTTCCAACCGGCTCCGTGGACCACCAGTCACTGTTGGCAAGCTCGGCCGGATCCTTTGCTCCAAGAAGATGCTCGGGCAGCATCATGATCTGCGTCAAGATGGCAAGAAACGCCGGGTTGGGCTTTGCGAGCGTGACAATCGCTGTCTTCTCGTCGGGCGTTTCGACCGATGCAATATCCGCAAGACGGGCCGCAAAAAGACTGCCGCTGGCGGGGTTCTTGGCAAACTCAAGCGAGAATTTCACATCCGCCGAAGTGAAGTCCTCTCCGTCATGCCACTTGGCATCGACAAGCTTGAACGTGTAGCGCAGGCTGTCTTCGCTTACGGAAACATCCGATGAAAGAGCGCCGACGATCTCGCTCAAATCCTGGTTATAGATAACCAGCGGTTCGTAATAGGTGCTCAGCCAGGTAAAGCCGGCTGTCGCCTGGAGCGGATGAAAGTTTCCGGGGAACCCTCCGGGACCGACATCGAACCCGCCGGTAATGGTCTTGTTGGCCTGCGCCATCGCCGGCACGATGGTTAAAGCCGAGGCCGCCAGTACAATTCCCGCCATGATCAGGCGACCGAAACATCGTCTCTGCATATTCTCCTCCCGTGTTGGCTATTTCACGTGGTTTTCCACCCGGTGGCGGGCGCGGTTCATTGCGATGACCTGCTGGATGCCGCTGTAGTGCGCATCAAGGCGCCGTCGCGCCGCCTCCACATCCTTGGCAGCAATCGCTTCGACGATCTCGTGGTGATCGCGCCATGTGGCAAGAGGCGTTGGGTTAGTGAGATTCGCGAATACCGACGCCTTGTTGAAAGCCGTCCAGAAGATGTCGATGAGCGTGCTCAGCATCTTGTTGTTCTGGCAACGGAACAACAGCTGATGGAAAAGCTGGTCTTCCTGCGCAAAGCTTTCGCGCTCAGCGCGCTCGCGCATCCGTTCGGTGACAGCGCGCAGGGCAGCAATATCCTCCTCACTTATCATGGCAATGGTCTTGTCGATCAAACCCGTTTCGAGGACGCGGCGAATTTCAAGCAATTCCTCCACATCCCGCAGCGAGGCCTGAAGACCATAGGCGAGATTGTCGAGCAGGGGTTGAAAGGAGAACTCCTTCACAAACACGCCCACACCGCGCCTGGTTTCGAGAATGCCTATGGATTCCAGCGCCTTGATCGCCTCGCGCACCGAATTGCGCCCGACACCGAGCTGCTGGGCGAGAAAGGTTTCCGGCGGCAGCGGATCTCCAGCAACAAGTCCGTTGTCTTCGATATAGCTGCGTAGGCTTTCCTGCACGCTGATGTGCAGCAATGGCGGCCTCTCCAGCGGCTTAATCGGCTTCAACTTGACCCGCCTTTCCCGTTCTCTTCAATTTACACCCCTTCGCAGCTTGTAGCATAGCTACTTGTAGGATATGTTGCAAGTCAATAACTGAGAGGAGGGTTAGGTCCGGTGCGCGTAGGATTGATTGGAGTCGGTCATTGGCACGCTCATATGCATGCTGAGGCCGTTCTGTCCGCCGGTGCCAAACTGGAATGCGTATGGGATCCAGACCGGCAGGTGGCCGAGAAATTTGCGGCTCGTTACCAGGTGGCAGTCTCCGACAATCCTCAGATTCTCATCGAACGATCCTCCTTCGTCGTCGTCATGGGGCGGCCGGACCAGGTGCCGCCCTTGGCTGAAGCAGCCATCTCGGCCGGCGTGCCGCTGGTTCTGGAAAAACCCGCAGCACCGACTTCCGCCGCTCTGGCAGCCATCGCGAGGAAGGTGGCGGCAGCGGGGATTTTTGCGGCTGTGCCCCTTCCCAATCGACTCGGACCGGCCGTTCAGGAATATTATCGGCTGGCGGCCGAGAACCGTTCAGGCTCCCTCGCCCATGCGCATTTCCGCATTGTCAACGGCCCACCCCAGCGGTACCGCGACGACGGAGTCCCATGGATGCTCGATCCGGCGCTTTCGGGCGGCGGTGCCCTGCGCAATCTGGGCATTCACGGCATAGATTGCGCGCTCAGCCTTGCCAAAGGATCGCTTCGCATCGTTTCGGCACAGGTCAGCAAGCGCATTCATCGTGAGGATGTCGAGGATTATGCGCTCATCGTGCTGGAGGACGACGCGGGCGCGCTCTTCACGATTGAGGCAGGATACACCTACGCCTCGATGCTTGCAGGCGGAGATTTCGAATGGCGGATTGCGACGGAAAACGCATATCTCATCGACAGTGGCGACTCTGCCGTTGCCGCCACACTGGATGACGGCGTTCGCGCCAGGTTGTCGCCGCTTCCGCCTTCCGAGCGCTACAGTGCCTTCATGAGAGACTCGATCAGCCGTCTCGCGGCGGGCGCCCCTCCCCTTGTCAGCGTATCAGACTATGCCCGCGCGATGCAGGTGATCGACGGTGCCTACGAGAAAGCGAGATCATGATCAATGTTGGGATAATCGGCGCCGGCTATTTCGGTGCAGTACACGCGCGGGCGATAAACGAACAGCGTTCGGCGCGTCTTCACGCGGTATGCAGCGGCGATCCTGAGCGTGCCGCCGCCTTTGCCGGCGAACATGGCGGAAAGCCATACAGCGATTGGCGTGCAGTGCTCGACGACGGCTCCATCGATGCGGTCGTGATTGCCACCCCGCATCATCTTCACGCCGAAATCGCCATAGCGGCGATCGAGGCGGGCAAACGCGTTCTGCTGGAAAAGCCAATGGCGCCGACGCCACAAGCCTGCCGCACGATTGAAGCGGCAGCCGTTGGCAGAAATGCCGTCCTGATGATCGGTCATGTGATGCATTTTTTCCGCCCGCTCATGGTCGCGCAGGAGATTCTTGCGAGTGGGCGGATAGGCCGTCCCATCACCGGCATGAGCGCTCTCGTCAAGCTATGGATGGAGCCTAACCGCCAAAACTGGCATCTCGACCCCAAGACCGGAGGCGGAATGCTCTTGACGGCGGGGATTCACGCGCTCGATCAGCTCGTGTGGTTGATGGATGCCCCTGTGGCTGGAGTCTCTGCGCTTGGTGGTGCCTTCTTCCATCGACAGGCCGCCGATGATACGGCGTTCCTCAACCTTCGCTTCAGTGATGGGCGCATAGGCCAGGTCAGCAGCATCGGCTATCACGAGGGTGCAGTTTCCTCGGGAATTCAGATCCTCTGCGAGGACGGCGTTCTGGACGTCAACCTCAACCGGGGAGTGCGCATCGGTCGGAACACGGCCTGGGATGAAGTTCCCGATTCCTGGCAGGCTAACGGCATGGCTGCGGCCGTCGGCAGGGAATGGGCGGCATTCCTCCACGCCGTCGAGGCTGGCGCGCCACCGCCCGTAAACGCCGCCTATGGGCGTCATATCGTCGATATTATTGCGGCCGCCCTGAAATCGGCGAACGAGCGCCGTGAAATTCCTGTCGAAGGCTGAATCGTGACCGGCGATATCACTTCCCCTTCAGACGACCATAGCCCCCCAACGAAATTTACGCGTCGTGACGGTTGCTGGGGACGCATCAGAGGCAATTGGGCGACGCTGCTTCTGCCGATCGACAGCGATGATGCCATCGATTTTGCCCGGCTTGCAGACCAGATCGACTGTCTCATCGCTGCGTCGGTGGATGGCATCTATTCCAACGGCACAGCAGGAGAGTTTCACAATCAAACCGAAGCTGAATTCGATGCCGTTCAGGAGCTTCTGGCGCAGCGTTGTTCTTCTGCCGGTATGCCCTTCGTGATCGGAGCCTGCCAGGCCGACCCACGTCTGTCGCTGGATCGCGTTCGCCGCGCGGCAGCTTTCCGTCCTGACGGCATCCAGGTCATCCTGCCAGACTGGTGGCCGGTCACTGCACAAGAGGCGACCGACTTCCTCACGATGGCGGCGGAAGCGGCGAACGGCATACCGCTCATTCTCTACAACCCGCCGCACGCCAAGCGCATCTTTACGCCAGGAGAACTGGCTGAGATTCTTGAACCGGTGCCGCAGGTTGTCGGTATCAAGCTCGCTGATGGCGATCGGCAATGGTATGCCGAGGCACGCCGGACGCTCCAGAGCCGGGGGGTCTATGTTCCCGGCCATCATCTTGCAAGCGGTGTCCGGGAGGGCGTGGCCGTCGGCGCGTTCTCGAACGTTGCATGTCTCAGCCCCGCGGGCGCTCAACGGTGGACATCGCTGATGCTGACGGACATCACCAAAGCCTGCGCGGTCGAGATGCGCCTGCGTGCTTTCCTTGACACGCACATCGTGCCGTTCGCACGCGAGCAGGGTTATTCCAACGCCGCACTCGACAAGCTTCTCGCCGCAATCGGCAACTGGGCAGATGTGGGCACAAGATTGCGCCGGCCCTACCGCTGGATCGATCCCGAGGTTGCGGTGCGGCTTCGGCCGGCTGCGGTTGCGGCCATACCCGAGATCATGGAACCGGACTGCGAAGAACGCTAGCAGAGGAAAGCATCATGGAGCGTCCGAACATCCTCATGATCATGACTGACCAGCAGCGCCGCGACACGCTGGGCGCCTACGGATGCAAGTGGATCCCGACACCAAATCTGGACCGACTGGCAGCTTCGGGAACCACTTTCACGGCAGCTACAGTCGATAATCCCATCTGCACGCCATCGCGCGCCAGCATCTTTACCGGAAAGACGGTTCCGGACCATTCCGTATACCGGGTCCACGACAATCTTCCCGAGGATGAAGTGTTGTTTACCGAACGGCTACGGCTGGAGGCAGGATATCGCACCGCGCTGTTCGGAAAGCTCCATGTCAGCAGCCGCATCCTGGAGGAAAAGCAGCGGCATCCGAATGACGGGTTCGAAATCTATGAATGGTGCCTAGAACCATCGGTAGGCATGGACAGTCGTTTCAACGGCTATGTGGCGTGGCTACGCGCCAATGCGCCGGACTTTCTTGCCGCCCTCAAAGCGAACAAGCGCAGCGAGCTGCATCATCCCGAAGCGGTCCACATGTCGAAATGGGCCGCCGACAGGACAATCGACTTCATCAGGACTGCAAAGGACGATAGCCGCCCGTTCTTCTGCCTGATGAGTCTGTTCGACCCACATGATCCCTACCAGGATTATCCCGCCTCCACTCGTCAGCTGATCGACGAAACCAAAATCCCGCCGCCGATCGTTCGCCAATCCGTTCCTGATTGCGTGCGGCGCGAGCAGGAAGGCTCCTATCTTGGACGCTCTGCCGATTTTACCGCGGCGGAGGTGCATCAGATCCGGTTGGGCTATGCTGCCTCGATTGCCTTTGCGGACCAGCAGATCGGCCGGGTGCTCGATGCGCTTGACCAGGCTGGGCTCACGGAAGATACACTTGTCATCTTCATGTCTGACCACGGCGACCAGCTCGGCGACCATGGCCTCTTCGTCAAGGGCGTGGGACTTTACGAGCCGACGGTCGGTGTCCCGCTCCTTCTCAGATGGCCAGGCCACATCCCACTTGGCGCGCGGTGCGGAGCGCTCGCACAAGGACGTGACATTGCGGCCACCTGCCTTACCGCGGCCGGGCTGGATGCCGGCAAGCATTGTCCGGATAGCGAGGATCTCGTGGCAATGACGCAGCGGGGCAAGGCCATCCGGGAGGCGTCGGTCTGTGTCTACCGGAATTCCGGCGTGAACAACGAAGGCTCGTTCTGGAACCCGCCAATGCTCTCGATCATGGCGCGCAACGAGCAGTTCAAGCTGACGCTCTACACCCGCGGGAACAAGACCGAGACCGAACTTTTTGACCTGAAATCCGACCCTGAAGAGCAGGACAATATCGCAGGGGCCTCTCAGCACACGGAAATTGAGCGGGTTCTGATGATGCAGATCGCGCACTTCCTGCAAAAGGAAGCCGGCGCCTTCAGGCCGCGCGCAGAACCATCCATTCCGAACACAGCACAGAAACTTGCAAACAAGCTGAAGTAGATGGGTCTTCGGCTGCCACTGGTCGATACAGGCGCTGGTTCCTCATCCGGCGCTGTTAAAGCACGAGGCGAAAATCCGTCTCCCGGGTCCCGCGCTCACCGCTCTGTCACGAAAAGACTATCCCGCCGTCTACGTTCAGCGTCTGGCCGGTGACGAAGGCGCTTTCGTCCGAGCAGAAGAAGGCGACGGGTCCAGCCACGTCTTCGGGGGCACCAATGCGGGCCATTGCGGTCTTGGCCTGCCAGGCGGCGCGGACTGCCGGATCATCCAGATTGACGCGGCCCATGTCGGTCAGAATGATACCAGGACAGACGCAGTTGGCAGTAATGCCAAGCGGGCCCAGCTCCTGAGCAAGCACGCGGGTGAAACCCATAACGGCGGCCTTCGAGGCCGAGTAATGCGCCTGCTCCGGCGCTCCGTGCTTGCCGCCGATCGAGGCTATGTTGCAGATGCGCCCGTACCGTTGTGCCTTCATTACCGGCAGAACTGCCTGAGTGACGAGAAATGTGCCCTTGGCGTTCACGTCCATCACGCTGTCCCAATGCTCTTGGGCCAAGGTTTCCACCGGCGAGGCAATCAGGATGCCGGCATTGTTGACCAGGGCGTGGATGGCGCCGAATTCGGCGACGACCTTATCCACCATAGCGACAACTTCATCCTTTACCGAAACGTCGGCATGGACGGCGATCGCGCGGCGTCCCATTCCCCGAGCTTCTTTAAGCACGCCTTCCAGTGCTTCGGCCTGGCGAACGATGTCGTTGAGCGCAACGTCAAATCCTCTCCGCGCCAGATCCAAAGCGATCGCGCGCCCTATGCCGCGGCTCGCACCGGTAACCAGGGCAATGCGTCCGTTTGAGTTGCTCATCGTTCCTCCTTAATCGCAGCCTTTCTGGCCTTTTGCTTCCAGTACGCCCTTGAGCGCGGGATAAAGCGCACGATAGCGTTGATAGATTTCCTCGTAGAGCGCACGCTCACGCTCCCGCGGCTCGATGACCGTGCCGGGCTTCACCATCGCCTCGATCCCTTCGTCGATAGAGGAGAAGCGGCCGGCGCCGCACGCGGCGAGGATCGCGCAGCCCATGGCCGGAGCTTCCTGCGAAGCAGGAATGCGCACCGGCAGACCCGAGGTGTCAGCGTGGATCTGCATCCACAAGCGCGACGCTGTGGCGCCACCGCCGGCCGTGATCTCGACGCTCTCGTATCCCGCGTCGCGGAAGGCATCCAGAATGGCACGCGTGCCAAAGCCGATACCCTCCATCACCGCCCGGAAGATGTGGTGCGGCTCGTGGGCCAGCGTAAGGCCGACGATGGCGCCGCGCGAAAGCGGATCGGTGTAGGGCGTGCGATTGCCCTGGAAGTGATCCTGCACGATCAGCCCATCCGCCCCGGCCTCCAGCTTCTCCGCCTGTGCGTTGAGCGCGTCGAGATCGAGTGAGCCGCCACACAGGCGCCGCAACCAGTTGATGATCGATCCGGTCGAAGTCTGCCCGCCTTCAACGATGCAGCGGCCGGGATAGATGATATCGGGATAGGCACCCCACATGCCCGGCGCGTGAACCGGTGCCTCCGTCACCCCGAACTGCAGGTGTGAGGACCCGGTGATCAGTGCGAGCTGCCCGGGCTTGGCAACGCCGAGGCCGATCATGGCAATGAGGGCATCGACACCGCCCTGGACCACCTTGACGGAGGTGGGAAGTCCCAGTGCCTCGGCCGCCGCCCTGGTGAGCGTGCCAACCACCTCACCCGGCCGCACGATGCGGTTGGGCCACTTGCCTTCCAGATCCTCAATCCCGAGGCTTTTCAGGATGCCACTCGCCCAGCCGCCGTCGCGGGTGGAATAGTGCCAGCGTAGACCGATGTTATCGAGCGAGGCGCAGCGCTCGCCGGTAAGCCGCCGCACAAGAAAATCCTGGTATTCGCAAATCATGTGCGCGGCAGCATAGATATCCGGCTCGTTGCGCTTGATCCACAGGGCCTTAGGGATCATCCACTCGGCCGAGACGGGTCCTTTCCCCGCTCCATTGAGCTTCAGCCGCGGGTCGCCGGTGGCAAGCACCGCCTCCGCTTCCGCATGCGCGCGCACGTCCATCCACAGAAGGGCGGGCCTGAGCGCCCTGCCCTCCTCGTCCAGCGCCACGACAGTACAGGAGGTGGTGTCAAAGGCCATCGCCTCGATCTCAGACGGATCGATCCCGGCGTTGGCGATCGCTCCGCGCGAGGCCTGCACCAGGGCCTGCCACCAGTCTTCCGGGTTCTGCTCCGCGCGGGCGCCGGGGAGAAAGCGGGTCTCATATGGCACTGCCTCTGTACCCAGGCAATTGCCGTCGAGATCGTAGACGCGCGCTCTGAGGCTTTCTGTACCTCCATCAGCAGTCAAGTAGTAGGCCATGATCTCCTCCCTAAAGCGCGATCCGGGGCATGCTCAGCCAAGCGCGCGAAACGCCTCCAGAGCCTTGCCGGCATACATCACGGCCGGGCCGCCGCCCATCTCGACCGCGACCTCGAGCACTTCCACCAATGCCGCTTCCTCGGCTCCGTGCCGTCGCGCTGCATCGACGTGGTAGAGGACGCAATCCTCGCAACCGGTGGCGACAGCAATCGCCACCGCGATCAGCTCCTTTTGTGCTGCGCTGAAGGTGCTCGGCGTGGTGGCGACCCGGCTTACCTCGGCAAAGCCTTTCATCAGGCCCGGACTTGCCTTGGCAAAGGCGCCAAGGCGAGCTTTCGCAGCGACGAGCGCTTCTTTTGTCTCAGCCATCGAACACTCCGTTCAGAAGAGCAAGCACCTCGCGCGGCGCGTCCCACTGCGGCATGTGCCCGGCACGCAGGAAATGGACGGCCACTCGCGACGGCAGGTTGAAGGCGTGGGAGGGCGGGATGATGCGGTCCTCTGTGCCGATTAGCGCCCGCACCGGCAGCGCTGATGACAGGGCGCTTAGGGCGCGCAGAATATCGATCCGCTGGCTTCCCTCGCGCGCCGCAACGGCTGCAGCGAGAGGCTTCAGCCGGCCCCGCCGCAACTCGGCCGCCATGGCCGCAAGCATCTCGTCCGATATCTCTCCGCCCTTCGCCCCCAACAGCCGCAGGAGATGGGCGACTTCTGCCGCCGTTTGTGCGCGGGCCATGCCGTGGATGAAATCAGCGTTGATTTCGCGCCCGGCACCAGCCGGTGCAATGAGGGTGAGGCTCGCTGCCTTGCGGGCAAGATGGGCGGCGACGTCCACGGCCACGGCCGCGCCGAGGGAATGGCCGACAAGGTGGACAGGGCCGTCGAGCGTTTCAGCGAATGCGCTCATTCCGGCCACCAGATCGTCAAATGTTTCTGCCTCGGCTTCCGTCTCGCCATGGGAGGGCATGTCGGGAAGGATGACGCGGCTGTCGGCGCGGGCAAGGCCGCTCGCAAGGGCAGCCCATGCGCTGCGATCGCCAGCAAATCCGTGTATCAGGAGAAATGACTTGCTGCCCTCTCCAACCGTCTCGAAGGCTATGGAACCGGCAAGGTTTTTCTGGCGCCTCGGCGCGGCTCCGGCGAAGGCCTCGACATCACGGCGCTCGATCCGGCCGCGTCGGCCAGTTCCGGGGATATTCTTAAGTTCAAGCCCTGTTTGTCTGGCAAGACGGCGGGCCGGTGGAGTAGCGCGCAGGCGAAAATTTTCGGCTTCCGATGGCGCCGTCATGTTCTGCGCTGCGATCTGCGTGGTTTCTGCCGGCAGAGGCGCCGGTTGGGAGGGCGTTGCCGCTTCATCTTCCCAGTCATCCGACCCGCTCACCTTCACGCGAGCGATCGGCGCGCCGACGCTTACCCGGTCACCCTCCTTGACGAGAACCTCTTCCAGGGTGCCATCTCCAAGCGCTGGATATTCGACGACCGTCTTGTCGGTCTCCACCTCAAGGAGCGGGGCTCCGCGTTGGAAGGCCTCGCCAGGCTTGACCAGCCAGCCGACAATTGTGCCCTCCTCCATGGTTTCGCCCAGACGGGGCATGGTGAGAATGCGCGTGGTCATGCGAGCATCCGTTCGGCGGTCTCCGCGATGAGCTCAGGCCCGGGCACAGACCCACGTTCCAGGGCTGTAGAGACGGAGATGGGAATATCCTCTCCCGCAATCCGCACGACAGGGTCTTCGAGGAAATCGAAACATTCCTCGGAAATGCGCGCGGCCAGCTCCGAGGCAACGCCCGAGGTCAGTGGGCCTTCGGAGACCACCATCGCCCGCCCTACCCTTTCAACGTGCTCGCGCACGGTGTCGAAATCGAGCGGGTTAAGCGTACGCAGGTCGATAACTGTCGCCTCGATGCCCTGCTGGGAAAGGCTTGTTGCTGCCTGCATGGCATAGTGAAGCTGGCGAGAATAGGTAACGACGACGATGTCCCGACCCTCGCGCCGCACGGCCGCCTTGCCCCAGGGCAAAGGCTCAGCCCCAAGGTCCACATCCTCCTTCATCGCATAGAGCGCCTTGTGCTCGATGAAGACGACCGGATCGGGCTTCTTCAGCGCCTGCCGCAGGAGGTGGTAGGCGTCTGCGACCGTGGCCGGCATGGCGAGCCTCAAGCCTGGCGTGTGCATCACGAAGGCCTCGAGGCTTTGCGAGTGCTGCGCGCCGGCGGAGCGGCCGGTGCCACCCTGCGTGCGCAGTACCATGGGCACGCCGATCTGGCCGCCGAACATGTAGCGGATCTTGGCGGCCTGGTTGGCGAGCTGGTCCATCGCCATGCCCAAAAAGTCCACATACATGAGCTCGGCCACCGGCCTGAGCCCGGTCATGGCCGCACCGACAGCAGCTCCGACGATGGCCGGCTCCGAAATCGGCGTGTCGATCACCCGTCCTGGGCCGAAGTCCTTGATGAGATCCTTGGTCACGCCGTAAGCGCCGCCGTAACGGCCCACTTCCTCACCAAGGATGATGACGTCCGGGTCTTCGGCCATCGCGTCTGAAAGGGCCTTCCGGAGCGCATCGCGGTAAGTCATCTCTGGCATGGTCTAGTCCCTCGCCAATACGCGCTCGATGCGCGTGCGCACAGGTTCCGGTTCGGTTTCCGACGGATCGTACACATCGCGGAACATCGAGGAGAGAGGCGGTTCGCTTTCTGAAAGGGCGAAGTCGATCGTGGCGTCCATCTCCGCACCAATCTCCGCATCCAGCATGTCAAGCATGGGCTCGCCCGCGAGCCCCCGCTCGATGAGACGCGCCCGTGCAAAGGCAACGGGATCACGTTTACGCCCGGCCTCTTCCTCTGCGGGGTCACGATAGGGCGACTTGTCCTTGCGCGCGTGCCCGTAGAAGCGGTAGCAGGAGACTGCGAGAAAGCCGGGTCTGCCCGCCCGTGCCTCGTCCACCATACGGAGGGCGACCTCCGCTACCTCCTCCACATCGAGCCCATCGACACTCTCGCCGTTAAGACCGAAGGCGAGCGCCCGCTCATGCAGCGCCGTGTTGGCGGTGGCTTGGTCGATCCGCGTGCCCATGCCGTACTGGTTGTTGATGCAGACGAACATGACAGGCAGCCGCCAGAGAGCAGCCATATTCATGCTTTCATAAAGGATACCCTGCCCCATGGCGCCGTCGCCGAAGAAAGCCACGGAGACGGCGCCGTTCTTCTTGTGCCGCGCCGACAGCCCCGCGCCAACGACCGTAGGAATACCGCCGCCAACGATGGCGTTGGCGCCCAGATGGCCAAGTCCCATATCGGCGATGTGCATTGAACCACCCTTCCCACGGCAGTAACCGGACTCCTTACCGGCAATCTCTGCCATCATCCGCTTGGGATCTGCGCCCCGGGCAAGGAAGATTCCGTGGCCGCGATGATGCGTGGTGAAGGTGTCCTGCGGCTTCATCGCCGCCGTAACGCCGACGGCGGCACTCTCCTCGCCGATGGAAAGGTGGAGCATGGAACCCGCCGTTCCACCGCGCACGAAAAGTTCGCCGACACGCTCCTCGAAAGTGCGCACACGGCGCATCGCGCGGTAAAAGCCGAGAAGATCGGAGTTTGTGCCGTCAGCGTTGACCGCCATGGGCTTATTCATCACGTTTCCGTTTACAGTAAGGTGAGTTTGGTGGTGCGGGAGACGATCGCGACCGCGACCAGGATGATCACGCCCTTGACGATCGACTGGATGTAGGTGTCCATTCCGACAAGGTTCAGCCCATTATTGACGACGCCGATGAAGAGTGCGCCAAAGAAGGTGCCAAGCACGGTCGCCGTTCCGGGCCTGAGCATCGTCATGCCAATGAAGACGGTGGCGAGCCCGTCAAGCAGATAGCGTTCGCCGGCATTGGGCTGGCCGGACCCGAGACGTGCGGCGAGCAACATGCCGGCCACCGCAGCGAAGACGGAGCAGACGAGGAGCGCGGCCGCCCGGTAAAAGCGAACCTTCACGCCGGAAAGCTCGGCCGCCTTCTGGTTGCCACCCACCGCATAGATGTAGCGGCCAAAGATGGTGCGCTCCATCAGGAACCAGGCCACGAGCACCGCCGCCAGCATGAAGAAGGCGAGCACGGGGATGCCGCCGACCCGCCCCTGGCCAAGCCAGAGAAAGCCATCTGGCAGGCCGCCATAAATGGCGCGACCGCCCGTCAGAAGAAAATTGATACCGAGCAGGATGGATCCGGTGGCAAGCGTGGCAATAAGGGAAGGAATGCCGACGAGCGTGACGAGTGCAGCATTGACCGCTCCGACCACGAGCCCGGCCGCAAGACCGGCAAGCAGAGCCAACGGGGCACCTATCTGCTGCGTGAGCAAAAGCGGCACGAGAATACCCGTGAGCCCGACGGTGAAGCCCACGGACAGATCCATCTCACGCGCGGCGAAGCCGAAGGTGAGGCCTACGCCCACAATGGTGAGCATGGAGATCTGCTGGGCGATATTCAGCAGGTTCTGGGAGGTGAGGAACCGGTCGACCGTCAGCGCGAAGAACAGAAACACGAGCACCAATACGAGTAGGGTGCTGTAGCGCTGGAGATAATCCTTGCGCAGGAAGCCAAAGACAAGCTCCTGCGAGGGAGCGGCGCTCGTTTCCACGTGGCTCATGCGGCAACTCCTGACATGGCGGCGATGAAGGCAGCCTCCGAGAACCGGCTTCTTTGAATCTCCGGGCCGGTGGCCTGATTGAAGAAGGGCACCACGCGGTCGGCTACCGTCTCGATCTCGATCAGGTCCGAGGAGGCGATCAGGATGCCCACGCCCTCGCCGGCGAGCCGGCGCATCTCGGCGTAGATCTCTGCCTTGGTGCCGATATCCACGCCTTCCGTCGGCTCGATGAAGATCATGAGCTTGTAACGGTGCTCGGCTCCGTAGAGCCACTTGCCGATGGAGATCTTTTGCTTGTTTCCGCCCGAAAGAGTCTTGAGAAGCTGACGCGAGGAATGAGCCTTCACATTGAGCAACTGCATGATCCGTCCGGCCTCCGCCGCCTCCCGTCGCCGCGAAAGAACGCCGACGCCAATCGCGGCGTGGCCGGGGTGGACCATGGAGAGGTTTTCCCTGAGATCCCATTCGCCGATCAGCGCATTTTCCATCCGCTGGTCCGGTACCAGAGCCACACCCGCGTCACGCATCGCGCGGGCATTGGTGAGGCGCACCGGCCGACCGCCGATTTCGCACTTTGTGCAGCTTGCAGCAGAAGGCGCATAAAGAGAGCGGGCGAAGCCGAAGTGGCCCGAGCCGGTAAGTCCGATCAGGCCGACGATTTCGCCGGCACGAATGTGGAACTCCGGCACATAAATCCGGCCGACGCGCCAATCCTTGATGCTGAGGACGACCGGACCTGGAACGCGTCCGGCCTCAAAGGCCGTGGTCCGCCCGCTTTCCCCGGTGCGCCTCAGCATCAGGTTGACAAGCTCCGCCTCCGTCAGCCTTTCAGCCTCCTCCGTAACGATGTGCCGGCCGTCCCTGAGCACGGTGATGCGGTTGGAGAGTGCCTTTATCTCGGAGAGGAAATGGCTGATCAGCACCACGCCCACGCCGCGCGCGGGCAGGCTGTTGATAATCTGCCAGAGCTGCTCCTTCTCGCGCGCAGGCAGCGTGGCTGTGGGTTCATCGAGGATCAGGAGCTTGATCTCGCCACGCAGCGCCCGCACGATCTCGATGATCTTGCGCTCGGCCATAGGCAGCATTCCAACAGGCTGGCCAAGGTCGATCTCCACCTGCGGGAACCAGCGGCCGAGGAGGGCTGCAGCTTCGGCCTTCAGTTTTCTTGCACTGATCACGCCGCCGCGGATTGGCTCAGCCCCGAGCAGAATGTTTTCTGCACCGGTGAGCCCGGGTACAAGGCTGCCCTCCTGGCTCACATGGGCTATCCCGCGCAGGAGCGCGTCGCGCGGGCTGGCGAGCCGCACGGCTTGATCCCCCACGAAAATGCTGCCCGATGAAGGGCTGAGGCTGCCGCCAAGAATGTTGACGAGCGTCGACTTTCCTGCGCCATTCTCGCCGATCAGACCATGCACCTCGTCCGTCAGGAAGGTCACGCTTACGCGGTCGAGCGCGCGCGTACCCGGAAACTGCATGGTGATCTCTTCTAGGCGAATATCCATGGCGGCTCTCGTGCGGCCGAAGCTCACGCGGGCAAAACCTGCTCGCGTGAGCCCGCGCGTCTTACATGAAGTCCTTGCAGTTCTGTTTGGTCACGAGGGGAGCGTCCATATAGACGGTTTTCGACGGAATGACCTCTTCCGCCGACTGCCCGTTGACGACAATCGCCTCGATCCATTCTCCGACCTGCTTGCCCATTCCCTCGAATGGCTGGGCAACGGTGGCGATCATCATGCTGTCGGGTTTGCAAACCTCCGCCACCGCCTGCGGATGGCCATCGATGCCGATCACCTTCGCATCGGTGATGCCTGCAGCCTTCAGCGCGTTGATGGCAGCTTGCGCCGGCTCATCCCAGGGAGCCCACACGGCGTCGATCTGATCGCCAAAGCGGGCCGCATAGTCCTCCATGGTCCTTGAGGTGTCTTCGAAGAAAGCCGTGTAGTCGATGTTGTGCTCCGCCAGCACCTTCACATCGGGGTATTCCTTGAGCACCTGGGCCATCACGTCGCCGCGCTTTCGGGTTCCGTGGTGCTCTGCCATGCGCAGGAAGATCAGGCCGCCCTGGCCGAGCTGGTCGAGCAGATAGGGAGAGACATCGGCTGACATCGCCCAGTTGTTCGTGGTGACATCGACAACCACACCCTCCACATATCCCGAATCCACCGCGAAGACGGGAATGTTCGCAGCCACGGCCGCATCAAGGGCTGCCCGCGAAGCGCGCAGATCCGCCATGGTGACCACGATCGCCGCTGCGCCGCGGTTTGCCGCGTCCTGGATGTTCGAAGCGGTCTTCTCGCCCGAGCCACCGCTGTCGAGGAGATTGACGTTCCAGTCGCTCTTGCCCGTTTCCGACAGCCAGGCATCAAAACCTGCCTTTACCCGCTGCTCGGACTGTGCTGCAGCGTTGGAGTGAACCCAGGCGATATCGATTGCATAGGCAGAATTTACCGTTGCGGCGATGCACAGCACAGCCGCTCCCATGAGCCGGTATTTCATATCCGGTCTCCTCCCTGATACGAGATGAATCTTCCCTCGGCCGGTATCCCCGGCCGTATATTGACGCTACCGCTTGCGTTACAAATGTCAAGATGGAATACATTTGTAATTGGAGGAAAGACGATGGCAGATGGCGGCGAAGAAATCCTTGAGGATGTGACGCTCATGGCAAGAGCCGCCTGGCTCTACTACGTGGGTGGTCTCAATCAGGAAGCGACGGCAAAGCGGCTGGGCACAACCCGGGCCCGCATCAACAAGCTGCTTTCGGATGCGCGCGAATCGGGCCTGGTGAGCATCACCATCAACCCATCCAATGTGGGGCTTCTGCCGGTGGAGGATGCAATCCGCGACCGCTACGGCCTCGATTTTTGCATCTGCACGCCGGCGCTCGGGCTCGACAAGGACACGGGCGAGGCAACAGATGTCTTGAAGAACTTCGCTTTCCAAGCCGTGGGGGCTGCGGCAGCAGCGCATTTGCGCACCCATCTTTCCGTCACGGAGCGTGCCGTGGTCGGAACGGGGTGGGGCAGGACACTGCAGCAGATGACCTTAAGGCTTGCAGGCATCAAGGCGCCTCGCGCACGCTTCATCAGCCTGATGGGGTCATTGACGGCGAACTCCTCCTACAACCCGTTCGAGGTTGTGCATGCATTCGCGCGCAGCACCGGCGGTGAGGGGCACGTCCTTCCAGTACCCTTCATCGCCGACAGTCCGGAGGACCGGAACGTGCTGCTCTCGCAACGCACCGTTCAGCACGCGCTCGAACTCGCCCGCTCGACGACGGTATCCTACATCTCGATCGGCGAACTCACCCAAACCTCTCTCCTGCGCCAGCAGGAGATGATTTCTGCCATTGAACTTGCCGAGCTGCGCGCTGCAGGCGCCGTCGGTGACACGAACGGCATCTTCTTTGATGCGGAGGGCCACCCGGTAGACCATCCGCTCAACGGCCGGACGATCGCCCTTGGTTTCGACCAGCTGCGTGCAGCCAACGTGGTGGCGCTGGTTGCCGGCCAGAGCAAGGTTCACGCAGCCCGCGCGTTCCTGAAAAGCGGGATTCCCAAAGGCCTGATTATCGACGGCGATACGGCACTTCGTCTTCTCGAAGAAAAGTAAACGACTTCTCACGCCGCGTTTTCCAAACCGGTCAAGAGCTTGGCATGGTGAATACAGGGTGCCAGGTCGCACCATGAGCGCATCGTGGCGACGACAGAGGTCGTCCTGCCCGGCTGCGAAGCTGAAGACGTCTCACTTGCGCTCGAAAATCCAGGCCATGGGGCGGGAGATCTGATCGGCTGCGGGGCAGATGGGGCAGCTTTGGTAGCCGCAGTCGGGCACCCCACGTGGCTCGCAATAGCTCCCAACTAACCCATGGTTCTCGGCCTTCTGGTGCCCGACCGGGGGCTGGCGCTCATCGTGCGAAAGCCTGATGCCCTTGGGTGCGCTGGGCACGATGGTGAGGCGAGATAACCGTAGCTGAAGCTCCTCCTGATCAGCCTCGCTTTGGCAGCATCGCCCCAAAACATGCGATACATTTAGAAAATTCGATCTTCTCTATTCCTGGCGATTGCCAGCGCGTTCGTGCGTGAGCTGCTGAATACTCTCGTGGCGATGTTCAGCCCGCTGCCGGCGATCGCGCTGCTGCCGCTCGCCATGCTGTGGTTCGGCCCGGGCGAGCGCAGCCTGCTCGTCGTTCTCGTGCATGCCGTGCTGTGGCCCTTCGCGCTTGCCGTGCTGTCGGGCTTCGACGGCGTGCCGGAGACGCAGCGGCTAGTTGGCCGCAACTACGGCCTGCGCGGCTGGTCCTATGTCCTGCATATCCATATTCTGGCCGCCCTGCCCTCCATCCTCTACGGCCTCAAGATCGGCTGGGCCTTCGTCTGGCGCGCGCTGACCGCAGCCGAACTGGTGTTCGGCGTCAGCTCCTCGGCAGGCGGGCTCGGATGGTTCATCTTCCGCAACCGCAACGAACTTTACACCGACAAGGTCTTCGCCGGGCTCGCCATGGTCATCATCATCGGCATCCTTGTCGAGGGCGTTGCGTTCCGGCTGTTGGAGAAAGTGACGGTCCGCCGCTGGGGCATGCAACGGTGATCAGCGACGGCTGAACCGCGTAATCCGGGGACTGACCGCGGCTGTCGGCCCTCCTACCTCATTCGGTCTCGGAGCAACACACCGCTATCAGGCTGGTTGCGCCTCTTCCGTATGACGCATGCTCCAGTGGCGCAGCACGACGGGGATGACAAGTGCCAATCCGAGCAGCGACGAATAGAGTTCAGGCGCCACCAGCAGGAAAGCGGCAAGCACCAGGAGCACGTTCTCCCAGGGCCTCGTGCGCACCAGCAGGTAGCGCGACAGGGCAGCTCCCAGACAGGCAATGCCGAGCGCACAGCCGAAAAAGGCGAGGAAGAAATCCGGCCAGGTGAAATCCTTCGTCACCAGCAGAAGCGAGGGCGAGAAGACGAAAACGAAAGGCACTAAAGCCTTGCCGAGCCCGAGACGGAAGGCTGTGTTGCCCGTCTTGAACGGGTCGGACCCCGCCATGCCGGCGGCCGCATAGGCGGCCAGCGCCACCGGCGGCGTGATGTCCGCCAGCAGGCCGTAGTAGAAAACGAAAAAGTGAGCGACAATCGGCTCGACGCCGAGCATGACCAGCGCAGGCGCGGCGATCGTTACCATGATGATGTAGTTGGCCGTGGTGGGGATGCCGCAGCCCATCAAAATGCAGACCATGCCCGTCATGATCAATGTGAACAACAGCGTCAGGCCGTTAGCCGAGAAGATAAAGTCGGGAATGAAGGAGCCGAACAGCAGCGACAAATAGCTTGCCGCCGAAGTGACGATGTAGGAGAGCTTGAAACCGACGCCCGTCTGGGTGACGACGCCAACGACGATGCCCACCGTTGCAGCAGCGGCACCGACAGCAAGTGCGTATTTGGCGCCGTCGCGCAAGCAGACCACGATGTCGGCAATCGACATGCGCCGGCGCGGATTGAGCAGGCCAACTACGATACACAGTGTGATGCCCCAGAAGGCCGCCATATATGGCGTATAGCCTGACAGAAGCACGCCGATGAGGACGACGAGCGGAATGATGGTCGGCCAGTCGCGTTTCAGCGCTTCGACCACATCCGGCATTTCGTCCGGTCTCAGCCCGCGCAGGCCGGTACGCTTGGCCTCGAAATGCACCTGCATGAACACGCCGAAGAAGTGCATGAAGGCAGGCACGATGGCCGCCAGGATGATGGTTGTGTAAGGCAGTTCCAGGAACTCGATCATCAGGAAGGCCGCGGCGCCCATGATCGGCGGCGTCACCTGCCCGCCCGTGGAGGAGGCCGCCTCCACGGCCGCAGCGAAGTGCTTCTTGTAGCCAAGCCTGATCATCGCCGGGATGGTCAACGAGCCGACCGTGACGGTATTGGCGACCGACGAGCCGGAAATCATGCCGAAAAGGGCCGAGCCGAAGATCGAGACCTTGGCCGGACCGCCCGCATAGCGGCCGGCAACCCATGCTGCGCAGTCGAGAAAAAGCTGGCCGAGACCGATGCGTGTGGCGAAGACGCCGAACAGGACGAAGTGGAAAACGTAGGTGGCAACGACGCCTAGCGCGATGCCGTAGATGCCCTGCGTCGTCAGGTAGAGGTGGTCGACCAGTTGGGATACGGACGCGCCGGGATGCACCAGAATGCTTGGCATGTACGGGCCGAACAGCGCATACGCCATGAAGGCGACCCCGATGATGGGTAGCGGAATGCCAACCGAGCGCCGCGTCGCTTCCAGCAGGAGCAGAATGAGGATCACGCCGAGCACCACATCCGTCGGCGTCGGGTTGCCGACGCGGAAGGCAAGATCGTCAAGCGGGATCATCGGCACATGCAGCACCGCCACCACGGCGGCGAGCGCCAACAGCCAGTCAAACACCGGGATACCGAGCGGCCTCAGCAGGCTGGATTGGGCGGGCTGGTCGTAGCCCTGTTTCACCAGCGGGAAGACAAGGAAAACAAGCGCCAACACCATCGACAGATGGATGCCCCGGTGCTGCATCTCCTGCAGCAGACCGAACCCGGCCGTGTAATAGTGGAAAAGTGACAGCGCTATCAAGAGGAAGCCGACCAGCCAGCCGGCCGCCGGCGTCAGGGGCCGGAACCGGATTTCGGAGTCGAACTTCTCCTCCAGTTCGCGCGCCTTCTCCTCGTCGAACTCCATGGCGGAAAGCTTGATCTTGTCGCTGCCGTCGTTGGTCATTCCGGTCCCGTATTCTGATCCTCCCAGACAAAAGAGGCGGAAAGCTCGCCTTCCGCCTCTTTTTGCGGGGTAACTTGAAACGCCCTTACTTCAGGGCGCCGACTTCCTTGTAGTAGCGTTCCGCACCGGGATGGAAGGGGATGCCGGCGCTTGTCACCGCGTTCTCGAGAGTGATCAGCTTACCCTTGGCATGACCGGCCTGCAGCGCCTTCTGGGTTTCGTCGCTGTAAAGCGACTTGACGATGTTGTAAATGAGATCGTCAGGCTGCTTGGCGCTGGTCACCCACTGGGCAGCGACCGAGATCGTCTTGGTTTCGCCGACATTCTTGTAGGTGCCTTCCGGCACCGTGTCGGTGGAGAAGAACTTCTGTTCGGACAGGAGCTTGTCGGCCTCGGGACCGGTGATCGGTACCAGGGTAATGTCATTGGTGCTGGCAAGCTCGACGATGGCACCGGTGGGGTAGCCGCCGACGAAGAAGTAAGCGTCGAGCGCACCGTCCTGAAGCCGTTCGCCGGCGGGGCCGGGCTTGAGGTATTCGGCCTCAACGTCCTCTTCAGTCAGCCCGTAAGCACCGAGCACGAGGCGTGCGTCGACGATCGTGCCGGACCCGGGCTCGTCCAGGGAAACACGCTTGCCCCTCAGATCCGCAACCGTCTTGATGCCAGCATCGGCACGCGCGACCAGATGGATCGTCTCGGGATAGAGCGTCGCGATCAGCCGCAAGTCGTCCACCTTGGGCTTGCCCTCGTAGAGGCCCGTTCCCGAATGCGCCCAAAAGGCGACGTCGGATTGCGTAAAGCCCGATTCGGACGCACCCGATTGGATGGCGCTGATATTAGCCACCGAGCCGTTGGACGACGTGGCGCTGGCAACGAGTCCTTCGACACCGGCCGGTCCCGTCGCCGAGATCGCGTTGGCGATCAGCCCACCCACCGGATAGTAGGTGCCGGACGTGCCGCCCGTGCCGATGCGGAAAAATGCCTGCTGCGCGCGCGCCGCCGAAAATCCAGCAGCGGTCAGCGCCAAAGCGCCTGCGCCTACAAGAAACGTGCGACGGTTAATCGATATGGTCATGCTTGCTCCCCGTTCAAAGGCGGGCAGCATGTTGCAGCAACGTAAAGATTGTCAACCGGCGCTCGCGTTTTGACAGTGGATCATTCCCGGACCTAAATGCGGTCGAACCTCCGCATTCTAAGGCCGATTGGAAGATCCGCAACCGATCTCCGCTTCCGAGCGAAGATTGCAGGAACCAGGCGGCGGCTCAGAGCGTCACATAACGATCATTCAAACGCGGCGAACAGATTGTGATGCTGCCGCGCGGGCCGGCCTGTGTTAGTGCCCTCGAGCGTTGGCTCGCAGGCATGTCTGTTGGCGATCACACACCGTTTGCCATACCGGCCCCCTTTACAGAGAGCGCCCGGCAGGTTTTCTCTCTCCAGCGTAATGCCAGTGCCCGCCGGCAAATGACAAACGGGGTAACCCTGAGCAGCACCAATAACTCACTCATGAAATGAGCAAGGGACGACATTCCATGATCGAGTTCAACCGACGCGACATCCTGTCGCTTTTCCTGTCATCATCGCTCACGGCCGTGGTTCCAGCTTCCGCACGCGCGGCTGCGGCCGATGCGGAGAAGCTGATCTTCGGCCCTCCCGAGCCGTTCAGCTTCGACCGCCTGAATAAGCGCGCAGCCGAGATGGCCAAAGAACCGTGGCGGGATGGGCGGTCACCCTATACCGACATTCTCGATAAGATCGACTATGACCGGTTTCAGTCGATCCGCTTCAAGAAAAGCCATGCGCTATGGACCGACGGCATGGGCGGCGCGCCGGTGCAGTTGTTCCATCTGGGCCGCTACTTCCAGGAACCGGTGCGTATCCACATGGTGGAAAACGGGAATGCGCGCGAGATCCTTTACCGCCGCAGCTATTTCGACCTGCCTGCGGGGCATCCCGCCCAGGATCTGCCGGACAATATCGGCTTTTCCGGTTTCCGGCTGCATGAGCCATCGCAGAAAACGGATTGGATCGCCTTTCTGGGTGCCTCTTATTTCCGCGCTTCCGGCCCGCTGAACCAATATGGCCTTTCCGCACGCGGGCTTGCCATCGACACGGCTCTGCCGACGCCGGAAGAGTTTCCGCGCTTCAGTCGGATATGGCTGGAACGGTTGGAAGGGGAGGCAGACCGCGTGCTTGTCTACGCGCTTCTCGACAGCCAGAGCATCACCGGCGCCTACCGGTTCGACTGCGTGAAGGGCGAAACCCAGGTGATGGACATCGAATGCTCGCTGTACCCCCGCAAGGCGATAGAGCGCCTCGGCGTCGCTCCTCTGACGTCCATGTACTGGTATTCAGAGACCAACCGGAAGCAGGCGGTCGACTGGCGCCCGGAAATCCACGATTCCGACGGACTGGCCATCTGGAAGGGAAATGGCGAACGCCTGTGGCGGCCCCTCAACAACCCTCTTACTACCATCACAAACGCGTTCCTTGACGAGCATCCGAAAGGTTTCGGCCTGCTCCAGCGGGACCGGAACTTCACGCATTATCAGGATGACGGAGTGTTCTACGATCGCCGTCCCTCCGTTTGGGTCGAGCCGACCAATGATTGGGGCAGAGGGGAGGTGCAACTTGTCGAGATTCCAACTGATGATGAAATCCACGACAATATCGTTGTCTACTGGGTGCCGGATGGTCCGGTCGTGCCTGGGCGGCCGCTCGATTTCACCTACCGTCTGCACTGGACAGCCGAAGAGCCCTACCCGGCGGATCTTGGCAGGGCGGTAGCCACCTATACCGGCATTGGCGGGATCCCGGGGCAGCCAAGGCCGAAAAACGCCATGCGCTTCGTCGTCGATTTTCGTGGGGGTAAGCTCGGCACGTTTGCCCGCGGCGATACAAAACCAGTCATCGATTTGTCCCGCGGCAAAGTCAGCCTCGCGGATTCCTATCCGGTGGTCGGCCAGCCAGGGCTTTACCGCGCCTTCTTCGACACGATTATCGAAGGAACGGACCCGATCAATATGCGAATGTATGTGCAAGACAAGAACGGCGAGGCACTTACGGAGACGTGGCTTTACCAATATCTTCCGCCGCTCACGCAAGTACCAGCGCAAGGGTGACCTTCCAGAGGCCTTGCCCAAGCAGCCGCCAGGAGCTTCAGTGCGCAATTCCTAAGGGTTGAGGATTTGATCGGTTTTGACCCGAACGGCGCCGGCGCTTCGTTCAGTCGATCTTGGCAAAACACAATACGCAGTCGCTCCGACTCTTCGCCGGAGATCGTTGGCACCGCGCTGCGCGAACTTAGAGATACGTTGCGAACCTAGGACTGGCCACCGGCGCGATTTGGGAGTTAAGTTCAGGGACGACATTTGAGGCTGTCCCCATGCCGGCGAGCCAAAGAAAGCAAGCCCGACCGCTCTCCAGACGCGCCGTGCTGGCAGGCTCCATCACCGCGGGCGCATTTTGTTTCATGCCTTCGCGGAGCTTCGGACAGGATGGCCCGGAACTTCCGCGTTTCGATGTCACCTTCCTTTTTGCCGCCGATATACATGCCTGCCGCATGGCGAGCGGCCTGAGTCCCAATTGCCGGCAAGAAGGCAAGACCGACGAAAATCTGCTTCGCCACGTCGCCGTACTGAACGGGGTTGCGGGACAGACGTGGCCGACTGAAATCGGCGAAACCGCGACGGGACTTTCAGGAGCGGGTCTACCCATTGCAGCGCCTGCAGGACTTGTGCTCGGGGGAGACATGACGGACGACGGAGGCGGGCAGACCGCCATGCCCGGCGAAGGCACGCAGCTCCTGCAGTTCAGCCATCGCTACCAGCAGGGCCTGGGGGACGAACGCGTGCATTTCCCAGTCTATACCGGTCTGGGCAATCACGATCTTGACCAGGACGGGCCGAAACCGCACGTCGACTGGTATCGTCGTGAGTTGCGTGACTATGTCGAGATCAATCATCGACCCGGGGTCTTTTTCAAGCCACCTGTCCCGGCAGGCAACTACGACCCGGAGTCGGACTGCTACTCATGGGATTGGGGCGGCTTGCATCTCGTTCAGCTTCATCGCTTCGGGGGCGACACGACCAAGGGAGCCATCGACAGCTTGCCCTGGCTGCGGCAGGACCTTGCGGCATCCGCCGGGGACGGCCGTCCGGTGGTGCTATTCCAGCATTACGGCTGGGACCCATTCTCCTCGGAAGATTGGGATCCGCTGCGCAAAACCTTCGATGACGAAGGATCCGGCCCGCCTCATTGGTGGAGCGAAGCCGAACGGCGCAGCTTGGTGTCCGCCATCGCCGGCTACAACGTGATCGGTCTTTTTCACGGACACCAACATGAAACGCCGATGATCTACCGCGGCGACGGGCTGGACCTCTTCAAGCCCAAGGCCGCATACATGGGAGGCTTTGCAGTCGCCCGGGTCACCAACGATTTTTTTGATGTCGTGCTTGCGGAAGCTGCAGACGGGAAAGGCGGCGTCGTATTCACCCATGCCTTCAGCAAGGCCATCCACGCTCGCGGCGAATAAGAATGAGGCGGCGTCTCCGGTCAGTGTGCATTGCAACAAATGCAATGCTGCTATGCACAATGACACATTGTTATCCAGGTATCGTGGTGTATCATTGTTTTCGTCGGTGATACTCCTCCCTACATCGACAACTATGCGACGTACCTCCTCCCACGTCGCATTTTGATATAAAGCCCGCTGCCTCCTCCTCCCGGCAGCGGGCTTTAATTCAGGTTGCACCGAGAAAACAAGCTCTCAACCATGATCTCGGCCCTGCATCTGCCAACTTCGCTAAAACTGGTCAGCAACGAACGGGCGTGTGAGCTCGTCGTGGAGCGCCGCAATTGAGGGTTTAACGGCTTAGGCCAAGAAGGGGCGCTCGTTCTTCCCATCATCTTCTTATGTTTTCTGGCTTCTTGCCCCGACAAGCTCCAACCACCAGGATGCGACCGAGAGCAAACTCTGGAAACCCATTAAGAATCCAGAAGCCACCGGGCGTCGAGCATCACAGCGTAGAAGGCCGTCGAGGTAAAGGTCGATTAGAATACGAACTTTGTACCGGTCTTCGTCGGACTCACCAGGGTCATCATCCGCATCATTGTCGAGGGTATTGCGTTCCGGCTGCTCGAGAAAGTAACGGCCGCCGCCGGGGCACGCAGCGATAAACGAGGAGCGCATGGGACCCCGTATTGCAAGATCTCACGTGGGTCGACATCGAAGTTGCTGGAGTTCTCCCTGAGAATTAGCACAGGTGGCGGGTTATTCTACGGGATCCGGAATGTTACCGACAAAACCATAGACGTTGACGACTATGCTACCTCCGGCAATATCATCACCGCGCAAACATCCGGTAACTCGCTAGCGTCTCACAGGTGTGCGAATTTGCAGCCGCACGCAGTAAGACAGCGATGGCCCTCTACAATGTTGAGCTACCCTGCGTATTGGAATATGGCGAGGTGGGCTTGCCAAACTCTTGAGTGCTTTTCAACGCCGCTATGACTACACAAGACCTCATTGCGGAACCAGCCGTGCTCGTAAACGGGGTATCGCTGCGTTATGGAAGCCAGATCGCGCTCGAAGACGTGTCGTTGCGGATTGCCCGGGGAAGCTCATTTGCCCTCCTTGGCCCCAATGGCGCAGGTAAGACGTCGCTGATGTCGATTTTGGCGACTTTGCGGACTGCCGATATGGGAAAGGTGCTTGTGGCTGGCCACGATGTGAATCGTGCTGCGCAAAAGGTTCGCAGGTCCATCGGCGTGGTCTTTCAGGACTCAAGCTTGGATGACCGTCTTAGTGCCGAGGAGAATCTGGATTTCCACGGTCGCGTCCATGGCATGCCGGGAAAGGCGCGGCGTGCTGCCATTGATCGCGTTCTGGACCTCGTGGAACTTTCCAATTGGCGTGAGGAACCGGTGCGGATCTTCTCCGGTGGCATGAAGCGGAGGCTGGAGATCGCCCGGGCACTGGTACACGATCCGGAAATCCTTTTCCTCGACGAGCCGACTGTCGGGCTCGACGCCCAGACGCGCGACCGCATTTGGACCTATCTCGATGGCGAAAGGCGCCGGCGCGGCCTCACACTTCTCATTACCACGCATTATATCGAGGAGGTCGACACAGCTGACTGCATCTGTATTATCGACAAGGGTCGCGTGATCGCCGAGGGTTCGCCCGCGGAGTTGAAGCATGCCTATGGCAAACCCTATCTCCACGTGGTTATCGCCTCTCCTGAGGTCAGGGAGCAATTACTCAACGCCTATGAGGGCGCCGAGGTGATAGGCAACGGAGGAGTCTCTATTCCGGCCGACGGCGAGGCTTTCATACCGGAGTTCTTGGCTCGCTTCGGAAGCCGTGTCAGCGAAATACGGTTCGAAGCGCCAACGCTGGAAGCCGCTTTCCTCAATCTAACAGGGCGTACTTTACGCGAGCGCTTCGACGGAGAACGCGAGGCGCAGCGGGCAGCAGGCGTCAGGGCAGGACAGCGATGAGTGCCTTCCTTCCCATTCTGCGTGGCATCCATGGTGTGTGGCTGCGTGAGATCATGCGCGCTACCCGAGACAGGGGTCAGCTTCTTGGCGGTGTAAGCCGGCCGCTGATCTGGCTTTTGATCCTGGGGGTCGGGCTTAACCCATACTTCCGCGGTGAGGTTTTCGGCGAAGTACGACTGGTACTACCCTACAACTATCTCCAGTTCCTCTTTCCCGCCGTGATTGTACTGAACATCATGTACACTTCGATCCAGTTCGCCGTTTCGGTGATATGGGATCGGGAGTTCGGGTTCCTGCGGGAAGTCCTCGTCTCGCCCATGCCGCGATGGGCAGTGCTTCTAGGTAAGGTTCTCGGCGGTGCGACGGCGGCTACCGGGCACGGGATCCTTGTTTTGATCCTGGCCCGCTTTGCCGATGTGACACTTGCTCCGTGGCAGGTATTCCAAGCCATCGTCTATATGTTCATGCTCTCCTTTGCCCTTACCTGTTTCGGAGTCGTGTTAGCGGGCAAAGTACGCAGTTTCGAAGGCTTCGGCGTATTCTCCAATACCGTCATTCTTCCGCTCTACTTTGCTTCATCGTCCGTATTCCCGCTGGATCCATCGCTGACGCGCACACAACTCGCCGTGAGCTATCCCGAATGGCTGGTCGTGCTCATCCGCTCCAATCCGATCACTTATACAGTGGACGTCCTGCGGGGGATTCTGATCGGGTTCAATCAATTCCCACCTTATATCGGCCTCAGCCTGGTGGCCGCCGGAATAGCCATCTTTTTCCTTATAGCGCTGCGGGGCTTCGGCAAGTGAGCGGAGGCTGGAAGCGTTGGCGTCGACCGATTCTCGACATCAACCTTATCGCAGTCCTGCTCGCGACGCTGAGCTCTCTGCCGCCCGACACCTCACTTGCAGAGCGGAGGAAACAAGGCGTCCTGCGCTACTGTGTGCCAGATTCCAAGGACATGCTATTCGAGGCCGAGCGGCAACTCGCGAAAGGCATTGCCCGACAACTGGGCCTGAAGCTTCAGCCTCAAACAGTCGACAATATGGGCCGCTCGTTCAACCCACGCGATTGGAACCTAAACCGGAGTCAATGTGACATTATCGGCGGCATTGCCGATACAGCAACGAACCGAAATTTCCTCATGCTTCTGCCTAATGGCGGCCGGATCGCTCTGGTGCGGGCGGGACCAGCGACGCCCCCACCGCGCGGGGCGGAAATGGGGGTCTTTCTAGATGTCGCCGGGCTCGACCGCATCAGGCTCGCCACTTATCTGCGTAAGCAGGGATGGCGCACCCGGCCGCTGCATTCGCAAGATGCACTCGAAGCGTGGCTCACGGAAGGCAAGCAAGCCGTCCTATCCACGCAGACGCGGCTACCGGCAGGAGTACAAACACACTCCCTGCCACCGGATGCAAGCGAGGTCACGGAGCTCGCCTTTGGCCTTTGGCGAGGAGATGTCACGCTGATTCGCGCGGTACGGCATGCACTGGAACAGGTGCATCGTAATAGCGATGTTTGACCGGAGGCGATATCTCTTTCTGTTGGTTCAATCCGCCACCAAACAGCATAACAGCTCGCTTTACGAGCGTCCGCAGGACAGTCGAACGACGGCCGATAGAACACGTTATGAGCAACGCCTCAGATCGGTTGGGCCGTGCCGATCGGAGTGGTACTGGGCTAACGCTCAAATGTTGATGTGCTATTGAGGTGCCGCATAGCTTCGGTTACGAAAGCAACCCCGGTTTACCCGGTTACATGCTCTGAATTAGATAGGTGTTCTGTTTGTTCAGATCAGGCACCAGGCCCGGCGCAAACCAATTTCCGGGCCCGCGGAGGGAGACTTTAAATGCCAGCTACTCCTAGGAGTCGATCTTATGTCGCCGCCAGTGCATCTGCCCTCATCACGGGCCTTCTCATAGGTTCGGCACATGCTGGAGGGTTTACCGCTGAGCAGGCCGAAGCGGGGCGCACTGTCTACCAAGCGGAATGTGCTCAGTGTCACGGAACGCAATTGGAGGGGCCTGAAGCACCCGGCCTCATTGGCCAGGATGTTATGGGTAACTGGTCGACGGCAGGCGGTCTTTACGACTTCATTTCTGTTGCCATGCCACCAGCAGCTCCCGGCAAACTAGGCGAGGACGCCTATCTCAATATTGTTGCCTACATCATGCAAATGAACGGCGCGAAGCCAGGCGACGAGTTCCTGACAGCCGATGCCGAAACGCTCGCCTCCATCAATCTCGTGGACGAAACCAAGGACGGCGCAGCACAAGCCGCCGCAGGCCAGCAGGTCGCTGCGGCTGCGACAGGCGATACGAACGTTCCCCAGGCCTTCACCTGGGGCAAGAAGCTTCCCGGTAGCCCGCAGACAGAGGCTGCCGACAGCCCAAGTGTTCCTCAAGCTTACACCTGGGGCAAAAAGCTTCCTCAGTACCAACAATGATCCATTCGCCGCGGAATGAATTCCCTGTGCCTGCCTTCTGGAGGACGATATGAACTTTGACATTCGCAAGAATTTCCTGGTTGCATCCATTGCGCTCATAGCCTTCGCTCCTGCGGCCTCCGCTCAGAGCGTGCTTGACGACTACACGCCGGTCACTGCGGAGCTTTTGGCCAATCCCCCTAAGTCCGATTGGCTGTTCTGGCGTGGGAGCTATACAAATCAAGGCTTCTCCCATCTCGATCAGATCAACAAGGAGACTGTCAAAAACCTTGAGCTCGTCTGGGCCTGGCCAATGGCCGATGTGGGCATCCAGGAGACAGTGCCGCTTGTCCATGACGGCGTGATGTTCCTGCAAACCTCGAATGCTATCGTCGAAGCTTTGGATGCCAAAACCGGCGATCTCCTGTGGACGTATCGCCATGTGCTGCCGGAACTTCCAGCTTCCTGGTCATACCAGGCCAATCAGGCACGGCGCCAGAAGGCATCAATCGCGCTTGCCGGTGACAAGGTCGTTCTCACCACGCCCGACGCCAAACTGGTTGTGCTCGAGGCAAAAACCGGCAAGGTTGCGTGGGAGAAGCAGGTACTTGATTGGCAGAAGGGTTATTCCTACACCGTTGGTCCGCTCATTGCCGACAACAAAATCATCTCGGCAATTTCCGGCTGCTCCATCGCGGGCACTGCGGGCGCCTGCTATATCATGGCCCATGACCTGGAGACGGGTGAGGAGATCTGGCGCTTCAACACGATCGATGACCCGGACAATCCCAAGCAGGGTGAATCCTGGGGCGAGGTGCCGCCGGAAAATCGCTGGGGAGGCACCCCCTGGGCGACGGGTTCATACGACCCTGAACTGGGCTTGACTTTCTGGGGTGTCGGCATGCCCGGTCCCTATGCGGAGTTGATCCGCGGTTCGGGTAAGGGTTCGGTTCTTTATACCAACTCCACCATCGCGCTCGATGTGAAAACCGGTAAGCTAAAATGGTACTACCAGCACCTGCCGCGCGACAATTGGGATCTGGATAGCCCGTTTGAACGCGTATTGGTCGATCAGGAGGTCGACGGTAAGGTGCACAAGCTGCTGATCTCGGTCCCGGGCAAGAACGGCATCGCGTTCGCGCTCGACCGCGAGACAGGCAAATATCTCTGGTCGAAGGAGACCGTGAAGCAGAACGTGGTAAGCAAGATCGACCCCGACGGCACGGTCCACATCAATGAGGATTTAGTACCGACGGCGGTGGGTCAGCCGGTCTTCGCCTGCACCTCGGTTTCCGGCGGCAAGCTTTGGCAAGCTGGCGCTTACAGCCCTCTGACCAAGACCTTCTATGTACCGCTTACAGAAGCCTGCAACGAGGTAACGCCGACGCAGTCAGAGTTCACCGCTGGTAACGCCGTCGGCTCGGTCAAATTCGGTCCGCGCGTTCTGCCCGAAGGCATCAAGGAAGCCGGCCTCTTCGAGGCTCTCTCGATTAACCCGACCCAAGGCGATCACAAGTGGCAGCATCGTCAGCGACCGACCCCGACCTCTTCGATGCTAGCGACGGCCGGCGGGCTGGTCTTCGGTGGTGATGCCGGCCGCTATATCAAGGCCTTCGACCAAGAGACGGGCGAAGTGCTCTGGCAGCAACGGCTCAACGCGCCGATCGGCGGCTCTCCCGTGACCTACGAGGTTGATGGCGAGCAGTATCTGGTTGTCCCCACCGGCTTCTCGAATTCGGCTTCGTCGATCTCTTCTGCCTTCCCCGAGGTGCCGCTTCCCAACGGGAACGGCAACTCCATTTTTGTGTTCAAGCTAAACCAGGACGCCGAGTAGGGGGAAACGCCTCAATTCGAAAAGGGGCTTCCGGGCCCCTTTTCTCTTTGCCACCCACAGGAGGGCTCAAAGGAGAAGCATGTCATGGTCAGATGGCTGGCTGCAGCAGTGCTGGGCCTTGCAGTGATCACCAGCGCACGAGCGCAGAGCTATGGCGTGCCGTCAGAACTCTTAAAGAACACCCGGAGGATCGAAGGCGACACCTTGCACGTTTGCTCCGACGCCACCGGAAAAATCCGCGCTTTCGATCATGCAGTGGCCAATGCCATCGCCGAAATGCTCTTCTTGCGGGCCGAGTTTCATGAGGGATTCGGCGGCTATCCCACCAGTGGCGACGGCTTTCTGGATGAGCTCCAGATTGCCATGACCAACACATGCGACATCATGATGGGCATGACGGTGCAGGAAAATTCACCTTTTCCCGAATGGGCTGCACTGAGCCGCCCCTATGTGAGCCTGCCCTATGTGCTGGCAGTCAAGGACGAGGCATATATGAGTCTTGCCGATATTCCCGTTACCCGCAAGCTCGGTACCGCTCTTTCCTCCATGGGCGAGAGGGTCTTCATAACCTGGAATCAGCAGCAGCCTGAAGGAAAACGCTACACGCGCCTGCCTTATGCTGACATGGATTTAATGACAAAACGCGTCACCGATGGCTCCATCGCGGGCATGATCGTCTGGCAACCTGTCCTTGCGGCTCTTCGCAAGAGCAATCCCGAAGCTGCGGCCCTGCGTATCATTCCTATGGCTCCCGTACCAGAAACGATGACCCGGGTGGGGGTCCTGATGAAGGCGCGCGACACCTTTCTGCGCAGTCAGATCGATCAGGCCATCGATGCTTTGGTGGCAGATGGCAGCATCGCTGCGATTATGGCCCAATTCAGCTATGAGGGCGTGCCGGGTGATGCCCGCAACGCGCAGTAGGTTAAACCAAGCGCAGAAGCTCCACCAGCGGTAGCACATTCGGAAACCAGCCTAAAATCAGGAGCATTGCGACGAGCGCGCGGCTGATTCCCGACAGCTTGCGGTATGGTCTCTCAAGGCCAGGAAAGATCGGCGGCAAGGCCCAGCCGAACAGCATTCCAGGTAGCGGCAGAAGGGCCAGGCAGACCGACCCGACCAGTACAATCTGCAACGTATCAATCGTGGAAAGCACCGCATAACCTGCCGTTCTCGGCAGCATTTCGTGGAGCGGTGCGCGCGCGAGGTCCAGCAGGGGCACCAGCGCCAACAGGATGGCAAAACTGGCAAGCAGAGCCAAAAGAGGTCGTAGCCGCTCCGTTTTTAACTTTACGGGCGCGATTGGCAGGGTCTCGATCCAGTTCATCCTGAAGGCAACCGTCAAAAATATGCCGGACAGAAGAACATGGTTGAACGGGTTGAAGGTCATCCTGCCGTTTTCCGAGGCGCGGCGGTCGCCCGAAAGCCGAAGGAACAAAGCCAGCAGTCCCCCCTGCAGCCCGGCATAGATGAGGGCAGCCAGAACTCGGCGCAGGATTTCCGGCATCGTTAGATCGTAGAGGAATACCATCTTGTCTTAGAATCGGACAGCCGGACTGGAAGGCGAAAACAGTGTGTCCGCGGGGATTTTGCGTATTGATATTCTGGCATATGAGATTTGAAGAGGGCGTTGTTTTATACAGAAAACCCCTGGCGATCGATTATAGAAGGCGAGTTTTCGCTTACATGCATAATGGCGATTTATAAGACCTAGATTGACGTATCCGATATCGAAGGTAGCGGTCCGAAGCTATACCCGATTGGGAGCCATCCCGCGGGCATCGAGGGCTAATAAGACCATTGCCTACGAGATCGTCGAACAGATGCAGGTGTCGATCCCTGATTGGTGCGTGACGCGAGTCTGCTACGGCGATGCCCTCGCAGGCTTGTGTGCCGGTTTCAAGGAGCTGTTCGACAAAGGGACAATCTCGGGCTGCTCGGCTGGCTGCCGAAACCAGCTGCTCTTTATCCGACTCTGATTTATCAGGCCTCGACGAATTCTACTCCTCGCCGGAAAGGCTCGAACTCATAGGGGCGCATTCCCTCACGTATCACCTCGGCGACCTTCTGTGATGCCAATGACGGCGGGCGTGTAGCAGGCGTCAGAAGCCAGATGTCCATTGTCGTCGGCGGCAGAAGCGGGCGGCGGACGATCTTGTCGGCTCCATAGCCACGCCCGACAAAAGGCGGGACAATCGATATGCCGGCTCCGTTTGCAACAAAATCGCAGGCGGTCTCCGACATAGGCACCTCCACATGAATCTGCTTTTGCACCCCCTGGAGCTGGAAAGCGCGATCGATCGTCATGATGGAGCAATCGTCCCGCGCGAGCCCCACAAACCGCTCATTGCGAAGATCCTCGACTCTGATGACCTCGCGGTCGGCGAGCTGGTGACCGGCGGGAATGGCGCAGTCCATCGCGAAGCGGATGACCAATTCCCGCCTGACATACGGATGTTCGAAAGGTTGGACGCTGAGCCCGATATCGATCTGCTGAGCCGCAACCAACTCGGCCACCCGCGGGCTTGGCTGGCTAATGACCGCGACACGTATATCGCTCTGCCGCCCCATCATAGGACCCAGAAGAAGTGCGAGGAAGCGGGCGGACATTGCTGCTGGCGCCGCAACTGTCACATGCCCCCACTCCCGGTCTCTGACAGCGCGGGCCAATCGCCTGATGCGGTCAGTGCCCATGAACAGCCGCTCGACTTCGCTCGCCAGGAGTTGTGCATCTGCGGTGGGCAGCAAGCGCCCGCCGCTTCGCGTGAAGAGTTTGAAGCCACAGCTTTCGGAGAGCGATTTGAGCAGTTTGCTGACAGCCGACTGTGAAACCCCCAGACGCTCGCCGGCCAAGGTAACCGAGCCGGTCTCCGTGACGACGTGGAAGGCTTCAAGCTGACGTATGTTCATGTTCGTATCTCATCCGGTCCGCCTGCATTATGAGCTTCTGGAATATTGCACGGAATAAAAGCCATTTGACAATCATGGGATCGCGCCGTGCAATGCTTCCACAGATGCCTGCACCACAACCAATTATCTGAAGGGGAGCATCATGAATAAGGCGGTGGTTTTGGCTGCCTTCGCGGCATTTGCGGTTGTGCCCGCGCAAGCACAGGTTCTCACCGTATGCCTGGAAGGGTCTCCCGAAATATTCAATCCGGAGCTCACCAGCAATGGCACGACCATCTACGCGCTGGGACAGATCTACGACGGACTTGTTTCGGTAGAGCCTGGCGGCTCCAACATCGAGCCGGCGCTCGCCGAAAGCTGGACCATTTCGGATGATGGGCGGACCTACACCTTCAAGCTGCGGCAGAACGTGCAGTGGCAATCCAACGAGCTGTTCACGCCGACGCGCCCGATGAATGCCGACGATGTGGTATTCACCTTCGAGCGCATGATGAAGGACGATCATCCCTACGCCGAAGTCAGCGGCGGCAGCTATGTCACCTTCAACGCCAAGCTCGCGGACAGCCTCGAGAGCGTCGAGAAGATCGACGATTACACGGTCGCCTTCAAACTGAAGCAGCCGCTGGCCGCCTTCATCGGCACATTGGCGCATGGTTCGCTAGCGATCACTTCGGCAGAATATGCAGAAGCGATGTTAAACAAAGGGACCCCTGAGCAGTTAGATCTTAAACCGATCGGCACCGGCCCGTTCCAGCTGCAGGCCTATCAGTCCGACGCTGTCCTTCGTCTGGTTCCGTTCAAGGAGACATGGGGCGCTCAAATCGGCGACGAGAGTCGTACGCCAATGGTCGATGCCGTAGTGATGGCGATCTCCAGCGACGCATCGGTCCGGCTCCAGCGCGCGCTCGCCAATGAATGCCTGATCGGGCTCTATCCCAACCTCTCCGACCGGGAGACGATCGAGCAGGCTGACAATGTGGAAGCCGTTCGCACGCCGGTTGCCTCGACGGGCATGCTGCACTTCAACTTCCGGCTGGACAAATTTAAGGACCGGCGTGTGCGGCAGGCTCTTGCCCAGGCAATCGACATGGAGAGCCTGGTCGACGTGGTCTACAGCGGCATGGGCCACGTCACCGGAGCTGTCGTTCCGCCGGCCCTTTGGGGACATGCGTCCGACATCGGACCGTGGAAGTATGATCCCGATGCAGCAAAGGCTCTGCTTGAAGAAGCGGGTTTCGGAGAGGGCTTCTCCACTCAGCTTTGGGCCGTTCCGGTTTCCCGGCCTTATATGCCTCACGGCCGGCGGGCAGCCGAGATGATCCAGGAAGACTGGGCCAAGATTGGCGTGAAGGCCGAGATCGTCACCTACGAGTGGGCTGAATATCTCGAGCGTGCGCGTAAGGGCGAAGCCGAGGTCGGCATGTTCGGCGGCATCTACGACTTTCCTGATCCGAGCCAGATCCCCAACAATTACCTTGGCTGCAGCTCGGAAGATAAGCCCAATCCCTCCAATATCGGAGGATGGTGCAATGATGAATTCAACTCCGTGATGACCAAGGCAGGCGAGATTACTGATCAGGACCAGCGGACAAAGCTCTACCATCGGGCCCAGGAAATCGTCCATGAGGAGGTCCCGGTGATCG